>Ga0137451_1000066_pt1 | contig 33340 bp, 29 predicted proteins | sample EasRivERMGT500_2_FD_102336 | JGI IMG/M metagenome (GOLD analysis project Ga0137451, IMG submission 102336) | Soil microbial communities from meander-bound floodplain in the East River, Colorado, USA - East River MetaG ERMGT500_2 | ecosystem: Environmental > Terrestrial > Soil > Floodplain ... | reverse complement strand
TCGAAGCCGCGTGGAGCCTGCCCTCGCAGGTGAAGAAGGCGAACTCGATCGAAGAAATCCTCAAGACGAGCCAGTTCGTCACGCTGCACGTTCCGCTGCTTTCTGTGACGCAGCATCTGATCAACGCGAAAAACCTGGAGCTGATGCAACCGGGCGCTATCCTGCTCAACTTCTCGCGCGAGGAAATCGTCGACGCCAGGGCGGTCGCGGCGGCGCTCGCCTCGAAGAAGCTCAAATACTATGTGACCGACTTCCCGGCGCAGGCGCTGTGCGAGAATCCCGCCGTCATCGCGCTGCCGCACCTGGGCGCTTCCACCCGCGAGGCCGAGGACAACAGCGCGGTGATGGTCGTGGACCAGGTGCGCGATTACCTCGAGAACGGCAACGTGCAGAACGCCGTCAACTTTCCCGATGTTGTGATGGGACGCGAGTCGCCGTACCGCGTCGGCGTCGCCAACTCCAACGTGCCCAACATGCTGGGTCAGATCTCCGGCGCCATGGCCAAGGCGGGCTTGAATATCCACAACATGATCAACCGCTCCAAAGGCGAGATGGCCTATACGCTGGTCGACGTGGACAGCCCGGTGAACGAGGGACTCGTCGAGGCCCTCGCGCGCATCAAGGGCGTGCTCGCGGTGCGCTATCTGCCTTCATCCTGAGCGCCATGGCCGACGACATCGCCAAGCACCGCGCCGCGATCGACGCGCTCGACGAGAAAATCGTCGCGCTGCTGAACGAGCGCGCCGGGCACGCCGCGGCCATCGGGAAGCTGAAAGCGAACGGCGGCGCCTACCGGCCCGAGCGCGAGGCTGAAGTCCTGCGCCGCGTCGCCGCAGCCAACCGCGGGCCGCTCGCGAGCGATGCGCTCGCGCAACTCTTCGCCGAAATCATCTCGGCCTGCCGGGCGCTCGAGCAGCCCCTCGCAGTCGCCTACCTGGGACCCGAGGGGACCTTCAGCGAGATGGCGCTCGGCAAGCACTTCGGCGCGAGCGTCGAGGCGCTCCCGTGCGCCTCGATCGACGAAGTATTCCGCGCCGCCGAGACCGGAACCGCGCAATACGCGGTCGTGCCGGTGGAAAATTCCACCGACGGCGCCATCGGCCGCACCCTCGACCTGCTGCTCGCCACTCCGCTGCAGATCTGCGCCGAGGTGGTGCTGCGCGTGCAGCAAAACCTCATGGCGAAGCGCTTGAACCTGAAGGCCATACGCAAGGTCTATTCGCATTCGCAATCGCTGGCGCAGTGCCACGACTGGCTCTCGCAGCACCTGCCCCGCGCCGTGCGCGTGCCGCTCGCGAGCAACGCCGAGGCCGCCCGCGTCGCGGCGAAGGAAGCCGGCGCCGCCGCGATCGGGCCGGAGATCGCTGCCGCGCGCTACGGGCTGAAGCTCCTCGCGCGCTCGATCGAGGACGATCCCAAGAACAGGACGCGGTTCCTGGTGCTCGGAGCGCGCGACGCGGGGCCTTCGGGCAAGGATCGCACCTCGCTCGTCATGACGGCGCACAACCGGCCCGGCGCCGTCCACGACCTGATCGCGCCGTTCGCAACCCACGGCGTGAGCATGACCCGGCTGGAATCTCGGCCCGCGCGCACTGGGCAGTGGGAGTACTACTTCTACGTGGACATCGAAGGACATCAGCAGGACCCGAAAGTTGCCAAGGCGCTCGCCGAGCTGCGCGACAAGGCGCCGTTCGTGAAAATCTTCGGCAGCTACCCGGCTGCCGTTCTCTAGGACTGCCATGGACTTGTGCGAGCAGTCACCCGCGTACATACGCGCGATCGCGCCCTACCAGCCGGGCAAGCCGATCTCGGAGCTCGCCCGCGAGATGGGGCTGGACGAGCGCAAGATCATCAAGCTCGCCTCGAACGAGAATCCTCTGGGGGTCTCGCCCAGGGCGAAGGCCGCGATCAAGCGCGCGCTGAAGGACGTCGGGCGCTATCCCGACGGCAACGCCTTCGATCTGAAGGCGGCGCTGTCGCGACGCTACGGGGTGCCGCAGGAGTGCATCGTCGTCGGCAACGGGTCGAACGACCTGCTCGAGCTCGTCGCGGGCGCCTTTTTAGCCCCAGGCCGCGCCGCGGTGTATTCGCAGCACGCCTTTGCGGTCTACCCGCTCGCTACCGAGGCGCGCGGCGCCAGGGGCATCGTGGTGCCCGCGAAGAACTACGGGCATGATCTCAAGGCGATGCTCGCAGCGATCACGCCGGAAACGCGCGTTATCTTCATCGCCAACCCGAACAATCCCACCGGGACGTTTCTCCGCGGCAAGGAGCTCGAGGAATTTCTTTCGCTCGCGCCAAGGGACGTCGCCGTGGTGATCGACGAGGCCTACACCGAGTACCTGCCGCCGGAATGCCGCTACGACAGCGTGGCTTGGCTGAAAACGTATCCGAACCTCGTTCTCACTCGCACGTTTTCCAAGGTCTATGGGCTTGCGGGGCTGAGGGTGGGCTTCGCGCTCACGCACCCGGGCATCGCGGACCTGCTCAACCGCGTGCGCCAGCCTTTCAATGTCAACAGCCTCGCGCTCGCCGCGGCGACTGCGGCGCTCGCGGACAGAAAGTTCGTCGCCAAGAGCTACAAATTGAACCGCGCCGGGATGCAGCGGCTCGAGCGCAGTTTTCGTTCGCTTGGACTGGAGACCATTCCTTCGTGCGCCAATTTCGTGAGCTTTAGCGTGCCGCACAGAAACGCAAGGTCCCAGGCGGGCGAGGTCTACGAGAAGCTCCTGCGCCAGGGCGTTATCGTCAGGCCCGTGGCCGGGTACGGCATGCCCGACCATCTGCGCGTCACGGTCGGCACGCCGAAGGAAAACGAGAAATTCCTCAAGGCCCTGAGGACCGCGCTGGACGATTGATGGCGCGTATCGAAAAGCTCGTGATCGTCGGCGTCGGCCTGATCGGCGGATCCTTCGCCCTCGCGCTGAAAGCCGCGGGCGCCGTGGGCCGCGTGATCGGCGTGGGCCGCGGCGCGCAGAACATTCGCTGTGCGCTCGATCTGAAAATCATCGATGCAGCCGGTGCGCTCGATGCGGCTACGCTGGCCGATGCCGGGCTGGTGCTATTGTCGATGCCTGTGGGGCAGATGCCCACAGTCATGCGTTCCTTAGCGCCTTTGCTTGGCGGCCGGACGATCGTAACCGACGCGGGCAGCACCAAGCAGGACGTCGTCGAGCTGGCCCGGCGCGAGCTTGGCGGCTCGATCGCCCGATTCGTGCCCGGCCATCCGATCGCCGGGACCGAGAAAAGCGGTGCGGAGGCCGCTTTCGCCGGGCTCTATCGCGAGCGCAAGGTCGTGCTGACGCCGCTTGCCGAAAACGATCCTGAAGCGATCGCTTGGGTGCGGGCTGCATGGGAGCGGTGCGGCGCGCGCGTATCCGAAATGAAGCCCGAAGAGCACGACGCGGTGCTTGCATCGGTGAGCCATCTGCCGCACGTGCTTGCCTTTACCCTGGTCGATCTGGTCGCCCGCCACGAGAACGCCAAGCAATTGTTTTCTTTTGCAGCCGGGGGATTCCGCGATTTCACCCGGATCGCCTCGAGCAGTCCTGAGATGTGGCGCGACATCTGCCTCGCCAATCGCAAGGCGCTGCTTGCCGAGATCGACCGCTACCGCGGCGGCCTGGACGAAATCCGCGCGATCATCGACTGCGGCGACGCCAAAGCGCTCGATGCCCTTTTCTCCGGTGCTCGCGACGCGCGCGAGCGCTGGCTGAAAGACGCGCAGTGAGCCGGGCGGCCGTTCCAGCAGCGGTTCAAGCGATGACGCGCGGGCCGTGAAGTACCTCGACATCGAGCCCATTTTCCGCGCGGCGGGTACGGTGAGGATGCCCGGATCGAAGAGCATTTCCAACCGCGTGCTGCTGCTCGCCGCGCTATCGCGCGGCGAGACCAGGGTGAAGGATCTGCTCGATGCGGACGATACGCGCGTGATGCTCGAGGCACTGGAGCGCCTTGGGGTCGCGATCGAGCGGGATCGCGGCGGCATAGCGGTGCGCGGAGTCGGCGGAAGCTTTCCGGTCAAGTCGGCCGATCTTTCTCTGGGTAACGCCGGCACCGCTTTCAGGCCGCTCACCGCGGTGCTCGCGCTCTGCGGCGGGGAGTACCGGCTCTCGGGCACGCCGCGCATGCACGAGCGGCCGATCGGCGATCTGGTCGATGCGCTGCGCGCCTTGGGCGCCCGCATCGAATACTCGGGCAGAGAGAGGTTCCCGCCGCTCGCGCTGCATGCCGGGACGATCAAGCGCGGCGCGAGCGTTCGCGTGCGCGGCGACGTGTCCTCGCAATATCTTTCGGCTTTGCTTATGGCGCTGCCTCTCACGAACTCTGAGACGAGAATCGAGGTCGAGGGCGAGCTGGTATCCAAGCCTTACGTCGAGATCACCTTGAACCTGATGCGCCGCTTCGGCGTCGAAGTCAAGCGCGACGGATGGAGCGTGTTTGTCGTTCCGGCAGGTTCCTATGCGACGCCCGGCGAGATACGCGTCGAGGGGGATGCTTCTTCCGCCTCTTATTTTCTCGCCGCCGGCGCGATCAGCGGGCTAACCGGCGGCGGGCCGGTACGAGTCGAGGGCGTCGGCAGCGCGAGCATACAGGGTGACGTTCGGTTTACCGAAGTGCTCGAGCGCATGGGTGCGTCGATTTCGATGGGCGAGAACTGGATCGAGTCCGTTGCGGGGCCGGAGGCCCGGGTGCGCGGCAAACTGAAAGCTATCGACGCGGACCTCAATCACATCCCGGATGCCGCCATGACCGCGGCGGTCGCGGCGCTGTTCGCCGACGGAACGAGTACGCTCAGGAATATCGCCAGCTGGCGCGTCAAGGAGACCGACCGCATCGCCGCGATGGCGACCGAGCTGCGCAAGCTGGGCGCCGCAGTGGAGGAGGGCGCCGACACTCTTCGCGTGACGCCCCCTTTGACGCTGCGACCCGCGACGATCGACACCTACGACGATCACCGGATGGCGATGTCCTTCTCGCTCGCGGCGCTGGGCGGAATCAAGGTGCGCATCAACGACCCCGGCTGCGTCGGCAAGACATTCCCGGAGTACTTCGACGCGCTTGCGGGCATCTCGCCGCGGACTTTCTTGTGAACGCGGTGCCCGTCATCGCCATCGACGGCCCCTCGGCTTCGGGGAAGGGCACGGTCGGGCAACGGGTGGCCGGGACTCTCGGCTTTCACCACCTCGACAGCGGCGCCCTCTACCGGCTCGTGGCGCTTGAGGCAGCGCGCAAAGGCATCGCCACCGGCGACGAGGCCGCCGTCGCGGCGCTCGCCGTAGCTTTGCCCGTGCGCTTCGAAGGCGATGAGATTTTCCTCAGGGACGAGCGGGTGACTGACGCTATTCGTACCGAGGAATGCTCGGCGGCGGCCTCCTTCGTGGCGATGCTGCCGGAGGTGCGGCAAGCTCTGCTTAAGCGGCAGCGCGCATTCCGCCGCTCTCCCGGGCTGGTGGCCGAAGGACGCGATATGGCTTCGGTCGTGTTCCCCGATGCCGAGCTCAAAGTGTTCCTGACTGCGAGCATCGAAACGCGTGCTCAACGACGACTTAAACAGTTGAAAGAGAAAGGGATCGCTGCTACACTGGCCGCCCTTTTGCAGGAGTTGCGCGAGCGTGACGCACGCGATGCGGCGCGCAGCGTGGCCCCTCTGAAGCACAGTCCCGGAGCGCGGCCCCTCGACACAACGTCGATGAGCGCCGAGCAGGCGGCGGCCCAAATCGTGGGCTGGTACCACGGGACGAATGGGTGACACTAAGCCAAGCACCGCAAGACTTGGCTTTTTTGTCGTGGATCAACGAACCCCGTCCTTGAGGGCGGGCAGATACAAGGTACTTATGTCGAATGCAGCCCCCGCAGTAACCCCCGCAGTAGCGCCCGCAGTAGCGCCCGTAGTAGACCTCGAGGAAAATTTCGCCGCCCTATTTGAGGAAAGCCTCACGCGCAAGGAAATGCGCACCGGTGAGGTGATCACCGCCGAAGTCGTCCGCGTGGACATGAACTATGTCGTCGTCAACGCCGGCCTGAAGTCCGAATCATTCATCGCCCTCGAGGAGTTCAAGAGCGACAAGGGTGAAGTCGAGGTCAAGGTCGGCGATTTCGTGAGCGTCGCCATCGAAGCCCTGGAGGACGGGTACGGCGAGACGCGCCTGTCGCGCGACAAGGCAAAACGCCTCGCCGCCTGGATGGACCTGGAAAAAGCCCTTGAAAACGGCGCTCTGGTGAAGGGCATCATTTCCGGAAAGGTGAAGGGCGGGCTCACCGTCATGACCAACGGCATACGCGCATTCCTGCCCGGGTCGCTGGTCGACATTCGCCCGGTCAAGGACACCATGCCCTACGAGGGCAAGGAGATGGAGTTCAAGGTCATCAAGCTCGACCGCAAGAGGAACAACGTGGTTGTTTCGCGTCGCGCGGTGCTCGAGGCCTCGCAAGGGGCGGAGCGCGAAGCGCTGCTCGCGAATCTGCAGGAAGGGGCGGTCGTAAAGGGCATCGTCAAGAACATCACCGATTACGGCGCTTTCGTCGATCTCGGCGGCATCGACGGCCTCCTGCACATTACCGATCTTGCCTGGCGGCGGGTCAAGCACCCCTCCGAGGTGCTCACCGTGGGCGACGAGGTCACGGCGAAGATTCTGAAGTTCGATACCGAGAAGAACCGCGTGTCGCTCGGCCTGAAACAGTTGGGCGAAGACCCCTGGGTGGGCCTCTCGCGCCGCTATCCGACCGGAACGCGCCTTTTCGGCAAGGTGACCAATCTCACCGATTACGGCGCTTTCGTCGAGGTCGAGCAGGGCATAGAGGGACTGGTGCACGTGTCGGAGATGGATTGGACCAACAAGAACGTGCATCCGTCCAAGGTTGTCGCGCTCGGGGACGAGGTGGAAGTGATGATCCTGGAGATCGACGAGGAGCGGCGACGCATCTCGCTGGGGATGAAGCAGTGCCTGCCCAATCCCTGGGAAGACTTTTCCACGAGCTTCAAAAAAGGCGACAAGGTGCGCGGCCAGATCAAGTCGATCACCGACTTCGGCATTTTCATCGGCCTGCAGGGCGGAATCGACGGCCTGGTGCATCTCTCCGACCTGTCCTGGTCCTTGCCCGGTGAAGAGGCGGTTCGCAATTTCAAGAAGGGCGAGGAGACCGAGGCGCAGGTGCTGTCGATCGACGTCGAGCGCGAGAGGATCTCGCTCGGGATCAAGCAGCTCGAAGGCGATCCTTTCAACAATTTCGTTGCCGGCCACGAAAAGGGCAAGCTGGTTTCCGGTGTGGTCAAGTCGGTGGACGCCAAAGGCGCGGTAGTGGTCCTCAGCGGAGACGTCGAGGGTTACCTGCGAGCTTCCGAGATTTCGCGCGACCGCGTCGAGGACGCCCGTACCCATCTGAAAGAAGGCGACAGCGTCACCACGATGATCATCAATGTGGACCGCAAGAACCGCACCATCAATCTCTCGGTCAAACAAAAGGACCTTGCCGACGAAAACGAGGCGATGGCCAAGCTCCAGAGCGAGAGCGCCGCGAGTACCGGCAGCACCAACCTGGGCGCGCTCCTGAAGGCGAAACTGGACAACAAGAATACCTAATCGGGGTCCGGCAATGACCAAGTCCGAACTGATCGCGAGGCTGGCGGCGCGCTATTCGCAACTCGTCGCCAAGGATGCCGAGTTCACGGTCAAGATGATCCTGGATGCGATGACGCAGAGCCTGGTCAAAGCCCAGCGCATCGAGATCCGCGGCTTCGGGAGTTTCGGGCTGAATCACCGTCCGGCGCGCGTCGGTCGAAATCCAAAATCGGGCGAGAGAGTCCATGTACCGGAGAAATTCGTACCGCACTTCAAGGCCGGGAAGGAATTACGCGAGAGGGTCGATCAAAAATAGGAGCTTTGGCCGGCGGCAAGCGGACGGCGGCATCGACGCGGTGCCGCCGTTTTGCTTTGGGGCCTCAATTCAGGTATGAAATTCGTCACTCATCTGTCGTGGCTGTTGCGGGGGCTTCTGTTCCTGGCGATATTCCTTCTCGCACTCATGAACACGGATTCCGTGACCCTGCGCTTTTTCCTGGGGAAGACCTGGGAGACACCGATGGTCCTGGCGTTACTCGTTTTTCTTATCCTCGGAGCCGTATTGGGAGTTCTCGCCTGTCTGCCGCGAGTGTTCCGCCAGCGGCACGAAATCGCAAAACTCAAGCGCGAGTTGAGCGCTGCAGGGGATCGCGTTGTGCCACCTCAGGCATAGGCGCTCTTAGACTGCCTCATGGATTTCGAGCTCTGGTGGTTGTTCGGTTTCGCGCTGTTCTTCGGCCTGGGCTGGCTCGCGGCGCGAGTCGATATCAAGCAGCTGCTCTCGGAATCGCGGCAGTTGCCGCGCTCGTATTTCAAAGGCCTCAACTTTCTCCTCAACGAGCAGCCGGACAAGGCGATCGAGGCGTTCATCGAGGTGGTCAAAGTCGATCCTGAGACGGTCGAACTGCATTTTGCACTGGGGAGTCTGTTCCGCAGGCGCGGGGAAACCGAGCGGGCCATCCGCATGCACCAAAATCTTCTGGAACGCTCAGACTTGCTGGCAGAGCAGCGGCAGCAAGCGACGGTCGAACTCGGACAGGACTACCTCAAAGCCGGGCTGCTCGACCGGGCGGAAGAGGTGTTCGTCAAGCTCAAGGATTCGCTGCATCGCGCCGAGGCGTTCAAGTTTCTTCTCGAAATCTATCAGCAGGAGAAGGATTGGACGAAGGCGATCGAAATCGCGCGCGAGCTGGAAAAGAGCTCCGGGCAATCCGCGCAGAAGGAAATCGCGAACTATTACTGCGAGCTTGCAGTTTCGGACACGACGCATTCGCGTCCGGATGGAGCGAAGCGCCACTTGGACGAGGCGCTGGCCCTGCACCGCAAATGCGTCCGCGCCAACATCATTCTCGGCGATCTCGCCGCTGGCGCCGGCGACCACGCCGGCGCCATCGATGCCTGGAAACAGATCGAACAGCAAAACCCCGCCTACCTCGCATTGGTTGCGCAGCGCCTGCTCGAGAGCCACCGCGCGCTGGGGCGTACCGAGGAGGGCCTGACGCTATTGCGCGGCTACCTCGCGAGTTTTCCTTCGCTCGATCTGCTCGACGTCGCTTTCCAATCGACGCTCGATGCCGAGGGTCCCGAAGCAGCTTACAAGCTGGTGAAGGACGAGCTGCGCCGCAACCAGACGCTGTTGGGCCTGGACAAGCTGCTCGAAGCGCAGCTCCTGGTCGCACCGGTGGAACGGCGCGCCGATCTGGAGCTCGTGCGCAATTTGATACACAGCCACACGCGGCGTCTGGCGCGCTATCGTTGCGACAATTGCGGATTCAAGGCGCGCCAGTTCTACTGGCATTGTCCGGCCTGCGGCGGCTGGGAAACCTATCCGCCCAAGCGCAGCGAGGAATTCGAGCTGACATCCTGAAAAGCTTGATGTCGAGAAAACTGGAGTCTTGAGATCTTTACTACCATTGAACCTCTACTGCCACCCTCGCCTCCAGATTTGCGACTGAAGACTATGGGAGCACCGATTTGAAAATTACCATCGTTGGTACCGGCTATGTCGGGCTCGTGACGGGCGCCTGCTTTGCCGACGTCGGGAACGACGTGCTCGGACTGGATCTCGACGCGGCGAAAATCCGCACCCTGGAGGAGGGCGCAATCCCCATCTACGAGCCGGGGCTGCTTGAAGTGGTCAAGCGCAACCGCGTTGCGGGACGGCTGCACTTCACGACCGACGTCGAGCGCGCGGTTCACTTCGGGACCGTGCAATGCATCGCGGTCGGCACGCCTCCCGGCGAGGACGGCTCTGCGGACCTTAAGCATGTGCTCGAAGCGGCTCGCAGCATCGGCCGTCACATGTCCGAATACCGCGTGGTCGCAAACAAATCGACCGTGCCGGTCGGGACAGCCGACAAGGTGCGGAGTGCGATCTCGGCCGAGCTTGGCAAGCGCGGTGCCGATCTCCCCTTCGCGGTGGTTTCGAATCCGGAATTCCTCAAGGAAGGAGCGGCCGTCGAAGATTTCATGCGGCCGGACCGCGTCGTGGTGGGTGCAAACGACGCCCAGGCGATACAGATCATGCGAACCCTGTACGCCCCGTTCCAGCGCAACCACGAGCGCTTTTTCGTGATGGACGTGCGTTCCGCGGAACTCACCAAATACGCGGCGAACGCGATGCTTGCGACGCGTATTTCTTTCATGAACGAGCTCGCCAATCTCGCCGAGCGCCTCGGCGCGGACATCGAGGAGGTGCGCAGAGGCATCGGCTCCGATCCGCGAATCGGGTATCACTTCTTGTATGCGGGCGCCGGATACGGCGGTTCCTGTTTTCCGAAGGACGTGAAAGCCCTGCTCCGAACGGCCGAGGAAGCGGGCGGCGCGCTCCCGATCATCGAAGCGGTGGAGCAGGTCAACGCCGAGCAGAAGCGGGTGCTCGCAAAGAAGATTCTGGCGCGGTTCGGCGGAAAGCTCTCCGGACGGCATATCGCCGTGTGGGGCCTCGCCTTCAAGCAGAATACCGACGACATGCGGGAAGCTTCGAGCCGCGTTTTGATCGAGGAGCTGCTGGCTAACGGCGCGACGGTCAGCGCCTACGATCCGGTGGCGATGCCTGCGGCGAAGAGCGTATTTGCGGGGCTCTCGGGTATCCGCTATGCGGACTCGCCGCTCGCGGCGCTCGAGGGCGCGGATGCCCTCGCCGTCGTCACCGAATGGCAGGAGTTCCGCAGCCCTGACTTCCAGGCGATCCGCGCGAAGCTCAAGACGCCGGCGATTTTCGATGGACGCAACCTTTACGATCCGGTGGAAATGAAGCGCTACGGGCTGGAGTACTATCCGATCGGACGCGCCGCGGTGAAGGCGGGCAAGTGAAAGCGGAAAAACTGGTTTTGTCGGAGCTGCACAAGGCGCGCGTCCTCGTTGTCGGCGACGTGATGCTTGACCGCTACTGGTACGGTGAGGTCAGCCGCATCTCGCCGGAGGCGCCGGTGCCGATCGTGAGGATTCAAGCCGATCGTACCAAGGAAACTCCCGGCGGCGCGGCCAACGCAGCGGTGAACGCTGCGGCGCTGGGGGCGAACGTAGCACTGCTCTCGGTGATCGGCGACGATGAAGCCGGGCGCAAGCTGACGGAACTCCTAGAGAAAGCGGGTGTAAGTGCACATCTGCACCGCGATCGGGAAATCTCTACGACGGTGAAACTACGCGTAATCGGGGCGCATCAGCAGATGCTTCGTGTCGACTTTGAGACTTCACCCCATCACGAAGTGCTACTCGATAAGCTCGCCGATTTCCAGGAAATGATCGCCGACCGGAACGTAGTCATCCTGTCCGACTACGGCAAGGGCGGGCTCACCCACATCTCGCAGATGATCGAAATCGCCCGCGCGAAGGGAAAGGCTGTCCTAGTGGACCCGAAGGGCAAGGAGTACTCCCGCTATCGCGGGGCCACGATCGTAACGCCCAACCGCTCGGAGTTGGGTGATGTCGTGGGAGACTGGAAGGACGAGGATGAGCTCACCACCAAAGCCCAAGAACTGCGCGAGCGGCTCGACCTTCAGGCGCTGTTGTTGACCCGCTCAGAGGAGGGTATGACTCTTTACGAAAAGAGGGGGGTGCGGCACGAGCCTGCTCGCGCCCGCGAGGTCTTCGACGTCAGCGGCGCCGGCGATACGGTGATCGCAACGCTCGGCGTGATGCTAGGAGCAGGAATGCCGCTTCAGGATGCGGTGGCGTTGGCCAACCAGGCCGCGGGGATCGTTGTCGGCAAGCGGGGCACGGCCGTCGTCAGCCCCAAGGAACTCCTCGAAGCGCTCTCTCAAAGCTAGAAAAGGTACCACGGCATGTACTTCGTAGTCACCGGCGCCGCCGGCTTCATAGGCTCGAATCTGGTCCGCGCGCTGAACGCGCGCGGCGAGACCCAAATCCTTGCGGTGGACGATCTACGGAGCGGCGACAAGTTCCGCAATCTCGTGGCTTGCGAGATCGCAGATTTTCTCGACAAGGATGAATTTCGCGCGCGGCTCGCCGCGGGCGATTTCACCGGCTCCATAGACGTCGTATTCCATCAGGGCGCCTGCTCCGACACCATGGAAACCGATGGACGCTTCATGATGGAGAACAACTACCGCTATTCGATGGCGCTGCTCGACTTCTGCATCGAGGACGAGGTGCCCTTGATCTACGCATCCTCGGCGGCCGTTTACGGGGCGAGCACGACCTTCCGGGAGGAGCGCAAATCCGAGGCGCCGCTCAACATCTACGGCTACTCGAAATCCCTGTTCGACCAGGCGGTGCGCCGGCGATTGGTCGAGTCGGGCTCGCAGATCGCGGGCTTTCGCTACTTCAACGTGTACGGTCCCAACGAATGGCACAAGGGCCGCATGGCGTCGGTGGCCTGGCATTTCTTCAAGCAGTACCTGGCGGAGCGAAGCGTGCACCCGTTCGTCGGATCGGGAAATTACGCCGACGGAGAACAGCGCCGCGATTTCGTTTCGGTCGAGGATGTGGTCAAGGTCAACCTTCACTTTCTCGATCGGCCGAAGCTCTCAGGCATCTACAACGTCGGAACGGGCCGCGCGCAGAGCTTCAACGACGTGGCAGTCGCCACGATCAACGCCTGCCGCCTGGCCAAGGACGAAAAGCCCCTCGGCCTGGATGATGCGCGCAAGCAGGGTTTGATCGAATACGCGCCGTTTCCGGAAGCGCTGAAGGGGAAGTACCAGAATTTCACTCAGGCCGACATCGGGGCGCTGCGCCGCGCCGGCTATACGGCGCCGTTCCTTTCGGTCGAAGAGGGCGTCGCGCGCTACTGCCGTCAGTTGCTCGATGAACAAGAATCCGCTCGCGGCTGATGCCGCGGCGGCCTCGCGTCGCGTCGCGTCGCGGGATATCATAGAAACATGGACCGAAATCCCGCACTGACGTATAAGACCATCGAAGACACGGTCGGCGACACGCCGCTGGTCAGGCTGCAGCGCCTTCCGGGCAAGACCTCCAACATCCTGCTGTGCAAGCTCGAAGGCGACAATCCGGCCGGGTCCGTCAAGGACCGCCCCGCGATGTCGATGATCGTGCGCGCCGAAAAGCGCGGGACGATCAAGCCGGGGGACGCGTTGATCGAGGCGACCAGCGGCAACACCGGCATCGCGCTGGCGATGGCCGCGGCGATCCGAGGCTACCGCATGGTGCTCGTCATGCCCGAGCACCTGTCGGCGGAGCGGCGCCAGACCATGCGCGCCTTCGGCGCGGAGATCGTGCTCACACCCAAGGCAGGCGGCATGGAAGCCGCGCGCGACCTTGCGGAGAAAATGCGGCGCGAAGGCAAGGGAAGGATCCTCGACCAGTTCTCCAACCCGGACAATCCACTGTCTCACTACGAAGGCACCGGACCGGAAATCTGGCGCGACACCAAGGGAACGATCACGCACTTTGTGAGCAGCATGGGAACGACCGGCACGATCATGGGCTGCTCGCGCTTCTTCAAGGAGAAGAACCCGAAAATCCAGGTCATCGGCTGCCAGCCGGAGGAAGGCTCGCAAATTCCCGGCATCCGCAAGTGGGCCGACGCTTATTTGCCCAAGATCTACGACAAGGTGCGCGTCGACCGGCTGGAATACGTGAGCCAGGCCGACGCTGAGGAGATGGCGCGCCGCATGGCGCGCGAAGAAGGCATTTTTGCCGGCATTTCGTCCGGCGGCGCGCTCGCAGTCTCGCTCAGGATCTCGCGCGAAGTCGAGAACGCAACCATCGTAACGATCGTGTGCGACCGCGGCGACCGGTATCTTTCGACAGGTGTATTCCCAGACTGACGGCGTTCGGCGCGCAAGCGAATGACGCCGATCCTGGCATTCGACATCGAAACGGTGCCGGACGTCGCTGGCCTGCGTCTGCTGCACGGCATTGACGCAAAGCTCAGCGATCGCGATGTCGCGGAATTTGCCTTTCGCGAGCGGCGTGCGCAGACCGGCCACGACTTCCTGCCGCTGCATTTGCATCGAGTCGTGGCTGTTGCCTGCGCCCTGCGCGAGGAAGAGACCTTCCGCTGCTGGTCGCTCGGATCGGCGGCCGACGGCGAGGCGGAGCTGATCCGGCGTCTCTACGACGGGATCGAAAAGTACACACCGCAGCTCGTGTCGTGGAACGGGGGAGGCTTCGATCTGCCCGTCCTCAACTACCGGAGCCTGGTGCACGGGATTACCGCCGCCCGCTTCTGGGAGTGGGGTGACGATGACCGCGATTTCCGCGGAAACAACTACCTGGGTCGCTACCACCGGAGGCACATAGACCTCATGGATGTCCTGGCGATGTACCAGCCCCGCAACAACGCGCCGCTCGACGAGCTGTCGCGGCTCGCGGGCTTTCCCGGCAAGCTGGGCATCGACGGGTCGAGAGTGTGGGAGGCGTACCTGGGCGGCAAGATCGATGAAATCCGCTGCTACTGCGAGACCGACACCGCCAATACGTATCTCCTGTTCTTGAGGTTTCAGTTGCTGCGCGGCGTTTTCGACGAGTCGCGCTACAGTCGCGAGCTGGATCTGGTGCGGGATACGCTCGGTAAGTCCAAAGACCCCCACTGGCGCGAGTTCATCGCCCGGTGGAACTAAGCAACCCGTCGGTCGATGCCGGTCGCGCGCATTGAATCCCTGGACCGGGAGGGCCGCGGAGTGGCCCACCACGAAGGAAAGACTTTGTTTGTCGATGGCGCGGTGCCCGACGAGATCGTCGAATATTCGTCCTACCGCAAGAAGCCCGCGTGGGAAGCTGCGCAGATCTTGCGAATCGAAAAAGAGGGCGTGGCCCGAGTTTCTCCACGCTGCGCTTTCTTTGGCAAGTGCGGCGGGTGCTCGATGCAGCACGTCGAGGAACGCGCCCAGGTCGCGGCCAAGCAGCGGGTGCTCGAGGACGCGTTGTGGCATATCGGCCGCGTGCGCCCGGAGATGATGCTGCGGCCGCTGTACGGGCTGTCGTGGGGGTACCGTCACCGGGCGCGCATGTCGGTCCGTTGGGTGCCGAAGAAGGGAGGATCGCTGGTCGGTTTTCGCGAGCGAAAGTCGAGCTACGTGACCGACATGACAAGCTGCGAAGTCTTGCCGCCCCGGGTATCCGACCTCATCCAGCCGCTTCGAGCGCTGGTCGGTTCGCTCGAAATGCAGGGACGAGTGCCGCAAATCGAAGTCGCCGTGGGCGAAGCGGTGACCGTCCTGGTCGTGCGGGTACTGGAATCGCCGGGGGCGGAGGACGTCGAACGGCTCAGGCAGTTCGCCGAACGGCATGGGGTGCAGCTCTGGCTTCAGCCTCGTGGACCGGACTCCGCCCGGCCGTTCTGGCCGCTGGAGGCGCCCGGCCTGCACTACACGCTTCCCGAGTACGGCCTGCGCATCGCGTTTGGACCGACCGATTTCACCCAAATCAACTACGCGGTCAACCGGCTGCTCGTCAGGCGTGCGTTGTCGCTGCTCGACCCGCAGCCGGGCGAAAGCATCGCCGATTTCTTTTGTGGAGTGGGCAACTTCGCTCTCGCTATCGCGAGCCGCGGCGCCGATGCGCTCGGCGTGGAAGGCAGCGCAGGGCTGGTTGTACGCGCAGGAGAAAACGCCGAAGCCAACGGTCTTGCCGACCGCTGCCGGTTCGCGGTTGCAGACCTTTTCGACGCGGCCGCGTGCGCCGGTTTGCCGGTGCGCGACAAGGTGCTGCTCGATCCGCCGCGGGAAGGGGCGATCGAGCTGGTGAAATCATTCGCCGCAAGGCCCCCGCGCCGCGTCGTGTACGTTTCCTGCGATCCGGCCACGTTTGCCCGCGACAGCGCGGTGCTGGTGCACGCGCAAGGCTACCGGCTCAGCGCGGTCGGCGTGGTGAACATGTTCCCGCATACTTCGCACGTTGAGTCGGTGGCGCTCTTCGAGCACCCATGAAAAAAGGCGCCGAAGCGCCTTTTTTCCGGTCGAGCCGGCCGTTCAGTCGCGATCGCCTCCGAATATCCCGAGCAGCTGCAGCAGGCTCGCGAATATGTTGAACAAGCTCAGGTACACACCGGTTGTCGCCACGATGTAGTTGGTTTCGCCGCCGGTGACGATCCTGGAGAGATCGTGCAGCAGGAACAGCGAGAACACGACGATCACCAGAGTCGAGATCGCGAGCGCGAGCGCAGGGATCTGCAGGAACATGTTGGCGATCATTGCGACGAGCAGCGCGATCATGCCGACGAACAGGAACTTGCCCATGAAGCTGAAGTCGCGCTTAGTGGTCGTGGCGATCGCGCCCATGACGAGGAACACCACCCCCGTGCCGACTGCTGCGTAGCCGACGAGCTGCGCGCCGTTCTTCATGGCGAGCACGTAATTGAGGATCGGTCCCAGCCACCAGCCGAGAACGCCGGTCATCAGCAGCAGGAACGCGACGCCGAGCATGCTGTTGCGGTTGGCGACGATCGCGAATTGCAGGCCGACCACCACGGCGAGCATCACGAACGTGCTGATGATCGGGCTTGCCATTACGACCGATGCCGTCGCCATGCCGAGCAGGGCACCGGCTAGGGTCGGCACCATCGTCAAGGCGAGGAGCAAATAGGTGTTGCGCAGGACCTTTTGCGACTCGGCGGAGATCGTCGTGCCGTAAGTCCTGGAGGTGTTCTCGTTCGAGCGCACCGGCTGCAGTTCGGGTTGCATGTTCATCTCTCCTTCAAACGACTGTGTTGACGCAGGCTTAGAGTAGGTCAACGCCAGTCAAGTTCAAACGCGCACCGCAGTATAGCGATGCTGGGCGCGCGGCGCCATTACGGTTCTTCATATGGGGGCCGGATGCTACAATTCAAGCGCCGACAGGCACTTAGAAGAGGATTGGAGGAGGAGGATATCCCCTCATCGGTTACGGGTTCTCAGCACCGGAGAGTTGGCAGAGCGGTTGATTGCACTGGTCTTGAAAACCAGCAGGCGCGAAAGCGCTTCGGGGGTTCGAATCCCTCACTCTCCGCCAGAAAAAAAGCCCGCATGATGCGGGCTTTTTTGAACGGCGGAGAGGAGCGAGCCAACTGCTTGGCTCGCGCGAGGATTCGAAGGGCGCGGCGATGCGCCCTTGGGCCGCCGCGCCGGGGTCGCGGCACGTGACCGAATCCCTCACTCTCCGCCAGTGGCGCTCTCCGAAAACGAAGAGACGGCGGACCCATGGCCGCCGCCTCAAAACCTCCCTAACCTCCGAGCGCAGCTGCCGCTGCGTCTTTTAACCAGCCCGCCGGCCCAGCGAAGAGTCTCGGGCTAGTGCTTGGTCCTTTTGCCCCGGACCGCTTTGCGCATGCTTTGGTAAAGATCCGGTTGGTTCGACTTCAGGTGGTCGATGATCTCGAAGTCTTCCTTTTTCACTCTGCTGAGATCGATGCGCTCGACATGGACCAGTCGCAACAGTTCGCGAACCGGCTTGGGCATGCTGCGCCCGCTCTCGTAGCGCGAGCCGCCGCTTTGAGTCACGCCGATCCTGCTCCAGAACTCCTCCTGGTTGAGGCCAAGGCGCCTGCGAATTTCGCGCGGGTCAAAAGAATCCATCAGTTCTTTGTGCTCACCAATGCCGTTGAAAAATACGCTCACACCCATGTCAGCAGCATGGAGCGTGCCAAGTGACAAATTACCGTTTCCGGCCCTGGGAGCGCTGCAAGGAAACGAGGGGCGCCGCTTACCGCGAAATGGATTTTGCGATAAAATTCAATGACTTTTTCTTGAGATCGGCATGGCGCTTATCGTACAAAAATACGGCGGGACATCGGTGGGGACGCCCGAACGAATTAAGAATGTCGCTGAGCGAATTGCCCGCTTCAAAGCTGCCGGACACCAACTCGTTGTCGTAGTTTCGGCGATGAGCGGAGAAACTGACAGACTCATCGCGCTTGCCAAGGAAATCCAGCGCGACCCGGACCCGCGCGAGTTTGACGTGGTGGTCTCGACCGGCGAGCAAGTGACGATCGGCCTGCTTTGTATGGCGTTGCTCGAGCGCGGCGTCAAAGCGCGCAGCTACACCGGAGGTCAGGTGAGTATTCTCACCGACAGCGCGCATACCAAGGCGCGAATCCGCAAGATCGATGAGAAACGCATGCGCGCAGACCTTGCCGAAGGACACCTCATCGTCGTGGCGGGTTTCCAGGGAGTCGATGTCCAAGGCAACGTCACCACGCTTGGCCGCGGAGGATCGGACACGACTGCGGTCGCGCTTGCCGCAGCCTTGAAGGCCGACGAGTGCCAGATCTACACTGACGTCGACGGTGTCTACACCACCGACCCGCGCATCGTCCCGGAAGCTCGACGCTTGAAGTCGATCACTTTCGAGGAAATGCTCGAGCTTGCGAGCCTGGGCTCCAAGGTCCTGCAAATCCGCTCAGTGGAATTCGCGGGCAAATACAAGGTGCGCATGCGCGTGCTCTCGAGCTTCGAGGAGGAAGGCGAGGGTACGCTGATCACTTTCGAGGAAGATGAAAAGATGGAACAAGCCGTCATTTCAGGGATCGCCTTCAACCGCGATGAAGCCAAGATCACCGTCATGGGCGTGCCCGACCGCCCCGGGATCGCCTACGCCATCCTCGGGCCGATCGGCGAAGCCAACATCGAGGTCGACATGATCATCCAGAACGCGAGCGTGAACGGCACCACCGACCTCTCGTTCACGGTGCACCGCGACGACTACCAGAAGGCGCTCGACGTACTCCGCAGGCAGGTGAAGGATCACATCAAGGCAGTCGACATCAGCGGCGACAACAAGATCTGCAAAGTATCCATGGTCGGCGTAGGCATGCGCACCCACGCCGGGATCGCCAGCCAGATGTTCCGCACCCTCGCCGAGGAAGGGATCAATATCCAAATGATCTCCACTTCCGAGATCAAGATTTCCGTGGTGATCGACGAAAAATACATGGAACTCGCGGTTCGCGCGCTGCACAAGACGTTCGCGCTCGATCAGCCGAGTTGATGCGGAAAAGAGACCTGCACCCTGTGATATAGTGCCCTGCGCACGAACGGAGAGATGCCCGAGCGGCTGAAGGGGGCGCCCTGCTAAGGCGTTATACGGATTAACCCCGTATCGAGGGTTCGAATCCCTCTCTCTCCGCCACGATGGGTCAGTCGGCCGTGCGCACACCGAACGCAAGAAGCTCGAGACGCGCGATCGCATCCGCGCCGCGGCCGGGAAGGGCGTTGGTTGACCCCCGTCCCGGGGACGGGACCGCGGATCTCAGACGCCTGTTGCGGCCGCAGACCGGCGGGCGGCGCGCCGCTCCCAGAAGAAGAGTGCGATCGCCATGAGCGCGCCGATCGTGTTGCACCAGCGCGCCTCGTCGAACGAATCCGCGGGCAACATCAGGAGCAGCCCCGCAGCGGCGTAATACAGGCGTGACAGGATCCCCAGGGCATGAGTTGAGTAGCCCATCGTCGCGGCCGAGATCAGCCATACGCCCGCCACCGCGGTCGCGGAATCGAGCGCGATCAGCCAGGGATCGCCCACGAGGAGGAGCGTGCCGGAGAATACGAACAGAAACGGCAGCACGAACACGGTCCAGCCGAAGGTCATGGCAGTGAAGCCCGTGCGCATGGGATCGGCGCCGGCGAGATTCGCGGCGGCGAAGGCGCCGATTGCGACCGGCGGCGTGATCATCGACAGGCAGCCGTAGTACATGATGAACATGTGCGCCGCCATCGGCGCGATGCCCATCTTGACGAGCGCGGGCGCGATCAGCGTGGCGAGCAGAATGTAGACGCCGACCGTCGGCATTCCCATGCCGAGGATGATCGAGGCGATCGCCGCGATGACCAGCAGCCAGAACAGGTTGCCGCCCGCAAGATGCAGCAGCACCAGCGTGAGCGAGAAGCCCAGGCCGGAATAGGTGAGCGTGCCGATGATCACGCCGGCGGCGGCGCCGATCATGAACAGCTCGAGCACCGAGAACGCGCTCTCGCGCAGCATGTCGAACACGTCGCGCCAGCCCAGCCGCCTGCCCTGGAAGGGAAACGCGACCGCGAGCACGAGGCTCGCCAACGTGGCGACGAGGCCCGCGGTCTCGGCCTCGTAGTTGAGCCCGAACAGGGCATACACCAGCACCACGAAGGGGATGGGGAAGTACCACCCGGCGCGCATCACCGCCGCGACCCTGGGAATGCGCTCCTCGTCGAGCCGCTGGATGCCGCGGCGCGCCGCCTCGAGGTCCACCTGAATGAACAGCGCGATGTAGAAGAGCAGCGCCGGGATGAGCGCGGCGAGCGCGACCTTCGCGTACGGCACCTGCAGAAACTCCGCCATCAGGAACGCGGCGATGCCCATCACCGGCGGCATGATCTGGCCGCCAGTGGAGGCCGCGGCCTCTATCGCGCCGGCGACGTGCGCCCGGTAGCCCGACTGCTTCATCAGGGGGATCGTCACCACCCCCACGGTCAGAACGTTGGAGACCGTGCTTCCCGAGATCGTGCCGAAGAGCGACGAGCCGAGAATGGCGATCTTGGCCGGGCCGCCCCGGTAGCGTCCCATCAGCGCCATCGAGATGTCGGTGAAGAACTTCGAGCCGCCCGATTTGAGCAGCACCTGGCCGAAGAGGATGTAAATGGCGACCACCGCGGCGACGATCTTCATCGGCAGGCCCAGAATGGCGCTCGAATCCCACACCGCGAAATAGATCAAGCGGCCGGGCGGAATGGAGCGCGCCGCGAATTCCCCGGGCAGTTCGCCGCCGACCAGAGCGAGCACGAAGAAGGAGACGGTCACGATCACGAGCGCGACACCGGTCGTGCGTCGCAGGCCCTCGAGAAGGAGCACGCCGAGCGCTGCAGCGATCAGCAGGCCGTCCCATGGTCGCACGCTGACCAGGTCCGAGAGCGCCGGGTAGCGAACCGCCATGTAGATGGCGCAGGCGCATGAAACCGCCGCGGCCGCGAAGTCGTACCACGGCACGCGCCCGATGCGTCCTTTGCGCCCGCCGCTCGCGGGCAGGTGCAGGAAGAGCAGCGGCATCGCGATCGCCAGCAGGCCGGCGAGATACTGCTCGGCGTGCAGCGCGAGGCCGACCCTGCGGAACAGATCCGCAGCCAACGCGACGATGCCGCAGGTCAGCGCGACCGCTAGGATGCTGACAACCCCTCTCATCGGGCCGATGTTACTTGGGGTTGGCGCCATTTGCGAACACGTTCGTATTCGGATTAGGATACGCCGGAGGAGGATCGACCATGAAACATCTCACGGCGGCCGGAGGAGGATCGACCATGAAACATCTCACGGCGCTCGCCCTTGCATCGCTGTTCGCCGGCACGGCGGCGGCACAGCCGATCAGCATCATCACGACACCGGCCGGCTCGTTTTCCAACTCCGCGGGCGCGGCGATGGCGAAGGTCATCGTCGACAAGGCGAAACTGCGCGCGATCGTGCAGGCGCAGGCGAGCACTGGATTTGAAGAGACTGTCAGCGGCACGGCGGATTTCAACGTCTCGAATTCCTTCGACGCGACCTTCTTCGCCACCGGCACCGGCGAGTACGAGGGGCGCGGGGCGCGCCCGAATCTGCGCCACGTCGGCGCGCTCATTCCCTACCGCGTGGCGATGCACGTGCGCGCCGATTCGCCGTTCCGGAGGATCGCCGACCTGAAGGGCAAGCGCGTATCGAGCGAGTTCAATACGCAGAAGACCATCGGCCGCATCATCGAAGCGCATCTCGCCAACGCGGGCCTGAGCTACGCCGACATGGTGAAGGTGCCGACGCCCAACATCGTGCGCCAGGCCGAGGACTTCATGTCCAACAAGACCGACGTGATGTTCTTCGCGCTCGGTTCTGCGGCGATCAAGCAGGCGCACGCCAGCGTCGGCGGGGTGCGCGTACTCGAGATCGATTCTGCGCCGGAGGCCGTGAAGCGCGTGCAGGCGATGCTGCCCGGCGCCTACGTGATGCAGGTGAGCCCGCACCCATCGATCGAAGGCGTCAGCAAGCCGATCAACCTGATCGCCTTCGACATGGTGATGGTGGTGCGCGAAGAGCTTTCGGCGGACACCGTGTACAAGGTGGCGAAGGCGCTCTACGAGAGCAAACAAGAGCTGATGGCGACCTTCCCGCCGTTCGCACTGTTCAATCCGAAGACCATGGCGAAGCCGGTGCAGAACGTGCCGTTCCACCCCGGCGCGCTGAAGTTCTACCGGGAAGCCGGCATCGCGCCCTAGAGGACGAATTCTTCGGCGACGAGGCGCACCGCGGGCGCGTCCATCTGGACGAAGTTTTCCTCGTCCTTGCGCATCATCGCGGGGATCGGCCCGGCGAACATCGCGCGGATGTCCTCGGCGCTCCTGAAATAGAGCTCGACCATGCCGTCGAACGCGGGGTCCTTGCCGGGCTCGGGCACTGCGAAGGTGGCCACGATGCGCTGCACGGGCGACTCGGCGATCACCCGGTCCTCGAGCTTCGAGTGGTTGTTCAGCCAGTAATTCCTGAACTGCGTATGGCCGAGATCACGTCGGCGGTACACGGTTCGTACGATCTTGATTTTCATGTCGGGATCCGGCTTCTGCGACATGAGGTGCTCCTCGGCAACGATGCCGATCTCGCCGGGGACGAGGGTGAACGCTGCGCGCGCTTCTTGCAGACTTGGGTAATACAGTGCCGCCATGGCGTCGAACGGCGGCACTTGCCCGCCGAGAGCGATCTCCCCGGTAGCGATGCTGGCGACGAGTCTTTGCGCACCCTTGCCGCTCTCTCGGGTGCGCCGCAGCCAGTCATCCCTGAACTGCCCCGATGATACCGCTGCGCCGCGTTTCGCCATGCGGATTACTTTGAACATGTTCATTTTGCGACTAGCATAGCAGCAGGAGGAGGCCCAACCAATCATGATGAGAGAAGTCACGATCACCGTCCGCGACGGGACGCAGATCGGCGCGGCCATCTACGCGCCCGAAGGCAGCGGCCGTTTTCCCGCGGTCCTCGCCGCCTCGCCGTACCGCTACGACAACAACGCGCTGCCCGCCGGCCCGCAGTTCCTGTGGCGCGAGACCGGCCCGATCGAGTTCTACGTGAAGAACGGCTACGTCTACATGCACATGGACGTGCGCGGCTCGGGCAAGTCGGGCGGCGAGTTCGAGTTCCTCGGGCCGAACGAGCAGCGCGATCTGTATGACGTCATCGAGTGGATCGCGAAGCAGCCCTGGTCCAACGGCAAGGTGGGAGGCCTCGGCCAGTCCTATTTCTGCATGTCGCAGTGGTGGATGGGCATCATGAAGCCACCCGCGCTCGCCTGCCTCGCCGCCTACGACGGCCTCAACGATCCGTACCGCGCCACCTGCTATACCGGCGGCATCCCGGGACAGTTCATGCCCGGCTACTGGTGGAACCAGAACCGCATCATCAATCGCTTCCCCGCGAACGGCGCGGCGCCGCGCGTGCAGGAAATCGACCTCGACATGATGATCACGGCGCATCCCACCTACGACGACTTCTGGCGCACCCGCTGCGCCTGGGAGCGGCTGCACGAGATCACCGTGCCGCTCTACTCGGTCGGCATCTGGGGAAAGATCGACCTGCACACGCGCGGCAACATCGACGGCTTCCGTCGCGCGAAGGGCCCGCGCAAGCTGCAGATGCGCGGACCGATCAACGCCTGGGCCGCCAACGCCGAGTTCAACGGCGTCGAGATCCACGAGAAGGTGCTGCTGCCCTTCTACGACCGCTTCCTCAAGGGCAAGGAAAGCGAATGGGACCGGCGGGCGCCGGTCGAGTACTTCGTGCGCGGCGCGAACGTCTTCAAGACCGCCGATACCTGGCCGCCGGCCGGTGTGAAATACAAGGCCTGGCATCTTGGCGCCGGGCCTTCCGGCAGCGTTACGTCATTGAACGACGGCGCCTTGTCTCCCACGGGGGGGCAGGGGGCGGAATCCACCAGCTATTCGTATCCGAATCCCGGCTGGGTCACAGGCGTAGTGGGCTTCGGTCCCACCGGACCCGCCGGCGGCTTCGACCCGGTACGCCGCGTCCTGACCTTTACCACCGCGCCGCTGGAGAAGGACCTCGAGATCGCCGGGCCGATCAAGCTGGTGCTCTACGCCTCGTCCAGCGCGAAGGACACCGACTTCATCATCAAGCTCTCCGAGCAGGTTCCGCAGTCGAGCGAGGACCGCGCGAAGGGCCTCAATCCGCAATTCCAGGTCGTGACCAAGGGCTGGCTGCGCGCCTCGCATCGCGCGCTCGATCCGAAGTACAGCACCGAGATGGAGCCCTATCACTCGCACGCCAATCCCGAGGCTCTCAAGCCCGGCGAGGTCTACAAGTTCGAGATCAGCATCGAGCCCAATGCCTTCCGCTTCAAGCAGGGCAACCGGATCCGCCTCGAGATCGTGAATGGCGACTCCCCGATCACCGACGTGCTGTGGACGCACTATTACCAGCCGAACAAGATCGGCCAGGACACGATCCATCACAGCGCGCGCCATCCATCCCAGCTCTTCCTGCCGGTCATGGAATAAGCCTGTCTCCCTGGGTCATGCCCGCGGTACAGCGATCTGAAGGGACCACGCTAGCGCGAGCGCTCCTTGCACTAATGACTCAGTAGCCCGCCGGGGCGCGGAATGGGCCGGTAACCAGCGAAAGGTTCTTCGCCAGCGCGAGGAGCGCCGGCTCGCTCCAGCGGCGTCCGACCACCTGCACGCCGATCGGCAGACCATCCTTCGAGCGCGTGAGCGGCAGCACGACCACTGGGTGGCCGGTGAGATTGAAGACGTTGGTGAAGGCGGTAGTCGCGAGGAAGTAAGGCACCTTGCGATCGTCGACGTCGACCGGCGCGCCGAAGGGGACGTGGCCGAGCGCGGGGCCGTACGACACCGGGCAGAGCCACGCATCGTAATCGTCGAAGAAGCGCTCCAGCGCGCTGATCAGCCTGTCGCGGTTAGTCAGGCTCTGCATGTAATCGGTGACGCTCGCGCGCGCGCCTTTCGCTGCGCCGCGCGCCACGGGCAGATCGCCGAGCGACTTTCTCAGGATCTCGACGCGCTCGCGCGCCGCTTCGCCCTGCGTGACGACGCGCTCGGCGATGACGACCTCGCCCCAGGTTTCCCAGGCGAGATCGAAGTCGAATCCGGACGGGGTTCGCTGCGCGACCTCGCATTTCAAATCGTTCAACTTCTTCGCGAGAGCGGTGATGGCGGTGATCGTCTCGCGCGAAGGCGTCTCACTGCCGAACTGCGTGGTCCACGCGAAGCGCACCGATGCAAGCGGGCGCTCCGGAGCTTCCATTGAAGATGCGGGCGCGGTTTCCCAGTCGCTGTCGTCGGGGCCGGCGATTACCTTCAGGATCACTGCGAGATCGTCGACCGAGCGCGCCAGCGGCCCGAGCACGTTCATGTGGCGCAGGGCGTGCGGCATGCCGGGAACTTCCGGGATGTGGCCGGTGTTAGGCACGCGCCCTTCGGTGGGCTTGAGGCCGAAGAGCCCGCACCAGTGCGCCGGCATGCGCACCGAAGCGGCGAGGTCGCTGCCGACATCGAAGGCGGACAGGCCCGCGGCCACGGCTGCGGCACCGCCGCCGGTGGAGCCGCCGGGCGTGCGCTCGAGGTTCCAGGGATTGTTGGTGCGGCCGAAGATCGGGTTGTCGGCGCGGCCGTCGGCGGAAAGCGGCGGCACGTTGGTCTTGCCCATGAGCACCGCGCCGGCGGCGCGCAATCGCGCGACCGCGGTGGCGTCCTTCTTCGGCACGTGGCTTGCGAGCGGCGGATAGCCGCCGGTGGTGCGCAACCCCGCGGTCTCGAGCGCGTCCTTGATGGTCATCGGCACGCCGTGCAGCGGACCCCACAGCTCGCCGCGCGCGAGCGCGGCGTCGGCCTCGCGTGCACGCCCTCTCGCGCCCGATTCATCGAGGGTGCAGATCGCGTTCAGCGCCGGGTTGTGCTTCGCGATGCGCGCGAGGTGCATCTCGAGCACCTCGCTCGCCGAGACCCGGCGCAGGCGGATCGCCGCGGCGAGTTCGCTCGCCGTCAAGAACGGATCGATCATTCGGGTTTGAGACCTGCGGTTTTCACGATTTCGCGGAATCGCTTAAGAAAAACAAAAAGGAAATTTCTCATGAGATCACCGGAAGAAGAAGGGAGGAGGGCGAGTCTCCGCCAATATGAATTGTATTTGTGCCGTCGAAGACCTCCGGAGGCCGGTCCTGCGGATCGTCGTGCTGGAAGAAGCCTGAGCGCTCGAAGTCGCATCCCTGGATCAGCAGCTCGAGCCGCGAGCCCGGGGGCAGCGCGATGCTCATGGGCCAGATTTCCAGCTCCACCTTCACCCTCTCGCCGGGCAAGAGGCGCTGCGTTTCGTCGTGAGAATGGTAGGGAAACCAGGGCGTCGAGCGCTCCGGGTCGAGTTTGCGCTGCGATACGCGCAGCCAGCCCTGCGAGACCGGCGATCGCGGCTCGACCGCGCTGAAGAACGCGGCTTCCGTCCCGTCGGGCCCGTAGGCGCGCAGCGTGGCGAAGAGGTCCATGTCCGCGGTGCTCGAAGACACCCAGAGCGTCGCCTTCACCGGTCCCGCGAGCTCGATATCGCTTTTCATCGGGTCGGTCTTGAATGCGACCCCTGGGCCGCGCGCGGCGTAGGAAAGATTCTGCGATGACGGCGGCGGCTTTTCGGTCAGTTTATCGGGCGAGAGGTGGAGCGTGCGCCACCGCGTCCCCTCGAGGGGCCACTGCGCGCCGATGGCTGTGCGCTTCACGCGGTCGTCGACAGTGCGGATCGAGACCTCGACCTTCGGTTCGCGCTCCCAGCCGTTATCGATGCCTTTCAGGGTGCGGTCGAAGAAGCGCCGCTGCAGCGCCACGTTCTCGGGCAGGAGGAAGGTGAGGAAGTACGAGCCCGACTGCACCTTGAGCCATTTCTCGCGCGCGGCGATGCGCAGGTAACCCTGGATCGTGCCGCGCAGGTGCAGGCCGAGCCCGCCCCAGTTCGCGACCACGAGCGCGGGGATCTCGATCTTGCTGAGGTCGGGGCTGCGCTCGCGGTACCAGGCGTCGTCCAGCGGATGCGCGAGGATATTGGCAGGATAGTCTGTTCGGTTTTTCCTCAGTTCATCCTCTGAAAAGGCATCCGGACCGGTGTTGCGCTCGCCGGTGTCGATGTCCTTGAACGGCGACTCAGGGTTACCGTGCTGGTTGCGCAGCACGCTGCGCGGCCACCAACGCCGCACGAATCCGCTGCCGAAGATGCCGCCCTGGCGCGTGCGGTCGCGGTAGAAGTCGGAGGCGCCCTGCCACGGCAGGATGGCGGCGAGGTTCGGCGGCCGCATTGCAGCGATCATCCACTGCCCGGCGGCGTAGTAGGAAATGCCCAACAAACCGACCTTGCCGCTGCTCCAGGGCTGCGTGCCCGCCCAGCCGATGGCATCGTGGAAATCGCGGAATTCCGCCGGCGAATTCGGGTCGAGGAAGCCGGGCGACTTGCCGGCGCCGCGCGAGTCGACCTTCACGATGACGTAGTCGTGCGGCACCCAGACCTCGGGATCCATGGTTTCGAAGACGAGGTACTTGCACGAGGAGGCGGCGAGAATCTCGGGGTGGCGGCGCTTGAGCGCTTCCCAGGGCTCCGGCATGAACTGCGAGAGGTGCACGTCCTTGCCGTAGGGTCCGAACGTCATGAGCACCGGGTAGCGTCCCGGCGCGTCGGGGCGGAACACGTTGGCGCGCAGCGTTGCGCCGTCGCGCATCGGCACCGCGACGTCCCTATCGAGCCGCATCGATCAGCACGAACGCGATCACGCAGGGCTTGTCGGTACGGTTGCTCCAGGCGTGGCTGGTGCCGCGCTGCACGAGCACGTCGCCCGCCTTGAGCAGAACCTCGCCGTCGTCGAGCACTGCGCAGATCTCGCCCGAAAGGACGACGGCATAGTCGATCGTTTTCGTGCGATGCATGCCGGGATGACGGCGTGTTTTCTCGTTCGCCGCCTGAGCACCCATGCTCCTGAAATGCGCCTCCGGATCGAGGCCCTTCAGGCGCTCGCTGTCCGGCGGATACTCGAGAACGCGAAACACGCTGCCGTGCGGATCGGGCTCGATGCGCCGCTTGCGGCGCGCGGCGTCTGCGCTGCCGCCGATCTCCGCCGGCATGCTCTTGGTTTCCCAGATCTCGGTGAGGCGCAGGCCACCCGCCTTCTCGAGCACGCCCGCGGCTGGGAGATCGTCGAACAGGACGACGGAACGTCCCTCCCCATCATGCCCGGTGACGACTCTTCGCATCGACCGACGCGGTTCACCAGTAATGTCCGCGCCGGTTCGCGTCCATGCGGAACAGCCGCCAGCGGAACAGGGTCGTCACATACAGCGAGCCCGCGTCCGCGCCACGGCCGAAGCCGAGGTTGCCGGGGCGATAGCCGGCCGGGGGCGCGATCTTGTGCAGGACTTTCCCCGCGGGATTGAACACCACGATTTCTCCCTGCGCGGGCTCGCGGGCGCCGTTATGCGCGGCGACGTACAAGTTGCCCTCCGTGTCCATCGCCATGCCGTCGGTGATGAGGTGGTCGGAGCGGTAGAACACGCGGCCGTTGGAAATGTTGCCCGCGGCGTCGAGGTCGTAGGCCACGACGCCTCCGAGCTTGAGGCCGAAGCGGTCCTGCGCCGGGCCGAGCGGATTGCGCACCAGGCGCGCGGGAAGATTGGACGCCGAGACGTAGAGGCGGCGGCCGTCGGGCGAGACCTCGATGCCGTTTGGGCGGTAGATGTCGGTCGAGAGCTGCACCACGCTTCCGTCCGGATCGGCGCGGTAGATAGCGTTCGGCAACTCGATTGGCTCGGGACCGAAATAACGCGCGTCGGAAAAGTAGACGCGGCCCTGTGCGTCGCTCGTTACGTCGTTCGGGCTGTTGAGCCGCTTGCCCTGGTACGCGTTCGCGACCACCGACATCGCGCCGCTGCGCAGATTGCGACGCACGATGGCGCGGCCGCCGCCGAGCTCGGACTCCTGCGCGATCAGCAGGTCGCCGTTGCGGTCGACGTGCAGTCCATTGGCCATCCCGCTCGGTTCCATGAACTTCATGGTCTGGCGAGTGCGCGGGTCGTAGCGCCAGATCGTGCCTCCGGGATTGTTCCGCTTGACCTCGTCGGGCCGCGTGATGTCCGAGACGTAGACGAACCCGTCCCGGTCGGCGACCACGCCTTCGGAGGTGACGAGGCCCGCGCTCGAGACTTCTTCCCACTTCGCGCCCTCGGGAAACAGACCCGTGGCACAGCCGCCGACTAGCGCGAGGAGGAGGAGGAGCCAGGGTCTCATTTGCGAGGATGTTCCGCGTTGTGGTGGAAGATTTTTCCATCACCCCGTCCTTGTAGCCGAGTCTATGGTGCGCTGGAGCAAGACGAGATAGGAGGATTCCGAGATGAATGCTACTACCGTCGCTGTTGACCTTGCAAAGAACGTGTCCGTGCTCGCGAGCTCTAGCAACCATGCGGGTTTCCGTACCACATTGGAATGCCTCTCTGCGCCACTCCTTTGATATAATCACCCGCTCGTTTCGCGCCCGTAGCTCAGTTGGATAGAGTACCTGGCTACGAACCAGGGGGTCGTGGGTTCAATTCCTGCCGGGCGCGCCAGATACTTCAAGCGGTTAAGTGCAGAAGCGCTTAGCCGCTTTTCATTTGCATGGGAGTTTTGGGGACTTTTTCGCTTCCAAAGCTTCCCGTGCAATCATCGATGGCGCTCGTCCGTGATGCGGTTCAGCGCCTCCGTTGGATCGCCGTCGGATCATCACTTCCACTTCCCCGGTTCAAGGCCTGCAAGTTGATTCCACAGTTCGCGCGGCGAAACGACGGCTAGGTCTTCAATTTTCCGAAGATTTAGCAATTCCTTGTCGCCGGTCACGAACACGTCCGCTTTCCCGGCAATGGCGCACGCGAGGATCGGGATGTCGTCGGCGTCTTTGATCGGAATGGAGGGATTTTTGCGTGATTCGACTACCGTTCCTTCCGCTTTCAACAGGGCAAGGAAGCCGGCGACAACTGCTTTCGGCAGGCGGAGTTTTTCGGTGAGGACCCGTTCCAACTCCCGGAGTACCGGCTGGCAGGTCAGCAGCTCGTGGTCGTGAATGACGCTTTCCAGCAGTTCGCTGCACAGGCCGCGCGTGGCGATGCCGCTCGCGAGGACGTTCGTGTCGAGAAAGATTTTCAAGAAACGTTGCGGAACACGTCCTCATCGGTCAGATAGCCCGCGGCTGCCGCGTAGGGCATCGCTTCGCGGCGTAGCACCCGGAATCGCTGGATGGACAGCTGGCGGCGCAGGGCCTCGCGCGCGACCTCGCTTTTGCTGCGGCCGGTCCGCTTGGCCAAGCGCGCCAGCTCGCGCTCAAGCTTCTCGTCCAAGCGTATAGTGAGAGTACCCATTGATGCATCCCTGTACAAGGCGTAAGACATTGTACAACACAGGCGTCGGCGCGCAAAAACCCCGAGTTTCATGTTAGAACCCATTTCATGCCGGACAATAAGGAACCGAAACCGAAGCAGGACCCGAAACCGAAGCGCACGCACAGCCTCGAGGATCATCGCCACGGCGAGGACTACGGTCACAGCCACGACGGCGACGAAGCCGCAGACCACGATCACGATCACTTCGACGCGGACGGGAACCTCGAGGACAATCCCTTGTGGATCCAGGACCACGTTTCGCTCGCGAGCGTCGGCATCGACATAGGATCCTCCGGAACGCAGGTCATCTTTTCCCGTTTGAATCTGCGGCGCATGGGCGAGGACCTTTCGAGCCGTTACTTCGTCGTGTCCCGCGAGACGCTGTATCAGTCGCCCGTTTCGCTGACCCCCTATCGCAGCGAGGAGCTCATCGATGATGTGCAACTGGGAGCCATCATTGACAGGGCTTTCGCCGAGGCGGGGCTCCATCCTGACGATATCGATGCCGGAGCCGTGATCCTGACCGGGGAAGCTCTGCGCCGCGAAAATGCCCAGGCCATCGCCAATCTTCTCGCCGAGCAGCGCGGGGAATTCGTCTGCGCCGCCGCCGGCCACCATATGGAATCGATGCTGGCGGCCTTCGGCTCGGGGGCGGCCCGTGTTTCGCACGACTCCGGCAAGAGCATTCTCAACGTCGATATCGGCGGCGGCACCACCAAGCTCGCCCTGGTCGAACGAGGCAAAGTCCTCGCCACGGCCGCCTTGCACGTAGGAGGCCGTTTGCAGGTCGTCGACGAAAACCACCGAGTCGTCCGCCTTGATCCCGCCGGGCGGCATCTCGCCTCCAAGGCGGGATTCCGTTGGAGCCGCGGTGATGTCGCCGAAGCCGCCGCCATGGAACGCGTCGCCGAATGGATGGCCGATGCAATCATTGCCGCGCTTTGCGCGCGGCCGATCCCGGCCGACGTCCAGGGGCTTTTTCTGACCGAACCGCTGCCGGACCTAGGTCGCATCGACGGAGTGATGTTTTCCGGAGGGGTGGCCGAATACATCTATCAGCGCGAGACACGAGATTTCGGCGACATGGGACGCTTGCTTGGATTCGCCCTGCGGAGAAAAGTGGACGCGGGAGCTTTGCCCTGGCCGTTGCTTCCTCCCGGCGAATGCATTCGCGCAACCGCCCTGGGAGCCTCCGAGTACAGCGTGCAGTTGAGCGGTAACACCATCTATATTTCGAATCCGGGGGCGTTGCTGCCCAGGAGGAATCTGCAGGTGCTGCAGCCGTCCTACTCGTGCAAAGGCCCGGTTGACCCCGACCGGCTCGCTAGAGCGATCCGCGAGCACTTCAAAGCCTTCGATCTCGTCGAGGGCGAGAGCGAAGCGGCGCTGGCATTGCGTTGGGAAGGGGCGCCTTCCTACGAGCGCATCGCCGCTTTTGCTCTGGGCATACGTCGCGGTCTGACCCACACCATCGCGAAGCGAATGCCGGTCTACGTCATGGTCGACGGGGACATTGCTCAGACCCTCGGGGCCCTGCTGCGGGACGAGATGGGCGTCGAAAGCGAAATCCTCGTAATAGACGGCGTCATTCTGTGGGATTTCGACTACATCGATCTGGGACGCATTCGAATGCCCTCTCAAACCGTTCCCGTGACGGTGAAGTCGCTCGTATTCAGCGAGGATCCGCGCGCCCCTCACGGACATTCCCACCGCAGTCACAGTCACAAGCATCACGGCCAGCGCCAAGTTCCGCCAGGCTGAACGCGAGCGCACGCGAGCCGCGGTGAGCCGTCAAAGTGGAAGGGTATAATGCCGGCAGGAGCGGAGACGCGGATGGGCATCGAATCGCACTATCACAGCAAGACCGACCGGGTATTCGTACGTGCGATTACCGGCCACTACAAACTCAAGGACGAGTTGGCCCGGCTGCGCGCCCTTCCTCGGGTGCGCAAGGGCAGCCAGATCAAGTTCGTCGACGGCCCGCAGGCCTACAGCCGCCACTACGTCGAGCCCGAGGACGGGGTCACCCAGACCTTGCATATCCACTTGGAGGAGTACGGCCCGGGAGGCAAATCCCAGAAGCACGGTCACGTCAACGAAGCGGCGTTTTACATCCTCGACGGCAAGGGCTACGAAATCCACGACGGCGTACGCTACGACTGGTCGGCCGGGGACGTGGCGGTCGTGCACAACAACTGCGTGCACCAGCATTTCAACGCCGATCCTGACAGGCCGGCGCGGGCCCTGGTTCTCAAGACCAAACCAATGTACATGTTCATGAACATGTTGTTTCAGCACCTGGTCGAGCCTCGCCCTACGGAGCCGGCCCCGGGCGGGCAGGGCTTTGAAGCGAGGGAATCAGAGGAACGTTACAACCACGCGAAGTGACGTGACCAAGGAGCGGCAAGATGGCCTGGGGTGAATCGAAGGCCTGGATGCGCGGCAGCGCGCACCAGAAGCTGTATCAGAGCCTGCTCGAGAACGCGATTGGAGCGCCGGCGAAGAACGCCAAGCGCAGGAAGATCCTGCACCCGGAGGACATGCCCTGGGAGATGTCGCGCCAGGGGCTGTTGAAGCACCTGTTGAACGAGCAGATGAACACGCGCATGGAGACGGTGGACGCCTACATGCAGATCGTTCCGCCGGGCAGCCGCTCGGGCAAGCACCGGCACCTCGCCGAGGAGTGCTTGTACGTGGTGGAAGGCCGCGGCTACGACCTGCACCAGGACTGCGAGGTGGAGATCACCGATACCTATCACTGGAAGCCTCAGGCAGAGGTGAAGCGCTACGATTGGGAGGCGGGGGACGTGATCTATATTCCGCCGAACACCATCCATCAGCATTTCAACGCGAGCGGGGAGAAGCCCGTGCGGCTGATCTCGGCGATCAACCGGATCTACAAGTACTGCGGGCTGAACGATCTGGAGCAGATCGAGGACGCCCCCGAGTACGACCCCGAGGTCGTGCTCAACGCCGAGC
>Ga0137451_1000065_pt1 | contig 33493 bp, 48 predicted proteins | sample EasRivERMGT500_2_FD_102336 | JGI IMG/M metagenome (GOLD analysis project Ga0137451, IMG submission 102336) | Soil microbial communities from meander-bound floodplain in the East River, Colorado, USA - East River MetaG ERMGT500_2 | ecosystem: Environmental > Terrestrial > Soil > Floodplain ... | reverse complement strand
CACGTAACATTCTTTGGCTAATTGAACATAATCTTTCTTAGGATAGGCTAACGGAAGGGCATCCCACCAAATAGGGTTGGAGGCTTTCAGTTCGGCAAACCAGGTTGTGAAATCGTTCATATATTTTTATTTGCAGAACGTTTCGGGTAATATGTTGTGGCCGAGGTGTCGTAATTCGGGTCTTTCATGTATTTCGATTTCTTTCCATTCTTCATTATTTTTTTTCTATGGTAGGTTTGATGACATGACTCACACAGTAACATTAAATCTTCCATTGACTCCTTAAACAAGTTTCTATAGTTCCTATGATGAACTTCTAAGTTGTGTCGACTTCCACATAAACCACAGTTGTAACCATAGAACTCCAAGGCGAATTTTCTTTTCTCTCTCCATACAGAGCTTTTGAGATAAGAGTAGTATTGTTGTTTTCGTTTTGTGTCTTTACTCATTTGCTTAGTGGTTTAGGCGCTCTTTTGGTTGAAGAGAAGCGCAGTTTTGCCTTACAGCTATCGCTACGCTTCCCGTACTTCTTTGCTTGAGCGGATGAGTCCTCCCGGCTCGAAGTATCTAATGTCAACACTGCGTGCATTAGTCTGAGAGATACTCTTGAGGGATCAGTCCTCGTGGCTACATGCTTCTCTCTTGGGCTGCAATCGTCGGTGGTAGCGCCTCACAGTACCGACATTTATATTTCATCTAAAGGCCTGCCGTAGTTTCCCCCGACACCTTTAAATGCATGCTTTACGACTCCACGGACTCAAAAACTATTTCTTCAAAACACTCATCGATTTGCTCTTTAGTGGCACAGGCATAGCCGTGATTTTCCCATGATGTTGACATGATCATAAGCCGTGTATCAGGTTGCCCTTCGGTATCAATATATTTTCCATCAAGGCCTTTTTCTGGTTGATAGATACGCCCTGAACATTTCATTATTCGCAATGAATGAGCGAAATCAGAAACTTTAAAACTTCCAATTTCCTTCACACACCTAGCCGTGTAAATTGGGTTATATGGAATTAATGTTATCATAGTGGTTTATAGTTTTCCGGTTAAAAAAGCGTAAGCCCACACCAGCCCCAACGCCCCGACAAGTCCGAAGAACAGAATCAACGCCGCTGCCTGCCGGTCAACGTGACGCATAGCATCGAACACCGGAATCGAAACAAAGGCTATCCCCCAAGTTGATAAGATGCCAATAGCGATGAATAGAATAGCTCTGTTGATCAGCCACCAGAAGCCGTGATAGATAGGTTTTTGAAGTGTTTTCATTGGTCGTTTGGTTTAAAAAATTTGCCGTCTTTCCGGCTGTCACGATTTTTACGACTGCTCGACAATTGTTTTGCCGCTATTACCCGTATGTCGTTTCGGGGGGACGTCCTAACTGCACGGTAATCCCCATCTTATATCTATTGGCAGGACTAAAGTCCGACCTCAGCAGCAAAGAAAATGCTCTTCAAAAAAGGGTGCCAGCAACTCCACACAACCAGACGTTATTTGAATGCCTTCAATCCTTGGTCGTGCGGCATGGCTAGCCCTTTTATGTTCTTCGCCACACACTTGCAAAAGCCCGATGACAATTCACACTCTTTACCGGCGCATAGCCGACGCGTGTGATAATCCCTTCTCTGGCGGCCCTAGCAGCGACAGCACCAAAAGCACGTTTATGCGGTGGCTCCGCGATAAGGCCAGTGATAGAAAGTCTAAATTCCTCAAATTGAAACGGGCCGGAATAGCACTTGAGAAAGTCTTTCAAAAGGAGGTACACCTTGCCGCTCCAATCATCATGCGCCCTATCCGCGTGGTCCTTAGCGCGCTTGATTCCCGCGTCGCGTTCCTCTCTGGCGAATACAATATTCAATTGTGGTTGTGTCATGGTTATTCTCCTCCAAGTGATTTAATCTGCTCCTTCAACCGTTGCATTTCATTTTCGAAAAACTCTGCGCTTTGTTGTGCTTCACGTGCCTCAGTAATAGCCTTAGCGTGTTGATCTTGGTATTTATCCAACTGCTTTTTCAGCGCGTCGATTGCAATTTGAATCTGGCTTCGTTTTTTCATGCGGTTACGAGTTTTGAATTGACTAACATTTTTACAGCTTCCACGACACGATTGGTCAGGAGTTTTCTATCCGCTTCAGGAATCGGGAAGCGAAACTTATTCAAGCTGTTATAATGACCGTTGTTATCTGGCAGCCACGGCAAATTTTCCATACCGGCATACATGAGCCAGTCGTATTGATCAATGCCGCGTTGCACCAAACCTGAAACCTGAGACTCTAAAGGACAGAAGACAATCAATTCGCCTTCGCTACACCTTGTCAGGATCGCATTCGATACGATTTGCCAATAATATTTATCCCCTTCTTTGTGGTTATCACGGATGCCCTGAATGCCGTTGGCCTTCCACCCATCCACAAGCTGGCAAAACGATTTAAGGGTAAATGGAGACTTAACATCGACAGCCGTATTGTATTCCTGGTAACAAACCGAGTCAGGTGTGCCAACCCAGCAATCAAAATCAGGATGAACAATGGTTTGCTTGCTTTGCGTGGAGTATTCTATACCCAACATTTCAAACACAAAGCCTTCGCATAAGTGCCCCCAATCAAGGGGCTTTGCATCGGGTTCATTTTTCAACGCACGACCTAAACGCCGCTCCATATTTTTTTCCTCGATATAAGTCAGCGCAGGAGCGCCAAAGGAACCTTTAGCCTTCCCCTCTGTCATTAGTGCTCCAATCTCAGAGGATGTGAACGAACCAGTTCTTAATAATGCGTTCATACTACTTTATCGATTAAAAATTTGTGCAATTTTCTATACGATTCAACCTCTCTACTTTCAAGTATGCGCTTGCAATTGTCCATCTCCGCCTTGTTAAGCAATTCTAGTTTTTCTTCGTACAAAGCCGTGAGCGCCTCATGCGTGATATATTCTGCAATCTGATAGCCGCTACCATTGACAACCTGGTGCTCCATGTCGATAACCTCATCTTGGCTATGCATCCCCATGAGGATCTCGGGCGCATAAAGCCTTCCAAAAAAAGCGGCTGCCCTGTATCGGATCATAAGCGTCGGCATGGTTTTCCACTTACTGCCATTCTTATCCACCCAGCCTTCAGCCTTCGCCATTTTCATAGTCACAGTTGGGCCTATAATCTTGTCTTTGGTTTCTAATTCATACGCCCACGCGAAACACTCCATAGTGTCACCGTCACCGGACAGCTCAAAACGCAGCGGTGAAAACCGCTTGCAAGAATTCAGCGCGGCTATAATAAAGGTGCTACTCCACGAGGGCCTGCCGTGAACGATATAAAGATTCTGCATTACCATTAAAGGACTTGCCCCTATCCGGTTTGCAATCTCGAGGGCGATCATAGTGTTTTGAATGTTGCCTTGAAATTCTTTTGGAATCAAACTCGACGATGCAAGCATTTTCGCAACGCGTTGGGCGTGGTCAAATGTTGCAATCGAGAAGGATGAAACCTCCGGTACCTTTTCAATTTCTTGTGTGTTTTCCATATTGAGTGTTTATAGTGATTTACTCTTTTACCCTCTCAATGGCGCAAAAGAAAATTAGTCGCCATGCTATCAGGGATTGAATTCGATCCTTACGAAAGGCAATGGCATCGTTCAGACTTGCTACTACATGATCTGTCATATCCACGCCCTGCTCAAGGACGCGCTCCCGTATATTAATTTCTTCCTGATAGTCGCGCATGGACAATTCAATGGCGTCGATTAATATTGATAAGCTTCCCTCGGTGTGATTCAACAGGTTCGTTAAATCGGTTTTACTTTGCTCAAGACGAATCGAAGCTTTTAAAAGTGCGGTAGTATTCATATCAAGATTTTTTTATGAAGGCTTCTAATTCCAATTGACTGAAATAAATAGTCCCGCCGTTGTAGTGCCTCAGTGATAGAGGCAGCGTGTGTTTTCTCAGCCGCTCATCCAGCGTCGATACGTGGATTCTCAGGTAATTGGCAGCCTCTTGTTTAGTCAAAAATTTATCAGTCGATGCCTTTTTGCTCAATTCCTCAACCGTAGCAATTCTGACCGTGTTAAGGAGATCCTTAAACTGTTCCTCGGTGAATTGGTACAAGATGATTCCCATAGCCTTTGTCATCGTCATGGCAGCTCGTCGGTTACAGGCCTGAGTTCAAACTCACTCAGAAATTTCTTTTCGAAGTCATCGGCTCTTTTCCGAGAAGCTATCTCGCTAAGGGTCCAAGCCAATTCAGAACTTATGTCGCGCCCTCTATTGGTCACGGTAGCCTCTAAGATTCCTTCGGTGTTGGTGGCATCAAAGGTTACCTTCACACCGGTCAGCGCGCAGGCAAACTCTATCGCTTCACGTTCATTGACATGGATGATCTTTTTCATACTCCGAAATGGGCTAAGGTTAAAATAATGGTGATCAGAAGAATGATTGCGCCGAGCGGTGCTAATTGCTCCGATAGATTTTCTTTAGGATTGTGTTTAGTGTTCATATTTTTGAGGTTAATCGTTGTTTGCGAATTGGTATCCAGGTTTGTTTGGAGCGTCACAAGAAAATGCCATCTGCCATTCACTTTCTGACATTACAGATTTCTTTGCAATCATTCGTCGTATAAATGCGTCGCAATCATTGTAATATTTACTCCATGCCTCGCCATCAAAGTCAGTTGAAAACGATATGTTATTGTCATTACAATAATTCATGAGCGCAATCAATGCGTCCGCTCCACGAGCATGAAACGTTTGGTACTGAGTGGTTCCTGTTCCGTAGTTTCTTTCGGGATATTTCTTTGTACGGTGTTCGTACTTGGCAACCCACGTACCGTCATACATAAAATAGATGTGATCGTGAATGTTCATAGTTGAGTGTTTAATTGTTCGTTAAAAAGCCCCAGGCATCCAGAAAGTTGCGCATGCGTAATCTGTTGATAGCCAGGCGGGGCTTTTCTATGCTAATGTTTTCGTTTGCTCTTTCAAGAATTCGGCATAAGCATCCATTGAGCTTAGTTGCCTTCCGATCTCCGCGCTTCGCTTGAGTCTCCACTTCATGATCTTTTTGTGAACTGAAATAGGAATAGCCGGCAGCATCACGGAAACCGTTGATTTGCGCTCAGGTGCCTTTTTTTGATCTTTTTCTATAACTTCGCTCATAATTGGTTACTTAGTAATCTATAATACGTACCAAAGGAAAGAATGTTCTAAGAACTTTCAAAGAACTTTTATGAATAAATTTTCAGATTATGAGAAAATAATGCAAGTGCTTGACGCTAAGGGCATTAATCAAACAGAGGGTGAGCGCTTAACTCGTTTTGGGGTTGGGACAATAGGGAAATTGCTTACCAGGAGGAAAGGAAAGGGTAGATTACACCCCGATAATGTGACGAAATTTCTAAGAACATTCCACGTGGAACAAAAATGGTGGGAAACCGGAGAGGGGGAAATGTTTACTGCCGAATCCGGCCGGAGCTTGGGGCAACAAAAAACGATGGATCTGGACGTGTGGGAAGTGATCAAAGGCAGCAACAAAATACATGAGGAAAGCCACAATATATTTAAGTTAGAATTTGAGCGGCTTTGGGGATTAATAGAGAAGTTTGGCCCATCGCCACCGCCACCCCTGAATAAAGAACCAGTTCAAAAAAATGGAAACTAATATGAAAAAACTGATTTTCCTGATTTTACTCTTAGCGGCAAGCCCGCTGGCTGGTCAACCGCAACTCCCTCTGAACGACGAGGGCCGTATTGAGTTTAAAAAGATCATTCCACTTGATTCAGCAAATAAGGCCGCTCATTTTGACAAAGCCAGGCTATGGGTGGCTAACACCTTCAGATCCGCACAGAATGTTATTCAATATGAAAACCGACAGGAGGGGAAATTACTATGCAAGGGGCTGTTTGCAATTACATCGACAGGCATGGGTATGAGCGGTACAATTCATCGTGATCAGGCTGGATATGTATCTTTCACTATGGAGATTTCAATTAAGGATGACAGGTGCCGGATTCGGGCGTATGACTTCATGCATGACGCTGTTTACTCCGGTGGCAATCTTGAAAACGCGAAGCCAGCATGCGGCGGGACGTGGATGACGGCGAAGACCTGGCACTCAATTCAACTGCAAACAATCGAAAGAATGGATGGCACGTTTATTGATTTTGAGAAGGCCATGAACTCGAAAAAACAAGATGACTTTTGAAAGAACAAAATTTTGAATTATGAAAAAGGTATTATTGATCGCCGCGCTGATTTGCGCCCTTGCATGTGATGAAGAAGAAACAACCGAAGAGGGATGCCTAACCGGAATTCCTAAAAGCGGGGGTAGCAGAACCTTGATAAAATGCAGTACGCGGGAGCAGTATTTAGCGGGTGACAATACCAGCCAGGGAGGAACGGCGAGTTGGACGCTTTACACATCCCACGAATGGGAGAAGTGCAAGGAGTGCCAATAAAAAACCTCCCAGGGTCACAACGCCAAGGAGGTTCACTCGAATATAAACACTTGATCAAATGTACACAGATTTCCAAATTCCCCGCCAAGTGTGTCGCCCCGGTGTGGCCGCATGCACTGAAAACCTCATTTCCAGGATAGAAACGAAAGAGTATGTAGCGCGGGGGACACTACACAACCCAATCACATCCGGTCAATTTCATAGCAATTACCTATGCAAAAGCGACTCTATATTAAGGAGTGCAAAGTATTATAGTACGAAAGTACACGGATTGTATGGGCAAGTGTGTCGGTAGTTTTTGGCAATGTAAATTTGACTTAATTGAATCGTAACTAATGGCAACCGTTAAATTCTACCTCCGCCGCTATCGCTCCACGAAAAGGAACCCGCAAAATGTGGAGGTGTCAATTATTGCCAAATTTACCGTGGACCGCTTACACCGTTTTGAAATTACACTTGACGAAAAGATCGCCCCTCGCTACTGGAACCCCAAAGACCAAGTAGTAAAAGGCACCCACCGCGGACACCTGGAACTCAACGAATACCTGTCCGACTTCAAGCATCAACTGCTTACGCTGTACCGGAATAACCGGAGTATGCCCTTTACTGAGTTCAAGGCCCTAGCGCTGAGAAGACCTGAAGAGGAAAAAAAAACATTATTCGTAGCCTATGACAAGTTCCTGGATGCCTACAGAAATGAAAAGGATTCGAAAACAGTCAGCAAGTACGCAACCCTGCTTACCAGGCTTACGGATTTCGAGAAGGCCTATTCCTATGACCTTGCGACAATGGACTTTAACTTCTATGACGCGTTCAAGAAGTTCCTCTACCAAATTCCAAACCCTTTCTATGGAGGTTGCAGACTTACGCGCAATCTTGACGGATCATGGGATCTTCTAGAAGGCGACCAGGGCGAACCTGTTGGCATCTTCGACGACATGGTTTACAGCTACCTTATCCAGCTAAAAACCTTTATCGCCTGGGCTGAAAAGCGTGGCTACCAGGTCCACCAATCTTATAAGCTATGGCAGATCATTCGACGGGTTCATCCTCCAATAAGCCTGACATCCTCGGAGCTGGAAAGGCTTGAGCGACACACCTACACCTCCAAGGCGCTGGAAATAGCTCGGGATTGCATTGTATTCGGCTGCAGGACAGGGCAAAGGATCTCAGATATCAAACGTTTTGACCTGAAGGATTTCCATAATGATAAATGGACCTTCACCCCTAAGAAAGGAAATCGACTTTCACAGAAGAAAATAACAGTTCATTTCAAAGGGTACTGTGCTCCCGCATTGGACATCCTGCAAAAATACAATTGGAAGATTCCAATCATCTCCGAGCAAAAGTTAAACGAGAATATCAAGCGGGCATGTAAGGAGGCTGGCATTGATTCGCACATAGAAATTTTCCGCTATGCTGGCGAGAAAAGGATCAGGATCTCGGGGAAGAAGTGGGAGTTTTTGTCTTCACATTCGGAACGCAAGTCGTTCATAACACTTGCCCTCCAAGCTGGTATGCCGATAGAGTATGTAATGGAATTAACCGGCATCACCGAATATAAAACGATCAATCACTATAAAGCGAAGTTTGAGGATTCGGCCATTGAAAATGAATTGGAGAAAATACCGGTTATGAGAAAAGCACTATAAAAAAGCAAAAAATATGAAACCACAGGTTAAACCATCCGAAAAGAGTAGAATATTAGAAACAAAAGACTACTCTCTTTTCAATCTCAAAGACTTTAAGGTTTCGAAAAAATTTCTGAATGTGGTGAAGGAATCTATTGACGAAAAAAATCTATCCAAAGACTATCCAATTCTGGTTGATAATAATTACAATATTCTGGATGGTAAATATCGATTCTTAGCTTTATATGAACTTGGGTTAGCGATTAATTATAAAATTGCTGAGATAACTACCATTGAGGATGCGATACGGGTGAAACATATACATAAGAATATACCACTTCATGAGGTAATCAAACTATATTCATCTTTGAAAAATTACAATGACCTTATTCTGTTAAAGGATCAATTTGGGTTTGATTACCGTATCATTGTCCTTGCTGCACAAGATCAAAATTCCAATTCATTTAATAGAATTGATAGAAAAGTTTTTAATAGTGGTAAATTCTCGTTTGAGTTTGAGGCCACACGATCTATATTAACCAGAGTAGAATTTATCTCAAATGAATTCAAATGGCCACCATTTTACGCACTTGAGTTGTTAAAAACAAATGACGCCTACCAGGATATAAAATCAATCATAGATCACAGTATTTATTTTAGGTACGCGGTAAAATTACATGAAAGTGAAGCGCCAGGAAGGAACATGAGTAGCCATTGGCGCTATGCTGAGAATGTTGGATTCGCATTCGATGAGATTTTTGATGCAATTCATGCAGTTGGTGATGAAAATCCATGGGGGCGTGAGTTTGTTAATGATTCTATAGTGATACTCAAAAAACTTGGCGTTACTCTTAAACAAGGGACTAGCCTAGTTGATCAACTGAATGACCATGACCATAGAACAAGCTGAATTTATATCAAAGCTGGTTTTCATGCTTAACGAATCGAGGGAATCAGACACTATATTGGGCGAGACGTATACAAATGCCAATAAACAACTACTCATCGCGGTTAAATCGAATGATGATTTTGAAACCGAATATTGGGCAGATATTAGAAATTTATTCAAAAGAGATCTGCGAGTTAATTTCGAAAAGACAAGGGCAATTGTGAAAATGATTGACGGTATCGATACAATATGGAAGTGAAGGAGTTTGTCTAAATTTGGGAAACAGACCCAATTAATCATATGGCCAAGAAATCAAACGCGGGAAGGAAGAGCAAGGTAGAGGAATTGAGGCTATCGGCTATCATGGACGACATTGGCAACACTGAAAAGGTGCTTACGAATCTATACAAAAGTGCTTGCAGACCTGGTAACATTCATGCTGCTCAGTTGTGGCTTGCCTACAAATACGGCAAACCGAAAGAAAATGAAGGACTACCCACTGAAATGATAATCCGTGTCCAGCGTAACAGTTGATTTTTTCCTGCCAACGCTGCATTCAGCGCAAGAATACGTTATCAGCAATGCTAAACGGTTCAATCACCTGCGTTGGGGGCGACGAGGAGGCAAAACAACCATGATAGAAGAGCTTTCGTCCATTAGTTTGGACGGCTGGCCGGTTGGTATCTGGTTCCCGACATATAAGGATTTATCCGAAGTATGGAAAGACTTAAAAAATCTCTACAGACCAATAACGAACAAGGTGAACGAGCAGTTAAAGCAGATCGAGTTAGTCATTCCTGGGGGCTTAATAGACTTTTGGTCTATGGAAGATCCGGACTCAGGCCAGGGAAGAAAATACAAAAGGGCCATTGTGGACGAAGCTGCAAAAGCACCAAAATTATATATCGCTTGGGAGAATACAATTAGGCCAACGCTTACCGATTATCAGGGCGATGCCTTTATAATGAGCCGCCCAAAGGGAAAGAACAACGGTTTTTATCTGATTGAAGAAAAGCACCGGCCTTTTGAGAACTGGGCATTTTTCCATTACACAACATACGACAATCCGCACATTTTACGATCCGAAATAGAAGAGGCGAAGGACCAACTCGACGACATTAACTTCCGACAGGAATATCTAGCCGAATACGTTGACGCGAACGATAGGCCGTTCCTCTACGCCTTTGAGCCAAGGAAACACGTTATCAAATCATATGCTCCGAACCCCCATTTGCCGTTAATATTCTCCCTGGACTTTAATAAAGATCCGATGACCTGTTTAGTTGGGCAGCAAATTGATATATGGACTACCTATGCGTTTGCTGAAATTGATTTGCAGAACGGCTCAACCCCTGAAGTTGCCGAAATGATTATCGCGGATTATGTGAATTGGACTTTCAACATGGACGTAACTGGCGACGCTACAGGCCGAAACCGCAGTGCCTTGACCCGTGGCAACCTTAACCATTACCGCGTGTTGAAAGAAGCGCTACAGCTTACCGACGATCAAATCCGGGTGCCTACGCAAAACCTTGCGCTATCGGATTCACGGGTTCTGTGCAACTCGGTGCTGAAGAACGCAAAGTTTTATATCACCGAGAACTGTAAGAAAACAATCAAGGATCTCGAAATGGCGATGGTCGATGATGAGGGGGAATTAATCAAAAATCAAACGTTTCCTTGTCATAAACTCGACTCGTTCCGTTATCTGATAGCAGAATGTTATAAGGACTTTATTAAACACCCGAATAAATATAGACAATGATAATGACGGTAATTGCTTGCGGAGACTCAGCAAAAGGATGGATTCCGAGAGGGACAACCATCGGCAGCAACGACTGTGAGAAGTTCGGCAATCCTGTTGACTATTTAGTGCTGGCAAACGCACCTCGCAAATTCACACCGGAGCGAATGAAGGTAATCACGAAATCTAAAGCGCAAGTGCTGACAACTTCTTTGAGCCAATGGAAACCGTTCTTCCCCAGCGCTGAGAAGATCCCGAAAGTGACAACGTTCAATAAGATGATCATGAAAGGCTATTGCCAAACGTCCGTCACTACGCCAATCATGTGTTTGAGTCTAGCGATAAGAATGGGAGCGACTGAAATTATAATGTACGGCTGCGACATGCTTACACATAAGACTTGGAGAAAAGGAACGAAAGGCGGGGATCAGGAGATCACAAAGTATCTAAGGTACTTCAAAGAGATGAATCGTATCGGCGTAAAGTTGTGGCTTGGGGTTAAAGGTACGGCGTTTGATGGGGTGGTGCCTGTTTACGCTGATCTAACAGATCAAGAATTACAATGGGGTATCAACGCAGTCGAAAAATATGAAGCGAAAGTATCAAAATGAGACACACGCACCTAACAACCCAGCAAGCTATTGACATCCTTATCCGTGAGGGCGCTATCTATTGGACCGCAGAAGGGTACTCCAGCGACGGTGTTGATTGGTTGATGGTGTCAATCTTTTTCAACACGCAGGAGATTCACACGTTTGGTCAGGGGATGAAAACCAAAGTAATAAATGAAGACTATAGATCCATTTGCATACCCAATCCTCTGTTACCTCACCTGCCAAAATGAACATCGCCACCCTCACCCCTACGCGTGATCGTATAGAACTCTTTGGGTTCTGTCAGGATCAGATTGGATGGCAGACCGTTCAGCCGTTAGAGCGTTATCACGTCATTTATGACGCTGTTGATAATCAGCCAGATATAACCAAGCGTATTCGTGAGGGTTACGAACTGGCCAAGAAAGACGGCATAGATTGGATAGTAATCTTTGAAGACGACGACAGTTATCGAATAGACCACATCGAACGCTATGCACGTTTCATGGACCGTTACGACTTCATCGGCGATCAGGAAAGCCTTTACTACAACATTAAAACAAAGCGGTGGAGGTCTTTTAATCATCCCCGCAGGGCGTCATTGTTTACCACTGCGTTCAGGATTTCAGCCTTAGACAAATTTCGCTGGCCTCCTGATAACACGGTATTCCTTGACATCAAGCTTTGGCAGTATGCTAAAAACTATCGCTGCAAGTTTATCGAAAGCGGCGCGGTTGGGATTAAAGGACACGGCTCCGGAAAGCATGGCGGGAAAGGGCATACGATGGAGCTGAAATACGCAGATCCTACGGGTGACTTTCTAAAGAGCAAGGTAACGCCGAGGCATTTTGAATTTTATACTAAGCTGATGCAAGCCTTTTTTTGTGTTGGTATAGTTGTCACGCTAAATATTAGTGTACTATGAAACTGAGCATCTTACATCCGAGCAGAAGCCGCCCACTCGAAGCGCTTAATACAATGGTCCATTGGCTGCAGAACATTGAGTATCCGCAAGCCTGGGAATACATTCTTTCTCTCGACTTAAACGATGCTGAATTAGAGGGATACAGAGCGTTAGGGATAAGCGGCGATCAGAATATCCGAATGATCGTAAATGATAACCAAAACATCGTACAGGCCAGCAACCAGGCTGCTAGGCTGGCAAGTGGCGATATATTCATTCTTGTCTCTGACGACTTCCTTTGTTTTAAGGGCTGGAATATAGCAATAACCGAAGCACTGAAAGGCAAGTCAGGAGTTCTTAAAACCTTCGACGGAACTCAGCGCTGGATAGTCACGCTCCCGATCATGACGCGGGATTACTATAATTCACAGGGCTATTTATATGATCCACAATGTTCGCACATGTTCTGCGATACCATCATGACCCACAAAGCCGATGTTCAAAAGAAATTGATTATCCGAAACGACATTGTTTTCAAACACGACAATGAAGCGCGACCAAAAGACGCGGTGAGTATCAAGGCTGACGGCACCTGGGCACAAGGGGAGAAAGTTTATTTGCAACGGTGTAAAGAAAGATTCGGACTAGGTAAAGTGAACATTTACGACCTGTCACCTGAAGCGCACAAAGCCGGGCATATCAATTGGATGAAAAAGAAAGGGATAAAATGAATCCAATACTGTCCATATTGATCTGCACTACAATTGATCGAAGGGAACTCTTTGAATTGCTTCATTCCGAATTCTTAAAACAATGTCATGGATTGGATGTTGAACTTCTTTACGAAGAGGATGACAAAACAATATCCGTGGGAGCGAAGCGGCAGAAGTTACTACTCAGGGCGCAGGGAAAGTATGTGGTTTATTTTGACTCGGACGATTGGCCAATGCCTGACTATGTGATTGAGATTATGACCGCTCTTCAACAAGAGCCCGATTGTGTAGGCTTCCTGATTGCCATGACTACCAACGGAAAAAACCCACAAGTGTGCTGCCATTCACTACGGTTTAAGGTATGGGAAAAGAATCGGCACGGGTATCATTATGTCAGGGGCGTGACTCATTTCAATCCTGTATTGCGTAAACTGGCCTTACTTGTCGGATTCCCGGATATCCGATTTGGAGAGGACAAGTATTATTCCGACAGGATCACGCGCATTTGCAAGCGAGAGGTTTTTATAAACAAGAAACTATTTCATTACAGATATACGAACTCAGTTCCCCACAAACAAAAGTACGGCATCACATGACGAACGCCATTGTCGCGTTGACTCGCGGCTACAACGAGTTAGAAAAATATGAAACGTTGATTCGTCGCAATGACGCTATCGAAAAGTTTTTCGGTTCAAAGTATCCTATCCTGCTTTACCATGAGGGCAATATCGATGGCAAGACTCAACGCTACATCCGTGGGGCATCGAGGATGGATATTCAGTTCCATGACATCTCAGATCGCTGGCAGGGAGGCTACGAGGGAATGTGTCGGTTTAATATGTGGGACATTTGGGAGGTATGCCAGTACTACGATTATATTCTGCGTATCGATGAGGATTGTATTTTATTGGAAGTGGAACAAGATCCTTTCGAGCATATCGACGGTAACGTATATGTAAAATCTTGCTTCTGGGCAGAGAGTCATAGCGAAACGAACGCGACGTTGCCAAAGGAGATTGAGCGATTGACGGAAGCTAAGAAAGAAGACTTCTACAACAATAAATTTGTCTATACAAATGTCGGTCTGAGCAGTCCGAAATTTTGGAGAAACGGAAATGTGGGGCACGTTCTGAAAGCGCTTGCGTTCAGTCCTGAGCAGCGTAAAAACCGGTGGGGAGATTTGCCCGTTCTTGGTTCATTGCTGAACATCTACGCGCCTTATCGTATTGGAACACTCACCGGCATGAAGTATTTGCATTTGTCACATGACGTAACCATAGAATGTCAATGAACTGGATTAAAGAAATAGGTCAGCACAAGGTACAAGGCTGGAGCCAGTACGGTGAAGAAGGATACCTACGTTTCATCTTGCGAAACATCGGCATCAAAAGCAAGTTTCTCGTTGACATCGGCGCGAACAATGGAACGTATCTATCGAATACCAAGCAATTTCGTAACGAAGGATGGAAGGCTATTTTGATCGATGGGCAGGCGTTTCCCGGCGTTCATCAACATTATGTCAGTGCTGAGAATGTCAACGAAATACTAAAGCGTTACCAGTGTCCGCAAGAGTTTGACTTGCTATCAATCGACGTGGATGGTCAGGATTATTGGATACTGCGCGAACTATTGAGAGAGTTCCGACCACGTCTTATCATCTCTGAATACAATTCAGAGTTCGCCGACTCACGCGCCGTTGAATACGATCCTGATTTTATATTTAAAGCCACAGACCATTACGGATACACCTTTGAAGCAGGGCTAAAGCTAGCCGATGAATTTGGCTATCGAGTGATATTTCAGAATTCAAACTTGAATATGTACTATCTACAAAAGGATGAAATGGAAGATCCTGAAATGGAAATAAACGTTCCACATCCCCAGCACGATTGGTGGAGATTAAACAACAACGGACAAAGCGACAAACAAGGTAAATGGGTAATGATATGACAACACAAGAAGTAAAACGGACGCAAGCCTATGAGAAACGAAACCTAAGTGGATTTGAGGGAGACAACATCATGGCCGAAAGAATCAAGCGATTGATTAAAGATCATCGAATTGATTTGGCGATTGAAGGCGGAACGTATCTCGGCGGAACAACTAAACGTTTTGCGCTGATGTGCAAAGAGGTGGCAACCATTGAAATCAACTTGGAATACTTCACACGCGCCCAAAAGTTTCTTGAACTGTGCCACAACGTGCAAATGTTTTTCGGCTCGACAGTGGAGATACTTCCGGAACTGTTGGAAATCCATAAGGATAAAAAGATTCTGTTCTTCTCAGATGCCCATTGGAATGAGTTTAACCCGATGCTGGCAGAGTTTGAAATTATTCAGCACTCAGGAATAAAGCCGATAATTTGTATTCATGACTTCAAAGTTCCGGGCCATCCTGAACTAGGATTTGACACTTATAAAGACATCGTTTACGAGTGGCCCTGGATTGAAAAGAGTATTGAAAGGATTTACAGTGTTGACGGTTATGTGAAGGAGTATAATTCGTTGGCAGAGGGAGCTAAACGCGGGATAATTTACATTACACCGAAATGATGCAAGAGCAAATAATATCAGAACAAAGAGGCCAAGTATCGAAAACGAGGGTTGATCCTATAGTGACTTGTAATGTGTGGTGTGTCTCAAACACAAAGCAGGAAATCGAATTAGGACTACCCGAAGGCGATAAATGGATGCCGATTGCCATTGACTTTTCTAAGATAGTAGCCATCAAACTAGCGGGTGATAACGAGTTCATAGGTGACGATAAGTCGGTCATTTACGTGAGTAGCGGTGAAAACTTTACAACTGACATACCTTATCAGCAGGCGATTAATATGTGGAGGGGCGCACACCGATGAAACTTGTATCAATTATTTCATGCTGGGTTGACACGCTTGAACTTCTACCCTTCTGCATAGAGAACCATTTGCAGTTCTGTGACGGAATTATAGTAATGTGGAGCGCATCATCGAACCATTTCGTTAAAGATGATCGTATGTTAAGATTCGTGGCTACCCATAATTACGACCGCGTTCTATTTCATCAACTAGAACCGGTCCGTTCACTTAAACCACTTGTCAATGAAACCAGGAAAAGAAATCAAGGTATTGAGGTTGCGAAGCGTGAGGGGTATAGTCACTTTTTCACCGCTGACGCTGACGAGTTCTACCACCCTGAAGACGTAGTGAAGGATAAGACGTTATTTGAAGAACCAGCAATAAACGGTATCGTCTGCCGCGTTCGTGTCTACATCGGGAAACCAACGCTTTACTGCGAGGATTCGGCGACACTAGTCCCATTCATTCATAAACTAAAGAAAGAAATCTATTGCGGCAGGATTCACGAATACCCGTTTGCGTATAAGAATAAGGTCGCCCAAATCGATCCGTCCAGGCGGTTGAATGAGTTGAACGGAATCATTATGTCGGACACAATCATGAACCATTATTCTTATCTTCGAAGGGACATTAGTTTGAAGGTTAGGAACAGCACGGCGAAGCTATCGAACCGTTTTGCTACGATAAAGCAGGATGTTTCAAGGGCCAAGCCGGGCTATGTGTCGGAGTTGTACGGCAGACCTTTACAGGAGTGTGAAAACCATTTTGGAATAATAATATGAATGAGTTTATTGCCTTCTTACTTCTCAACAGCCTATGGATTTGGGGCGTTCGGTGTTTATTCTCCAAAGGAATGGCACTTGATACAGTAGGTGATTGGTTGGAGGATAGTTATTCCAAATGGATAACGAAACCTTTGTTTGGGTGTGCGCCCTGTATGAGTTCAATTCATGGAACGATAGGTTATTTTATTTTTGTGAATCAAGGTATTGAACTTTGGCCGCTGTACTGTTTCTGCCTCTGCGGCCTTAACTTCATAATTGTAAAACTGACTTCTAAAGAACGAATCATAATAGGCGAAGAATGACAATCCTACAAAAACTTTCCGACCGTGACGGATTCATTTACGATGTGATCAAATGTATCCTTGTAAATGCCGGGCCAATGGACATGAAAAAACTTCAGTTCGTGTTGCTCACTTGTGGGGTGTACGTTAAAAAAGATTTGCTTGAACAAGCTTTGAAGACTATGAACGAGAAGGGACTACTTACCAAGCCACAGCCCAAACCAAAGATCGAGCTCCCCAAAATCATTATGCCATGATTAAGAAAAAGAACGGCGTTAAAAACGGTCATCACCGTAAGCCCAAACCGCTTGCTAATCCTGTTCGAAATATCCGCCATGAAGACTATGCCCCTCTGATTGAGAAGGCTTTCAAATCAGGAAACGTTCAGTATTACAAGTTCATCGACGACAAGATGTTACCGGCAGGGCGTTACAAATATGTATACGCCGCGCTGAAGGAAGCCGATTTGTGCATGACGCGCGAAGTCCTTCTGGAATTCATTAAAATTGTTAAGACAAATTTGGAGGGTGGGATGAAAAAGAATAACATTTCAATGGAAACCATTTGGCGCGCGATCATTAACATGGAATCCAGGGTTGCGTTAGGATTTGAACCTGCATCCGTTAAACGTCTTGCTTCTATAATTTACTTCGACGAAACCGAAGACCTCACCACCTACAACCGCATGCACGGCTTAAAAAAGTGTGAGCATTGGGAGCGAAATCACACCATAGATTTTTTTTTGACGAAGCCCATAGTAGAGTTATTCGGATTGAGCGGTATTTCAATAACATCTTTGGAGGGCTATATACAGGAGAGGGAGGAAATAATTCAGCTTTTGACGGAAGATCTTCGGACTCTATCATCGGAGAGTTTATCCGAGAGTGGGAAGAATCCTTCATAATGCTTTCCGATGGTGATCCGATCCTTGAAAAGCAACTCCGGGCCATGTCCATTTATGACTTTAATTTTCGTATCTTAACGCTGAAAAAGAACCAGGCTATCCAAAACAACTCATTGGAAATGGAGCCTTTCGGTTTAAAGTAACATTGTTCGCGGCAAGCGAAGATATTCATTTTTTATCTTCATCATGGCTGACAGGTCGCAGAACATTGTTATTAACTACAAATTCAATACGGCGGAAATAGAGAAGGCATCAGCCATTCTTAACCGTGCGAATCAATCTACCAACAATCTACAACAGCAAGCCCAACAGTCAGGTCAAAAGATTGCGCAGAGCTTTACGAGTCCAGTTCGGGCCATAGAATCGATGAATATTCAGCTAGCCAAGCTGAAGATATCCATTCAATTATCGTCTGATCCAAAACGAATTGCTGAACTCTCCAATCAGTATAAGACATTAAAGACCCAGATTGACGCGGCAACAAAGTCCGCCTTTCAGTTGCCAAAGGCCCTGAAAGAAACTGACCAGGCAACCAAGAGCCTATCCTCACAATTTGGGCAATTATACACTGCGGTTAAACTAGTAATTACCGCTGGAATCGTCCGTGAGGTGGTCAGTATTGGGTTAGAAATGGCCAAGCTTGCCGGAAACGTGGAGGGCGTTGAGCTGGCCTTTAGGAGAACATTCCCCGATTCTGAAAACCTTCTATTTAATTTGAAGCGTGCCACTCACGGCGCAGTAAGTGAATTTGAATTAATGCAGCGCACATTACAGGCGACTAATCTTGGGGTCGCTGTCGAGCATTTACCTGTGTTGTTTGAATTCGCTGCATCCCGCGCGCAACAAACGGGTGAGTCGGTCGATTACCTGGTGGACTCCATTGTTCGTGGTATAGGGCGCAAATCCATTCTTGTCCTAGATAACTTAGGACTTTCAGCCACTAGGTTAAAAGAACAATTTGGCGGGGCTGCTTTGGCATCTCAGAGTGTTGCTGATGTTACTAAAGGCGTTGCTGAGATTGCCCGCGTGGAGCTCGAGAAAATGGGGGGATATGCCGAAACGGCCGCCACAAAAGTAGATATACTAGCTTCAGCAACAGCGCGGTTCCGTCAGGAGCTTGCCAAAAAAGTTACTCAGGATGGTGGATTTATCGACTTCCTCAGAGATTATGTAGAGGTATTCGGCGATGCGATTGAGGCTAGCAACCGAGGCATTGCTGTAGCTGAATTAGCCGAAGAGCAGCGTATAAAAGAGATTGCCAACATCAGTGCAAATGAATTCTCATTGCGTGTTTTAACGGGTACAAAAGAAGAAAACATTAAGGCGATTGAGGATGAGGTTGCTGCGCTTACAAAATCCGTTGGGGCTTATGCGAAGGAACGGGATGCGGCGCAAGCCACTATTGATAAGTTAAAGAGCCTTTTAGTAGGTCGCTTTGATGAGGACATTCAGATAAAACAGAACATCCAAACACAACTTGATTATATTGCCAGCAAAAAAGGTGACGCGTTAATCGATCAGGAGATATTAAAAATTCTCCAAGCTAAACTCTTGGCATTAAAGAAAGTCAACGAAGAGGAAATAGTTGCAACTGGAATTATACAGCGCAAGAAAGCTGAAATTGAAGCTTTACAAGAACAGCTTCAGGCAACCAATGATATGGCTGATCTAGGTGCTGGTGGTCGTCTTACAAAGGCATTGGAAATAGCGAACGCGGAGTTAGGAGATCTTCAGCGTGCTTTCAGGGAATTCCACATTAAGGAATTTAACAATAATATCAAGGATGCCACTAAGTCGATGGGATTCCTTTCCGATGCAATGAAGGGCGTCGAGGCTAGACTGAGCGAATCAATGGAGGCGCTTTCTACAATGAAGCTCCCTCTACCACCAAGTATTATCCCTAATGATTTTTGGGATAACATGGCAGTTGAGTTCGAGGAAAATTGGAGGGATATTCTTTCAAGTGGCGTTGATATTCAAGCCGATCTTATAAATAACACCCTTCAAACCGAACTTGATAATTACAAAAGGCGGTTAGTGGCTCTTCGGGATTTTTACGATGAACAACAGATTCTCGCTGGCGACAATGAGCGTGCAAAAACACAATTGCGGTTAAGGGAAGAGAGGGACACCAGTACATTACAGCGGAAGATCTTCGAGAAGGAAAAACAGACCCGAAGGTCACAGGCGGTTATCGACGGCGCTGCTGGTGTTGTCAAAGCGTTTGCGACCTATCCCTATCCGGCAGCCTTGGTTATCTCTGCGCTTATAGCTGCTCAGACACTCGCCCAAATCAGGAACATCAACCGTCAGCGCTCTGGTTACGCTAAAGGGGTAATCGATCTTCAGGGTCCAGGCACCGGAATAAGCGACTCCATCCCAGCTAATTTATCAAAGGGCGAATCTGTCATGACAGCATGGGAAACTCACCACGCCGGGGATGTGCTGAAAGATATCCGCGCGAAGAAACTCGATAACAAAGTGCTGAAAGAGCTAAAACAAGGACGTCAGCCAGCCCAAAGTCAGGCTTTCAACGACGAGCGGATTATAAAAGCTATTGAGAAAAACAGACCTCCCGATGTGATAGAGCAGAGTGGAATCGTGTATGAGGTAAAAACAAAAGGAGATAATTATAGGATGAAAGTTCGGGCTAAATCGGGCAGGTTTAGATTATGAAATTCAGGTTCACGCTAATGCATGCTGGGTCCGAGTCTGGACCTATTTCTATTCCTCCGCTCGAACAATGGTCCACCCAAACGGGCGCCGACGAAGAATGGTCCGAAGGCCCGATCCCGTCAGTCACACTACCCGCGTCTTCGGTGTCAGAATTTTTGTATGTCGATTATGGGTTTGAGGACGGTGTTGAGTATACCATTACACTGACCCACACGACAAGCTATATTTCTGGGATCTCCAATCCCAGAACGGTGACCCTGGCAATACTGGATAACTCGTTCGTGACGCAGTTTAGTGAATTGGACACCTTTCCGCCAAGTCCAGGTGGGCAGAAATCAATTAGTATAAACTTCACAGCTAACGCTGATTGTACGAAAATTGGATTCAAGGCTTCTTCGGGATCAAATGTTACTATTGTTGTCGATGAGGCTTCAGGAACGAGCATAGATAATACTGACCCCCCAACAAGTTTGCAGATAGACGAGCCGGATGGATGGAAACAAGCGGTAATGAAGCTCGCCCGAGATCAGGACTTTCATTCTCTTATTGAGTTCTTTGACGGCTCGTTTATTTTCTACGGCGATAATGGCGTAGTTAACGGAGGGTTGCATTACATCGAGGATCTTGAAGTAACGCGCGGCGTAGACGTGAATATCTCCATACTGATAGAGATTGCGCCAGATGACATAACGTATGAGGATTGTTTTTTTGGACAGCTCAACCTAGCACAAGGCGAACGCCTACCCAAAAACAAATATCGGATCCCGGTTATAAAAGATGACTTTTGGGCCAAGTTCTATTCCAGGTGGAAGACGCCGGTGGACCTTCAATCCGCAACGGACCTCGATGGATCGGCCGTAGTGCCAGTCGAGCCTATCAACCTTATCCTTCCATCTCAGACAATACAGAAAAAATACATTGGCGAGATAGCAAACGGAAGTTTCAGCGACCCAACTATCGGGGGTCCAGACTGGACGGTCGGCGAGTTTGTGCAGATTGACATGGACACCGATATCCAGGAGGAAATAGAGGAAAAATTCCACATTCCTACCGCGTCAAATCCTGAGATTCCGGTAAATCTTTTCTTTATGTTGGAAGCTGGCGCTTATGAGTTTGATATCAGACTCGAGGCGTCGGCAATTAATAATTTAGGGGAGCAGTATTCCCTTATCGGCTATTTGTCGATGTTTATTCAGTTCGGTAGCGATGCGCCGATACCTCTTACAGAAACAGATTATGGTCCTGCGCTCGGTGAGTCAACGGTGTACACGTATCAAGACACGGTGGACATCCCAGCCAATACACCTGTAACGATCTATGGCGAGATGATTGCAGATATAAATGTACATGGTGGGTCCACATTCTTTTTCTTATGGCCTTCTGATTTCGCGCTTACACCTTCAGGAGCCGGGAAGAGTGAGGGCGATTTACGGGCAAATCATTTATACGTCACGGGTCAAACCACGTTCCCTGAAACGCAGGAAGAAACATTTTTACTTCACGATGTCGCGGCTGCCATTCTAAAAAGCTATGGGATTGGGGAAGATAACCCGTTTTATTCCGAGTTGTTAGGATCTGCATTGACGAAAGCCCGCCAATATGATAGCGATGGATGCGCTTGGGAATACGCGCTAATAAAAGGGCTGCAATTACGTGGCTATACATTGGCAGCAAAACCCTTTGCACAATCTTTTGAGCAGTGGTGGAAAGGCATCGACCCGATTTTATGTTTGGGGTTAAGCTACGACTTTATTCCAGGCTCTACCTTAGATCCGGTATCGTCAAACGTTGAGGATTTATTTGATTGGGATGACGCGGCGGGGCCGAATCCAGGTGCATGGAATTATGCTGTATTCGGTTTTCCTTTCACTTCTGTAAATGGTAACAGTGGAGTGGAGGGTTTTACATGCGGATTGTGGGCAACGACGGCGGGGGTAACATATGCATTGACGACACTCGTCGAGATCTTTGAGACCGGTGGAGTCAACCCCTTAGATATTAATTTTATTTGGGCGGTACTCGACGCTGGTTTTAATGAAATTATTACCCAAGAGTTCAATTACAGCACCTACGGATTTCACCATGAGGTGTTCAACATAACCCCTCCCAGCGACGGGGTGTACTTAGCGGTCCGCCTTGTAAATGACACCGCCTTTGATACAAAAACGGTCATGATCCGCATGGCGATAGGTGATCCCACGGAGCAACTTTTACTCAATGAGGATTTTGACAGCGCCTCAGTGTGGACCAATGAAAACGCGGGCGCTGATTGGGCAGTGGGTGGAGGCGTTGCTACCGTGTCGCTGGTTTCCGGATCGAGTAAGGGGTTGACGCAGGAGATTTCAAATGGTGATGCGGGGGATTATGTGTTTGCCTCCGAATACCGCCCTACAGGAGTCGGTGGTGGGGATCAATTGGATTTAATCGTCAATTTCTACGACTCGGGCGATAATTTGATAAGCTCAAAGACAGAATCCACCTTTAACAACGATACGAAGCCCTGGCACTGGGCATTTACCTCAATTGTCCCAGTGGCGAAAATAGAAATGATCGCGGATTTGTCCGTGGGAACGAATGCGGATGTAGAACTTCCTTACGCCGGATTGTTCTTGACCACCCTGCCCGAGGCAGTTATAGTTCCCGACGAGCGCATTATACGGGTAGAGGAACGCGAGTACTTCTATCAGGAAGAGATGTCGGTTTTGATCTCCAACATCGAAGAGATAACGCGCAAGTACGACGAGGAAATTATTTTCAACAAAGTGGAAATCGGGTATAGTCAGTGGCAGTCCGAAGATGTTTCAGGGATTGACGATCCTCAATCGAAAAGGGTTTACTCCACACGGTTCCAAAAGATTGGACAGGGGATTACTATTCACAGTGATTTCATTGCGGCGTCCTTGGCTATTGAAACGACCCGAAGGCAAACGATACAAAAATCAGCCGACTACAAGTTCGATAACAACACGTTTATCATAGCCATTAATGCTGACGACGTGTCCCCTGATTCGTATGCGCCTGAATTAGGTTCGGCGTTTTCCTCTGTATTAAACCTTCTCAATTTCGAGACTCGGTACAACGTCCGCCTGTCGGTAGCGCGTAACTTCCTCCGCTGGCGGAAATGGTTTAACGGCTGCCTTCAAAGTTACCTGAATTCATTCTTCAAGTTCGTATCGGGTGAAGGTAACTTTGATATGGTCACGACATTCGATGAGTCGCCCGATTGTTTGGAAGAAGATAACGAGGGTCAATCGCTGTCAGAAAAACAGGACATAGAAGTAACCGACCATGTGACGATTACCCCTCATTATTACGAGATAGAAGTTCCAATGGAGTGGGAAACATATAAGACGATCCGCGAGAATAGAAGAAATGCAATCGGAATTAGTTTGACAAGTTCAGATCACGTGCCGCTATTTATAGAGCAGTTGGAGTACGAGGTCATGAATGGCAAAGCCAAGATTTCAGGATGGACGAAAGCATATTTCCCGCTTGAAGTCATTGAAGGGCCAGCGGCGACGCAGGATTGTTCACCAACAGCACTGTGTATTAACCCGATAACCGATGAATTCGGAGAGCCTATAACCGATGAATTTGGCGTGTGCATAACCGAAGGCGCAGAGGCAGAGGGCATTTTTGACGATACATTCGATGACACATTTGAATAAAATATCTATATTAGCGGTGCTGTTCCTGAGTTGTCGGGAAGATAACGTATCCCATTTATGGTTAATGATATTTTCAGACGCTCAGCCTATTCAATTTTGGTCGTTAGAATGCAATACCTACAATCAGCAACAGTCTGAAGGCGTCCATCATAAGTGTTTCTGTCAGCCTTGGCAGTGTGACGACGAAATAAAAATCCAGTTTACAAATACGGTAGAAGATGATTTTGAACTGTCTGTTCGGGATGAGGCCGCGTCAGAGATTCTAACGCTTCCGTTCGATGTCATAGAACTATCCGATAGGTTCGTTTACTCACTTTCTTTAACCCCCTCCGAGATAAGCCCTGAAATTTGCAATCAATTGATTCAGTTTGTGGTGAAGAACGCAGTCGAGGATCTTTATCAATCGGACTGTCAGGATATCAGAGACGACCAACCAAACACAATTTTAGCGAACTACTCCAATCATCGCAACGTATTCGGGTTAGTATATAGTGTAAGTTCACCAGAGCCTACCTTTAATTTAAGAATCCCCGCAATATTCTTTCACCAACGCTTTCCAAAAGAAGAAGAGGTAATGCAGTTGAGTAATTCGCTTATATCTCAGAATAGCGTCGTGCGGAAACAGCGACTGCTCGATATCGATTATGTTCCTTATTACTTTCATGAGAAGTTAAACCTCATACTTCAACATCAATTTGTAACTATTTTCAATCGGGAATGGGTCACCCAGGAAGCGTATGAGATTCCTGAAGGAGATCGACGTTGGCCAGCGAAGAAAGGGAAGATCTATTTGACTGAAAAAGACTTTGTGATGCGTAACGTTTTATAATTTGTTCCGAAAGGAAGATACTAAACCTTTTTAAAACTAAAAAAATGAATGCAATGGTATTGCCTCGTCAAGAGGATGTAATTCGTAAATGGATAGGCAAACTCAAAGACTTGGCCGATTCCATTTTTTATGCCGATCAATTCTGTACAGAAGATCAGCCGGACTGGGTTCAATTCGAATGCGGATCAGAACTCGGGGGAATAGTCGCCATCGGCCTTATTAAGCCTGGTGTAGATGTGGGCGCGGACGATGCCGCGAGGCTTGTAAACCTGGAAGATGAAGAGTTCTGGGCGGGCGGTATAGGAGCAAGTCCACAAACGATGTGGGTCATCAAAGACACGCGCGGATCAAAAGCAGCCGGCACACCGGTAGAAGAAGAAGGCTTTGGCCTTGTGCCCACTGAGCGCACGGGTGACGATAAAGAACTTCTTTTTGAAGCGCTTGGACTCATGGCTAACCGTGATTTTGTGGCCGCTACAAACAAACGTAGAGGCTGGGGGCTTGTGTATGTTACCGCTGGAAAGGATTCTACGACCGGTGGATATGAAGCGTTCTATGCACCAAACGTGTCGGTTTACATGGATGATTTGATTGAGCAATCCATCAAAACACGTAAACGTTGGTCAGGCTCAGGCAAGTGGAGTACAGACATGACGCCATCACTGCCATTTATTGCGCCCGCTTCGATATTCATAACCACCTAAAGGGGAGCAAATCCCCTTTTCTATGATCTACGGCTCAGAGGAATTCAATGACACGCTCGTCGCGGTCATAAAAGAAAAATACAGGCATCCTTACTACGAACGAGCATGTAAAATTGCGCGGGAGATGTCGGTACACGTCTACGGGGAAAAACCTGTAGACCTACTGAACCGCGTCCGTCCGGGTGAGGATGAGGTGATCAAGCAATATCGTTTGGATAATTATGAGCCGACAACAAAAGCACCTTGTGGGAAGGCAATAAAAATCGTTTCTAAAATCTTCAATCCGAATCTTAGTTCGATTATCTTCCCTAACACAGCGAACGCGAAGAAGCTCAAAGAGTATACAATGGAATATTATCCTGAGTATAATTCGCTGGCGGTTTTTAACAAGGATGTCACGTTAAAGAAAATGATTGCCGACGCAAACGCGGTCATGGCCGTGAAGCCGCAACGCAAGCCACGCAACGACGCGGAACGGGTTAAACCTATCGTCCTTATTTACGGGAGTGAAAATGTATGGAACTGGGATTATGATCACTTCCTGGTTTACCTGTACGATAAAAAAGAAGAGGACGACATTGTTTACACCTTCGATTATTTCGACTATAAACAAATCATTCGCTTTGAAGCGAAGATTATCAACACGGCATCCAAGCAGCAGGAGTTAGTCCTTGAAGTCATTGAGGATGAAAGTTACGTTCATAATTTCACGGACAAAACCGGAGCGCCAACTATTCCAGCATGGAGGTTAGGGGGTAATTCTGTTCCGTTAGGTGATGGTGAAATTGTGTACGAATCGTTTTTTGCTGATGCACAAGCGCACTGGAATTTATCGATCATTCATCAATCCGATATTCAAGGTTCATTCACCAAACACATGAACCCGCAGCGCATGGTGATTGGCGAAGAATGTCACAATCAACGGCAAATTGATGGTGTGCTGTTCCGGTGTTCTCATGGACTACTTCGTTCGGGCATGTCAACCATGTCTTACCCTTGTGAGGTGTGTAATGGATCTGGTAAGGTTTCATCCTCTCCGTATGAGGATAATATCATTCTCAAAACCAAGCTTGAAGAAATATCTAGCTTGTCTATCCAGCCGGTCGAATACGTGAAGGTTCCTGTTGATGCCACCAAGCTGCTCGTTGAACAAGCCAAAGACATGGTGCGTGAAGGAAACGCGGCGATTAACATGGACGTAGAGGATAAGGTGGGAGAAAATCAATCTGGCATAGCCAAAGTATACGACCGTTCAGCGCAGAACAATACGATCTATGATATTGGATCCAGGATGTACGATGTGATTTTTAACAATCAGTTCTATTTCATGAATAAGTACATGAATGGAACCGAAGACGCGAGTGCGCAGAAAAATACCGACGAGAATTTACCACAAGTCAACAAACCAACGTCCTTTAATATTGAATCTATTTCCGAAATGCTAGCTGGATTAAAGCAAGCGTCGGAGGCGGGCGTGGACCGCAATGTGCAGCAAGCGAAAGAGATTGCGTATTTGTCGCGTGATATGGAAACAAATCCGATGATGAAAACTTATTACGTCACGTTGATAAACCTCGATCCACTGTATCGGATGACGCAGGATGATATCGATATCAATCTCATGAAAGGACTGGTGTACAAAACCGATGCAGTCGTTCACGCGAACCTAAAACCTTTTGTCGATAGGGCATTGCAGCAGAATGCAAAGTTCCTTGAATTGAAAAAGGAAGATCAGCTTGTGATATTAAAAACATATGCTGATGAACTGATAACGGCAGAGCAGCCAAAAATAGATACCACCCTACTAAATGGACCCGCAAGCTTTAGCCAGGGCAATTGAGGAACTTATCGCCAACGCGGATGGACGGTATATTGATTCACTCGGACGAATCCAAACTACTCTGAACAGTGAGCTACTGGCCATCCTGAAGGATCTTGAACTAGATTCAGAAGGGTACATAAAACAAAGCGCTGCCAATCGAAAGATTTTACGCGACGCGGACAAGGTAATTAATGAAGTTTTTTCCTCCACGCCCTACACTACAGCAGTGTCGAAGTATGTTTCTCTCATTGGAAAGATCGACACACTAAACTCGGAATACTTTTCTTCGATTGATGAAAGTTTCTCCCCGAACAAATTATTCCTAAAAAACCTTCAGGCTGATACCATCGCATCGATTGAAAAAAACGTGATGCGTGATGGCTTGCAGTCTCAGGTTATCGAACCATTGAGTAAGATTTTAAATCAAAACGTCAATAGTGGTGGCAAGTTCTCAGGATTCTTGGAGCAGATTAGAAATTACATTTTAGGAAACGATCAGGTCGAAGGTCGGGCCATGAGTTACACACGCACCTATTTAAGAGATTCACTATTCACCTACTCGCGCACCTATCAACAAGCAATTACCGCCGATCTGGGGTTAACGTATTATCTGTATTCCGGTGGGATAATAGATAAGAGTCGGCCATTTTGTGAGGAACGTGCTGGGAAATATTTCTCTCACAAGGAAATTGAGGATATGGCCTCCCTTGAATGGGCCGGCAAGAAACAAGGAACAACCGAATCGAGTATTTTTCTGTTTGCGGGCGGGTGGAATTGCGGGCACCAAATCATTCCAGTGTCTTCGGTGGTCGTGCCCCAGGATGTAATTGACCGGCAATAAAAAAGCCCACGAGGTTGGTATCGCAGGCTAATTTCTTTCTCCGGTTACAGCCGTTAGCCGTTCACCCTCCCGGAGCTACCGGCAAAGGTAGCTAATATTTAGTACACTAAATAACGTCAATACAATTATTTCGATTACATTAGTTGCAAAAACAACTAAATTATGACGTATGCACGTGTTAGAGACAAGAAAACAGGCTTAGAGCGACAAACGACGGTCAAGGCCTACAAATTAATCCCTCACCGCTATACCCTGCTGGGCTATGTGGATGAGGATGGCAATCCGGTAGATGGTCCGGAGGAACAGCCCGTTCAAAAAAAAAGAAGCGTGGCTGCCGCACCTGTGGCTGAACGTAGGCAGATGAGCGCCGATGAGATCGAAGCCAAGAAAGCGGAATTGAAAGCGCTGAATGAGGCCGCTTTTGAGAAGGCAAGGAAAGAGCAGGAGTCCATAAAATTGAACCAATCGGCAGTCACTGAGGCTGTTGAGCAAGTGAAAGAACGGGGTAATGAAGAACCCGTGAAAGAAAAGAAGAAACCCGGACCTAAACCAAAAACGAAAACCAATGCCTAAGTATAAAGACTTCTTCACCAAATTGAAGACGCAAGGGAAAATTTCAATCCCCGATTACGACAAGTTCCTTGAAACAGCGCCCGATGCAGAGATTCCAGATTCAATTGTCAACGCCATCGAGGCTAATTTCATGACAATTGAGCGGGCGTCGGTACATCCAGAAATTCATAAGAAAATCAAGCGCGAAGTGTTAGACCCATTGGATACTGAATTGGGCGAGATTGCCGAAGTGCTGAAGGGTTATGTTGATGAGGGCAAGCTTAAAGCAGACCCTACAAACCCAAACACGTACAAGCTTTTCCGAACATTGAAAGAAAGTTTGCCGGATGTGATCAAGAAAGCGAAAGGTAATCCGGTTACCGACGAGGAAACAAAACGTAAGCTTGCTGATCAGGAACGAATCAATCAGGAACTGGTGGAGAAATTCACCACAGCAGAAAAAGATTATAATACCAAGCTGAAAAATACAGATGACACGTGGGGGGGTAAGTTCGAAGAACTGCGCCTTAGCACTGAATTGGAAAAGCGTGGAAATAAATATATCTTAGCGGAGGCGTTCGAGACTACTCGGCCCGCCATCACAAAAGTAATTCTGACCGAACTCAGGCAGGGCAACCAGCTGAAACTCGGTGAAAACAATGGGCAACCTGTGATCGTTGTCAACGACGAACATGGTAAGCCGAAATTCAACGGTAACAGTCCTGTTACTATCGAGAGCTTGCTGGATGAGGCGTACAAACCGTTCCTGAAAAAATCGGAGACTACGCAAACACAGGTTAATCCCAAAACGCAGACCAAAGTAGATCCAACAAAACCGACTATCCGTCAGGGTACATCTACGACGGTCACAATGAGAAAATAAAATGCCCGCAAATTTAGATATCATAGGCGCCTGTGAAAGAATCAGGGTGGAAGCAGCGCGTCTAGCCGGAGAGAATTACGCCTTTAATCTCCGTAAAAAGAATGGCGCTTTATCCTTTATTACTTCTCCTGAAAACGGAGGGGTTGATGCTGAAATTATCTCCTACGATAATGGTCGCAAGATTGCCAAAGCTCACGTGTTGTACGATCAACGCACAAAATCCTGTCAGATTTCTGACAATTGCGCACAAAATGTGTGCGACGAAGGATCTACTCCATTACGTAAGGAGTTTGATATCACTATTGACGACTGTTTGAAAACCCCCGTTCGGGAGTACTCAAACGACGACATGGTAGCCCTTTGTGATGACACCGAAGGATTCATGCAACGCCGTGGATTCTCTGACTTGATCGCTGGTCACGAATTCCTTAATAAGAAAACACTTGCGTTCTTGGATAACCAGGTTGGCGTGAACCACGAATTCGACGGAACGACTACAAACGCAGGGGTATATAAAACGATCCAGCTTTTAGCAACTTCAGGATCGCAGAAAATACCACTACCGGGTAACTTCTCTGAGGTCGTTTTGGACTACGAGAACAACCAACTCACCGGAGTTCCTGCCGTAATAGGTCAGGGTAACTTACAGCAATTCTACAAGCTTCACGGCTGGTCATGCTGCAACGCGACGACTCCTTATGGAGAGGCAAACGTAGATGCTGAAGCGCGTTTCTATCAAGATCAATCGGCAAACGAGATCTTGGATGCGAACAAGTTTATCCTTGCCGCTTTCGGAGCCGTTCATATGCTGACCTTTAACGAGAACGCGAACATTGCTGCCACTGGCGTCAACACTGCCGACAGGATGAACATTGTAGTTCCAGATCCATTCGGACATCCATTCTCGTGGAACTTTGATTTCTATTTCGACAACTGTTCGAAGTCATGGAAGTCAATGTGGTCACTGTTGTACGGATTCTTCAACGTATTTCAGGCGGATAGTTTCGCGGCTGCTGGGGAAGATTCCAGCCCAGACACGTCTCCTGATTGCGCGGACGATCTGGACGGAATGCTTGGCGTGTTCGGTTACACGGCTACTGCCGCTTAATTGAGCTGCTACACCGATTATATTTCACGGGATCGATCAGTCCCGAGCAGGAGCGGTTTATATGCCGAAGACTTGCCCGGGATTGATTCGTCCATGTGGGAGCTGCTCTCCAAACAAGATCAGAGCGATGAGGATTTCTGGGAGATGATCTATAAAAAGGCGTGGGATAATTTGATCTCAGACCTTACCGGAGCACTCCAAGATAAATTCTATGTTGATTCAAAGTTACTCTCCCGCGAAACATCCCAGTTCAAAGAAGACATTAACCTAACCACTGGGCTTGCGGGGGTAACGATTGAATTCACGCTGCCACGGTACGCGAAACTCCACCTTGTATCGATAGATGTCTTCAGCGACCAGGCGTATGCAAGCCCGGAAGCTGAATTTAAAGTTTACGACACGGATGCGAGTGGGGAATTACTTTCCGAACATTCGTCAGAACTAACCGAGGGCCGGAATACAATTTTCATCGACCAGGACTACGAGGTCAATAAAGTGTTCGTATCGTTTGATCCGGAGTTAATCGCCTTACGAGAAACAGAAAGCAAACGTTACGCCTCTCCTTATTATCTCTTTTCCTGTGATGAATGTCGATTTGACTGCGGAGGATATGAAGGGAAGATATTACAGGTAAACGGCGGGGGATTGAATGTAAAGTACAATGTGGTGTGCTCGGTAGAAAAGTATGTGTGTGAGAATATTAATTTATTCAAGCAGGCTTTTTTCTTCCGTATAGGGCTTGAAATCATTTTCGAACGACGCTTTGGAAACAGATTGAATAAGTTCATGACGATGGAACTCGAACGCCAAGAGGAATTGATGGAGTTTTATAATTCCAACTTTTCGCAAAATCTCGAACGGTCAGTACGAAGCACACAGATGACGGAAGACCCGTATTGCTTTCAATGCAAACACCTTGTTCATGCTAAAGCATCAACACCATGAAGATAAAATTCACAAAACCAAAAGGCTATCCAAAGCCCAAACCAAAGCCCCCGAAGGGAGGCAAAAAATCATGCTGTGGCTAATGATATTTTAAATATCGCCACCCGGGTAAACAACGCTATCCGCTCTGATAGACCGAAGCGTATTGCCGCGTCCACCGTATTAGCCAGACACAAGGCGCGGATTTTTGAACGCGGTGAAGCGGAGAGTGGAGGAAAGATCGGGACGTATGGCACGAAGCCTATTTCAATTGCACGGGGCCAGCAGGCCAGAGATACAGGGCAAACCTTTTTTAAAGGGGGTTACGCTCAATATAAGTCAGCGGTAGGTAAGAACCCGGGGTTTGTGATCCTCAGGAACACGGACCAGATGTATGCGGACTATGGACTGATTCAATCCGGGTCGGAATATGGATTCGGATTTCAGAACCAAGTGAATACGGATAAATCAGGATGGATGGAAAGCAAGTACGACAAGTCGATTTTCGCTCTATCAGATGAAGAATTTAATCTTTATGTGGATGTATTGGTAAGAGAACAAACCAAAGAGATCTAATGGCTGGCATTATCAACACCTTATCGGAAGCGATTGAACAGTGGGTAATTGATAATTCAACCATCTCCCCCGACTCGCTTATAAAAAATTGGGGGTTTGTGGAGCTTTCAAATCGGACATCAAAAGGCAAAAAATCTATCAGTACCCAGCCAATACCGATGTCTATAAATGGCACCAGCGACCGGGATCAGGTGAGTTTAGACGATAGATTTCAATTTATTTTTTGGATTCGATGGATTGCCCCGATGACCTCCATTCTAAACGATGCCGATTCGTGGGGATTGCGTGAGGGGAAAAGGTTTTCCTTACCCTTACGGGTTGTTGTTGCGCATAAAGTAGAGTTAGGGGAGAACTTGATTTTGGATCTCGTCAATGGACTTCCGGAAAACCTTGTCGTCAGTGGATTTGATTTCGTGTTTTTGACGTCAAGCATTTCGGTAGATCCAGACCATGAACAAATTTACCGGACCGAGTTAGGGAATACAATTTATGAGCTTCACCGATTTGATTGGAATATTTATGTTATCGACATAAATGTAGAATACGTGCAGTGCCCACCTGGGGAAGCCACTGAGGAGGGGAGAATTTTTGACTTCACGTTTGCCGAAGAATTCGAATAAAATGGAATACAGTGCCTATATCGAAAATAGAACTTTTGTCGGTGGCGCCTTAGATGGTACTGAGAAGATGGCCGGAAGTAAAGGAGGCAACTCTATGGGATGGACAACGCAACAGATTGCCAACTACGCGGCTACTGCTTCTTTTGTGGACGATGAAACGCCATCGGGAGATATCGACGACGTTAACGACACCTTTACACTGGCATACACTCCCCTAACCGGCAGCGTGAAAGTCTGTTTAAACGGTTTGAGATTGAAGGTGACAACAGACTATACAATAACTGGATCTATGATAACATTCATAACCCCTCCAACTACAGGCGACACCATCATAGTGGACTATCGAAAATGAAAAATTTATTTTACTTATTCCTTTTCCTTCCAATTCTCGCACTGGGGCAAACGCAACCACGGGCCAACCAGATTCGCGTTACTCCCTCCGGTGATGTAATCGGCACAAACCTACAGTCAGCCTTCGATGAACTGGTAGCAGAAAAGGCCAGTAAAAATATGACTTGGATCACCAAGGCGGCCAACTATTCCCCTGTTGCAAGCGATACCTTATTT
>Ga0137451_1000064_pt1 | contig 33681 bp, 33 predicted proteins | sample EasRivERMGT500_2_FD_102336 | JGI IMG/M metagenome (GOLD analysis project Ga0137451, IMG submission 102336) | Soil microbial communities from meander-bound floodplain in the East River, Colorado, USA - East River MetaG ERMGT500_2 | ecosystem: Environmental > Terrestrial > Soil > Floodplain ... | reverse complement strand
CGTCGCAACCGCCGCCCGGCAGGCCGGTCGATTCGATGTGGCCCTTGCGATAGGCCACGTTCCCGAACCAGGCCGCAGCGCGCAGCCGCTCCGCTTTCGCGAGCTGCTCGTCGGTCATATCGATGCCGATCACGGCGCCGGCCGGCCCGACCTTGAGCGCGGCGACGAAGCTGTCCATCCCGGAGCCGCTGCCGAAGTCGACGACCTTCTCGCCCTGCTCGAGCGCCGCGAGATCGAAGTAGTAGCCGACGCCGGCGAACGAGTCGATCGCCTCGCCCGGGATCGCTTCGAGGTCGGCCGGAGCGTAGCCGAGCCGCTCGGCGAGCGCCCGCCCCATCTCGAAATGGAACTCGCCGTGCGGATCGAGCGCGACGTCGCGATACATCGCCTTCACCTTCTCTTCGAGTGCGACGACGTCCACGCGCTTTACGAAATCTGCCGTAATGGCCATGGCTGAAGCCTCCTTGATTGAAATCCCGTCCCGCTCCGGTTCCAGAAGCGCCTTCGTCACCCAAGACGCATGCGTGTCCGAAAGGTTCCAGCGCGGTCCGCGACAAAGCGCTCGCCGGCGCCGATAATGCGATCCACGTGGTCCTAGTGCCGGCCACCTGCACGGAGCGGTAAGGAGCACGCGGCAAATCCCTGGAACCGAATCACGGACTGCTGCGTCTCTGTAAAGGAGGGGGCGCATGGCGATACCGAAGAAAGCCTTTGAGAATCAGGTTATTGATCTTCTCGGCCGGATGCACGGCGTCGCCCGTCGCCTGACGCGAAGCGACGCCGACGCAGAGGATCTGGTGGCGGAGGCGGTCGCGCGGGCCTGGCGGGCGCTGGACAGCCTCGAGCACGAAGCGGCGTTCCGCGGCTGGATCTTCAGGATCCTGCACAACACATTTCTCGACGAATGCCGCCGCCGCGGCGCCCGGCCGCAATTCGAGTCGTTGGGGTATGAGGAGCCGGAGGAAGGGGAACAGCAGTTCTCCATCTTCGAGCAGATGCATCAACCGTTCCTGCTCTGGTTCAGCAACCCGGAGCAGGAGTTTCTCGACAAGATTCTGCGCGAGGATATCGATCGTGCGCTCGCGACGCTTCCGGAGCACCACCGGATCGTGGTGATCCTCTCCGACCTGGAGGAGTTCAGCTACGGCGAGATCGCCACGACGCTGGCCGTGCCGGTGGGCACGGTGCGCTCGCGCCTGGCGCGCGCGCGCGGCGCGCTGCAAAAGATTCTCTGGCAGCAGGCAAGAGACGCCGGGCTTTCGGCCACACCGCCCGCGCGGCACGAGTGTGAGGACGGCGCGGCGGATGCGCCCCGTCCGGCAACTGCGCGTCAGGCGGCGCGCGCGAAGAAGGACGGGAAATCATGACCAAGCACGAAATCGACTGCGAGCAAGCGCTGAAGCAACTCTTCGAGTTCATCGATCGGGAACTGCCCGAAGACAGGCGCGATGAAATGCAGCACCACCTGCACACCTGCAAGAGCTGCTTCTCGCGCTTCGAGTTCGAGCGGCGACTCAAGGAAAAGCTCGGCGGGCTGGGCAAAGGGGAGCCCTCCTCGGGCATCAGCGACCGCATCACGAAGCTGCTGAACAGTCTGTAACGAGCGCCCCGGCGGGAGCGCGAGCGCGCTCACCGACCTCCGGCATGGAGCGGGGCAACGAGCGGGAGGAGATGCCATGGTTGCGGTCTTCAGCGACAAGAAGGAATTCATATTCAAGGCCGTGACGGACATGTACACGGAGGTAGCCGCGCACCCCGAGAAGACCTTTCACTTCCCCACGGGCCGCCTCGCCTGCCTGTTCGTCGGCTACCCGGGCGCGCAGCTCGACCTCGTCCCGGCCGGCGCGGTCGAGTCGTTCGCGGGGGTCGGGTATCCGTTCGCGGCCGCCGTGATCCGTGAAGGCGACGTGATTCTCGACATCGGTTCCGGCTCCGGCACCGACTCGCTGATCGCGAGCACTCTGACCGGCCCTCGCGGCAAGGTCTACGGGCTGGACATGACGCAGGCGATGCTCGGCAAGTTGCGCCGGAACATCGAGGCGATGCGCGCGGAAAACGTCGAGCCCATCGACGGCAACGCGGAAGAAATCCCGCTCCCGGACGCCTCGGTCGACGTGGTCACGAGCAACGGCGTGCTCAATCTGATGCCGGACAAGCCGCGCGCCTTCGCCGAGATCGCCCGCGTGCTCAAGCCGGGCGGGCGAGTGCAGATCTCGGATATCTCGCTCGCCACGCCGGTCTCGGAGAAATCTCGCGCCGACCCGAAGCTGTGGGCCGAATGCGTGGTCGGCGCGGTCGTCGAGGACGACTACGTCGCGATGCTGCGGGCGGCGGCGTTGAACGTGGAGGTGATCGGCCGCCTCGATTACTTTGCCGGAAGCGTGAACCCGGACACGCGGCGCGTCGCCCACGGATTTGGCGCCCACACCGTCGTCATGCGGGGCAGGAAAGAATAGCGCGGGCCGCAAGGGCCGCGGATCGGTCGAATTCTCCGGCCCGGCGAGAAGCCGGGCGGAGCGGCGACGGTGATCGACTTCCGCGGGAGCTATGAGGACTACCTCGCTGGCGCGGGTGCGGAGTTGGCGGCCGCGTAGTACCCTGGGCGCTGCTGTCTGACGCCTCTTGAATCGATCCTCGTATCCGTGATTCCACGCCGGAATGATTCGTTCACGGGAAGTGTTAGCCAGCCTGGCGACGCCGTGCCCAGACCCGGCGCGATCTATCCATCTCGACAAAGGAGAAGGTCCTTGAAAAAAGTGCTCGGATTGTCCGTTATTCTGGTCGTTGCTCCGTTTGCGCAAGCCGCCGACATCGAGGCCGGCAAAGCCAAGGCCGCCACTGTGTGCGCGGCATGCCACGGCGCAAACGGCGTGAGCGTGAACGACGCCATTCCCAATCTCGCCGCTCAGCGCTCGGGTTACCTCGAGACGCAGCTGAAGTGGTTCAAGGACGGCACGCGCAAGGCAGCGGGCTCGACGAGTCCCACGGCGATCATGAATGCGATCGCGGCCCAGCTGAGCGCCGCGGACATCGCCAACGTCGCGGCGTACTTTGCCTCGCAGCCCGGCGCGACGGGCGCCAAGTCCGCGTTGCTGCCGAACGTCGCGAAGACCCACGTGACTTTCCCCGAGGGCTACAAGGAGTCGTTCAGCAAGTACCACACGATCAGCTTTCCCGCGACCAAGCAGGTGCGCTACTACTACGCCAACAAGACCGCGGTGGCAGCGGCGAAGGCGGGCAAGCCGCTCCCCGACGGTTCGGTGCTGTTCGCCGAAGTGTATGCGGCGAAGCTCGGCGCCGACGGCAAGCCGGCCATGGGCGGCGACGGCCACTTCGTGGCGGACAAACTGGTCGTCTACACGGCGATGGCGCGCGAAGCGGGCTGGGGCAAGGACATTCCCGAGATGCTGCGCAATGAGAACTGGAATTACGCCATCTTCACGACCGACAAAAAGCACCGGCCCGGCGTGAACCAGGCCGAATGCCTCGCCTGCCACAAGCCGCTCGACAACGTCAGCTACACCTTCACGCTGAAGCAGCTCGCCGGAGCGAAGTAAGCCGCGGCGGGGCCACCCTCCACCTAAGGCATGAACCCGCCGCCGTTGACGTGAATGGTCTGGCCGGTGATATAGCGCGCGTCGGGCCCGCACAGCATTCGCACCACCGCCGCGATCTCCTCGGGCTCGCCGCGGCGGCCGATCGGCGGCAGGCCGCGCCGGTCGTCGGGACGTGGCGGCGCGCCCGGCAGTCCGCGAACGGTTTCGATCGTGCCCGGCACCACGCAGTTCACCGTGACGTGTTGCGGAGCGAGGTCGAGCGCAAGGGCGCGCGTCATGCCGGCGATGCCCGCTTTCGCCGTGATAACGTGGGCGCGGCCGGTTGCGCCTTTGTGCGCGGTGAGGCCGCCGATGTTGACGATCGCCGCGCCGCGCGCGCGGATCAGATGGGGAAGGCACGATTGCGTGCACAGGAACGCGCCGTCGAGCACCGTCGAGATGACGCGCCGCCATTCCTCGAGCTTGATCTCCTCGAAGCGCGTCTCGCTCCGCACCGCGGCGTTGTTGACGAGGATGTCGAGCCGCCCGAATTGCTTGACCGTCGCGTCCACCATCTTCGCGACCGCGTCGGGATCGGTGACGTCGGCGAAGTGCGAGGCGGCCTTGCCTCCTTCCGATTTGATCATTGCGACAGTCTGCTCAGCCTCGCCGTGGGAGGTGTTGGCGTTTACCATCACCGTCGCGCCGCCCGCTGCGAGCGAACGGCAGATTGCGCGGCCGATGTTCCGGGCACCGCCGGTGACCAGCGCAACCTTTCCGGAGAGCTCGCTGCCGGGGGTCATTCCTGCGTTGCTCGTCATCGAATGACTCCGGCGGCGTCAAGCCATGCAAGATCGCCGTACATTAGGCCAAGTTATAATTTTCGCCGATAGCGGACAGGATACGCCATGCCATTCGCAACGATCAACGGAATCCAGATCCACTACCTGATTCAGGGAGCGGGCCCGCATCTGCTGATGTTCGCCCCCGGCGGATGGCGCTCGGTCATCTCGCGCTGGACCGCGGCCGGAGGCAAGGAAGCTTTCGGCCAGATGGACGGACTCGCGGCGCTGTCGCGCCACTTTACGTGCATCGCCTACGACCGCCGCGAGTGCGGTCTGTCGGGCGGGCGCGTCGAGGTCCTCAATTGGGATCGGTATGTCGAGGAGGCCAAAGCGCTGCTCGATCTGGCCGGAGCAAAGCAGGCTTGTGTGCTCGGCTCCTGCATGGGCGCTTCTCTCGCGCTCGCCTTTGCGGTGCGCCATCCGACTGCCTGCAGGGGACTGCTGTTGCACTGGCCGGTGGGCGGCTATCTCTGGATGAGGAAGGGCCACGAGTTCTTCGCTCGCCACATGGATTTTGTGCGGGCTAAGGGCCTCGCGGCCGTGGTCGAGCGCGCACCGCAGGGCGAGAACTTCTGGCTGGACCCTGAGATCGGACCTTGGGGCTCGCCCGCTGCGATCTATCCCGAGTTCGCAGCCCAGTTCGTGAAGCAGGATGTGGATCGCTACCTCGAACTCTGCGCGAAGAGCCGGGATGCGATCTTCAACGACACCATGCCTTCGGGTGCAAGCGGCGAGGAGCTCATGCGCATCCAGGTTCCGGCGCTGATTCTGTCGGGCGCAGACGGCCGTCACACCGTATCGGCGTCCTGGACGCTGAAGGAGCTGATGCCGCAATCGGAACTCTGGGACGTGCTGCCGCCGCACCAGACCGGGCAAAATACGCTCGCGCAAATTCTGCGATTCAAGTCAAGCCTCGACTCGGCCGCGCAACACGCGTAGGCTCAGCCGATGCTCAATCGACTGCCGGCCCTCGCCCGTTTGCTGCTCGCCGTGACCGCGATCAACCTAGCGGTGTTCGCGGGCTTGCGGATTTTATTTTGGGCGGTCTTTCATGAAGCAACCGCGGGCGCTGCCTGGGCAGACGTGTTCAGGGCCCTCTATCTCGGGTTCAAGTTCGACCTGCGGCTCGCGCTTCTCATCGGCCTGCCGCTCGCGCTCCTTGGCTGGATCCCGCTCTTCGATCCTGCGCGATGGCGCGCGGCGCGGCTCGCATGGCTTGTCTACTTCGCTTTGGCACAGTGCGTGGTGCTGCTCCTCTACTTTGTCGATTTCGGGCATTATGGCTACGTGCGGGCGCGTCTCAACGCAAGCCTCACGGATCACCTGACGCCGGTGGGCGTGGCGGCGCAGATGGCGTGGGAAACCTATCCGGTGTTGCCGGGCGTGCTTGCGCTGGTGTTGCTTACCTTCGGATATGTGTGGCTGATGCGCCGGGTGGCGCGGCGTGCGCTCGCGAGCGTCGCCGCGCCTGCGGCCAAGTGGCCGGGGCGCGTCGCAGTCGGAGCGCTTGCAGTGCTTTACCTCTTCGGCATCTACGGCAAGTGGTCGAGGTACCCGCTGCGCTGGAGCGAAGCGTATTTCTCCTCGAACGAGGCGGTGGCCGCGCTCGCCCTCAACCCGGTCCTGTTCCTTTGGGATAGCGCCGTAAACCCCAGCCGGCCTTATGACGTAGAGAAAGTGCGCGAGCACTACGGCTTGGTGTCGTCGCTTCTCGGAATCAAGGCGCCGGACCCGCAGACCCTGGAATTCGGACGCTATGTCACTCCGAGGAGCAAACCCGCGGTCAAGTACAACCTCGTGGTGATCCACATGGAGTCGTTTGCCGCGTTCAAGGCCGGTGTGTTCGGCAACCGGCTCAACGCGACGCCCTACTTCGACGCGATCGCAAGAGAGGGCATCCTGTTCACGAACTTCTTCGTGCCCGCGGTTCCCACGGCGCGTTCGGTGTTTACCATGATGACCGGCATTCCGGACGCGAGTCCGAACAGTGCCGCCGCCTCGCGCAATCCGGTCGTCATCAACCAGCACACGCTGGTCAACGCGCTCGAAGGTTACGCGAAGTATTATTTTCTCGGCGGCAGCGCGACCTGGGGCAACATCCGGGGGCTTTTCACCCACAACGTACCCGGCCTGCGCGTATACGAGGAGGGGGACTACGACGCGCCGCAGATCGATACCTGGGGCGTGTCGGATATCGTCCTCTTCGAAAAGGCGCTCGAGGTCTTGGGCAGCGAGAAAGATCCGTTCTTCGCCTTCATTCAGACCTCGGGAAATCATCGGCCTTTCACGATCCCGAAGGACCGACGCGGGTTCGTCGTGGAGCAGATGGACGGCGCGGCGCTCAAGGACAACGGTTTCGACAGCTCCGCTGCCTACAACGGCATGCGGTTCCTGGACTACGCGCTCGAATTCTTCTTCGCGCGGGCGAGGAAAGCGCCGTACTTCGGTAACACCGTGTTCGTGATGTACGGGGATCACGGCAACCCCTCGACCCAGCAAACTACCTGGGAGCAGCTCAGGCTGACGGGTGTTCATGTGCCGGCGGTCATCTACGCGCCGGGGCTGATCAAAGGCGGCCGGCGCATCGACTTTACGGCAAGCCTGACCGATGCTCTGCCGACGTCTCTAGGCCTTTTGGGCGCGCCGTACCTCAACGCCGGCATCGGGCGCGATCTGCTCAATCTCGGACCCCATGATCCGCATTTCTCCTTGCTCTGGGAGAACGCGGTGCTGGACGACGAGTTCTTTCTGCGGCTCGATCCGGACGGCCCGCGTCTATTCCGCTACCGCTCGCAGGCGGGCGCGGAGGACGTACACGAACGCTATCCGAAAAAAATCGCCGAGCTGCGGCGACTGCACGAGGCGTTCTTGGAGACATCGAGATACATGCTTTACCACAATCCGGCTCGCCCCCATGCGCCGGACGGTTCCGCGGTTCGGCAAGCGGCGCGGCGCTGAAGAGAGGCCGATCCGTGCCCGGGTGGTCCAGATGGGCGTTGCTGGTCGCGGTGGTTTTGGCCTTCGGTGGTCTTTACTTCCGAATATTCGCAGCGCCCCCGCCCGGCGGATTTGCGCTTCCGCAGGCCGCGACGCGCGCGGCAGCGTCAACGAGGCCGCTCTATCGGCAGCAACTCCTCCCCAACAGCGCCGAGCGCTCGGTTCATAGCGCCACCGCCGCCGAGATTTCCGGCGGGAGACTGCGGGCGTTCTGGTATGGCGGCAGCCGCGAAGGCGCGGCGGACGTTTCCATCTACACCTCCGTTTATTCCTCGGTCGAGGGGAGCTGGAGTCCGGAGCGCGCGGTGGTCACACGCGAATCCGCGCAGCGGCATCTGCAACGTTACCTGCGCAAATTGGGCAATCCCGTCGTCGGTCGCGACCGAAATGGACGGCTGTGGCTGTTTTTCGTCAGTGTGACGGTCGGCGGCTGGGCCGGCAGCGCCATCAACCTGATGGTCTCGGAAGACGAGGGCGAGACCTGGAGCGAGCCGCGTCGCCTGATTGCTTCTCCGTTCTTCAACATAAGCACGCTGGTGAGAGGCCCGTTGCTTCAATTTGTCGACGGGACGATCGGCCTGCCGGTCTACCACGAGATGCTGGGCAAATTCGGCGAGCTGCTGCGCCTGGATGCCGAGGGCCATGCGATCCGGAAAACGCGTCTGTCCTGGGGCCGGTCGTCGCTGCAGCCGGTGATCGTGCCGCGGTCGGATACCGAGGCGGTCGGCTTCATGCGCTACGCCGGGGATCCGCCGAACCGGGTGCTGATGATCCGGACGAGCGATGGCGGCGCGACCTGGACGGCGCCGGTGAAGACTCCATTGCCGAACCCCAACGCGGCGGTGGGCGGCGTGCTGCTCGCGAACGGCCCGCTCCTTCTTGCGCTCAACAACGCCGAGGAGAATCGCGAAGGTCTTTCGCTCGCGTCCTCGACGGACTTCGGCAACACCTGGCGCATTGCGCACGAGTTCGAGGGCGATTCCAGCTCGCCGCAACCGCCGATGCGGGAATACTCCTACCCCTGGATCATGCAGGACGAAGCCGGCGACGTGCACGTGCTCTACACCTGGGGCCGTACGCGCATCAAGCACGTGCATTTCAATCGGACGTGGTTGGAGGGGAGACGCTGATGTCCGCGGTCTTCGGCCTTTTCGGCTGCGGCTTGCTCACCCTTGCAGCGGTTGCAACCGGGCTCCGCTTGCAACGGTTTCCGGTGAGTGCGCGAATCGCGGTCATGTTGGTCGCCGCGCTCGCCGTGTTCGCGCCCTTTGGCGATCTCTCGGCCGCAGCCTACGTGCGCGGCGTCACCGGGGACCTGAGCGTGACGACGCTCGTTCTCGCCGGAGCGGCGTGCGTCTCGGGGCTCACCGGACGGACCGCGATCGGACCGCGGGATCTGCGCGGGCTTTTCTGGCTGGTGGTGTCCGCCGCTGCTTTCTTGTACCCGTTCGCCCTGGGGTGGACGCGATTCGACCCTTACGCGCTCGGCTACGGATCGATCGAATTCGTCACGGCGATGCTGCTGATCACGCTCGCTGCCTGGCATTTCCGGCAGAATGTCGTCGTGCTGATCGTCATCGCCGCGGCGCTTGCGTATCTCGCCGGCGCCTACGAATCGCGAAACCTCTGGGACTATCTGATCGACCCCATGGCTTCCCTGTACGCAATCGTTTGCCTGCTCGCAGCGGCGCTTGACCGGGCTCGGTCGGCAGAAGCATGATTTCACCCATGCACAAACGCGGGCCCGGATTTGCTGTCGCGCTGTTCGTTCCGGCCTGCTTTTTCGCTCTGCTTCCGGCCCAGGCGCAGGTCGTGCGCAGCAAGGATCACGCCTTTCGCGTCGTGAAGGTCGTCGAGGGCCTGGAATACCCTTGGGGCCTCGCTTTTCTCCCCGACGGCCGCAGGCTGGTGACCGAGCGCCCTGGGCGGCTGAGAATCGTCGAAAAAGACGGCAAGCTCGAGTCGCAGCCGGTGGCGGGAGTGCCTGCGGTCGCAGCAGTCGGCCAGGGCGGCCTGCTCGATGTCACGCTGCATCCGCGCTTCTCCGAAAATAGCCTCGTGTACCTGTCCTACTCGGCGCGCGGGGAAGGCGGCGTGGGCACCGAAGTCGCCCGCGGGCGGCTCGCCGGCAAGGGCCTCGAAGACGTCCGGGTCATTTTCAGCCAATCGCCCAAGAGCGGCGGCGGAAACCATTTCGGCTCGCGGCTGGTATTCGATCGCGAGGGCTACCTCTATATCACGCAGGGAGACCGCGGTGAGATGGAGCGCGCCCAGAAGCCCGATGACCATGCGGGCTCGGTGATCCGTCTCCACGATGATGGACGGGTGCCCGCGGACAATCCGTTCCGCGGCAGGGCGGGCTGGAAGCCGGAGAAATACACGCTGGGCAACCGCAACATGCAGGGGGCCGCGCTGCACCCCCGCACCGGGCGCCTGTGGACCCACGAGCACGGGCCGCAGGGCGGCGACGAAATCAATGTGATCCGCGCCGGCGCCAACTACGGCTGGCCGGTGATTACCTACGGGGTTAACTACGGACTGGGCACGAGAATCGGCGAAGGTACGCATAAGGCCGGCATGGAACAGCCGCTCTACTATTGGGTGCCTTCGATCGCGCCCTCGGGCATGGCCTTCTACACGGGAGACAAGTTTCCGCGCTGGCAGGGCGACCTTTTCGTGGGCGCGCTGCGCGACCAGATGCTCGTTCGGCTGAAACTTGACGGCGAGAAAGTCGTCGGCGAAGAGCGGATGCTCAAGAACGTCCTGGGGCGCATTCGCGACGTGCGCGACGGACCCGACGGATTCCTTTATATTCTCACCGACGAGCGGCGGGGCGTGCTCGCGCGTATCGAACCGGTTGGACCGTGACGCCCGCCCGCCAGCCCCAGGTCAAAGGAGAACCGATCATGCTCCAAGCCGAACGAATCAGGGTTTTCTGGCAACCCGGGTGCACGAGCTGCCTGAGGACCAAGGAGTTCCTCACCAAGAGCGGCGTCGACTACGAGTCGATCAACGTGCACGGCAATCCCGCAGCGATGAACGAGCTCGCCAAGCTGGGGGCGCGCAGCGTCCCGGTGGTTGCGCGCGGGGACCGGTTCGTCTTCGCCCAGACGCTCGGCGACGTGATCAAGTTTCTCGACTTGAAAGTGAAGTTGCAGGACCGGCTGAGCCCGGACGAGCTGGTGAAGAAGATGGAGCTCGTGCTGCCGGCCGCGGCGCGGTACATCAGGCAGATCCCGAGCGAATGGCTCGACAAGCCCTTCCGCAATCGCAACCGGCCGATCCGCGTCCTGGCTCATCACGTGTTTCGGATCGTGGAAGCGTTTCTCGAGGTCGTGCGCGAGGAACGTGAGCTTACCTACGCCCTGATCATGCAAGAAGCCGGCCCGGAGATACGAACCGGCGAAGACATTGCGCGCTATGGGGAGCGTGTCCTTGCCCGAATGCAAGAATGGTGGAGAAGCTGTCCCGACCGCTCCTGCTCGCGTGCGATGGACACGTACTTCGGCAGGCATCCGATGCACGTGGTGCTGGAGCGCACCGTGTGGCACCCGACGCAGCACACGCGCCAGCTGATGCTCATTCTCGATACGCTGAACATCGAACCCGAGCGCAGATTGACCGGCGCCGATCTCGCCGGGCTGCCGCTGCCGGACAAGGTCTGGGACGACGAGAAGGAAGCGGCCTGAGCCGTTTCGACGATTCTGAAAGCCCGCCGCGCTCAGGCCGCGCCGGCGAAGTCGCTCCCCTCCTCCAGCTCTGAGAACCGCACCGGCAGGACTTCCCGCGTGGCAAGCTTGCCGCTCTCGGTTTTCTCCACCAGCACCAAGTGTTGTTTGTCGGGAATCCCGGTTGGGATCACCATCCTGCCGCCCGGCTTGAGCTGCGCAATGAGCGGCGGCGGGATGAGGTCGGGCGCCGCAGTCACGATGATCTTGTCGAATGGCGCGTGTTCGCTCCAGCCGTAGTGACCGTTGCCCACGCCCACCTCGATGTTTCGATAACCAAGGCGCGCTAGCCTGCGCCGGGTGTCGAGGGCGAGCTCTTCGATGAGCTCGATGCTGTAGACGCGCTTCACCAGTTCCGAGAGGATCGCGGCCTGGTATCCGACTCCGGCGCCGACCTCCAGCACCACGTCGCCCGGCTGGGGCTCGAGCAGATCGGTCATGAGCGCGATGATGAAGGGCTGCGAGATCGTCTTGCCGTAACCGACCGGAAGGGGCGAGTTGATATACGCGTAGGGCTGCAGCTCCAAGGGCACGAATTCATGCCGGGGAATCTTGCCCATCACGTCGATCACTCGGGCAGCGAACGATGATTTGCCGAGCTGCGCCGTGAGGAACACGGCATCGGCCACAACCTCGGCGATCATCTGCCGGCGCATTAGATCATGCTGTCGATTCTCCATCGCGCAGGGCTCCTCTGCCCGCAGGGCTGGCCGCAAAGACTTCGCATCGATCCTTGGATCGGTGAATCAAAGGCAGGTTGCCGGAGTGTTTCAGTGCAATGCCGGTTTCTTGAGGAGATCCTGGCGATCGGCGGAGCGCACTTGGATGCGCGACACCGCGCCCTCGCGCACCAGCGTGAGCGGCACTTCCACGCCCGCGGGGCCGATACTCCAGATCCTCCGGAACAAGTCGGCAAGCCCGCCGACGCGCTCGCCCGAGACCTCCATTACGATATCTCCGGCCTGCACTCCGGAGCGTTCGGCCGGTCCTCCGCCCGCGAGACCCGAAACCACCACGTGTCCTTTGACTTCGGTCGCATACAGACCCAGCCAGGGGCGTGCCGGTCGCTTCGCGCGGCTGTGCTTCAGCATGTCCTCGAGGATAGGCTCGAGGAGGTCGATAGGCACGAACATGTTCCCCTGTACCGTGCGGCCGGCCGATTCTTCCTGAACCATCAAGGAGCCCACTCCCAGCAACCGTCCCTCCCCGCCGATCAGCGCCGCGCCGCTCCAATGCGGGTGGGCAGGGGCGGTGAAGAGCGCCTCATCGAGCACGTACTCCCAGTAGCCTGCGAATTCGCGCTTGGCTATCAGCTTGGCCCTGAGCGCATGCTTGCGGCCGCCATGACCGGCCACCACGACATCGTCGCCGACGCGGCACGAGGCGGCGGTACCCCGCGCAAGCGCCTGCACGCCCAGTTTGCCCAGAGGCTGCACCAGCCCAAAACCGGTCGGCTGGTCATAGGCGAGTGCGTGGCCGGCGACCGCCGCACCCCTATTGGTGTTCAACCAGATAGTCGTCGCCTCGGTGATCAGATAACCGATGGTAAGCACCAGGCCGTCGTCCCGGATGACGACGCCATTGCCGATCCGTTCCGTGCCGAGGATGCCGGCGGTAAAGGCGTCCTCGGGGACCTCGGCGCGCAACAACACCATCGAATCGAGCGCTGCGTCGAGGTCGAAACGAGCTTGCTCGGGATTGGGCTGCATCTCAGGCGGAAACGCCCAGTTGCTCAGGTCCGCCATGGAATTTCCCGCTTCATTTGGGCTCTCATTTTATGGCAGGGCCGGGATTTCGTGTCGGCTTCCGCGCAAGGACTTTCCCGGTAAACTCCCGTCGAGACCAGGCACCCATGAATATTTCACTCAGCATCGCGATGGCTTCCAACCCGAGGACGTGGCCGATCCTCGACGGCAGGGTCAAGCCGGACGGCGTCGCGCTCATACCGAGCGTCGTGCATCCCTCCGAGCTCTTCTGGCGCCAGCTGCGTTTCGCCGATTTCGATGTCTCCGAGATGTCGTTTTCGTCGCTGATGATGGCGACGTCCAAGGGCGATGACCGCTGGGTGGGCCTGCCGATCTTCACCACAAGAAAGTTCTTCCACGCGGAAATCCTGGTGAGAAAGGATTCGGGCATCGAGAGGCCGGCCGATCTGAAAGGGCGGCGCGTCGGAGTTCCCGAATACCAGCAGACCGCGGCGCTGTGGACCCGGGGTGTGCTCGAGCACGAGTTCGGCGTGGCGCCCAAGGACATGCAGTTCTGGATGGAACGCGATTTCTCGCACAGCCACCGCGGCGCGATCGGTTTCACGCCGCCGCCGGGCGTGACGATCCATCAGATTCCGCCGGAGAAGAATATCGGATCGATGATGCTCTCGGGAGAGATCGAGGCGGTGATCCACTACATCGTGAATCCCAACCTCGTCGATCGGAGCACCGCAGATCTTTGGAATCATCCCGCGGTCAGGCCGCTTTTTCCCGATCCGGTGGCCGAAGGCATCCGCTACTACCGCAAGACCGGCATCTTTCCGATCAATCACGGGATGGTGATCCGCAGGGAAATTGCGCAGAAGCATCCCTGGGTCGTCCTGAATCTCTACAAAGCGTTTGAACGCGCCGGCGAAATCGCGAACCGGGAACGTCTGGAGCACGTCGCGTACTACTTCGCCACAGGCTTGCTGCCGAACGAGGTAAGAGAGGCCCTGAACGCCCCGCTCGTGCGGCACGGCATCAGGGCCAACCGCGAGGTGCTCGAGACCGCCGCGCGCTATTCGCATGAGCAGGGGCTCACGCCGCGGCAATTGGCGCTCGAAGAGATTTTTGCCGCGAGCGCGATGGAGCAGTAGCGCCGTTTTTACTGTGCTGTCGCGCTCTTGCCGAGCAGCGCCTCACGGAAACGACGCTTCAGATGGGCGCCGTCGCGCGGCGGCAGAACGAGCGGAGGCGAGTCGGGTCTTACCTTCACTTGAAAGAAAAGCGGCCCTTGGCCGCCGTACACACCCGAGCGCATGGGCGCGATCTCGGTGCTCTTTCGGATGATGCCGGCTTTGGCGAACCCGCATGCGCGAGCGGCTGCCGCGAGATCGACCCCGTAACCTGTGTGGGTCTTTTGCATGCCGGTTTCACCGTAGCGCTCGTTGTCGAGCACGACGACGGCCAGATTGGCCGGGCTTTGCGCACCGATAGTGGCAAGGCTCCCAAGACCCATCAGCATTTCGCCGTCTCCCGTGACAACGAGGACTCGGCGCCCGGGCTGTGCCAACGCAAGTCCCAGTCCGATCATGCACGCCGAGCCCATCGCGCCCCACAGAGGAAAAGTGAGCGGATGATCGCCCGCCGCGGCGCAGTCCCAAGCGGACGATCCAAGTCCGGCGACGACGAGAAGCCCGCCGCGGTTCTTGAGTAGTGCCTTGACGACATCGCGGCGATACAGACTTGCACTCACGGCTTTTCGCGAAATGATTTGATTCCGATCAGGCGCTGCGAGATCGTGACCGCGACCGCGGCGCGGTCCTCGAACGCGAACCGCGCCGCGGCGCTTGCGGTGGCGAGCGCGTTGGTCGCCCGATCGAGACGAAAAATTCGCGCGCCGCCGAGCCTGAGGGTTTCCGGAGTCGCTTGTCCCATTGGAATCTGCCAGGGATTGAGCTCTCCCTTCTCGCCGCGCATGGTGATCAGCATCAGGAGCGGGAACTTGCAGTTCGCCGCGAGCGTGAGGGCGTTGACGCAGTTGCCGACCCCGCTCGATTGCATGAGAAGCGCCGCGCGCTCCCCGCCCAGCCAGGCACCCGCCGCAAGGCCTATGCCTTCCTCCTCGGTCGTGAGAGGCACGACCGCCATGTTCCTGTCCGCGTGGCAGAGCTCGATCAGGCGCTTGTGGCCCGCGTCGGGCACGTAGGAAACCTGGCGCACGCGCTGTGATTTGAGCGCGCGATGAATCGCCGCGGGCCAGTCGACGGCGGCTGACCGCGCTTTCGAGGTTTTTCCCGGCATCGTTTCCTCCTCGGGCCTGGCTTGGGTATGATTACAAGCTTGCCGGAGCGACCCGGTGCCTGCAAGGAGGAACCGATATGAAACTCTACTATCACCCCGTATCCACGACCAGCCGCCCCGTGTGGCTGTTTATCGCCGAAAACGGCATCGACTGCGAGCTGCGCGTCGTCGACCTGATGAAGGGCGAGCACTACCAGCCGGAGTACGTAGCGATCAATCCAAACCGCCTGGTGCCGGTGCTCGAGGACGGCGATTTCCGCCTGACCGAGAGCTCGGCGATTCTCAAATACCTCGCGGAAAAAATCAACTCTCCGACCTATCCGAAAGAACTGCGCGCCCGGGCAAAAGTAAACGAGATGATGGACTGGATTAACACTCAAATCTGCCGCGAATTTGCGTACGGACTCGTCTATCCGCAGATTTTCCCTACGCACAAACGGCGCAGCGACGAGGCGCATGCGGGAACGATCGCGTGGGGCAAGGAAAAGACCCAAGGCTGGCTGAAAGTCCTCGATGAAAATCTGCTGGGGCCAAAGAAGAAATACCTCTGCGGCGAGCAGATCACGATTGCCGACTATTTTGGAGGACCTCTCGTTGCGCTCGGCGAGATCGTGCGCTGCAACTACTCGGCATATCCGAACGTCAATCGCTGGCTGGATCGAATGAAGGCGCTGAAGAACTGGGGCAAGGTGCACGAGGTCTTCCAAGGATTCGCCGCCTCGCTCAAGGACAAGTCTTTCGAGGCGGTTTGAGCTGCGCAGGCGCGGAAACCCCCATTGCCCGGAATCGGCGCGGCGCGCGCGCCGCTACCAGCGCTGGCGATGCCGGAACCAGGGTTGAGCAGGGAGTTTTTTCTTGTCCGACTTCGCCTCGAGCGCCTCCGGCGCGTCTCCTTGAGGCGCGGCCTGCTCCGCAGGGGGCGGCGAAGGCCGCCGCTCGGTGCGTTTGGCGCTTGTCTTCGGGCTCGTCTTCGACGCAGAGGGTTTTTTCGGAGCTCCGCCGAATACCTTTCGCAGGCGGTCCAGGCCGCTCGCAATCGATTTCGAGATCTTCTTCGCCATAGCTTATTTGTAGAGGGGTTGCGCCGTGCCATTCTATTACAACCAAGCGGCGCATAAACGCTAAGCCCCGCCGGGCACACCATGGCTACCTACGCAATCGGCGATGTTCAGGGGTGTTTCGAGGAGCTGTCTGCGCTTCTGGGTGTTATCGGATTCGATCGGAACAATGATCGCTTGTGGTTTGTCGGCGACCTTGTCAACCGCGGCCCGGCGTCGCTTGCGACCCTGCGTTTCGTGCGCGGTCTGGGCGAGCAGGCGCTGACGACACTCGGCAACCACGACCTTCACCTGCTCGCACTTGCCCACGGTTCCGTCAAGGCACGCGGGGACGACACTCTTGAAGACGTGCTCGCTGCACCCGATCGCGACAGCCTGCTCGATTGGCTGCGGCATCGGCCGATGCTTCACGTCGAGGCGGGGTACGTGTTGGTCCACGCGGGTCTTCTGCCGCAGTGGGACATCGCGACGGCGAAAGCGCTCGCCGGGGAGGTGGAGGCGGAACTTCGCGGACCCCGGCACCGGGAATTCCTCGCTCAGCTCTACGGCTCGCGCCCGGACCGCTGGAGCGACCGCTTGCGCGGAGTCGAGCGCCTGCGCGTCGTTGTCAATGCGATGACCCGCTTGCGCTTCTGCACGCCCGAAGGCGTAATGGAGTTCGACACCACGGGCGAAACGGCGAAGGCTCCCGCCGGCTATCTGCCATGGTTCGACGTTTCGGGCAGGAAAAGCGCAGGTCACACGGTGATCTGCGGCCACTGGTCGGCGCTTGGCTTGCGCGTTGCTCCGAACCTTCTCGCCCTGGACTCGGGTTGCGTCTGGGGCGGAAAGCTGAGCGCAATCCGCCTGGAGGATCGACGTTTGTATCAGGTGCCTTGCGCTAGTTCCGCGCCCGTGGAATCCTCTGCGGCGCAGACACGCCCAACGCCGCGACGATAGCGGCTTCGGTCTCTTCCGCGAGTGAGCGCCGCGTTTGCTCGCGCGCCGAAATCGGCTCGAGGAGGTTGAGTTCCGCCACCATGTGTTGCGTCGAAACGATGGTCCACACCGAGTCCATGAACGACGATTCACCGGCATAAGCGGCGGCGTCGGTGTGCAAACCCGCGGCATCGAGGTAACGCAGCGCCACCGGCTGCAGCGTGGCCGTGGCGTCGAGGGCAGGCTGAAACAGTGCCGAGTGGAAACGTTGCAGGCTATTCCCCAAGGTCGTGGTTCCCTCTGGACACAACGCGATCAAGACACCGCGCTCGATCTCTTTGGCGATCGTCTGACGGGCGCGCCGGACCTCGGAGCGCTTGCTGCGCTCGATGTACAGCGTTCCGACCCCCGTGCACAGCCAGCCCACGAGCGGCCAGCCGCGGATTTCCGACTTGGCGATGAAGGTCGCAGGGTAGCTCGCGTCGACCACGAATATGTCGAGCCAGGAAATGTGGTTGAGCACGAGCATGCAGCGTTCCGGGAGTTTCTTCGGCGCGCTCTGTTCACGTACCGATACGGACAAGATGGAGAGCAATTCTAGGGACCAGAGGCGCTTTTGTGCATGCCGTCCGGCCTCGGAGAGTTTCGGGTAGCGCAGCCACACGATGGCGAGGCCGTGCGCCAAATGGAGCGCAAGCCGTGCCAGGCGAATCAGGCGTAACAGTATCGGAGTTCGATTCCGTCTCAGGTTAGTGACGTTTTCAAAGATCGGAACCGAAATTCTGCCGAAAGAGGCGTCTGATTTCCTCGCGGCTTGCCGAGTGGTTCTGGCCGCCGCGCGAAGCAATTTTGATCGAGCCCATCAGCGCTGCGAGCCTTCCGGTCTTAGGCCAGTCGAAACCGGCGGCGATGCCATAGAGAAGGCCGGCGCGATACGCATCGCCGCAGCCGGTGGGATCCACCAGATCGGACGCCTTGACGCATGGGATATCGATCCGTTGCCCATCTGCGAAAATTATTGAACCCTCTGCGCCCCGAGTAAGAATGAGCGCATCAAGCTCAGGGGCGAGGTCCTCGAGCTTGCGCCCGGTGCGTTCTTGGAGAAGCTGGCCCTCGTAGTCGTTGACCGCCACGTAGCTCGCCCGGCCCACGAAAGTCAGCAACTCTTCTCGGGAGAACATCGGCAGACCCTGGCCCGGGTCGAACATGAACGGGATCCCGAGTTCGGCAAGCTCGCGCGAGTGCTGCAGCATGCCTTCGCGCCCGTCTGGCGCGATGATCGCAAGGTTTGCGTTCAGCTGTGAAGTGATATTGTTCAGTTGCGAGTGGTTCATCGCCCCGGGATGAAAGGCCGTGATCTGATTGTCGTCAAGGTCGGTCGTAATGAACGCCTGCGCGGTGAGAGTGTTGGGCACCTGGCGCACGCATTCTGGTCCGATGCCGAGTCGTTCGAAGCGCTTGATGTACAGCAGGGCGTCGTCGCCGACTGTGGCCATGACCAGCGGATCGGTGCCGAGAAGTTTCAAGTTGTAGGCGATATTGCCGGCGCAACCGCCGAACTCGCGCCGGAGCTCGGGAACGAGGAAAGACACGTTAAGGATATGAATCTGCTGAGGCAGAATATGATCGCGGAACCGGCCGCCGAATACCATGATGTTGTCGTAGGCGATGGAGCCGCAAATCAGCGTGCGCATGGGTTCAGTAATCGTGCCAGAGGTCGGACGCGGAGTAGCGGAACCGGGTCATCGCTTTTCTTTCCGCCAGCATCCGCAACGAAGCCGCAAAGGATAGCGGAATTCGCGCAGCAGAGCACTTTAGATCCTACACCTACAAATGGAACAAATAGAGGCGATAACCGGTCGGGGTGAGCGCTGCGGCCTCGATATAGACCCGGACCTGGAGTTCGCTCCCGGGGGCAAAGCCGGACTCCGGCCGCGTGTCCCGCGGGGCATAGTCCGGAGGCGTCAGCACGCGCCGCGCGACCGTCTGGTTTTGGATATTGGTGAGGGTCAGCTCCAGGGCCGGAAACGCCTGGACGTAGCTCGCGCGATTCCTAAGCGTTGCGGTCAACACCATCACGCTGGGATGGGCAAGGTCGGCCTGCAGGTCGGAGGACTCGATGCTGAGGAGATCGGCGCGGCGCGGTAGCGGCACATCGCACCCAAGCTCCTCGCAGATTCGCTGGACAAGAAGTTTGGCCTCAGGCAAAAGTACCGCGACCTCCCCCCGGTAGTAATAAGCGACTTGCAGGGTGAGCGCAAGTAACAGGGTGCTCGCGAGCCACCACAGCCGGCTCGGACGCCGGCGCGGGCGCGGTCCGAAGTCGAATTCCCGATCCCTTTCTGCGACTATCGGCGCCGAGCCGGCCTCGGCCGGCGTAGCCTCGGCTTCGGCTCGGGCGGTGTGTCGGGCTGGATCCGCGCTGAGCGCGGCAAGGGCATCGAACAGGGTGCCGCAACGCCCGCAGCGGACCTGGCCCGCGCGTGCCTGGAGCTGCGAATCGGCTACGCGAAAGGCGGTGGCGCACGCCGGGCAGCGCGTGGTCATGCTCATTTCCGCACCCCCGAGAGGCACACCCAGCCCTGCGTCTCGGCAGGCGGCGCGAACGCAATGAATGGGGTGTAGCAATCTTCAACCTCGCTCGCTTGTCCAGAGAGAATTCCGGAGAGCGCAAGCCGCCCTGCGGGGGCGCAGCGCGATATGAGCAGAGGTGCGAGCAGCTTCAACGGATTAGCGAGAATATTGGCGACCACGACATCTGCCGTAAGCGCAAGCGGCGCGCGGCCGTCCAGGAATTCGCCCGCGACGCCGTTGCGCTCGGCGTTCGCTCGGGCGACAGCAACCGCATCGGGATCGATATCGATGCCGACCGCGCGGCGCGCTCCGAGCCTGAGCGCAGCGATTGCCAATATACCGGAACCGCACCCGTAGTCGAGAACCGTCTCGCCTCCTGCAATCGTGCGCTCGAGCCACTGCAGGCACAAACGGGTGGTCGGGTGATTGCCGGTACCGAACGCAAGCCCCGGATCGAGCACGAGGTTGATCGCGTCCGGGTCGGGCGGTGCGTGCCACGTGGGCACGATCCACAGCCGTGCCGACACGCGGATCGGTCCGAACTGGTCCCTCGATTTCGCCACCCAGTCCTGGTCCGGGATGCCGCACAGCCAAAAATCCGGAACGGGCGTCCCGGCTGCATCGCAGGCGCGAAGGAGCAATTGCTCGGGGTGGTCTTGCGTCCGAGACAACGCCGTCACCTTCACCCGTGGCCATGGAGGCGAATCTTCGGGCTCACCGAGCCACGGGGTCTCGTCTGCCGAGCCTTCCCCGGCGTCCTCGCAAGTCACCGAAAGCGCGCCCGCTTGGAGCAAGGCGTCTGAAAGGCGATCGGCCTCCGCCGCTTGGAGTTCCAGCACGAGCGCGGTCAACGTCATGCGTTCGATCCCTACTTGATGACGTCGCGCTTCTTGTGCTGGGCGAGCTTGTGCTCGAGGTAGTGGATATTCACCCCTCCCCGGATGACGCGGCTGTCGAGCAGGAGTTCCTGATGGAGCTGGATGTTGGTTTGGATGCCCTCGACCGCCATCTCCGAGAGCGCGATGCGCATGCGCCGGATTGCCTGGTCGCGGTCTGCCCCATAGGCGATCACCTTTCCGATCAGCGAATCGTAGTGGGGGGGCACGGAGTAGCCCTGGTAGATATGTGAGTCGACCCGGATGCCGGGTCCGCCTGGGGGGTGATAGGAGGTAATGCGCCCGGGCGATGGGGTGAACCGGAACGGATCCTCGGCGTTGATACGGCACTCGATCGCGTGGCCGCGAATCTCGATGTCCTTCTGCCGCACCGAAAGCCGCTCCCCGGCCGCGACGCGGATCTGCTCCTGGACGATGTCCACACCGGTGATCATCTCGGTCACGGGATGCTCGACCTGAATGCGCGTATTCATTTCGATGAAGAAAAACTCGCCCTCCTCGAAAAGAAACTCGAAAGTTCCGGCTCCTCGGTAGCCGAACTTGCGGCAGGCTTCGACGCAGCGCTCGCCGATACGCGCACGCTGCTTCGGAGTTATGTCGGGGGCGGGGGCCTCCTCCATGACCTTCTGGTGCCGACGCTGCAGGGAACAATCGCGCTCACCAAGATAGATCACGTTTCGGTACCCGTCGGCGAGCACCTGCACCTCGATGTGACGAGGGTTCTCGAGATATTTCTCGAGATACACGGTCGGGTTGCCGAAAGCGGCCTCGGCTTCCGCTCGGGTGACGCCTATCGCGCTCTTGAGCGCCGCTTCGGTGTGCACGACGCGCATCCCGCGTCCGCCTCCGCCGCCTGCCGATTTTACGATGACCGGGTAGCCGATCTTCCTAGCGATCTTGAGGGATTCCTCCGGGGCGTCGGGCAGCGGCCCGTCCGAGCCGGGCACGCAGGGCACGCCGGCCCTGCTCATGACGTGTTTGGCGGTCACCTTGTCACCCATCAGCCGAATGGTCTCCGCCTGCGGACCGATAAAGACAAAGCCGCTCTTGTCCACGCGTTCGGCAAAGTCCGGATTCTCAGCGAGAAATCCGTAGCCCGGGTGAATCGCTTCGGCGTCAGTCACTTCCGCAGCACTGATAATGGCCGGAATATTGAGATAACTCGCGCTTGAGGCTGCGGGCCCGATACATACCGACTCGTCAGCCAGCTTCACGTACTTCGCCTCGCTATCGGCCTCGGAATGAACGATCACGGTCTTGATGCCCATGTCCCGGCAGGCGCGCTGGATGCGCAACGCGATCTCGCCGCGATTGGCAATCAGAATTTTCTGGAACATGAGTGGGGGATATCGGGGAGGAGCACCCCTTCAACAACCTGCTACCCGATCATCATCAAGGGTTCGCCGTACTCGACAGGCTGACCGTTCTCGACCATGATCGCCTTGATCACGCCGTCCTTATCGGCCTCGATTTCGTTCATCAGTTTCATCGCCTCGATGATGCAGATGGGCTGACCGGCCTTGACGGCATCTCCGACCTCGACGAAAGGCTTGGCGCCGGGGGAACCGGAGCGGTAGAAGGTCCCAACCATCGGCGCCTTGACGATGTGGCCTTCCGGTGCTGGCGCCTTCTCAGGAGCAGGGGCCGAGGCCAAGGCGGCTGCCGCTTGAACGGCGGGCGGGCTCGCCCCTTGTGCGGGCGGAGAAAGGACCACAACCTCCCTTCCACCTGACCCACCCCGTACGATCTTGACCTTCTCCTCGCCTTCGGTAATCTCCAATTCGGCGATACCCGATTCTTCTACGAGGTCGATCAGTTTTTTCAGTTTTCTCAAATCCATGCTGGCCTCCTTCCGTTCCAGACGTGCACGCTCTTTCGCGCTGGGTCGGCTAGAAGAATCTCGAACATATGGAAGACCCCGGGCCCGGGGGCGGAAGGTCCCCATCCTTCCTTTAGCTCCTCGTGCTCTCGCAAACTGGCAGTCAGAGCAACTGCTGCAACACCCTTCGAGTCAGTAACAGGAGACGCATCCCATTCGCGCTCCGCCTAGACCGGGGCCCTCACGAAGCGGACCTTGGCGACAACGACTGCAGGACAAACTGCAGTGCAAGATCGTACCCAAGGTTGCCCAGGCCACAGATCGTACCGACCGCAAGATCGGAAAAGTACGAATAACGCCGGAATGGCTCCCTGGCGTGGATGTTCGACAAGTGAACTTCGACAAAAGGAATGCTCACCGCTGCGAAAGCGTCACGCAGCGCCACGCTGGTATGGGTCAACCCGCCGGGGTTAACGATGATCCAGGAAATATGTCGTTTCTTGGCCTCATGTACGCGCTCGATCAGGGCTCCTTCATGGTTGCTCTGAAAGACCTCCAGTACCGCTCCCCGTCCCCGAGCCGTGTTGCTCAGCCGCTTATTGATACTGTCGATGCTTTCGGTCCCATAGACCTCAGGCTCGCGGCTTCCTAGCAAGTTCAGGTTTGGGCCGTGAAGCAGAAGAATGCTTTTGGTCCCTCTCGGGAGGGCACCCGAGCTTCGCCTCGATTTGGACATGTCGGGAGGTTTGCAGCAGATAGGGCCAAATTGTACAGCATTTGCAGCATTTCGCCGCCAGAAGACAACACAGGCTTGCCTAGGACTTCAAGGTCTGGGAGACCGCAAGCAGGAGGTGTACGCAAACGCTGCCCTTCCGCTGCCCGGCTAAAGCATGTTCCGATGCCGCGTAGATACTTAGGCGGCATTCGACCCTAATCGACACACGTTCGTGACAATTCAAAGCAAATCGAAGCGCAAGTCCAACCTCTCAGCGGGACTGCTTCTCCCTTACAACCCTCTCGCCGTCCCGATTTGCGAGGAGTTGGGTCACAGCGTGTACTCCGGCACGCTCGATCGATCGCCCGGTGAGTGTGGCTTTGAGGGTGCCGCGCTCGTCCTTCGAGGTGTAGATCGCCAAATTGACCGGCACCCCCTGCCATTCGAGTTTGAGCACGGGGACAGCGCGCACCCGGTCGCCGGCGAAGTGACGCAGGTTAGAGATATCGTAGGGAATATTGTGGTTCAGGAGGAAAAGCCCCACTTCCTTGCTGTCATCCGTGAACAGCTGCAAGTCGATGTCGCTGTAGCGCCCCGCGGTGCCCGTTAGCACCGCTCCGGCAAGATAGGGGTGAAATTGCGAAAGCAGCCGCATGGCCTCAAGTGCTCGCTCGCGCAGATACTGGATTCGGTCGCGCTGTTCCTCGCCTTGGTAGAGCGCTTGATAGGCGCGCAGCTCCGCTTCGATCTCCTCGTTTTTCGGCAGCGATTGCGTGTCTTCCGCCCCCAACTGGCGGGCAGCCTTGCGTTTCGCGAGAGCGAAATCCTCGACGCCATCCTCGGCCATCACGCGCGCTGCTGCCGCAGCGATGCGCGCGCGCATGTGTTGCTGCTTGGGCTTGCTGTCCTTCGGCACGGGAAAAAGGCAACGGGAGTCGGACCATAATACCGCAGGGAAACGCGGGGAAGTAGGCTAGAATCTGGCCGTTTTCCATTGGCGCCCTTCGTACTGGCGCGCTCTCTTTCCAGCTCGTGCATATCCACATCCTCGGCATCTGCGGCACTTTCATGGGAGGCATTGCCGCGATCGCCCAAGCCGCGGGCCATCGAGTCACCGGATGTGACGCCAACGTCTATCCGCCGATGAGCACTCAGCTCGCCGCCCAAGGCATCGAGCTGACCGAGGGCTACGAAGCGGACCAGCTCGCTTTGAATCCGGACTTGTGGGTGATCGGCAACGTCGTGAGTCGGGGCAGGCCCCTTGTCGAGGGCATTCTGAATCAAGGCCACCCCTATGTTTCCGGGCCACAATGGCTCGCGGAGAACGTTCTGGCGGGTAAGTGTGTGCTTGCCGTATCAGGGACGCATGGAAAAACGACTACTTCCGCCATGCTTGCGTGGATCTTGGAGGAGGCTGGGCTTGCGCCAGGATTCTTGATCGGGGGAGTCCCGCAGAACTTTGGAGTATCAGCAAGGTTGGGAAGCCAGAAGCATTTCGTGATTGAGGCCGACGAGTACGATACCGCCTTCTTCGATAAGCGCTCCAAGATGGTGCACTACCGCCCCCGCATCGCTATCGTGACTAACATCGAGTTCGATCATGCCGACATCTTCCACGATATCGCAGCGATCGAGACGCAATTTCATCATTTCGTTCGTACCGTCCCGGGCTCCGGTCAGTTGGTTGTGAACGGTGCGGATCCCGCGATCGATCGCGTCCTCGCGCGAGGCTGCTGGACTCCAGTGGATCGGTTTGGCGTCAGCGAGGGCTGGAGCGTGAGCGACCTCGGAGGCGGCTGTTTCGAGGTGGTCCACGAAATGAAGCCGGTGGGCCGGCTGCGCTGGGAACTGCTTGGAGAGCACAACCGCCAGAATGCTCTCGCCGCGATTGCTGCGGCGCGCGCTGCCGGGGTTGATCCGGTCGCGGCCTTGAATGCCCTAGGGCGCTTCCAGAGCGTCAAGCGCCGGATGGAGTTCCGAGGCAAGGCAGCTGGGGTCTCCATCTGGGACGACTTTGCGCACCACCCCACAGCTATCGCTACGACGCTTGCCGGCCTGCGGGAAAAGACTGGAAAGGCGCGTATTCTGGCGGTGCTCGAACCACGCTCCAACACCATGAGAGCCGGGTCCATGAAAGACCGGTTGCCGGCGAGCCTTGCGCGGGCCGACCGGGTTTTCTGCTACAGCGCAAACCTCGACTGGGACGTTCAAAGTGCCCTGGCGTCGCTTGGCGTGCGAGCGCGCTGCGAGACGGATCTTGAGCGGCTGATTGGCGCGATCGTCGCCGAAGCGCGCGCCGGCGATCAGGTGCTCGTCATGTCAAACGGGGGCTTCGGGGGGATCCACGATCGGCTGCTCGCAGAGTTTGAAAAACGAGCGGCGGCAAGCATGAAGGCATGATCGTCTATCTGCACGGATTCAATAGCTCGCCGCAGTCAAGCAAGGCCCAGTACCTCAAGCACTACCTTGAAGCGCGGGGAAGGGGCGATGAATTCAGCTGCCCGAAATTGCCGCACCAGCCTGATCAGGCCATCAAGCTCGTCGAAGCCGCGTTGAAGCGCATTCAGGCGAATAAGGTCACCCTCATCGGAAGTTCACTCGGGGGCTTCTATGCGACCTGGCTTGCGGAGAAGAGGGACCTGCGCGCGGTGCTGATCAATCCGTCAATCGACCCGCATGTGGGGCTGCGCGCCTTCCTCGGCCCGCAGCAGGCATACTACGGCGGGAAAAGCTACGAGCTTACCGAAGAGCACCTGCGCCAATGGGAGAAGCTCTTCCTGACCCAAGTACATCCCGCGCGCTACCTGCTTCTGGTGGAAACGGACGACGAAGTGCTCGACTATCGGGTCGCGGTGAAGAAATACCGGGGTGCAAAACAAGTCGTGGTGCAAGGCGGCGACCACACGCTCGCGAGCTTTCCGCAGCACGTTCCCGCGATCATGGAATTCGCCGGGATGAATTGATTACTTCAACACCTTCCAGACCGAACCCCCGTCCTTGAGCGCGTAGCGCCCCACTTCTTTTTCGTCGAACTTGAATCCCAGACCTGGAGTTTTCGGCAGAAGCAGCATGCCGTCTTTGGCGACGAGCTGGGTGTCGATTAGGCGCCGGAAATTCAGTACCTGGTCGTCCGGAAAGAATTCGACGTAGCGCGCGTTCTGCGTCGCCGCCACCAGGTGTGCGTGCAGATCGTGAAACCAATGCGGGCAGACGGTTACGCCGTAGCTCGCGGCAGTGGCTGCGATCCTTCTCCATTCGGAGACCCCGCCGCACACCAGCGCATCGGTCTGCAGGATCTGCGCGGCGCCCTTGTCGAGAATCTCCTTGAAGTGCCAGCGCCCGGCGCCAATCTCGCCGGTCGCCACCGTGACGCGCGTGAGCTTCGCAAGGCGCGCGTGGTTGTCGATGTCGTCGGGAAAGAACGGCTCCTCGATCCAATAGGGATCGTAGGGCTCGAATCGCTGCATGTATCGCATCGCGGTCGGCAGATCGTGCCAGGCGTTGTTTGCATCGAGCATCAACTCGACCTCCGGTCCGATCGCCTCTCGCGCGGCTTTCACTCGCGCTCCCTCTTCCTTGGGCGAGAGCCGCCCGACCTTCATTTTCACCGCGCGAAAGCCCGCTTTAACGTAGCCGGCCATCTCAACTCCGAGCTCCTTCGGAGTCTTGCCGGCGACGTAATAGCCCCCGCTTGCGTAGGCGGGTACGGCGTCTTCGACCGCCGCACCCAGATATTTGTAGAGAGGAAGTCCAGCTGCACTCGCGTTCAGGTCCCAGAGTGCGCAGTCGAGAATCGAGATTGCGCGCATGGCGCTGCCCGCGCGGCCGTGCAAGAGCGTTTCCTGGAACATCCGCTGCCACAAGCCCTCAACAAGCAGGCTGTCGCACCCAAGCAGTATGGGGGTGAGCAACTGCTCGACGGCCTGCGCGACGAGCGTGCCCCCAGAAGATCCCGCGTAGCAGAATCCAATGCCTTCGACCCCGCCGGCACTCACCTTGACAAGCCCGTAGTCGCGCGCCGACACCGTGCGCGTGGCGAAGCTGGTCACGGTATCTAGCGGGACCCGGGCGGTTGCAACGGCAATCGATTCGATCTTTGCCATTCTTTGGTCCTTTGAACTCGGTTGCAGAACGAGGAATCCCTCGTCCTTGTCTGAATCACTCTGAAAAAGCCTCTCGGGTTCTGTCCGGAAGTGCGGGCGGACTACGATACAATCAGGGCCTCCTTATATCATCTCCGCCGAGTCGACGCGACGCGACTCGCTCGTCTTGCCTCTCTCCGGTGAACGTTCTCTACGACGACAACGGCACGTTCAAAGTTGCCTCGGTACTCGCCGACGGGGACAACGCCCTGCAGGTCGAGGCGCCCCACGGCAAGCGCGCCAAGATCAAGTCAAAGGACGTGCTGTTGCGTTTTCCGGAGCCGGCCCCCGCCGAGTTGCTGGCGCAGGCCGAGGCGATGGCGGGCGGCATCGATACGGATTTCCTGTGGGAGTGCTGCGGCGCCGAGGAATTCGGTTTTGCGGAGCTCGCCCACGAGTATTGCGGCCGCGCTCCTTCGGCTATCGAAGCAGCCGGAATCCTCGTGAAACTCCACTCCGCCCCGGCGTATTTTTATCGCAAGGGCAGGGGGCGATTCCGGGCCGCGCCGCCGGAAACACTGCGGGCTGCGCTTGCCGGTATCGAAAAAAAGAGACAGCAGCAATTGCAGGTTTCGACATGGGCGGAGCAGCTCGCGCGCGGCGAACTCCCCAATGAGTTCCGACCGCTGCTCGCGCAGCTCCTGTACGAGCCTGATCGCAACCTGCCTGAAACCAAAGCGCTTGAGGAGGCTTGCTCAAAAGCCGGGCTCTCTCCGGCGAAACTGATGGAGCGTTGCGGCGCGCTCCCTTCCAGCCACGACTACCACCTGAACCGGTTTCTCTACGAGTACTTTCCAAAGGGAACGGGTTTTCCGACGGGGCTCGAGATTACCGAACCGCGGGACCTGCCGCTCGCTGACGTAGCCGCTTTCAGTCTCGACGATGCGGCCACGACGGAAATCGACGATGCATTCTCCCTTGCTCCCCTTGGAGCGGACCGCATTCGCGTGGGAATTCACATCGCCGCTCCCGGGCTCGGCTTCGCTCCCGGTTCGCCGCTCGACGCCGTGGCGCGCGAGCGGCTCTCGACCGTTTACATGCCCGGCCACAAGTTCACGATGTTGCCGCATCAAGCGATCGAGTGCTTCTCCCTCGTCGAGGGAGAGGCGCGCCCGGCGCTTTCCCTCTATCTGGACGTGCGCGCGGACGATTTTGCCATCGAGGCCCACCACACACGCATCGAGCGAGTCCGCATTGCCGCGAACCTGCGCCATCAGGCGGTCGAGGAACTCGACGCGGCCTTTGTCGCCGGAGAATCGCGCGAGGACATTCCATTTTCGCGCGAGCTGCTGACGCTTTGGAAGTTTGCGCTCGCGCTCGAGCGCGTGCGCGGTAAGCCCTCCGCGGCGCCCGAACGTCCCGATTACACCTTCCGCGTCGAGGGTCACGGGGAAACCGCGCGTGTCTACATCACTGAGCGCCGGCGCGGTACGCCCCTGGACAAGCTCGTCTCCGAGCTGATGATCGCCGTCAACGCTACCTGGGGGAAGCTGCTCGACGACCATGACGTCGCGGCGATCTACCGCGTGCAGTCGACCGGGAAGGTGAGGATGGCCACTTCGGCCATGGCGCACCAGGGCCTGGGAATCAGCCACTACACCTGGGCGAGCTCGCCGCTGCGCCGGTACGTGGATCTGGTCAACCAATGGCAGCTGCTCGCGCTGCTCGGCGGAAAGACGCCGCCGTATTCTCGCAATTCCGACCTGATGCTCGCCGTGGTACACGACTTTGAGGGAACCTACGCCGCCTACGACGAGTTTCAGGGTCGCATGGAGCACTACTGGTGCTTGAGATCGCTGCTGCAGGAGGCGATCGAGGTTGCGGGAGCCGAGGTGGTGCGCGAGAATCTCGTGAAATTCGATGGCCTTCCGCTTTACGCCAGGGTCGCCTCGCTGCCGGAACTGGCGCCGGGTGACGGTGTCGAGATCTCGGTGACCGGAATCGACCTTGTCGAAGCCGATTTCAAGTGCGTGTTTCGCGGCCGCAAAGACGCATCTGCAAATTTTGCGACGCCACACTCATGAGACAAAACTCTAAATAAAGCCTAGAATCACATGATTCACAAAGCTTTTAGAGGGTTGCAAGTTGGATTTTCACAAATTTGACTTCAGCTCGTCCGCGTGGGCTTGGCCCCAGCCGCTTGCCAGGCTCGACCCCGAATCGCGCGTGCTGGCCATGGCGCTCTCACTCTCGATCGTGCTGCACGCGATCGTGCTCTCGATCCATTTCAAGCTGCCCGACAAGCTGGCCAGGCTCACGCCGACACAGCTCGAGGTGGTGCTGGTGAATGCGAAGACACGCGTGCGGCCGACACGACCCGAAGTCTACGCTCAGGCGAACCTTGACGGCGGGGGCGACACTGACCTGGACCGCCGCGCGAAATCGCCGCTGCCCGTTCTGCAACAGATTGAACCGGGCACGGACCTCAAGCATGCGGCGCGCCGTGTGCAGGAGCTCGAGGCGCGGCAAAGACTGCTGCTTTCGCAGACCCAATCCCGGCAAGACGTGGCCGCGGAGGAAACCAAACCGACGACCGCGGCAAAATCGCAAATCTCGGGAGCGGAACTCGCCGAAAGCGCTCTGATCATCGCCCGCATGGAGGCGCAGATCGCGCGACAAATCGACGAGTACAACAAGCGCCCGCACAAGACTTTCGTCGGAGCGCGCGCCGCCGAAGTTCGCTACGCCCTCTACGTGGAAGACTGGCGCCAGAAGATCGAGCGCATCGGCAATCTCAACTATCCCGAGAGTGCCCGCGGCAGAATCTACGGCACCCTCCGGCTTACCGTGTCGATCAACTCCGACGGCACCGTGGCGGCCATGGATCTCGAGCGTTCCTCCGGCTTTAAGATCCTCGATGCCGCCGCGCAGCGCATCGTCCAACTTGCGGCGCCCTATGGCAAATTCCCGGCCAACATCCGCAAGGAAACCGACATCCTGGTGATTACCCGGACTTGGCATTTCGTGCGCGGCGACAAGGTTTTCAGTGAATGAGGAAGGCTGAATTCCTTCCGCAGCGCGAGCCGAACAAGCTGTATCGTCATCGTCATCGCCACCTCGCGAATGAGACTGCTCATCTTGCTGTGGAAGTTGTTCTGCTATCCGGTAGGGATGGCGGTCATCGCCCTTGCGATCTACGAGTTCTGGTTCTTTGCGCAAATCCTGTATTGGGCCGAGCACAATCCTGCGACGACCCAAGTCATGGATGCTCGCTTGGAAACGTTGCAGCAGAACAGGCCGAGGGCGGTACTCGATCACACGTGGGTAGCCTACGAACGGATCTCGATTCACCTGAAGCGCGCCGTCATCTTTGCCGAGGACGCAAAATTCCTCGATCACGAAGGCTTCGACTGGGAAGGCATCCAGCGAGCCATGGACAAGAATCAGCGGGTCGGGAAATTCGTCGCCGGGGGCTCGACTATCACCCAGCAACTCGCGAAGAACCTCCTTCTTTCGGGCGAGCGCAGCCTGCTGCGCAAGGGCCAGGAAGCGATATTCACTGCGATGCTGGAGGCCACAATGGACAAGCGCCGCATTTTCGAGATCTATCTCAACGTCGCCGAATGGGGCGAGAACATCTTTGGGGTCGAGGCGGCGGCACGCCACTACTTTGGAGTCAGCGCGGCGAGCCTCGAACCCGATCAGGCGGCGCGTCTGGCCGCTATGCTTCCACGCCCGCGCTACTATGACCGCAACCGCAGCTCGGCGTATCTGACAAGCTACAGCGAAAGCATTTTGGGGCAGATGCACGCCGCACAGGTTCCATAGCGGCTTGGCGCAAGCCCCTAGGACTGCCCTGCCGCGAGGCGGCCGCGAGGGACGTCGATGCGCACGAGCAGCAGGAGGCCGACAACGAAGAACCCGCCAGTCGCAAGCATCGCCAGACGATGATTGCCATCGGTTATCCAAGTCACTACCCCGTAGGTGAGCGGCCCCAGAATCGAAGAAAGCTTTACCGCCATGCCCCAAAGGCCGAAAAACTCGGCGTGCCTATCGGCGGGGCTGAGGTAGGCGACGAGCGCACGGGCCGCCGACTGCGAGGAGCCAAGGCAGAGTCCGGCGAGATTGGCGGCAACCCAGAAAAGCTCGGGTCCCGTCGCTGCCCAGGCGATCAGCGTCGTCGCGATCCAAAGGACAAGGGTAAGGGCGATGGTGCGGATGTGCCCGAGACGGTCCTGAATGTGTCCGAAAGCGAACGCGCCGACCGCCGCAGTCACGTTGACCACCAGAATCAGGACAATCGTGTCCCTTGTAGAAAAGCCGAGCGCCTGCTCGGCGTAGACAGCGGCAAGAGCAACCACCGTCTGGATGCCGGCCTGGTAGAAGACAATGCACAGGAGAAAGCGTCCCAGATCCTGATAGCGCGCCGCGTCGCGCACCGTCTGCGCAAGCCGCGCAAAGGCCGCCCGCACTACATTTTCACCGGGGGCGTGCGGCACCGGGCGAGCGCGCTCCCTGAGCACAAGGAAGGTCGGGAGGCTGGCCGCGGCAAAGACCGTAGCGGTGATCAGCATTGCGACCGGAACGAAGTGCTGCGCTTGTTCGCCGTGAGCCTGCGCCCAAGTTACATAGCCCAGGCAAAGCCCAAGGGTCAGGATCCCGCCCAGATAGCCGAGACTCCAGCCCCAGCCCGACACTCGTCCCAAGGCTTCGCCTTTCGCGATCTCCGGAAGGAACGCAGCGACGAGGTTCTCGCCGGAGCCAAAGCAGAAGTTCGAGAACAGCAACAGCGCCACAGCGAGCGCGAGGGTCCCGGGTCCGGTAAAGGCAAGCAGGGCGGTGCCGAGCACGCAACCGGCGGTCGTCAGAGCAAGCAGCCTCTTTTTTGCCGCGCGCAGATCGGCGTAGGCCCCGAGAATCGGCCCCGTCAGCAGGATGCAGGCGTACGAAACCGACAATGCCGCAGTCCAGGCGAAAGTCGCCCAAGGGGCATTGCCTGCGATCACGGCGACGAAATACGCGTTGAACACTGCGGTGATCACGACCGTGGTGTAACCCGAGTTGGCAAAATCGTACATCGCCCAGGCGAAAACCTCTCTGGGGCGCACCTCATCGGCAAAGTTTCTTGAAGGGGTCATATCAGCTCAAGAGGCGAACTGCCCCTCTGTTTCCTTGTTGGCGGTGCCGTGATCTCCGAGAGCGGCACGGAGGGTGCCATTGGGCTAGATTTTCTTCCGCCATGATACAGCCGGCTGCTAGAATCGCCGCAGCCGCGCGCGGCGCGGCGCGTCCCGCGGCACCACGCGGAGTGCAACTCGAATAGAAGGGCCGGCGCGCATGATCGAAACCCTCAGCCCGAAGAAGGAGCTCGAGGACCTCAAGGCCGACCTGAGCGAGGTTCAGGAGCTCCTGGGTCGCTACCGCCTGGTCGAACGCCCGGAAATGCAGGAGCGCGAACCGGGGCAGTCTCTCGTAGACGAGCAGAACGCCGCCGAGCTGAGCGCCAAGCTCGATTCCATGCATCCGGCCGATATCGCCTACGTGCTCGAGTCGCTTCCGCGGGAGGAGCGTCTCGCCGTCTGGAACCTTGTCAAAGCAGAGCGCAATGGCGAAATCCTGCTCGAAGCCTCGGATGCGGTGCGCGAGACGCTCATCCGCAGCATGGATTCTCGGGAACTGGTCGCGGCGGCCGAGCAGCTCGAGGCGGACGAGATCGCGGACCTCGCCCCGGACTTACCCCAAGAGGTCATCCAGGACGTCTTCCAGGCGCTGCCTGTCGAAGAACGCGAGCAGTTGCGCGCGGCAATGTCCTATCCCGAGGACGCAGTCGGCGCGCTGATGGATTTCGACGTCGTCAGCGTGCGCGAGGATACTGGAGTCGAGACTGTGACGCGCTACCTGCGACGCTTCGATGAGCTGCCGCACCACACCGACCAGATTTTCGTGGTCGACCGCGACGAACGCTTGAAAGGCGCGCTGCCGCTCTCCAGGCTGATCGTCTCGGAGCTCGAGCAAAACGTCGGTAAGGTCATGGTGAGCGAAGTCGTTACGCTTCAGTCCGGTGACAAGACCCAGGACGCCGCCACGGCATTCGAGCGTTACGGCCTGGTCTCGGCTCCCGTGGTGGACGAACAAGGCAAGCTGGTCGGCCGCGTGACGGTGGACAAGGTCGTCGATTTCATTCGAAGCAAGAGCGAGGGCGAACTCCTGACGCAGGCCGGGCTGCGCGAGGAGGAGGACGTATTTTCCTCGGTCTGGGCGAGCGTGAAGAACCGCTGGTGGTGGCTCGCGATCAATCTCGTCACCGCTCTTGTCGCCTCGCGCGTGATCGGGGCGTTCGAGCACTCGATCGAGAAACTGGTGGCGCTCGCGGCACTGATGCCCATCGTCGCGGGTATCGGTGGCAATTCGGGCAACCAGACCATCACCCTGATCGTGCGCTCGGTCGCCCTCGGCCAAGTGCAGAGGGATCAAGCGAAAAAACTTCTCGCAAAAGAACTCGGCGTCTCGCTGCTGAACGG
>Ga0137451_1000063_pt1 | contig 34029 bp, 29 predicted proteins | sample EasRivERMGT500_2_FD_102336 | JGI IMG/M metagenome (GOLD analysis project Ga0137451, IMG submission 102336) | Soil microbial communities from meander-bound floodplain in the East River, Colorado, USA - East River MetaG ERMGT500_2 | ecosystem: Environmental > Terrestrial > Soil > Floodplain ... | reverse complement strand
GCGCCCCGGCGGGTGAGCTTTCGCAGCTCGTCGGCGGACACCGGCTCGAGGTTGTCCTTTTTGCGGAGAAACCCTTTGATGAGCCGCTCGACGTCGGCAAGATTGTTTTCCGCCACCTCGCGCAGCGCCATCAGCAGCCTGACCACCCCGCCCCCGGCGATCCGGTAGATCACGAACTGCCCGTCCTTCCGGGACGCCACCAACCCGGCCTTTCGGAGCTGCTGCAGATGCTGCGAGGTGTTGGCCGCGGTCATTCCCGTGAGCTGCGCCAGAGCATCCACGCTGCGCTCGCCCTGCGCGAGAAACTCCAGCAATTCCAGCCGCTTGCCGCTCGAAAGCGCCTGGCTGACGCGCGCGAACTGCTCGAACAGCTCGGTCTTGAACTCCCGGTTTGACATGCTGCTCATGATGTGCAATTATTCAAGCGTTCAATTGTGCAAGTGTATCACTGTAAGCCATGTCCCTCGACGCGTTTCTTCTCAGCAACGACCCGGCGATCCGACTGGGGTTCTTCCTTGGCATGTTCGTCCTGATGGCGACATGGGAACTGCTTGCGCCGAGGCGCGTCCTGGGAGTCTCGAAGCCGGTTCGCTGGACCCACAACATTGCGGTTGCCATTATCAACGTCCTCCTGGTCCGCGTGTTGTTCCCGTCGGCCGCGGTCGGCGTGGCGGTATTCGCCGACGAACGCGGCGTCGGTCTGCTCAACATGTTCCCCGTTCCGGATCTGCAGGCGTTCGCGTTCGCTCTGCTGGCGCTCGATCTGACGATGTATCTGATGCACCTGATGTTTCATGCCGTGCCGGCGCTCTGGCGCGTGCACCGCGTGCACCATGCTGACGTGGACTTCGACGTGACGACCGGAGCCCGCTTTCATCCGATCCAAATCGTCCTGTCTCTACCGGTCAAGTTCGCGGTGATCTTCGCGCTGGGACTGCCCGTCCTCGCGGTGCTCGTGTTCGAGGCCGTATTCAACGCGCTGTCCTTGTTCAATCACGCCAACGTGCGCATTCCATCGGCGGTGGAGCGCGTGCTGCGCTGGTTCCTGGTCACCCCCGACATGCACCGGGTGCACCATTCGGTCGATGCAACTGAAACCAACAGCAACTTCAGCTTCGTGCTGCCCTGGTGGGACCGCCTGTTCGGCACCTACCGTGCCGAACCCGAGGGCGGGCACGAGCGCATGACCATCGGGGTCGAGCAGTTCCGCACCGAGCGGGACTTCCGGCTTGATCGAATGCTGGTCCAGCCGTTCCGCGACGACGTCGGCGCTTACCCCATCAACCGGAGATGGAAAGCCGGCTGACAGCCATACCAAGAGCGGACGCTGTCAGAACGTCGCCAGACATTCACGCGGTTTGACCCAGGTCAACATGGCATTGGCGCCGGCGGTGTCTCATACGACTGTGAAGATTCTTTTTATCCTGAATGATCCGCCGTATGGCACGGAGCGCAGCTACAACGCGCTGCGGCTGGCGGGGTCGCTCGTCAAGGCGGCAGGCGAGGAAGTGCGCGTGTTCATGCTGGGCGACGCGGCATCCTGCGCAAAATCGGGGCAGAAGGTGCCCGAGGGTTTCTACAACATTCAACTCATGCTCAACCGCGTAACGCGAGGCGGCGGCAAGGTCGGGGTGTGCGGCACCTGCATGGAGGCGCGCGGCGTTTCCGAAGCCGAGCTGATCGAGGGTACACAGAAGAGCACCCTCGCGGAGCTTGCCGCCTGGACGCAGTGGGCCGAGAAAGTGCTGGTGTTCTGAGCCATGGCAGCCGGCAAGACGGTTCTGATTCTCGGTGGCGGCATTGGAGGCATCGTCGCCGCGATACGGCTGCGGCAGCGGCTCGCTCCCGAGCATCGGGTGGTGCTGGTCGAGAAGGAGGCCGATCACGTCTTCTCGCCGTCGTTGCTATGGCTGATGCTCGGGCGGCGCCGTCCCGGCCAGATCTCCCGCCCAATTGCCGCGCTCGCCAAGCGCGGAATCGAGATCGTCCGCGGCTCGATCGAGCGCATCGACCCGGCCACGCGAACGGTCCGCGTAAATGGCGCGGAAATGGCGGGTGACCATATGATCGTTGCGCTCGGCGCAGAGCTCGCTCCGGAACTCGTTCCCGGTCTTGCGCAGGCGGGGCACAACATCTACACGCTCTCCGGGTCCCAATCGCTGTGCTCGGCGCTGCCGAAGTTGAGCAAAGGCCGCCTCATTGTTCTGGTCGCAGCCATGCCCTTCAAGTGCCCGGCTGCCCCCAACGAGGCAGCGATGCTGCTCGAATACGATTGCCGCCGGCGCGGTGTCCGCGAGGACGTCCAGGTGGACCTCTACACGCCTGAGCCGGGACCCATGCCCGTAGCCGGACCCGAGGTGTCGGCGGCGTTGCGGCAGATGGTCGAAGCAAAAGGCATCGGTTATCACCCCGGGCACGCAGTGACAAGCGTTGATCCCATCAAACGCCGACTTGCCTTCGCCAACGGCGCCGAAGCCGATTTCAATCTGCTCGCTTACCTGCCGCCGCATCGCGCGCCAAAGGTCGTACGCGAGGCTGGAATGTGCGGCGAAAGCGGCTGGGTCCCAGTAGACCGGAACACGCTGGAAACCAAGTTCCCCGGCGTCTATGCGATCGGCGACGTGACGGGAATCATGCTCACCTCGATCGGCAAGCCGCTGCCCAAGGCGGGGGTGTTCGCTCACAATCAAGCGGAGGTGGTGGCGCACAACATTGTCCGAGCCATCACGGGTAAGGGAGAGCAGCGGCGGTTTTCGGGTGACGGCGAGTGCTTTGTGGAAACCGGCGACGGCCGGGCCGCTTTCGGCAGCGGCAACTTCTACGCCGACCCCGCACCGGCGATCCGACTCAAGGGTCCGAGCATGATGCTGCATCTCGGAAAGGTGATCTATGAGAAGTTCTGGCTTTACCGGCACTTCTGATTGAACAGCGTGGTTTTGCCCGCTCCGCTCGGTGTGCGGGATCAGACGCCAAGAACGATCCTTGCAAGCGTGGTAAGAAAACATTTCCTGCGTACGTGAGCACAAAATAATCCATATCTTCGAGATAGACCACTGATGAAAAAAAACGCTCTGGTCGAGTTTTCCATCGCCCGCCCGAAGCTCGTCATCGGCCTGGTACTGCTGTTCACGCTGATTTTTGCCGCGCAGCTGCCAAGAATCCAGCTCGACACCAATCCCAAGAACATGCTGCCGCCGACTTCCGACGTGCGCGTGTGGAATGACAGCGTGGATCGGACCTTCGCCCTCTACGAGGACACCGTCGTGGTCGGGATTGCCCACCCGAAGAGCGTGCTGAACAGCGCCACCCTGGGGAAAGCACGCGACATCACGGCCGAGATCCTGAGGATCAAAGGCGTGGCCGGGCGCGACGTTTCCAGCTTCACCACCATCGACAACGTCACGGCGGTGGCCGATGGGCTCAGAGTCGCGCCGCTGCTGACGAAGATACCGGCGAGCGAAGCCGAAATGCAGGCGCTGCGCAAAACGCTGATGGAGAACCCGCTCTTCATCGACCGCATCATCTCCCGTGACGAGAAGACCACGGCCATCTACGTTCCGCTGGACAAAGGCGCCAACGGCAAGGAGGTCGCCGACCACATCCGCGAGATCCTCGCCAAGTACCAGGGAGAGGAGCGGTTTTACGTCGCCGGCGACCCGGTGGCGCGGGATACCTTCGGCGCCGAGATGTTCAAGCTGATGGGTATTTTCTCGCCCATCGCGGGCATGATCATGTTCATCGCCATCTACGCCATGTTCCGCAACCTGGCGCTCGCCATGACCATGATGATGGTGGCCATGATTGCGATCATCTGGACCATGGGGCTGGGCATCGGGCTCGGCTTCCCGGTCCACATCATGAGCTCGATGGCACCGGTGTTCCTGATGGCGATCGCCACCGACAGCATCCACATCTTCAACGAATTTTACTTTCGCTACCGGGAACGCAGGGACAAGCGGGTCGCGATCGTCGAGACGATGGAGGCTGTCGGAAACCCGGTGCGCTATACCGCGCTTGCCACCGCCGCCGGCTTCGCCGTGCTGATTTTCATGCATATCGTGCCAGTCAAGGTTTTCGGCGGACTGATCGTCTTCGGCACCATAGCTCTACGGCTGTTCAGCTTCAGCCTAATCCCGGCCGTTCTCGCTCTGGTGCGGGAGACGAAAATCGGCCGCGCAGCAGGGGAAGACAGCGAGGCGGGCCCGACGGCGGGCGTGCTGAGGCGGCTTGGAGCCTGGGGTACGGAGCGGCCAGGCGTGACCGCGGCGGCCGGCCTGGTGCTTATTGCGATCGCGCTCCTCGGGGCGAGCCGCATCGCAGTCAACAACAACATGGTGGCGTGGTTCAAGCCGGGCAGCGAGATCCGCATTGCCGACGCGCAGATCAACCGGGCCCTCGGCGGCACCTCTATGGCCTACATGGTTGTCACTGCCGGGGAGCCGGAGGCCATCAAGCAGCCCGAGACGCAGCGTTACATCGAAGGACTGCAACGGCACCTGGAGAAGCTCCCTGTCGTCGGCAAGACGACCTCCGTGGTCGACTACGTCAAACGCATCAACCGTGTTCTGCATGACGACGATCCGAAGTTCGACGTCGTGCCCGATTCCGCCGAGATGGTTGCTCAATACCTGTTCCTGTTCGGCATGTCGGCCAAGCCCTCGGATCTGGATAACGTGGTGGACTATCCCTTCCAGCGCGCCAATATCTGGGTACAGATCAAAACCTGGGATGCCGCGGCGATGGAAAGCGTGATCCGTGCCGCGCAGGAGTACCAGCGGGCCAATCCCGCCAAGCTGGAGCTGAAGCCCGCCGGCATCGCCTATTTCAACCTGGTGTGGAACAACGAGGTGCTGTGGGACATGGTGAGAGGGTTTGTCCTCGCCTTGGTGGTGGTCTTCGGCATCCTCGCGTTCGACTTCCGCTCGGCCAAATGGGCGCTTATCGGCGTCGTGCCGCTGCTTTCCACCATCCTGCTTATCTACGGGGTGGTGGGATTCGCCGGCAAGGACTTCGACATGCCGATATCGGTGCTGTCCTGTCTGTCTCTGGGTATGGCGGTGGATTTCTCGATCCATTTCATCAGCCGGCTGAGGCGGCGGCTTGAGGAAACCGGCGTCGATGCCCGCCGCGACTTGTCCGCGCTCAAAGAAGCGCTGCTGTGGACGGCCGTGCGCCCCGGCAAGGGAATCATGCGCAACGCGGTGCTGTTCGCGGCGGCGTTTTCGGTCATGCTGTTCGCGCCGCTCACCCCCTACATTACCGTGGGCGCCTTTATCGTCGGCATGATGCTTCTTTCGGCGCTGCTCACCATCGCCTACCTGCCGGCCCTGATCGTGCTGGCGAGGGGTTGGCTGTTCAATGCAGGAGAAACCAAATGAAACCGTTCCGGCAATTCGCCCTATTGCTGCTTGCAGCGCTCGCCATGGTGTCGGCTCCGGCACGCGCCGCCGATCCCTCGGGCGAGGAGATCGTCAAGCGCTCCCTGGAAGCTTTCTACTACGCCGGCAACGACATGCGCTCGAAAGTGCGCATGAAGCTCATCAATGCGCAGGGCAATGTGCGGGAGCGCGAGTTGACGATGCTCAGGATCAACCTCGGGAAAACGGGCGACCAGCGCTACTACATCTACTTCCACAACCCGGCCGACGTGAAGGGCACCTCCTTCCTTGTCTGGAAATATCCGGGCAAGGAAAGCGACCGCTGGATCTACGTGCCGGCGCTGAGGCTGGTGAAACGCATCGCGGCAGACGACAAGCGATCCTCATTCGTCGGCTCGGATTTCACTTACGAGGATGTCTCCGGGCGCAACGTGGAGGACGAGACGCATACCGTGGTGCGCAAGGAGGACCTGGGCGGGCGTCCGACCTACGTCGTTGAGAGCAAGCCCAAGACGGTGATCGACTACTCGCGGCGCCTGTCCTGGATCGACCGGGAACGCTGGCTGCCTCTCAAGGAAGAATACTTCGACGCGCGCAACGAGCCGCTGCGCACGTTCACCGCGGACAAAGTGGAACCGACCGGCAAGCAGTGGACGATCACGGCGCGCAGCATAAAGAATCTGCAGAGCGGTCACCGTACCGAAGTCGTCTACCGGGAGGTGGGGTACGACGTCGGGCTGAAGCCGGACATCTTCACGGAACGCTATTTGCGCGATGCGCCGGGACAATGGGTGCGCTAATGTAATAGCGCAAGGTCCAGGGAAATGATGGCCGGGACCGGAAGAGCGGTGCGCGTGGCGGCGAGCATCGTCGTCGGCTCACTGGCGCTGGCGTGTTCCGCGGCGGCGACCGGACAGAGCGTTTCGCTGGACGGCTTCGCGCAATCCCACGTGGCAGGGCGTACGAGCGGGGTTGATTGCCCTTCGGGAACAGCATGCGATTTTCCGGCCGCCGAGCTGCGGGGACAGCTCAAGGCGGAGGGCAAGAACTCCGGCGGGGGCGCGGCTTTTCTCGCGCGCTTCGACCTGCTCCGCGACGCCGCCGTTGACGACACGCGCCTTGTGACGCGGGAGCTGTTCGGCGATCTCACCTCCGAGAAGGCGAGCGCCCGCCTGGGACGCCAGGTCATCACCTGGGGCGTGGGGGACCTGCTGTTCATCAACGATACCTTCCCGAAGGATCAGGCGGCGCTGTTCACCGGACAGCCGATTCAGTATCTCAAACTCGGCAGTGACGCACTCAAGCTGAACGCTTTTCCCGGTCCGGCCAATTTTGAACTGGTCATCGCCGGATTCCGCCCCGACAACACGCCGACAAGCCGCCGCTTCATCTTCGCCGACCCGCTGCCCGCCGGTCTGCCGCGGCGTACGCTGGAGCCTGGCAACGATTCAGGCGAGGCGGAGATCTCCGGCCGGGTTTCGGGTTATCTCGCCAACTGGGAACTTGCCGGCTACGTCTCGCGCACCCATTACCGGAGCCCGGCCTGGCGTGTGACCGGCAGCGAGATCGTCGGCACCTACCCGCGCCTCAACACCGCCGGCGTGAGTCTCACCGGGCCGATTGGCAAGGGGGTAGTCAGCATGGAGGCGGGATACTACGACTCGCCACAGGATCGGGATGGCCGCGACCCCTCCGTCGAAAACAGCCAGCTCAGAGGACTCGTTGGATACTCGCGGCAAATGTGGGAGGACGCCACGCTCGGCTTGCAGCTCTACGGCGAACGGATGCGCGACTACGCAGCGTACCGGGAGACTCTGCCCGCCGGGTTTCCCGTGAAGGATCGCCTGCGAAAGGTTGCGACGATTCGCTTCACCCAGTTTTTCGCGCACCAGACGGTCACCTTCAATCTGTTCGCCTTCGTGGGCCTGAGCGAGGAGGATCGCTACGTCATCCCGTCGCTGCGCTACGCCTTCAGCGACAATCTCTGGGCCGAGATCGGCGCAAATCTTTTCGCGGGCCAGCGTAGCGGCATGTTTGGATCGATGCAGGATAACAGCAACATCTACCTCACTGTTCGATATGCCTTCTAGAAAAGCAAAAAAATATCTGTCGCACCGTACCTTCGGCGGTGCGCGGCTTGCGAACCGCCAGGCCATTTCGAGAGGGGAATGCTCGGAAAAATCGTCGCGCGACCCTGAACTCCGGTAAAGAAAGAGCGTCTATACATTCTGCCCCGACCCAGAGTCCAGGGGATTCTCATTTCGCGGGCTCCCGCGGGAGGCAAGGTGACGCTCACGCACTTCCCCTCGACCCTGGAGTAAGCTTCACCGTTTGACTCATATGCCCATGGCGCGTCTCCTGCCGTTACTGTTGCTAGTCGTCTTGGTGCTTGCCTGCGGCGCCGAGCCGGAGCTGCTCGAACCCGACAAGGCGTTCCACTTCGCCGCGCGGCTGAAGGACGAGCGCTCGATCGAGGTGAGCTATCAGATCGCGCCGGGGTACTACATGTACCGCGACCGATTCCGTTTCACCGCGGCCCCCGCGGACGTGAACCTCGGCAACGCGCGATTGCCCGAGGGGAAGCGCCACCGCGACGAGTTCTTCGGCGAGGTCGAGACCTACCGCGGGAGCCTGCGCATCGTGCTGCCCTTCGAGCGCACCGACGCGGGAGCTCCGGCGATCGCGCTCAGCGCGGTTTCCCAGGGCTGCGCGGACGTCGGTGTGTGCTACGTGCCCTACGAGCACCGGGCCGAGCTGAAGTTGGCGTCACTCGTCTCGGAGGCGCCGCGGACAGACGGGTTGACCGCGGTGTTCGGCGCAGTGCCCGCAGCGGGCCTGGACGAGAACATCGCGGCGCTGTTTCGCGGCGGGTTCTGGCTGGTCGTGGCGAGTTTCTTCGGTTTCGGCTTGCTGCTCTCGTTCACGCCCTGCGTGCTGCCGATGGTGCCGATCCTCTCGGGGGTCATCGTCGGTGCCGGGGAGCCCGTCACAAAGGTGAAGGGTTTCCTGCTTGCGTCGATCTACGTGTTCGGCATGGCGCTCACCTACGCGGTCGCGGGGGTGGCGGCGGGGCTGTCGGGTGCGATGCTCTCGGCGGCGCTGCAGAACCCCTGGGTGGTGGGCGCGTTTGCCGCGGTGTTCGTCGCCCTCGCCCTGGCGATGTTCGGGGTCTACGAGCTGCAGCTTCCGGTGGCGCTGCAAAGCCGATTCGCCCTCGCGAGCAGCCGCATGCACGGCGGGCACGCGGCGGGCGTGTTCTCGATGGGAGTGCTCTCGGCGCTGATCCTCGGGCCCTGCGTTGCGGCGCCGCTTGCGGGCGCGCTGCTCTACATCGGCCAGAGCCGCGATGTCGTGCTGGGCGGCTCGGCGCTCTTTGCGATGGCGCTCGGCATGGGGGTGCCGCTGCTCGCGGTCGGCGCCTCGGCCGGGACGCTGCTGCCGAAAGCGGGGCCGTGGATGGACACGGTCAAGCGCTTCTTCGGCGTGCTGTTGCTGGGCGTGGCGATCTATCTCGTCTCGCCGTTCATTCCGGTTTCGGTGCAGATGTTCCTGTGGGGCGCGCTCTTGATCGCCATGGCGATCTACCTGAGGGTGATCGATCCGCTGCCGGCCGACGCGCACGGCTTCCAGCGGTTCGCCAAGGGGATAGGCGTGGTCGCGCTCCTCGCAGGCCTCGCCTACCTGGCCGGGGCGTTCTCGGGCGGTCGCGACATCCTCCAGCCGCTGTCGGGTCTGCGCGCCACGGCGGCCGAGGGCGGCGGGGCCGTTGAAACGCCGTTCCAGAGGATCAACAGCCTGTCCGAGCTCGACGAGCGCATCGGCGCCGCCGCGGGCCGCACGGTGATGCTCGATTTTTATGCCGACTGGTGCGTCTCGTGCAAGGAAATGGAGCGCTTCACCTTCGGCGATGAGCGCGTGAAGGCGAGGCTGCGCGACGTCGTGCTGTTGCAGGCCGACGTCACCGCGAACAATGCCGAGCACGCCGCCCTGCTCAAGCGCTTTCGCCTCTTCGGCCCGCCCGGCATCATTTTTTTCGACGGGGATGGCCGCGAGATCCAAGGCCTGCGCGTGATCGGTTTCCAGCCCGCCGGGCGCTTCGTGGCCGTGCTCGACCAAGCTTTGAGCTTCAAGCGGTGAAGATCGCGGACTGAAACGGACGGGCCGATTGCGCTCGCCCGGCCGGAATCTCTGTGCGTACGCGTCGGGCTGGCGGCATGAACCGTCACCATGTGTCATCCGGGCAGAACTCCCGCGCGCTCTTACTGTCACTGGCCGTGTGATGCAGAAAGCAAACCTTGCCCGCAGGGTTGAATCTCTCTTAGAATGCCGGCCATGCTCGCTAGCATAAAAAAAATTGCACTCGTGCTGCTGATCGCGACTCTGCCGTTGCAGGCGTTCGCCGCGATTGTAATACCGCGCTGCCAGCAGGACATGGCGGCCGCCCACGATCACGCGCATCACGACGGGCACCAGCACGATCGTGACGCCCCGGCGCAAGATCATGATCATCCATTGACATCGAACGATCTCACTTCAGACCATTGCGGCGCCGGATCTGTATTCGCGCCGCCAGCAGCAAGTGTCGGCTGGGCTAGCGGTTCCACGGTCCAGCGCGGCAGTTTCACCGCAGCACACTGCTTCCGGTTCATCCCGGAACAGCCGCAGCGCCCTCCCCTCGCCTAATCCCTTTTCGCAGCACCAGCTCCAGCCCTCATTGGGTTTGCGGCGCGGTAACCATCGCCGCACTCTGATCGGGCCGCGCGCGGATCGCTGCGCACTTTGTTTTTTTGTCACGACATCAACGAGGACGCCATGCGTCGAATTTCAGTCTTGATTTTGCTGCTGCTTGCGCCGCCGACGCACGCCGAGGACACGTTGCGCGATGCGGTCGAACGCGCCTGGGAGCGGCAACCCGCGTATCAGGCCAAGTCGGCGCGTGCCGAGGAGTTCGCGGCGAAAAGCGACGCCGCGCAGGCCTTGTTTCCCGAGCCGCCCAGCCTGAGCGTCAGCAACCGCGACGACCGCTTTCACCGCGACGAAGGGTCGCGTGAGTATGACGTGGGAATCGCCTTGCCGCTGTGGCTGCCCGGGGAACAGAGACGCCAAGGTGCAATCGTCAGCGCCGAGCGCGATCAGTACGAAACCGCGCTCGCCGCAGCGAAGCTGAAGCTTGCCGGCGAAGTGCGCGACGCATATTGGCAGGCACGGCTCACAGAAAACGAGTTGACGCTGGCACGGCGCAAGGTGGGGGAAGCGGCGGCGCTCGCGGCCGACGTCGAGCGCCGCGTCAAGGCCGGCGATCTGGCGCGCGTTGATCTCAACCAGGCGCAGGCCGCGGAACGCCTGGCGCGCGCGGTGCTGGCCGAAGCCGAGATCAAGACGTTCAGGGCGAGGCAGAGCTTCAATTTGCTGACAGGGTTGAGCATGTTGCCCAGCGGCGACGAGACCTTCGCCGCGCAGGCCGCCCCTCTTGATGACCACCCGCTGCTCGCACCGCTGCAACGCGCGGTGGCCACCGCGCAGGCCAAGCTCAAACAAGCCACGCAGAGCCTGCGCAACAATCCCGAGTTGGAGCTCGGGCTGCGGCGCGAACGCGGTCTGTTCGATGAGCCGTACTCTCACTCTTTTGAGGTGCGCTTCCGGTTGCCGTTCGGGACCGATGCGCGTAACAAACCGCGGATTGCCGCCGCCAATGCCGAGCTGATCGAAACACAGGCCGTTTTCGGTCTCGAACGCACCAAGCTCGCCGCGGAAGTAGAGGCCGTGCGTCGCGAACTGGAGCAGGCACGCGCCGTGATGGAACTGACCGAAGCACGCTTCACGCTCTCCGCCGACACGCAACGCCTGCTGGCCAAGGCTTTTGCGCTCGGGGAACTCGATCTGATCAACCGCCTGCGCGCCGAGAACGAGCGCTTCGAGTCCGAACTCAGTTTCACGCGCGCCACGCTCGAGGCTGCGCGCGCCGTCGCCCGTTTGAATCAGGCTCTGGGAGTATTGCCATGAAATGGTTATTCGGATTCGTGCTGGCGCTGGCGCAATTGCCGGTCGCCGTTTTCGCTGACGAAGGTCACGGGGGTCACGGCGCGCCGTCGTCGGCGCTGCCCGCCGCGCTCGCGCCGCGTGTCGAAGCGCAATCGGAGAGTTTCGAGCTGCTCGGGGTGCTCGAAGGCGGGAAGCTCACCCTCTACCTCGACCGCTTCGCCACCAACGAGCCGGTCACGGATGCCGCGATCGAAATCGAGAGCGGCGCGTTCAAGGCGACGGCGCAGTCCGGCGGCGAGGGCGTCTATACCGCGCCCGCCGCCGCGCTGGCGAAGCCGGACCAGTACCCGATGGTATTCACGATACGGGCCGCCGGCGAAACCGACCTGCTCAACGGCACGCTCGGGGTTCCCCCGCCGCAGGGCGCCTCTAGCCCCCCGCATAGCTGGGCCGAATGGCTGGTCTGGATCGCCGCGGCCCTGGTCGCGCTGGCCGGCATCGCGTGGCTGCTGCGCCGCAGAATGACGGGCAAGGCAACGGCATTGGCGGTCATTGCAGCAGGCGTCGTCCCGGCGTTGCTTGCGGTCGCAACTTCGGTGCACGCGGACGAAGGCCACGGCGCAGACAAGAATGGCACAGCAGCCTACGCGCCAGCTGGAGAAGGCGGGAACGCCACTCCGCAGCGCCTCGCGGACGGCGGCGTGTTCATGCCCAAGCCCGTGCAGCGCCAGCTCGGTATCCGCACCGTGGTCGCCGAGACCCGCGAACTCGCGCAGAGCATCGAGCTGAACGGGCGCGTGGTGGTTGATCCCAATTTCGGCGGGCGTGTGCAATCGAGCCAGGCCGGGCGCATCGAGGCCGGGCCGCGTCGACTGCCGACGCTCGGGCAGAAAGTGAGCAAAGGCGAAGTGCTTGCCTACATCAAGCCGGTCGCCAACGCCATCGAGCTCGGCAACCAGCGCGCACAGCTTGCGGAGCTCACCGCCCAGCACGCGCTCGCCGAGAAGAAGCTCAAGCGCCTGGCGGCGCTCGAAGGCAGCGTGCCGCAAAAGGAGATCGACGCGGCGAGCGCGGAACAGACCAGCCTAGCGGAAAAAAAGGCAGCGGTCGGCGGGAGCCTCTCCAACGTCGAAACGCTGATAGCACCGGTATCGGGCGTTATCAGCGCCGCATCTGCCGTCGTCGGCCAGGTCGTCGAAGCGCGCGAAGTGCTGTTCGAAATCGTCGATCCGCAGCGGCTGATGGTCGAAGCGCTCGCCTACGATCCGATCCTGGTCGCGGATGTCGGCGGCGCGAGCGGTGTGCTGCCCGCCGGCGGGGCGCTGCCGCTGGTTTTCGTCGGCGTCGCGCAACAATTACGCGAGCAGGCACTGCCGGTCCTGTTCCGCATCAAGCCGCCCTTGCCGCTGCTTGCGGTCGGCCAGCCGCTCAAGGTGGTGGCCCAGACCAGACGCACGATCAAGGGGGTCGCGGCGCCGCTCGCGGCGCTCACCCGGAACAGCGCGGGCGAGACCGTGTTATGGGTGCACGTCGGCGCGGAAAAATTCGCTCCGAGGAAAGTGCGATCCCAGGCGCTCGACGGCACTCATGCCGCCGTCACCGAGGGCATCGCCGCAGGCGAGCGCATGGTGATCCAGGGCGCCTCGTCGCTCGCGCAAGTGCGTTGAGGCGGCGCCATGTTCAACCTCATCGTCGACTGGAGCATCAAGCAGCGGCTGTTCGTGCTGGCGGCTTCGCTGCTAATCGTTTTCTACGGCGGACTGACCGCGCAGCAGATGGCCGTGGATATCTTTCCGGATCTGAACAAGCCCACCGTGACGCTGCTCACCGAGGCGGGCGGCATGGCGCCGGAGGAAGTCGAGCAACTGGTGACCTTCCCGGTCGAAACCGCGATGAACGGCATGCCCGGCGTGACGCGCGTGCGTTCCGTGTCCGGCATCGGGTTATCGCTGGTGTTCGTCGAATTCGATTGGAGCACCGAGATTTTCCGCAACCGCCAGCAGGTCGCCGAACGCCTGTCGCTGGTGAAAGAACAGCTGCCCGAGGGCATCGCGCCGCAGATGGGGCCGATCGCCTCGATCATGGGCGAGATCATGCTGATCGCGCTGCCCGCCGACCCGGCGCGCGCGAACCCGATGGAGGTGCGCGAGTACGCCGACTGGGTGCTGCGCCCGCGGCTGCTTACCATTCCGGGGGTGGCGCAGGTCATTCCAATCGGCGGCGAGGTCAAACAGTATCGCGTCGAGCCCGATCCGGCACAGATGCAGGCATTGGGGGTGCCGCTCGAGCAGATCGAGTCGGCGCTCAAGAACTACGCCGCCAACACCAGCGGCGGGTTCCTGGAGCAAAGCGCGCGCGAGTACCTGATCCGCAACATCGGCCGCACCTCGCGCCTGGTTGACCTGCAGAACCTCGCCATCACGGCAAAAAACAATCAGCCGATCCTGCTCAAGCAGGTGGCGCAGGTGAAGTTTGCCGCGGGGGTGAAGCGTGGCGACGCGAGCTACAACGCCGGGCCCGCCGTCATCCTGTCGGTGCAAAAGCAGCCCGCTGCCGACACCGTGAAACTGACGAACGTAATCGAGGCCGCGCTGGCCGATCTCGGCCGGTCGCTGCCGGCGGGCATGTCACCGCCGCAGGTCATTTTCAGGCAGGCCAACTTCATCCAGGCTTCGATCACCAACGTCGAAGAGGCGCTGCGCGACGGCGCGATCATGGTGGCGGTGGTGCTGTTCCTGTTCCTGCTCAACTTCCGCACCACGCTGATTTCGCTCACCGCCATCCCGATGTCGATCCTCATCACCGCGCTCACGTTCAAGCTGATGGGTCTCTCGATCAACACCATGACGCTCGGGGGCCTCGCGATCGCGGTCGGCGTGCTGGTGGACAACGCCATCGTCGGGCTCGAGAACATCCTGCGGCGGCTCAAGCGCAATATCGCCGACGGCGCGTTCAGGCCGGCCCTGGAAGTGATCGCCGCGGCCACCAAGGAGGTGATGTCCAGCATCGTCTACGCGACGGTCATCATCGTGCTGGTGTTGGTGCCGCTGTTCGCGCTCTCCGGCATCGAGGGCCGCCTGTTTGCGCCGCTCGGCGTGGCATCCGTCGTGTCGATCCTTGCCAGCCTGCTGGTTTCAGCGACGCTCACTCCGGTGCTGTGCTACTACCTTCTCGCCTGGGGCGCGGCGGCCCCCGCCGGCGGCGAAGCGAAAACACCGTGGTGGTCGCTGCGCTTCAACCTGCGCCCCAAAGAGGAATACAGCCCGCTGGTGAAAAAACTCAAAGCATGGGACACGCCTATCCTTTACTGGTCGTTCGATCACGCCAGGCTGCTGCTCGCGGCCGCCGTTGCGGCAGTGCTGCTTGCCGCTGTGACGGTGCCGTTTTTCCCGCGCTCGTTCCTGCCGCCGTTCAACGAGGGCACACTCACCATCAACCTGCTGCTCAACCCGGGAACCTCGCTCGGCGAATCGAGCCGCATCGGCACCCAGGCGGAACTCCTGATCCAGCAGGTGCCGGAAGTCCTCCAAGCCGGGCGCCGGACCGGGCGCGCGGAACTGGATGAGCACGCGGAAGGCGTGCATTACAGCGAAATCGACGTCGAGCTGAAACGCTCGCAGCGCAGCCGCGACGCCGTGCTGCAGGACATCCGCAGCCGCCTGAGCGTGCTGCCCGCGGTGGTCAACGTCGGGCAGCCGATCTCGCACCGGCTCGACCACATCCTCTCGGGGGTGAACGCCCAGATCGCACTCAAAGTTTACGGTGACGATCTCGACACGCTGCGCGGCCTCGCCGCGCAGCTGCGCGACCGGCTGGCGGCGATCTCCGGCATCACCGATCTGCAGATCGAGAAGGCGGTGTTGATCCCGCAGCTCAAAGTGCGCCTCGACTACGAGAAAGCGGCCGCCTATGGCGTCACGCCGTCGGCGGTGCTGAAAGCGCTCGAAACGCTGTTGGGCGGCGAGAAAATGGCGCAGGTGATCGAAGGCAGCCGCCGCTTCGATCTCGTAGTGCGCCTGCCCGACTCCGCGCGCGGCCCGCGGGCGCTGGAGCAGCTTCTGATCGAAACGCCGGGCGGCCGCGTCGCACTCTCGCGCATCGCCGAGATCGAGGACAGCGACGGCCCCAACCAGGTCTCGCGCGAGAACACGCGCCGGCGCATCGCGATCTCGGCCAACTCCGACGGCACCGACCTCACCACGATCGTAACGCGCATCCGCGCGGAACTCGCCGCCAACCCGCTGCCCACCGGCTACTTCACCAGCCTCGAGGGCCAGTTCCAGACGCAGGAGGAGGCGACCCGGCTGATCGCCCTGCTCGCCGTGATGTCGGTGCTGCTGATCTTCATCGTGCTCTACACCCGCTACCGTTCCACCGCGCTCTCGCTGATGATCATGGGCAACATTCCGCTCGCGCTGGTCGGCAGCGTCATCGCGCTCTGGATTGCCGGCCAGCCGCTCTCGGTCGCATCGATGATCGGCTTCTTCGCGCTCGCCGGCATCAGCACGCGCAACGGAATTTTGAAGGTGAGCCACTACATCAACCTGTGTGCCTTGGAGGGCGAACAATTCGGCAAGCCGATGATCGTGCGCGGCTCGCTCGAACGATTGACGCCGGTGTTCATGACGGCGCTGGTGGCGGCGTTCGCGGTGGTCCCGCTGATGCTCGCCGCGGACGAGCCGGGCAAGGAAATCCTGCACCCGGTGGCGGTGGTGCTTTTCGGGGGGTTGGTGAGCTCCACGATCCTCGATACCATCATCACGCCGGTGATGTTCTGGCTGTGGGGTGAAAAGCCGCTCGACCGATTGCTCGACGAACATGCGACGCAAGCCTTCTAGAGAACGTTGCACGATGAATCCACCTCAATCCCGGAAAGGAAACTACCTATGAAACGGATCGACGCCGTCATTCTCGCCATCGTACTGTTTGCTTGCTCGTTTTTCGCCCGCGCGGATGGACCCGCAATCGGCCCGCACGGCGGCCAGGTAAGGGACGCCGGTAAATATCACCTGGAACTGGTCGGCAAGGGTGCCGCGCTGACAGTGTATGTCACCGGCGCCAAGGACGCGAAGGTTGCGACCCAAGGCGCGACCGGCAGCGCGACCGTGCTCGCCGGCAAAAACGCCTCCAGCGTAAAGCTCGAGCCGAGCGGCGAGAATGCGCTCGCCGGCAGCGGCAGCTTCCAGGCGGCGCCGGACATGAAGGTCGTGGTGTCGGTCACGCTGCCCGGGCAATCGCCGATCCAGGCCCGGTTCGCGCCGCTCGAAACGCCGAAACCTTCGGCCAAAGCGGCTGCCAAATGACGACGCACTCCAGAAACGCGCGAGACAATGACATGAAAGCGAAATGGCATTTTCCCGCGGTCACGCTGCTTGATCCAGGTCAAGCTCCGAAGCGCGCGCCGGCGTATCTTCTTTTGATTCGGTGTTCCGTGACGAAGAAGGAGAAAACCATGCTTACGCGACGTAGGTTCACCTGCGCGGCGGGCGCGGCCCTGCTGCTCGGCGCGCTTCCTCAGGCTCGCTCGCAGCACGCGCCGTTGGTGACCGTATACAAGAGCCCGGCCTGCGGCTGTTGCGGAGAATGGGTGAAGCACATCCAGGCAAACGGCTTCAGGGTCGAAACGCGCGAGATCGCCGACGTGGCGCTGCTCCGGCGGCGGTACGGGGTCCCCGATCATTTGGCGTCATGTCATACGGCCGTGGTCGGCGGTTACGCGATCGAAGGGCATGTTCCCGCGGCCGACATCCAGCGGCTGCTGCGCGAGCGGCACAAGGTGAGGGGTCTTGCGGTACCGGGCATGGTGGTGGGGTCGCCCGGCATGGAGCAGGGCCCGCCGCAGCCGTATGCGACGCTCGCATTCGACGATCGCGGCAGCCGGATCTTCGCGCGGCATTGACGATTCGCCGACGAGAGCCATGATGGACCGTGCCACCACGCGTAACCTTTCGGGGCGGATCGCGACGCCGCCGGACCACGCCTACCCCTGGTACGTCCGGCTGATATTCGCGTTGCAGCGCAGGAAATACGGCGCTGAACTCCAGTCGGCGCGGTTGTGGGGGCGCCTGCCGCGCGCTTTCCTCACGCTCACCCTGCTTTACCGCTCGATTGACCGCAAGGGCTCGCCGATCGATCCGGCGTTGCGCTCTCTCGTGCAGGTGCGCGTCTCGCAGATCAACTCGTGCGGGTTTTGCATCGACCTGAACGGCGCGGCGGCTCTCGAGCGCGGCCTCGATCCGGCCAAGCTGGCGGCGCTCGCCGCCTGGGAGCAATCGCCCGCGTTCGACGAACGCGAGAAAGCGGTGCTCGCCTATGCCGACGCCGCCACCGACCCCGCGCGGCGCGTCGACGACGCCTGCTTCGCCCGGTTGCGCGCTTTCTTGGACGAAGATGCGGTGCTGGAGCTCACCGCGCTGATCGCGTTCCAGAACCTGTCGAGCAAGTTCAACGCCGCGCTCGCGCTTCCCGCGCAGGGGTTTTGCGAGGTCCCCGGGAACGTCCGCAGATGAGCGATTGCTTCGTCCCGGCTGGACAGGCGCGCGCCTTGTGCACAAGGAGTCGATGAAATGTCAGGCAAATATGCGTTTGGCAAAACAGTGCAGATGTCCTACGACGACGCGATCGCGCGGGCAACTGAGGCGCTCGCCAAGGAGGGCTTCGGCGTGCTGACCGAGATCGACGTCGCCGCGACCTTGAAGAAAAAACTCGGCAAGGAAATACCGCCGTACAAGATCCTCGGCGCCTGCAACCCGCAGTTCGCGCACCGTGCCCTCGATATCGAGCCGCAGATCGGCACGCTTCTGCCCTGCAACGTGGTGGTGCGCGTGGACGCGGTCGGCAGGACGATCGTGGAAATCATGGACCCGCGTGCGGTCCTGCAGCTCGTCGATCGCCCGGAGATCGCCGTGATCGCCGACGAAGTGCGGGAGCGCCTGGAGCGCGTGCTCGCGGCGCTGTAGGAGATCGACGTCATGATGATTGTGCAAGCTGCCTTGACGAGATCCTGGGGCTTCGGCGCGCTCGCTTTCGTCCTGCTGCTCGCGGCGTATTTCGGCGCGGTCTCGCTCGTCTCGGGCTGGCGCTTTCGAATGAAGCCGGCTTCGGGATCGCGCTTGCATCGCTGCTCCAATGGCTCGCTATTCCGGTCTAGCCGAATTCGCTTCGAAGGATGAACCTGTGCCCCTCGTCTTGCCTTTTCACTTCGAGCACAGCGTGCGGGTAAATGCGCCCGCCGAGGCCGTGTTCTCGCGCTTGGACGATCCAAGACTGCTCTCGGCTCATATGAGCCGTTCCTCGTGGATGATGGCCGGGTCGCGGATGGCGATCGAGCTCGATGCGTCCGGAGGACGCGCCGTGGGCGCAACGATCCGTCTGAGCGGTCGAGTGCTGGGCATTTCGCTTTCACTCGACGAGGTCGTCGCGGAACGGAGACCTCCGCTGCTGAAGGTATGAGAAACCACGGGAGCGCCCAGGCTCCTGGTGATCGGTCGATACCGGATGGGTTACGAAATCACCCCTCAAGGCGGTGCTTCGCTGCTTCGAGTCTTCATCGACTACTCGTATCCTGAGGCAGGGCCTTCGCGCTGGCTCGGTCGGATGTTCGGCGGCTACTACGCGCGGTGGTGCACGCGGCGCATGGCTGGGGATGCCGAGGAGTATTTCAGCGCCGCTGGAAAAAGTCCGTGAAGCTCGCCTGCGAAAATCTCGTAGCTCAACCCGTGGGAAGGAGGTTGCCATGGCCAGCATGAATCCCTGGAAAACCGGCGTCACGCTCGCGGTGACGCTTGCGATGACCTACACCATATGCGCGATCGTCTACGCGCTCGCGCCGGAACGCGGGATCGATTTCCTGAACGCCTTGTTTCACGGCCTGGATTTTCGCAAGCTCGTTGCGGCGGGGCCTTTCACATTCCTGACGTTTGTCTATCCGCTGCTCGTCTTCGTCGTGTGGGGATTCCTGGTGGGCGCGCTCTACGCCTGGTTGCACAATGTCTTCCACGGCGTCGGGAATCGCTGAACGGATCGGTTACTCGAACATAAACATCGGAGAGTGTTGATGGATACGCCGCGTCACGAGAATTCGCATCACGGTCATTCTGGCCACGCGAGCGCCGCCCCTTCTCCGGGGGCTGCGATCGATCCAGTGTGTGGAATGTCGGTCGATATCGCGACCGCGAAGCACATCCGCTCGCACAGCGGCTCGACCTGGTATTTCTGCAGTAAGGGTTGCGCCGACAAGTTCGCCGCCGAGCCTGAGCGCTACGCCAAGGGGGGGAAGGCCGCGTCCGTGCCGGCGGCGCCGCCGGTCGCACTTTACACCTGCCCTATGCACCCGGAAATTCAGCAGCAAGGCCCGGGAAGCTGCCCCAAGTGCGGCATGGCGCTCGTCCCGGTAGTTTCCGCCACTGCGGTGGTCGAATACACCTGCCCGATGCACCCGGAGATCCGCAGCCCGAAGCCGGGCAACTGTCCGAAGTGCGGCATGGCGCTCGTCCCGGTCGCGGGAGCCAAGGAAGACGACTCGGAACTGCGCAACATGACACGCCGTCTTTGGGTCAGCGCTGTTCTGACGGCGCCGCTCGCGGTGATCGCAATGGCCCCGTATTTCGGGTTCAAGGAGCTTTTCGGAATCGCCGCGCACGTGCGGATGTACGTGGAGCTCGCGCTCGGCACGCCGGTGGTCCTGTGGGGAGGCTGGCCTTTCTTCCGCAAGTTCGCGCTTTCGTTGAAGAACCGGAGTCCGAACATGTACACCTTGATCGGACTCGGCGTGGCGCTCGCGTACGTATTCAGCCTTGCCGCGGTCTTCGCGCCCGGCCTTTTCCCTCAGGAATTCCAGGAGCAGAGCGGTCAGGTCGGCGCCTACTTCGAGGCGGCCGCGGTGATCGTCACGCTGGTGCTGCTCGGCGAAGTGATGCAGTTGCGCGCGCTGGGCGAGACGAGCCGGGCGATCCGCGAGCTGCTGGCGCTCGCGCCGAACACGGCGCTGCGCATCGAGGCCGACGGGCGCGAGGTCGAGGTGCCGCTTGCCGAGGTGCAGGTGGGCGACAAGTTGCGCGTGCGTCCCGGTGAGAAAGTGCCGGTCGACGGGACCTGTATCGAAGGATCGTCGAACGTGGATGAATCGATGATCACGGGGGAACCGGTTCCCGTGCCGAAGAAGCCGGGCGACCGCGTGACCGGCGCGACGATAAACGGCAAGGGCACGCTCGTCATTCGCGCCGAGCGCGTCGGCGCCGACACGCTGCTCTCGCAGATCGTGCACATGGTTGCGCAGGCCCAGCGCACGCGCGCGCCCGTGCAGCGCCTCGCCGACCTGGTCGCCGCGTACTTCGTGCAGACGGTCATCGCGATCGCGATCCTCACGGCGCTCGTGTGGGGGTTCTTCGGCCCCGAGCCCAGGCTCACCTATGCGGTGGTGAATGCGGTGGCGGTGCTCATCATCGCCTGCCCCTGCGCGGTCGGTCTCGCGACGCCGATCTCGATCACGGTCGCGATGGGGCAGGGCGCGATCAACGGGATCCTGTTCCGGAACGCCGAAGCCGTGGAAAAGCTGCGCGAGATCGACACGCTCGTCGTGGACAAGACCGGCACGCTGACGCTCGGTAGCCCGCGTCTGGTGGACCTCGTCGTCGAGCCGGGAATCACGGAGGGCGAGGCGCTTCTCCTGATCGCCAGCCTGGAGCGCGCGAGCGAGCACCCGCTCGCCCAGGCGATCGTCAAGGGCGCGGAAGACCGCGGTCTGCGCCTGTCTGCCGTGGAGAACTTCGAGTCCGTGACCGGCCAGGGCGTGCGCGGAGACATCGGCGGCCGGAAGGTCGCGGTCGGCAGCCGGCGATTCATGGAATCGCAGGGGACCGTAGCCGCTTCGCTCGCCGACAAGGCCGATGCGCTGAGGACGCGGGGCAAGACTGCCCTGTACGCCGCCGTGGATGGGCGCGCCGTCGCGGTGATCGCGGTCGCCGATCCGATCAAGGAAACGACGCCGGAAGCGATCAAGACGCTGCAATCCGAAGGTGTTCGCGTGGTGATGCTCTCGGGCGACTCGCGCAAAACGGCGGAGGCGGTCGGCCGGCAGCTCGGCATCGATGAGGTGATCGCCGAGGTGCTGCCCGAGCAGAAAGTGGACGTCATCAAGTCCTTGCAGGCGCGGAAACGCTCAGTGGCGATGGCGGGCGACGGCATCAACGACGCGCCTGCCCTGGCGCAGGCCAATGTGGGCATCGCGATGGGCACCGGCACCGACGTCGCGATCGAGAGCGGCAGCGTCACGCTCGTCAAAGGCGACCTGCGCGGAATCGTGAAAGCGATTCGCCTCTCTCGCGCGACCATGCGCAACGTAAAGCAGAACCTGTTCTTCGCGTTCGTCTACAACGCGCTCGGCATTCCGATTGCGGCGGGCGCACTCTATCCCTTTTTCGGGCTGCTGCTGTCGCCGATCTTCGCCGGCGCCGCGATGGCGATGAGCTCGGTATCGGTGGTCACCAATGCGCTGCGGCTGCGGCGCGCGAAGCTCTGATGCGCGAATACCACTACGTCTGGCTGATCTGGTCGGTGGCGTTCCTCTGTCCATGGGCGTTATTGTGGGTCGCTTTTCCGGCCCAACGCGCAGTCATGTGGAAGACCAGCCTGTTCATGGCGCCGTTCGGACTTACCGAGCCGCTGTTCGTCCCCGAGTACTGGAACCCGCCGAGTCTGTTCGACCTCGCGCAGCGCACGGGCTTCGACATCGAGAGCATCATCTTCAGCTTTGCGATCGGCGGCATCGGGGCCGTGCTTTACAACGTCATCACGCGCAAGAACCTGCAGCCGGTCGATGATGCGGAACGGGGCCATCACCGGCACCGCTATCACAAAGCCTCGCTCGCCGTACCGTTCGTGTTGTTTCCCGCGCTGTATTTCCTTCCCTGGAATCCGATCTATCCGGGCATCGTCGCGATGGCCATGGGCGCAGCGGCTGCCGTGTGGTGCCGGCCGGACCTGAAGTACAAAACACTGCTCGGTGGAGCGCTGTTTCTCGTTTTCTATACCGTCTTCCTGTTGAGCCTTAAATGGTCGGTCCCCGGCTACATCGAACGGGTATGGAATCTGCAGTCTCTGGCCGGCATCGCTATCTACAGCCTGCCGCTCGAGGAACTGCTGTTCGGCTTCTCATTTGGGCTTTATTGGACGGGTGTATACGAGCACTTCACCTGGAAAAAGTCGGTAAAAACATGAACGACGCGCTTCACAAGAGATCAGTCTTCTCGATTTCGAACGCACGGAAGCAATGTCGAATTCAAGGAGAGTATCCATGAGAACGGGATCTTTGCCGACACGGCATGTGAAGCTGGCGGCGATCGTGACGATGTTCGCCGGCATGGGCGCGGTCGCCGCCGCGGACTATTACAACAAAACCGCCGGCAACCTCGCCGTTTACCTGGGCGTGCTGCCGGCCGAAATGGTGCAGGGACACTCGCCGGAACATCCCGAAGGCAAGATGCACGGCGGCGTTCCGTCCGCCAAGAGACAGCACCACGTGGTGGTCGCCGTTTTCGACACGAAGGATGGCGGCCGCGTCACCAATGCCGAAGTTACCGCCCGGGTCGCGGAAATCGGGCTTTCCCAAACTCAAAAGAAACTGGAGCGCATGGCGATCGACAAGACGATTTCGTACGGCAATTACTTCTCGATGGGCAGTCCCGGTCCTTACCGCATCGAAATCGAGATCCTCCGGCCCGGCTCGACCGCACCGGTGAAGACAAGCTTCGAATACTCGCATCCCCGCCGGTAACGCATCCCAGAGAAAGGAGTGACTTATGCAGCACGAGCATCGGCACGAGCCGGACGGCGGCAACGGAACGAAATCCAAGGTCAAATGGGTCTTTATCGGTTTCCTCGTCGTGGCGGCGTATTTCCTTGTTACCGAGCACAGGGCGCACCTCTACGGGTGGCTGTCGTCCTATGGGATATGGTTGTTGCTGCTCGCTTGCCCCTTGATGCATCTGTTTATGCATGGCGGACACGGTGGACACGGCGGACACCGCGATGACGGCGATGCACAATCGGATAAGCAATCGAAAGGGGAAAAGCCATGAACCATACGGACGCGCCCGCCTACGGGCTGTGGTCGCTGGTAATCATCAACTCGCTGGTGTTCATCATCTTCGCCTTCAGTTTCGCCAAGCCGCAGAGCCCGCGGGACTGGCGTTCATTCGGCGCATTTTCCGCATTCCTCGTCGCGCTCTTCGCTGAGATGTACGGTTATCCGCTGACGATCTTCCTGCTCTCGGGATGGCTCTCCAGCAAGTTTCCGAGGGTGGACTTCCTTTCCCACGACGCCGGGCACCTGCTCGAGGTGATGTTCGGATGGAAGGCGAACCCGCATTTCGGACCCTTCCACTTCCTGAGCTTCGTCTTCATCGGGGCCGGGTTTTGGCTGCTCTCGGTGTCGTGGAAAGTTCTTTACGATGCGCAGCGCGCGCATCGCTTGGCGGTTTCCGGGGCTTATGCACGGGTGCGGCACCCGCAGTACGCTGGGTTCGTCCTGATCATGTTCGGGTTCCTGCTGCAATGGCCGACGCTGGTCACGCTCGCCATGTTCCCGATCCTCGTCTACATGTACGCGCGACTGGCGCGCAGGGAGGAACAGGAAGTGCTCGCCGAATTCGGCGACGAATACCGCAGCTACATGGCGCGCACGCCGGCATTCATTCCCAGGCTGGGCAGTCTCAGCGGAGGCGCGGCGAGCTAAGGTCCCTGTTGCAGAGGCCCATACCGAACCGCTGAACGCAGAGCGATGGACCGGATGATGACAGGCGCTCCTCGTATCGGCGTGGTATTGAGTTCGGGCGGCGCCCGCGGCGTGTACGCCCACACCGGTTTTCTGCTCGCGCTCGAGGAGTTGGGTGTTTCTGTCAGCGCCAGCGCCGGATGCAGCGCGGGCGCCGTGGTGGGCGGCATAGCCGCGAGCGGCGCCGATCTCCACGCCTGGTCGGAAACGCTCGCGCACCTCGATCCGGCGCGTTTCTGGAGGCCGGACCCGTGGCCGCGGCTGGTATGGCGACTCGCTGTGCGCCGCGGCCGCGGCTTCATCGGCCTGTCCGGAACCGAGGCGGCCGTGGAATTCTGCCGCAGCCAGTTGGCCGTGCCGCGATTCGAGGCGTGTCGCTATCCCTTCCACACGCTTGCGGTGAGCCTCGGGCGCGGCCGCAAGGTCATGTTCTCTTCGGGAGAACTTGCGCCGCGCATGATGGCGAGCGCGGCCATACCGCTTCACTATCGGCCGGTCGAGATAGACGGCGACTGGTACTGCGACGGCGCGCTTGTCGACCTGGCGCCCATGGATGCGATCTGCTGCAAGCACCATCTCGATGCGCTGATCATCCACCACGTCGCGACGCGCTTCGCGGGGCTGAAAGAGTTGACGCGGCTGCGCGATCGGCCCTGGGCAATTCTCGAGATACTCGGGCGGCTGCTATTCGGGCGACGGCCGTGGTATCTCTCCGACGAGCCCGTCTCGTTTCACCGCTGTCCGTGCCGATGTGGGGCGGCGGTGATCGTGATCGAGCCGAAGCTGCCGGAGCTGCTCTGGCCCATGACCGAAGGCGGCCCCGCGGTGCAGGCCGCGGCGCGCATGCAGGCTAAGACGCTGCTGCAACCGTATCTCGCGGCGTTGCTGAGCGACCCACGTCAGCAATTGCCCGTTTCATCGGCATCCCGCGCGGGCGCGGTCGCCGTGCCGGAGGGGGCCTGTGGAGACGGCTAGATAAAGAAATCCAGAGGCGTGTTCGATGCACCTCTTCTTCAAGAGGTGAGCAATGAAAAGGCATTGCGGCTCAGGCGCGCGAAGCTCTGATGCGCGAATACCACTAGAAGCGCGGGCAGCCTTCCCCGGAGGGTTTGACCTGCGTCAAGTGCCCCGCGGTGCCCCGCGGCATGATCGTTACACCGCGCCGTAATCCGGATGAACGCGTGAACCTGATTCGCTTGCAGCCGATGACCAGCGCTTCCAACAAATCAGACACTGTCCGGATGAATACAACGGCCACCCAAAGCGGAGAAACTCAACCCCGCACGTCCTCGAAGCCAGGAAACTGGAGTCTTCAGTTCCTCGGCGCAACCGGAACCGTCACCGGATCGAAGTATCTCCTCCGCGCCGGCGACAGCAGCGTCCTCGTCGACTGCGGCCTGTTCCAGGGGTTCAAGCAACTCCGGCTGCGGAACTGGGCGCCGCTTCCTATCAAGCCCGCAACGGTGTCGGCGGTTGTCCTTACCCATGCCCACCTTGATCACAGCGGCTACCTGCCGCTGCTGGTCAGGAACGGGTTCATCGGCAAGGTTCACTGCACGGAGGCGACCTACGAGCTGTGCCGCATCCTGCTGCCCGATTCCGGGCGGCTGCAGGAGGAAGAAGCGGAATACGCCAATCGTCGCGGATTCTCAAGGCACAAGTTCGCGCTGCCGCTCTACACCGAGGAGGACGCGAAGCGCTCGCTGACGCACTTTGCTCCGGTCGAATTCGGCAGGGAGATCGAGCTTGGCGGCCTGCGCCTGAGAATGGTTCCCGCCGGCCATATTCTCGGCGCGGCTATCGTCTCCCTCAACGACGGTGCATGCACGACGGTGTTCTCCGGAGACCTCGGACGTCCGAACGACCCGATCATGGTGGCGCCGTGGGTGGTCCGCCATGCGGACTACCTCGTGCTCGAATCGACCTACGGAAACCGCCGCCACGATCCCGAGGATCCGCGGGAAAAACTCGGGCGGGTGATCAGCAGGACCGCGGCGCGCGGCGGCGTCGTGGTCATTCCGTCCTTCGCGGTGGGACGTGCCCAGTCATTGCTCTATCACGTCCACCAGCTCAAATCCGAAGGTGCGATTCCCGCCGACCTGCCCGTCTACCTCAATAGCCCTATGGCGGTCGACGCGACCCGGATTTACCACAAGCATCGCGCCGAGCATCGATTGACCCCGGAAGAATGCCGCGCGATGTGCAGTGCGGCGGTCATCGTCAACACGGCGGAGGAATCCAAGCGCCTGAACGAAAAGCGCGGCCCGATGGTCGTGATCGCGGCGAGCGGCATGGCGACCGGCGGCCGCGTGGTGCACCACCTGAAGGCCTTTGCGCCTGATCCGCGCAACACTATCTTGTTCTCGGGCTTCCAGGCGGGTGGCACGCGCGGCGCCGCGATCGTCGCGGGAGCGGATTCCGTGAAGATCCACGGCTCGTATGTTCCCATCCGCGCGGAGGTCGCCGTCATCGAGAATTTTTCGGCGCACGCCGACTACGCCGAAATCCTCGACTGGCTGAAGGGTTTCGAGCAGGCCCCGCGCCAGACTTTCATCACGCATGGCGAGCCGGCGGCGGCGGACGCGCTGCGCCACCGGGTGCAGGAGAGTCTCGGCTGGAGCTGCCGCGTGCCGGATTACCTGGAATCGGCCGGCCTCGAATGAAACCCGGATCCGCGGCAAGGGGAAAGAGCGCAAGCCACGGGAATTCCCTCACCTTGCGCTACCTCGGCATCGACACCTATCAGCACCATGTCGTGTTCATGCGCAGCGACTGCCATATCTGCCGCTCGGAGGGCTTCAGTACCCAATCGCGCGTGCAAGTGCGCCTTCGCGATCGCTCCATCATCGCGACGGTCAACGTGGTACACAGCGACCTGTTTTCGGAGGGTGAAGGCAGCCTTTCGGAGTCGGCGTGGCGCGCCCTGGGCGCGAAGCCGGGCGACGAAATCATGCTTTCGCACCCGGCGCCGGTCGAATCGCTCAGCCATGTGCGCGCAAAGGTCTACGGCAAGCCGCTTGACGACCTCGCCATGCTCGAGATCGTGCGCGACATCAAGGCGGGCCGCTATTCCGATCTGCAGCTTTCGGCTTTCATCACCGCCTGCGCCGGAAACCGCCTGGATCTTTCCGAGACCGTGGCGCTGACGCGCGCGATGGTTGCGGTGGGCGAGCGCCTGCAATGGCCGGCGGCTCAGGTGATGGACAAGCACTGCGTCGGGGGTCTGCCTGGAAACCGCACCACGCCGATCATTGTTTCTATCGTGGCGGCGTTCGGACTCACGATCCCGAAGACCTCCTCGCGCGCGATCACCTCGCCTGCCGGGACCGCCGACACCATGGAAACGCTCGCGCCCGTGGACTTGAGCATCAAAGCGATGCGCAAAGTCGTCGAGCGCGAAGGCGGCTGCATCGTCTGGGGCGGAGCGGCCGGATTGAGCCCCGCGGACGACGCGCTGGTGCGGGTCGAGCGCCCGCTCGAGCTCGACAGCGAGGGGCAGCTCGTCGCCTCGGTGCTGTCGAAAAAAGCCGCCGCGGGATCCACGCACGTCGTCATTGACATGCCGGTCGGCCCGACCGCAAAAGTGCGCTCGAAGGAAGCGGCGGATTTTCTGAGCGGCCGGCTGCAAGAGGTGGGTGGCGCGATCGGACTCAACGTCCGCGTCGCAATTACCGACGGGACCCAGCCGGTCGGAAGGGGAATCGGCCCGGCGCTCGAGGCTCGCGACGTGCTCGCGGTCCTGCGCGGCGAGGCCGGTGCGCCCCAGGACCTTCGCGAGCGCGCGCTGATGCTCGCGGCGCTGATTCTGGAACTGTCGCACGGCGTCCCGCGAGGCGTGGGGAGGCAGCAAGCCGAGCTTCTCCTGGACGACGGCCGGGCATGGAGCAAGTTCCAGGCGATCTGCGAGGCACAGGGCGGAATGCGCAAGCCCTCGCGTGCGCGCCACACTCGTCCTGTCGTCGCTCCGCGAGCCGGGCGCGTCGGGGTCGTCGATAACCGGCGCCTCGCTCGCGTCGCGAAGCTCGCCGGCGCCCCGAAGGCCCCCGCTGCGGGCGTGGAATTCCTCGCTCCCCTCGGGTGCGCGATGGAAAAAGACCAGCCGCTCTTTGTCGTGCATGCCGAGGCGCCCGGCGAACTCGAGTACGCGATGGATTACGTGCGCTCGCAGCGTGACATCGTTTCGATCGCGGAGTCGACCTGACTATGATCGTGTTCTCCTTTCCGGGACACGAGGATCTTGCGCGCGTGATTTCAGCTCGGCTGGGCGCGACGGAAGGCCGAATCGAGGTGCGGCGCTTTCCTCGTGTCCTCCGAAAGCTGTCGTAGCGGCGTCACATCCGCAGGATGCGCTCGGCGTTGCCGTGCGCGATCTTCTCCCTGTCCGGGTTGCTGATCGAGAGCTTCTTCAGGAATTCCATCCCCGTCGTGTTCGCCTCGTAGGGCCAGTCCACGGCGAAGAGAATCCTGTCAGCGCCGAGCGCAAGCAGCGTGCACACAAACGCCGGCTCGTACCAGTTGCCGCTTGTGGTGACGAGCAGGTTGTCGCGAAGGTACTCGATCGGCTGCTTCTTGAGGCCGCGGCGCGCGGCCGCGCGGGCCGTGTGGTCGTTCAGCCGGTGCATGGCGAAGGGCAGCCCTTCGCCCAGGTGCCCGAGGATGATTTTCAGGTCCGGGTAGGCGTCGAACACGCCGGCGAAGACGATGCGCAGGAAATGGCAGCTCGTGTCCACCGCGAACCCCCAGCCCGCGCGGGCCAGCTCCTCGTAGCCCTTGAAATAGGAGCTCATCGCACCCGGATGGGCGAGGGTCGGGTGCAGGTAGATCGGCACTCCGAGTTTTTCGGCGCGCTCGAAGATCACCCAGTATTTCTTCTCGTCGAGGAAGCTCCCTTGAGTGTGGCCGTGGATCATCGCGCCCTTGAAGCCGAGCTTGGTGACGCAGCGCTCCAGCTCCCTCGCCGCGGCTTCGGGGTCGGCTGTCGGCAGCGCGGCGAATGCGGCGAAGCGCTTGGGGTGCGCCTTGACCGCCTCGTATGCGCGGTCGTTCGCGTCCCTCGCCATCGGGATCGCGACTTCGGCGCCGAAGCCTTGAGGTCCGGGCGAGCCGAACGAGAGCACCTGCACGTCGACGCCCGCGGCGTCCATGTGCGCGAGGCGCTTTGCGCCGAGGTCGGCGTTCTGCTCGACGATGTCGTGGCCGATCTGCTCGCTTCTGGAAGTGAGATAGAAATTGCGGAACTCATTCGCCGCAACCTTCTCCCGGTACATGGGCGTGATGAAATGCTCTTCGATGGCGATGGTTCTCATGGCGTATTTCCTCTCAAAGATCCCGATTTCGCTCCGCGCTCGTGGCGGTCGATGGCGAATGCGGCCGCGAGTGCGACCGCGGCGCAGCCGAGCATCACCCACAGCACCGCGTCCCACGAGCCGGCCCACGTGACGGTCGCGGCGACGAGCGGCGCTCCGAAGAATATCCCGAGGTGCGTGACGTTGACGATGAGCCCCTGGATCGCGCCGATCTCGGCAGGCGAGCGCGCGTAGCGCATCCCGGCCGAAAGCGCGGCGGCCGGGACGGTGCCGGTGATGAAACTGTAGAACACCGCGAGCGCGTAGCGATAGGCATCGGGCAGGCCCGCGGCGAAGATGCCGACAAAGGCGAGGCTCGTCACCAGGAAGGTCGCGGCGATGATGCGCCCGCGCGGGAAGTTTCTCTGGATGAGCCATCCGCCGAGCAGGTTTCCGAAGCAGTTGACGAACACGGCGAGCGCCGTCGCGAGCGCCGCGGCCGTGCCGGAGATTCCGCGCGTTTCCTGGAGGTAGGTGGGGAGCCAGACGATCAACGCCATGTGCTGGATCGCGTACATGGCGAACGCCACGCCGAGCAGCCAGGGCACGGGCTGCGCGAGCGAGCCCCTGACGCTCGCAAGCGATCTGCGCACGCCGCTCGTCACGCCGGCGTAGTGGCGCGACTGCGCGGCGAGCATGAGGGCGCAGGCACCTCCGGTGAGAGCGACGAACAGCCACACCGCTCGCCAGCCGAAGTCGGCAAGCAAGAGCGGGCTCGCCGCGATCACCGCGCTGACGCCCAGAGGCAGGTAGGCCGACCAAAGTCCGAAGGCAATGCCCCTCTCACCCGGCGCCGTGGCGGCGGCGATCAGGCCCGGGGCGGAAACGACGACGGCGAGAAACCCCAGGCCCTCGATCAAGCGCGACGCGATGAGGAGCGCCGTCCCCGAAGCGAGCGCGCCGAGCGCGCTTCCGGCGGCCACGAGAAGCACGCCCGAAACGCAGAAGCGCAGCGCGCCGAAGCGGTCGGCGAACGCGCCGAAGAAAATCGCACCGGCTGCGGCGAGCGCGTTGAACGCCGATACCAGCCACCCCGCTTCGATGAGAGAAAGGCCGAACTCCTCCTTCAGGAGCGGCAGAGCCGGCGACATCTTGCCGAAGGCAAAGCCGCCGACGACGCCTGCGAAAATGGCGGCGAGCACGGCGGGCCAGCGGGTTTGGGGCGCGACGCTCATTTCTGTTATGTCATTCCGAGGAGATCAGCGGCGAAGAATCTGCTGAAACGTTCGCGCGCAAGCTTACACGAATTGCCGCAGTGCACCGCGGGCCGCGCCGCGCGTTCAACGGCGGAAGGGAACTCGTGGAAACCAGGCTCACTTTGCGTCCCGGCGTGCCGGGCACGAAAAGGCTCGTCGCGCGCTACGGCGCCCGAGGCATAGATTTTGGGAAATGTCCTGGGAGGCGGTGCGCACGCTGGGCATCGGCCATCGCGTGGTGACGGCATATGGTTCGATATGCGGGTAGATGTTTGCATATGCCTGTATATGGTCTTAGGATGGCCCGGTTGAGGTTCATTTAGTCATGCGTGACGAATCTGGCGCCGGTCGTTCATGAAATTCGACTGGGATTCGAAGAAGGCCGAAGTCAATCTCCGCAAGCACGGCGTTTCGTTTGATGAAGCGGCTACCGTATTCCTCGATCCGCATGCTACGTCGGGCCCTGATCCTGACCACTCTGTCGGTGAAGGGCGGTACATTACGTTTGGTTACTCACAGCTCGGTCGCTTACTTGCGGTCTGCCATACGTACCGACCCGGAACAATTCGAATCATCAATGCGCGTCGAGTGACGCGAGGCGAAAGGAAACTCTATGAAGAAGACTAAAGATGAAATGCGGCGCGGATACAAGCGCTCCGACTTTGCGAAGCTTGAACGAGGAAAGTTTTATGCTGAGGTGGCGAAGGGCACATCAATCGCGCTGCTTGAACCGTCGGTCGCGAAGGCGTTTCCGACATCGCGCGCAGTAAACGAGGCCTTGTCTGGACTGTTGGCATTGACGGAGAAGCCGTCTCGCATAACACGCCGCTCAACACGCGCGCGCACAAGGGCAGCTCGCGCCGGTTAGCGGCTCGTTAGCCGTCACACATCCACCAAAAGGAGGGGAATCATGAACAAACCACTACGTCGTTCTTGTCTCATCTCCGCGTTTGCATCTATCGCATTCCTCGGCGGGTGTCAGACTGCCCAGAAGCCAAGCTGGGACCTCCCGTCTGGTGTCAAAACTCTCTCGGTAAACGGCTACCCCATGGCTCACGTCGAGCGCGGTTCCGGACCCACGGTCGTTCTCGTACACGGTGCAATTAACGATTATCGGTACTGGACTCCACAGCTCGAATCGCTGCCCTCTCGGTTTCGAGTTGTTTCGGTCAGCCTGCGCCACTACTACCCGGAGCCGTGGAAGGGAGAAGGTGAGTTTTCGCTTAAGCTTCATTCCGAGGACCTCGCCGCATTCATCGAGCACCTCGGGGGTCCCGCGTATCTGGTCGCGCACTCCCGCGGCGGACCTGTCGCGCTTGCCACTGCACACTCTCGCCCTGACCTGGTTCGAAAACTGGTTCTGATGGACCCTGCGCTCTTCGCGCTGTTGCCCGCCCCGAGCGGTGCGCCAACCGAGGATCCGAGGATCAGGCGTGCCAAGGCGACCGAGGTCTACCTGAAGCGGGGAGACATCGAGGGAGGAGTTCAGTACTTCTTCGATGACGTCAACGGCTCCGGTGCCTGGAGTCGACTTCCCGAAGCTCAGCGTAGGGTTCGTCGCGAGAATGCCTGGACCATTGTTGGTCAACTCGGTGATGTAGAGACTGTCACGTGTGCGGATATCGGGCGGCTCAAGATGCCAGTGCTGCTGATGGCAGGCGAGCAAAGCCCCCCGTTGTTCAAGAACGCTGGCGCAGCGGCTCGGAAATGCCTGCCGTCGGCCGGTTCGGTGACGATCCCGAAGGCCGGGCATCAGATGAATCAACTGAATCCGGCCGCGTTCGACGCCGCGCTCGTGAAGTTCTTGTCCGAGTAGCGGCGTGACGGCTAACCCCACGATCGACACGGCTGGTCATCGTGATCGTTAGAAGTCCAGAAATGGCCTCCGAAGTTATCGCGTCCATCATTGCCGCCGCAACTGCGTTGGTCGCTGTCATCGTCGGCCCATTTGTGACCATTCGCGCGGCTAAGAAGCACATGCTCGGTCCAATGCGGCAGGCCTGGATTAACAGCCTCCGAGACACAGTTTCTGAGTACATCGCTCACCTCTCTGTCGCCCGGATGCAGATGAGCACGTCGCTTTCCGACAGCGACGAAATCCGAAGTCGACATCAACTCGATGAACGTGCGCGGCTACAAACGGCATACCAGCTCAAGGAGAAGGTCTGCCTTCTCATCAACCCCAGGGAGACAGACCCATCAGGAACTAGTGCGCTTGGTCGAAAGTGCCTTCAACGCCTTCGTTGAGGGGCACGATGCAACTACCGCGCTCCATGCAATTCGAACCCATACTCAGGGAGTCCTCAAAAGGGAGTGGGAGGTCGTCAAGCGATGAGGACTTCTAACTCTATGTCGAACGGACGGGAAGCGCCGTGCCTCGGCCGGGACCCTACTCGCGCGCCGATGGTTTCTACGTTAGCCAGACCCTACCCGCCGGCAAACCTTTGAGAACACCCATAAACAAGGAGGGAGAAGTGAAAAAGTTTATGTTTCTGCATTTCGGATTTGAAAAACCCACCCCGGAAATCATGGAGGCTTGGCATGCTTGGTTTAAATCGATCTCCGGCAAGCAGGTCGACCAGGGTGGTTTCAGTGGTGGTCGAGAAATCTCGAAAAGTGGAACCAAGGACCTACCATGGAATGTGGAATCCATTACTGGTTACAACATCATCGAGGCGGAGAGTCTTGATGCCGCGGAGAAACTTGCCCAAAGCAATCCATTTATTGCGAGCATTCGAATCTACGAAGTGAGGTCGATGTAGGCTCGTTTGTTTCTCGGAGATTTCTTCTCGTCAATACGACAGGAAACTGTGCGTCCGGCGAGGAGGCCTCGTGCGTACACACGTGCCATGAAGCGCTCCAACCCGCACGATCGACCCGGCCGGTCATCGTGGGCGTTGGGCAGGCGATCAACTCGCGACCCGCGCGCCGGCCCTGATCTCGCCGATGTTCCCCGGCGAGAAGAACTCCGCCGGTGAGATCGTCCCGGCGTTCATCTGCGCGAACCCGTCCATGGCCTTCTGGTTGCCGTGGATCGCACCAAACAGCTGCTGCATTTCGGGCGGCGGAGGCGCCAGAGACGCCATCTGGCAAGTGAAATCGTACATCGCCAGCACGCTACTATCGCGGGCGCGCTGGTAATCGCCCATCGCCGCGTCGAACGAGCGAGCGCCGGCGAAGGACTGGTCCAGTGCGAGCGCGCACGCCTCGGCGTCGCGGAAGGCGTCGAGAATGCCCTGTGCCGTGATCGGATCCTTGAGGTAGCCCGCGTCGCCTACCAGCGCCCAACCGGGTCCGTACGGTTTGCGGAAGAAGTTCGGCGTGGGGGCGCCGGCCACGCGCTCTTCGCGCTTCGC
>Ga0137451_1000062_pt1 | contig 34195 bp, 26 predicted proteins | sample EasRivERMGT500_2_FD_102336 | JGI IMG/M metagenome (GOLD analysis project Ga0137451, IMG submission 102336) | Soil microbial communities from meander-bound floodplain in the East River, Colorado, USA - East River MetaG ERMGT500_2 | ecosystem: Environmental > Terrestrial > Soil > Floodplain ... | reverse complement strand
GCTGGAGAAGCTCGAAGCGAAAGGCAACACGCTGGTCGTCGTCGAGCACGACGAGGACACGATACGCCGCGCGGGGCACCTGATCGATCTCGGTCCCGGGGCGGGCAAACTCGGCGGGCGCGTCATCGCCGAGGGCTCGCCCGCGGACTTGATGAGACAGAGCGAGTCGGTGACCGGTAAATTTCTCGCCAATCCGCTCAAGCATCCGCTGCACCCGCCGCGGCTCGTCGGCAAAGGCAGCGCGTCCCTCCAGATCGCGGGCGCATCGCAGCACAATCTCAGGGGTATCGATGTGCGCGTGCCCCTTGCCAGGCTGTCGGTCGTCACCGGCGTTTCAGGGTCGGGAAAATCCACGCTGGCTCGCGACATCCTTTACACCAACCTCGAACGCCTGGTGCGCAGGGAAAGCGCACCGCTTTCGGGCTGCGATGCGATCCGCGGCGCGGAGCACGTCGGCCGCGTGCTCGAGGTCGACCAGACGCCGATCGGCAAGACGCCGCGCTCGTGTCCCGCGACCTACGTCGGTTTCTGGGACGCGATCCGGCGCCTTTTTGCCGACACCGTGGAAGCGCGCATGCGCGGATGGAGCGCATCGCGGTTCTCCTTCAACGTCAAAGGCGGGCGCTGCGAAGCCTGCGAGGGCCAGGGCATCAAGAGAATCGAGATGAGCTTTCTACCCGACGTGAAGGTTTCCTGCGAAGCCTGCGGCGGCGCGCGCTTCAATCCGGAGACGCTTGCGGTGCGCTGGAAAGGGAGGAACGCCGGCGAGGTGCTCGCGATGAGCGTGGACGAGGCCGTCGAATTTTTCTCCGCGCACCCTGCCACCCACCGCGCGCTGCGGTTGTTGCAAGACGTGGGCCTCGGCTACCTCTCACTCGGCCAGCAAAGCCCCACGCTTTCAGGCGGCGAAGCCCAGCGGATCAAGCTGGTCACCGAACTGGCCAAAACCGGGGACAGACCCCGGTTTTCCCGTCGCACTCTTAAACCGGGGACAGACCCCACGCTCACCACGCTCTACATCCTCGACGAACCCACCGTCGGGCTGCACATGGCCGACGTGGAGCGGCTCGTGCGCGTGCTGCACCGCCTGGTCGACGCCGGAAACACGGTGGTCGTCATCGAGCACAATTTGGATGTCATCGCCGAGGCGGACTGGATCATCGACCTCGGGCCGGAAGGCGGCGCCGCGGGGGGGCGGCTCGTCGCGCAGGGCCCGCCGGAAGAGTTGATCGCAGTGGGGCAAGCGGGCCACACGGCGATGGTGCTCGGGGATTTCCTGAAGACCCGGCGCTTGCAGACGATCGCCTAGCCGCCCCGGCGCAACCGTTTCAAGCCGGTCCCTTGGCCTTTCTCGACCGAAGGTACTCTTGAAGGTTGGCCGTGGTCTCCATTCTCTTGCGCTCGGTAATGTCTCGTCCCGAAATGACCATTCCTTCTTCCCCGCGGGCGGGCCGGCGCTCCCACGCGAAGCACCGGTACGAACCGTCTTTGCACCGCAGCGAGAATTCGATCGGCTTCTTTTCGACCACGGCGAGGCGCGCATTCACGAGCATCAGTGCGCCATCGTGCTCGTTCTGATCGACCAGCCGGGTGAGCGGCTTTCCCAGCAGCATCTCGGGCGGATACCCGAGGACCCTCTCCCAAGTGCTATTGATGTTCTTGAGCTTCAGGTCCAGCGCAATAATCCCGCGCAAGTCAGGCGAGTCTTCCAGGACCCAGTCCTCTTTTCTGCGCCCAAAGTCTTCCATCGTTGTCCCCGTGCTTGGTGCCCAACCGAGCTTGCAATTCTGACGGTTTTTTGAAGTTCCTGCCGTTGCAATTTGAGGATGCAGGCGCCGACCACCCCCCAAGCAGAGGGCTTTGGCGATTACAATCGCTGACCCCTCCCGCCCCGCGCAACATTGAACCCCACACTCCTTCGAATTCTGCGACCGGTATTTGTGCCGGCCGCGATCCTGTTGGCGACCGCGCTCGCCCTCGCGGCAGGCCCCGAGCTTCCAACGTCGCTGTCCGGCCTGACCGTCGTCGGACCCTATGTCGTGCTGCTGCTAGGAGTGGCCATCAGCGCGTGGTTCAACCGCAGTCGCGCGCTCGTTCTGCTCGCCTCGTTGCTCGTCGCTTTCGCCGGCTACAACCTGGCGTGGGACCTGGACCCGAAGAGTTTCGCCGTGCGATCCGTGTTCACCGCGCTCGCGGTCCTCGTGCCGTTGAACGTACTGCTCGTGCTTGCCTTTCCCGAGCGCGGCGTGCGCCAGCACCGAAACTATCGCTGGCCGCTGCTCGGCCTGGCTGAAATCCTGATCGTGATCTGGATCGCGAATGCCGGACGCAGCAGCCTCTCGGGCACCGCGTGGCGCGACGTACTCGATCATTGGCTGCTGCGCTCTCCTCCGACACCGTTCGCCGCGCGCATCCTCCTCGCCGCGGCGTTTGCCGCCGCGTTGTTGAGGGCTTGGCCACGCCAGAGACCGAAGGAGCTGCGCAAGGAGCCCCGGCCGCTCGACGTGAGCCTGGCCGCGGCGCTCGTCGCGTTCTTTGTCGGTTGCGAATGGGTTGGACTTCCGGGCGGGTTCGGCGCGTTCATGTCGGCCGCCGGTATCATCGTGCTCGTGGCCGTGCTGCAGGAATCGCACCGGCTTGCGTTCCGCGACGAGCTGACCAACCTGCCCAGCCGGCGCGCGCTCGAGGAGCGCCTCCCGGGTCTGGGGCCGATCTACACGATCGCGATGGTGGACGTGGATAACTTCAAGCAGTTCAACGACACTCACGGCCACGACATCGGCGACCAGGTGCTGAAGCTCGTCGCCACCCGTCTTGCGGAGGTCGAAGGCGGCGGCACATCGTACCGCTACGGAGGCGAGGAGTTCTGCATCCTTTTCGCCGATCGCACGCTCGATCAGACCCTCCCGCACCTGGAGCGGCTGCGCGAGGAAGTCGAAAAATACAAAATGGCGGTGCGCGGAGGAGATCGGCCCAAGGACCGGGAGGCCGGAACGCGCCTTCGTGCGGCCCGCCCTTCGGAGAAAGCGCTGTCGGTAACGGTAAGCATCGGCGCGGCCGATCGCAACGACACGCTCATCGGACCTTCACTGGTCATCCGCGCCGCAGACGAAGCCCTCTATCGCGCCAAGCATGCCGGACGAAACCGGCTGATGCGCTAGCGCCGGCGCGGCCGCGGGCGGGATCGGAGCCTCGGCGGCAGCCGGCGATCGAGTCGTCAAGCAAAGGGTGCCGGAAAGTGGTTGAATCGGGCATGCTTTGCCGCCACCCCCCCTCCCTATCCTTCCTCCTGCGGGGCGGCCCTGCCGATCGAGGCGAGCCGCGGACAATCCCGTCGCGCCCGGTGCACGCATGAGGCGGCCCACTCACACCACGCGCAGGGGCGAACATCGGCCAAGGCTCGCCTCGGAACTCAAGCCGATCGACGAAGCACTGCGCGAAAGCGAAGAGCGCTTCCACGCCATCGCCCAGTTGTCGGGCGACTGGTACTGGGAGCAGGACGCCAGTTACAGGTTTACCTGGGCGTTCGTGCGCGGCGGGTCGGGCGCGGAAGTCTCGTCCTTGATCGGAAAGACGCGCTGGGAGACCGGCGAGCAGCCTCTCAAGGGAACGTGGGAGGAACACCGCAGGCTGCTCGACTCGCGGCAGCCCTTCCACGATTTCGAGCTGAGATTCGTCGACGAGAACGGCGCCGAGCATTTTTTCGCGACGACCGGCGTTCCGATGTTCGACGCCGAAGGAGTCTTCAAGGGGTATCGCGGGATCTCACGACGCGTCACCAAACGCAGGCGAGCCGAACAGCTGCTCCGGCTCGAGCACACCGTGGCGCGCTGCGTCACGGAAGCCGACAGTGTTTCGGCGGCTCTCAAGGCGGTGATCCGCGCCGTTTGCGAGGCGCAGAGCTGGGAGTGCGGGCGGTTTTTCCGCGTGGACGAAGAAGCCGCGGGGCTGCGCCTGGCCGAGTCCTGGAGCAAGCTCGGTCCGCAGTTCGATCTGTTTATCGAACACTCGCGCAACATTACTTACACCCCGGGCGCCGGACTCGCCGGAAAGGCGTGGCAGTCCGGCGAGCCGATTTGGGTCGCAGACATCACGCGGGACGCGCGCGTGTGGCAGAAGGGGATCGCGATCGAAACCGGCATGCGCGGCGCACTCGTCTTTCCGGTGAATTCGGGTGGAAGGATGATCGGCGTTTTCACTTTCAACAGCCGAGAAATCCGCGAGCCGGACGATCACCTTCTGCAGGCGATCCGGGTGATCGGAGCGCAGATCGGCCAGTTCGTGCAGCGCAAGCAGGCTGAAGAAGTGCTGCGCGAGAGCGAGGAGCGCTTTCGCGGCCTCACCGAGCTGTCCTCCGACTGGTACTGGGAGCAGGACGAAAACTTCCGCTTCACCATGGTCTCCGACAATCCCAACCGCAACCCCGGACGCCCGCCTGGATCGATCATCGGTAAGGCGCGCTGGGACCTGCCGGCGCTCAACGCCACCGAGGAGGACTGGGCCGCGCACCGCGCACTGCTGGAAGCGCATCAGCCATTCCGAGACCTGGAGCTGCACCGGCGCGACCTCGAAGGAAACGTGCGCATTGCGAGCGTCAGCGGCGAGCCGATATTGGACGCGGAAGGCCGCTTCAAGGGCTACCGCGGGGTCGGCCGGGACGTTACCGAAAGCCGAAAGAGGGAGGAGGAACTGCTGCGATTCCGCGCCTCGATGGACATGTCCGGCGACATGATCCTGCTGGTCGATCGCAAGACGATGCGTTTCATCGACGTCAACGAAACGGTATGCCGGAACCTCGGCTATTCGCGCGAAGAGCTTCTCGGCATGTTTCCGGAAGATATTCTCCCGATGACCCGGGATGAGCTGGAGACCGCCTACGACGAGATGATCGCGACCGGGTCGACGCAGGGCATGAGGAGCTATTACCGCTGCAAGGACGGCTCGACGCTGCCGTTCGAATCGATGCGGCGCGTGATGCGCTCGGGGGACAGTTGGATCATCGTCGCAACGGCGCGGGACATCCGCAAGCACCTCGCCCAGGAGGAAGCGCTCAAGAAGAGCAACGAGCGCTTCGACATGGCGGTGCGCGCCACCAACGACGTGATACGGGACTGGGACCTCGTCACCGACGAGCTGTGGTGGAACGAGAACCTCGCCAAAGTGTTCGGCCGTTCGCGCGAGACGGCGGGCAGCAGCGTCAAGTCCTGGTACGAGGGCATTCATCCGGACGACCAGGGGCGGGTCATCGCCGGCGTCCACCACCTGATCGCATCAGGCGACGACAACTGGAGCGACGAATACCGCTTCCGGCGGCACGACGGAAGCTTTGCCCACGTGCTCGATCGCGGTCACGTCATCCGCGACGGCGCGGGGCGGGCCGTGCGCATGATCGGCGCGATGGCCGACATCAGCTCGCGCAAGCGGGCCGAGGAGCGAATCCATACCCAGGCCCTGCAACAGCGCCTGATCGCCGAATTCGGCCAGCAGGCGTTCGCAAGCGCCGACCTCGAGGACGTGCTCAATGGCGCCGTGGAGCTCGTTTCGGTGACACTAAAAGTCAAATACTGCAGCGTGCTCGAGCTCGAACCGGGCGGCAAACAGCTGGTCATCAAAGCCTCCTCCGGCTGGTCGGGCGAATACCAGGGGCGCCGCACGGTGCCGGTACGTCCGGGGAGCCGTGTCGACCTCGTGCTGTCGCGCCGCGAGCCGCTCGCGATCGGGGATCTGACTGCCGATCCGCGCTTCTCGAACTCGCCGCTTGTCAAGCTGGGGGTGCGCAGCGGCATCCAGGTTCCCATATTCGGGACGGCCGGGACCTTCGGAATACTCAGCGCGCACGCCCTGGAAGCGCGGCACTTCAGCGAGGAGGATGTGACCTTCCTGCAGAGCGTCGCCAACATTCTGGCCGTGGCGATCGAGCGCAAGAGCGCGGAGCAGCGTCTCGCCTACCTCGCTCAGTTCGACGCGCTTACCGGACTACCCAACCGGCATCTGTTCCACGACCGCTTGCTGCAGACCATCGCACACGCCCGGCGCAACGGGCATCCGATGGCGGTGCTGTTCATCGATCTCGACCGCTTCAAGCTCGTGAACGACACTCAGGGACACAGCGCCGGGGACAAGCTGCTCAAAGAAGCGGCTACCCGGCTTTCCGAGTGCGTGCGCGGCGTCGATACGGTGGGCCGTTTCGGCGGGGACGAGTTCGGCGCCATCGTGGCGGACCTTTCAAAACCCGGCGACGCGGGCGTCGTCGCCCAGAAAGTCCTCGACGCGATCGCCCAACCCTTCAAACTGGATGAGCGCGACACCTACGTCAGCGCGAGCGTCGGCATTACCTTGTTTCCGGCCGACGGCGACAATCCCGAAGCGCTCGTCATGAACGCCGATACCGCCATGTATCGCGCCAAGGAACAAGGCCGCAACACCTATCAATACTTCACCCGCGAGATGAACGAGCGGGCGCTCGCGCGGGTGCAAATGGAGGCGGCGATGCGCCGGGCGATCGAACGCAAGGAGTTCCTCCTCTATTACCAACCCATAGTGGACCTCAAGAGCGGACTCATCTGCGGTTTCGAAGCGCTGCTGCGCTGGCGACATCCGGAGAAGGGCTTGGTGCTACCGGGAGAATTCGTCTCAGTTCTGGAGGACTCGGGTCTGATCGTCCCGGTGGGCGAATGGGTGTTGCGCGAAGTGTGCGAGCAGGTTCAGGCCTGGCAGCGCGAGGGGCTTGCGGTAAAGCCCGTGACGGTGAACCTCTCCGCGCGCCAATTCCAGCAGAAGGACTTCGAGGCCGCCGTTCGGCGCGTGTTGCGGGAAACGCGCGTCGATTCGTCGCTGATCCAGTTCGAACTCACCGAATCCCTGCTGATGAGCGACCCCGAAGGCGCGGCGCGCACGCTGCGCGGGCTGAAGGACTCGGGGCTGAAGATCTCGGTGGACGATTTCGGCACGGGCTACTCGAGCCTCGCCTACCTGAAGCGCTTCCCGATCGACGCGCTCAAAATCGATCGCACCTTCGTTCGCGACATCACGACCGACCCGGAAGACGCGACGATCACGCTCGCGATCATCGGCCTCGCGCATAACCTCAGGCTCAAAGTGGTGGCCGAGGGCGTGGAAACGCGCGAGCAGCTCGATCTGCTCGCGGCGGACGGCTGCGACGAGATACAGGGTTTTCATTTCTCGGTTCCGACGACTGCCAGAGAATGCGCGAAGATGTTGAAGGAAAACCGGCGCCTCGCCTGAGCGGGCGCACGCTCCGCGACGGAGCGGCGTATCATCCGCGGCTCGCGCACGCTATCCGATGAATTCGATCTCCTTCTCATTGCTCAAACCCAACACCCGCGATCTCGGCGGGTTCTCCGTGCGCCGCGTGCTCCCGGGCATGCCGCACCGCATGGTCGGACCGTTCATTTTCTTCGACCACATGGGGCCGGCGACATTCGCGCCGGGCACCGGAATCGACGTGCGCCCCCACCCCCATATAGGCCTCGCGACCGTGACCTACCTCTTTGAGGGCGAGATCGTGCACCGCGACAGCCTCGGCACGGTGCAGACGATCGCGCCGGGCGATGTCAACTGGATGACCGCGGGCCGCGGCATCGTGCATTCAGAGCGCACCGGCCTCGCGCTGCGCCGTGCGGGGGCGCGCTTGCAGGGCCTGCAGACCTGGGTCGCGCTCCCGAAAGGAAACGAGCTCGCCGATCCCGCGTTCAGCCATCATCCCAAGGCGACTCTGCCGCAGGTGTCGGCTCCGGGGGTCGAACTGCGCATCGTCGCAGGCAACGGCTTCGGCAAGCGCTCTCCTGCGCCCGTGTTTGCGCAGACACTCTTTGTCGGCGTCGAGATCGACGCGGGGCGCGCCTTCGAGCTCGACTCCGAGCACGAGGAGCGCGCCGTATACGCGCTCGAGGGCGACGTGACGGTGGCCGGCGCGCCGCTCCCGCAGCAGCACATGGCGGTCATCGGACATCGCGAAGCGGTGGAAATCAAAGCGCTCACGCGCGCTCGCCTGATGCTCGTTGGCGGGGAAAAGACGGACGGCGAGCGCCTGATCTGGTGGAACTTCGTCGCGAGCTCGCGCGAGCTGATCGAGGAGGCGAAGGCGCGCTGGCGCGAAGGACGTTTCCCCAGCGTGCCGGGCGAGACCGAGTTCATCCCGCTTCCGGAAAACTAGGAAAACGAACAGGCGCGGAACCGGGCCTCCGGACCCGTCCTGCTCCGATGCGCGACCCCGCTCCCAGCGCCGTCCGTCTCAAGGACTACGCGCCGCCCGCGTTTCTGATCGACAGCATCGATCTGGAAGTGGAGTTGTTCGAAGATCACGCGCGAGTGCGTGCGCGGCTCGCGATCACACGCCACCTCGGGGCGCCGCGCTCGCCGCTCGTCCTGGATGGCGAGGAGCTCGAACTCGAATCGGTGAAGCTCGACGGCCGCGCCCTCCCTTCGGGGGAGTACGCGCTGGATGCGCAGCACCTCAGCCTCGAGCAAGTCCCCGAGCGCTTCCGGCTCGAAACCACCTGCCGGATTCAGCCGCGAGCGAACACCAAGCTCATGGGGCTGTATGCGGCGGAGAGCGGGTTCTTCACTCAGTGCGAAGCGGAGGGGTTCCGGCGCATCACCTACTTTATCGACCGGCCCGACGTCATGGCGAAATACACGGTGACGATCCACGCCGACCGCCAGAGGTATCCTGTGCTGCTCTCGAACGGCAATCCCGTCGCGAGCGGCGCCGGGTCAAGCGGGCGTCACTGGGTGAAATGGCACGATCCCTTCCCCAAGCCCTGCTACCTCTTCGCGATGGTCGCGGCGAAGCTGGACAAACTGGAGGACGAGTTTCTCACCCGCTCCGGACGTCGCGCGCGGCTTGCGATCTACGTCGACCCGGGCAAACTCGACCAGTGCGGCTTCGCCATGCAGGCGCTGAAGCGCGCCATGAAGTGGGACGAAGAGGTGTTCGGTCTCGAATTGGATCTCGATCACTATTCGATTGTCGCCGTCGGCGATTTCAACGCCGGAGCGATGGAGAACAAGGGCCTCAATCTCTTCAACACCAAGTACGTGCTCGCCCGGCCCGATACCGCCACTGACGGCGACTTCCTCAATATCGACCGGGTCGTCGCGCACGAGTATTTTCACAACTGGACCGGAAACCGCGTCACCTGCCGCGACTGGTTTCAGCTCTCGCTCAAGGAAGGGCTCACCGTGTATCGCGAGCAGGAATTCGGCGCGGACCTCTACTCGCGGGCCGTAGAGCGCATCCGCGAGGTGCGGCATCTGCGCGCCGCGCAGTTCGCCGAGGACGCGGGGCCGATGGCGCATCCGGTGCGGCCCGACTCCTACATGGAGATCGGCAATTTCTACACGACCACGGTCTACGAGAAGGGGGCCGAGGTCGTGCGCATGATCCGCACCCTGATCGGCGCGGAGAATTTCCGCAAGGGCATGGATCTTTACTTCGCGCGCCACGATGGGGAGGCGGTGACCTGTGACGATTTCGTCCGGGCGATGGCCGATGCCGCGCGCACCGATCTCTCTCAGTTCATGCGCTGGTACGACCAGGCGGGAACGCCCGTGCTCGAAACCAAAGGCGAATACGACGCGGCGGGAAAGCGCTACTCGCTGGCGGTAAAGCAGTCCTGTGCTCCCACGCCCGGACAGGACAAAAAAATGCCTTTCCACGTTCCGTTCTCGGTGGGACTCGTCGGACCGGACGGCCGCGACATGCTCCCCGAAGGCACCCGCGTGCTGTCGGTGCGGCAGCCGGAAGAGCGCTTCGTCTTTGAAAACGTTGAGGCAAGGCCCGTGCCCTCGCTCGCTCGCGATTTCTCCGCGCCGGTGATCGTGAACTACGACTACACCGAGGCCGAGCTCACGCATCTGATGGCGCACGACTCGGACCCCTTCAACCGCTGGAACGCGGGCCAGCGGCTCGCCCTCGACATCATCCTGCGCGGGATCGAGGCGGTGAAGAACGGCGGAAGGCTCGCCATACCGCGGGCTTTTCTAGATGCCTCGGCGCGCCTTCTCGCCGATGCTCCCGAGGATCCCGCCTTTGCCGCCGAGGCACTCGCCCTCCCCTCGGAGGGCTACATTGCCGAGCAGGTGGAAATCGTCGATCCGGACGCCATCCACGCGGTGCGCAACGAGCTCAAGCGGAAACTGCCTTCCGTATTGCGGCAGGAGCTCCTCCAAGCCTATCGCGTCAACCGCACCCCCGGCGCGTATTCGCCCGACGCGGCCTCGGCCGGAAAGCGCGCGCTCAGGAACGCGGCGCTCGCTCTCCTGATGGAGCTCGACGAGCCCGAGGCGCGCGCCCTGTGCATGAAGCAGTTCGAGGACGCCGACAACATGACCGACGCGCTCGCGGCGCTCGCCCTGCTCGCCAACTGCGACTGTCCGGAGCGTGAGCGGGCGCTCGACGCCTTCTACGCGAAGTGGAAGGACGAGCCGCTGGTCGTGGACAAGTGGCTCGGCGTGCAATCGACTTCGCGGCTGCCCTCGGTGCTGGCCGAAGTCAAGCGCCTCATGGCGCACCCCGCGTTCAACTTAAGGAACCCGAACAAGGTCTATGCGCTGATCGGTGGCTTCCGGGGAAACCAGGTGCGTTTTCACGCCGCGGACGGCGCCGGGTACGCGTTTCTCGCCGATCAGGTGAATGCGCTCGATGCGATCAACCCGCAGGTCGCGGCGCGCATGGCGCGCGGCTTCGACCGCTGGAGAAAGTTCGATCCACGACGCCAGTCGCACGCACGCGCCGCGCTCGAGCGCATCCGCGACACGAAAGGCGTCTCGAAGGGCGTGCTCGAAATCGCGACTCTCGCCCTGGCCTAACGCGGCTTAGCCACGCCCGCGCACCATCGCGACCTTGTCCTGCACGCGCACGTCGAACCGGGCTACGTTGACCACCATGCGCTCGTGCGTGCCGTCGCCGATCGGCTCTTTTTCGTCCGCGACCGAGACGCGGAACGTCACGGTGCGGCCCTCGACTTTCACCACCTCGAGCTCCGCGCGCACGCGCATGCCGACCGGCGTTGCGGCGAAGTGGCGGATATCGAGGCGCGTGCCGAGCGACTGATGGCCCGCGGGGAGCAGGTGCTCGATCGCCGCGAGCGCGGCCGCCTCGATCACGTTGATCATGACGGGCGTGGCCAGCACATGCACGCGGCCGCTGCCCACGCGCGGGGCGGTGTGCTCCTCGCCCACAACGAGTTCTGACGCGCCCTTCAGGCCGGGCTTGAGGTTTGCCGCTGCGTTCAATTCGATTCTCCAGCGTGCATAATAGCGCCGGAATCCCAAAGGCACTTGAAGGAGCAGCGATGAAACCCACCCTGAAGCCCGGCCTTGCCCTCACCCGGAAGATCACCGTCGACGAGCCGCGCGTAATCAGCTTCATGGGCGACGATTGCCGCGTGTACGCCACGCCACGCATCATCAGCGACCTCGAGTACACCTGCCGCAATTTCCTACTCGAGCACCTCGACCCGGGCGAGGACTCGGTCGGCACCAAGGTCAACTGGGAGCACGTCGGCCCGGCGCTGCTCGGCGCCGAGGTGACGCTGTCTATCAAGGTCCTTCAGGTCGACGGCCGGCGCGTCGTGTTCGAGGCGAACGTGAACGACGGCGCAGACGCCGTCGCGCACGGCACGCACGAACGCTTCATCGTGGACGTGCAGAAGCTGCGCGAGCGGCTGCTCAAGAAGAAGGCGCGGGCGGGCTAGCCCTCCGCCGGTTCGGAGCGCCTTGCCGGTGAGACTCGGCGCCCCGCCCTCAGTGCGCGAGCGGATCCGGCCGCACCTGGATGTGCACCGCGCGCGGCTTCGAGCCCTTGCCGCCTTCCATCAGCCAGGGCGTGCGATCGCCGCTCGTGCTCCAAACGCCGCGTCCCTTCCACCCGGCGTTCGGATCGTCGATGCGCCCGTCCAGCCCCTTGGCGAAGAAGCCCATCGGGTAAGGAACGCGCAGCATGACCATCTTCCCGTCCTTGAGCGCGATGAAGCCGTCGTTCAGGTTGCCGGTGGCGATCGGGATGTTCTCGCCAAGGCCGAGGGTGTTGTGGTGGTCCACCCAGGTGTAATAGCTCGCCTCGGCGCTGTTCTTCTCGAAGCCCTGGTGCCCCGGCCCGGGGAAACGGTGGTAGGCGAAACCTTCCGGGCAATGGTTGCCGGTCGCGTTCTGTCCGTTGAGCGGGCCCTTGCACTTCCTGCGGTCGAAGCTGATGAAGCCGCCGTTCGAGCCCGAGCCCCAGAGCACGCCGTTCTTGTCGATGTCGCCGCCGCGCAGGCCGACGTAGCCCGCCGGAAGGGCGTAGAACTCGGAGAGCTTCGTCTTCGGGTCGAAGCGCAGGAACCCCGCGGTGCCGGCGAACACATTGAACGTGTACCAGACGGAGCCGTCGGTCGGATGCGGCATCACGGCGTAGGGACCGGAACCCGCGATGCGCATGTCCTTGTCGGCCTCCGCCGGCTTGCCGGGCTCGGTGTACCCGTCGACCTTGCCGTTGCCGTTGGTGTCGAGCACCCACGGTGCCCAGCCCTGCGCCCTGACCGCGTCGCCGGTCTCATCGAACACCTTGGTGTTGATCCATCCCGCCACGGGACCGGAGCCGGAGAACCACACCGTGTTGTCCGCGTCGTAGCCGAACTGCGGGTGATGCGTGCCGAAGCAGGTGTCGATGAGGGTGTATTTCATGGTCTTCGGATCGAGCATCGTCACTTGGCGCTGCGACAGCTCGATCGGGAAGGCCTGGGCGGACGGATGATCCGAGCCCTTCTTGCAGAAGGCCGGGTTCTGCTCGCCGCGCACGTTGGCCGCAAACCACACCCGGCCCTTCTGGTCGAACATTCCGTTGTGGTTGTTCGCTTTCTGCGACCAGATCTTCTCCATGCCCCAGTACGGCGAAGGCGCGAAAGGCTTGTCCAGCGCCGTGGCGTGAAACGGCGGCCCGAATGACTCGCGGACGCTGTCATTGAGCACCGACATCCTGAAGTTGGTCACCGTGTGCGTCTTCGGGTCGAGGATCGGAATGTCGTCGCTCGAGTATTCGGCCGAGCCGTAGAGCGGCCCGTAGGGGTTGACCGTGGGATTGCGCCGGTCCGAGGAGATCAGATCATGGAGGAAGGTCTTCTCCGTGCCCCACTCCCATGACGTAATGACGACGTTGCGCTCGACGCCCTGCGGGCGCGAGGGCTTCGCCTTGGGCAGCTCGCCCTTCGCGATGCGGTCGGTCCATTCTCCGTAATATTTGAACGGCACGCCGCCGAGCTGCTTGGCGAGCCGGTCGATCATGAACGAGCCGGTGTGGCCGGAGGCGGCGCGGCGCGCCCAGGCTTCCTCGCCCGACTTGAATTCGCCGAGCGCGGCGGGGATAGTGCGCGTCGATTCCTGGCCAAGCGCGTGGCAGCCGATGCAGTCGGTATTGTTCATCCGCCGGCGCCAGATCTCCTGGGTGACTTCCTTGGGAATGTTGGTCGTGCCGCCGAAATCCTTCGCCGGCGGCATCTTCAGCATCGAATACCAGTAGACCGCCGGGTAGTAATGCGCCGCCGTCGCGGCATTGGGCGCGGGCACCGCGCTGTGGTTGACGATCTGGCCGGGCTTTGCGAGGAGCTTCGGCGAATCGACGAGCCCGTAGCCGCGCACCCAGACCTGGTAGTTCGCCGTCGGCAGATCGGGAATGACGTAGCGCCCCTTGTCGTCGGTGACCACGATGCGAGCGAACTTAGTGGGCAGCTCGGTCGTCTCAGCGATCACCCAGACTCCGGCCTCGGGGCCCTTCGGCCCGGTGACCACTCCGCCGATGTCGTCCTTGTCGATCTGGACTGCACCGCCTTTCTGCGCGGACGCAGTGCCGCCGGGCACCGCGAGCAGCAGGCTCACGGCCAGCATAGCCGAGAGGTTTCGGAGATAGGGGATAGGGTTCGACATGGCTGGCCTCCTTTGTTCGCCGGTTCAAGTCATCGTTAGGGTGCAGCGCGACGCGATTATGGCACCAATTTCAGCCGCGGCTTCAAGGCCCCGCCCTCTTCTTCAGCGCCTCGAGCAGCGGCGTAATCAAGTCCATCGGCACCGGGAAGACGATGGTCGAGGTCTTGTCGCCGGCGATGTTGCTGAGGGTCTGCAGGTAGCGAAGCTGCATCGCCTCGGCCTGCTTCGAGAGCACCTGCGCGGCCTGCAGAAGTTTCTCCGAGGCCTGCAGCTCGCCCTCGGCGTGGATCACCTTGGCGCGGCGCTCGCGCTCGGCTTCCGCTTGGCGCGCGATCGCGCGCACCATCGATTCGTTGAGATCGACGTGCTTGATCTCGACGGTGGACACCTTGATGCCCCAGGCGTCGGTCTGGGTGTCGAGCGTCTTCTGGATATCGAGGTTGAGCTTCTCGCGCTCGGCGAGGAGTGTGTCGAGCTCATGCTTGCCGAGCACCGCGCGCAGCGTGGTCTGCGAGAGCTGGCTGGTCGCTCCCAGGAAATCCACGACCTGGATGATCGCCTTCTGCGGGTCCACCACGCGAAAGTACACCACCGCATTGACCTTCACCGAGACGTTGTCGCGCGTGATCACGTCCTGCGGCGGCACATCGAGCACCACCGTGCGCAGGTCCACCCTCACCATCTGCTGGATCACCGGAATCAGGATGATGAGGCCCGGACCCTTCACCATCCAGAAACGCCCGAGCTGAAACACCACCGCACGCTCGTACTCCCGCAGGATGCGCAGCGACCATGCGAGCAGGATGATGACGAGCAGCAGCGCACCGAGACCGAAATTGAGAACCATGATCACCCTCCGTCTTTGAAGTCGGGAACGACTTCGAGCAGCAGGCCGTCCATCGCCGTCACGCGCACGCGCTGGCCCGCCTTGAGCGAGGCGGCGCTGCGCACGCGCCAGGTCTCGCCGTGAATCCGCGCCCAACCTTCGCGCTCGCAGTCCTCGAGCACTTCGCCCGAGATCCCGATCAGCTCCTCGCGCCCGCTCACGACCGGGCGCTTCCCCGCCTTCACGGCCATGCCGACGACAAGGAAGAGGAAGGCCGCGCTCGCGGCGGCGATCCCGAGCACCAGCGAAAACGGCACGCCGTATCCGGGAATATCGGTGTCGATCAGGATCACCGAGCCGATCACGAAAGCGATCGCCCCGCCTATGCCGAGAGACCCGTAGGCCGGAAAGTACAGCTCGGCCACGCCGAAGGCGATGCCGAGCAGGATGAGCGCAAGACCGGCGTAGTTCACCGGCAGCAGATGAAACGCATACAGCGCGATCAGCACGCAGATCGCCCCGACCACGCCCGGAAATACGAGGCCCGGGTTGGAGAACTCGAACACCAGCGCGTAGATCCCGACGAGGATCAGGATGTAGGCGATGCTCGGATCGGTGACGACGGAGAGAAAGCGCGAACGCCAGTCGGGTTCGATGGCCGTCGCGACTACGCCGGACGTCTGCAGCGCGCGCTCCTTTCCCTGTACCTGGAGCTTGCGGCCGTCGAGCCGTTTGAGCAGCTCCGGCACGTCCTCCGCCACGAGGTCGATGACTTTAGCCTTGAGCGCCTCGCCCGCGGACAGGCTCACCGCCTCGCGCACGGCCTTTTCGGCCCAGTCGGCGTTGCGGCCGCGCATCTGCGCGAGGCCGCGGATGTACGCCGCAGCGTCGTTCACCTGCTTGCGGGTCATCGTTGTCGAGGTGTCGCCGCCTTCGCTCTTTCCGGACTTGTCGCCTTTCGCTCCCGAGCCCTCGTCCTTTCCCGCGCCTCCGGGCGCGCCGATCGCCACCGGGGTCGCCGCGCCGAGGTTAGTCGCGGGCGCCATCGCCGCGATGTGGCTCGCGTAAAGAATGTAAGTCCCGGCGCTCGCCGCGCGCGCTCCGCCCGGCGCGACGAAGGCGGCCACCGGCACGCTCGAGGCGAGGATGTCCTTGATGATCGCGCGCATCGAGGTATCGAGGCCCCCCGGCGTGTCCATTTGCAGCACCACCAGCTGCGCGCCCTGCTTCTGGGCCGTTTCGATGCCGCGGTGCACGTAGTCCGCCGTCGCGGGACCGATGGCGCCGTTTACGGTCAACAGGATTGCCGGGCTCCCCGCCGACTGAACCACGGCAGGCCCCAGCGCCCACATTGTGAACAAGACCTTAAGCCAGCGCAAAATTTTCCGATCGCTCGTTTTACCGCGCAGTGCGCGGTCCTTTAAGTGTAGTCCATACCGCGTCTTTAGCGGGGCTTCTTGGGACTTGCGTCGCAGTATGGATCGAGAGTACGCCCACTGGACTTTCGGGGGAGTTCGCAGTAATTTGAGCGAAACAAGAAGCAGCTCTGCGCGATGGAGCGGACGCAAGCGCCGCTTATCGCGCAGTGTTTTTTGGAACAGGGAATGACCGACGAGAAGGTGCAGCGCAGTCCCCTCGCTTCCGGCGTGCTGCCCGAGGTCGCGGGAACCGAGCACTGGACGAACAAACACGCGGGCTCGGAGAAAGTGCGCCTGTTTCTCTGGCGCAAGCGCCTGCGCGACCCGTCCTCGGGCGGCGCGCGCCGCGGCACGATCCTCTTCGTGCACGGGTCCTCGATGGCTTCGACGCCGGTGTTCGACCTGCAGATCCCGGGCCGGCCGCAGTCCTCCACGATGGACTGGTTCTCGCGCCTGGGCTACGACACCTGGTGCGTCGATTGCGAAGGCTACGGCCGCTCGGACAAGTCGCGCCCGGTCAATGCCGATATTTCCTGCGGCGCCGACGATCTCGAAGCCGCCTCCGAATACGTGATGAAGCAGAACGGCGGAGAGAAACTCCTGCTTTACGGCGCCTCCTCCGGCGCGCTGCGCGCAGGGTTGTTCGCGCAACGGCATCCCGAGCGAGCGCGCAGGCTCGCGCTCGATGCGCTCGTCTGGACGGGCGAGGGCAGCCCGACTCTCGCCGAACGGAAAAAGCGCCTGGCGCAGTTCCGCGCGAGCAACCGCCGGCCCATCGACCGCGCCTTCGTTCACGGCATCTTCACGCGCGACCACGCGGGGACGAGCGACCTCACCGTGGTCGATGCCTTCGCCGACGCGGTACTCGCGCTCGATGACTCGGTGCCGACCGGCACCTACATCGACATGTCCGCGAACCTGCCCGTCCTCGACCCGGAAAAGATCGCCGTGCCCACGCTGGTGATGCGCGGGCAATGGGACGGGATCGCTTCGTTCGAAGACCTCGCCGCTTTCTTCGCGAAGCTCCCCAATCCGGACAAGCAGTTCATCGTCATGCCGGGCATCGCCCACTCGAGCACGCGCTCGAAGAACTGGGCGCTGGTGTACCACCTGCTCGACGCTTTTTTCGGCCAGCCCGCGCCGGTCTATACGGGCTAGCATGGCCGACTCGACTCCGCCCCGGGTTCCCGCGGCGACGCTGCGCGGCTTCGTCGCCGCGGCCCTGCTCAAGGTCGGCCTGCCCGCGGCCGACGCCGCCACCTGCGCCGAGTTGATGGTGCGCGCCGACCTGCAGGGCGCAGACGGCCACGGCATCTTCCGCCTGCCCCAGTACGTGCGGCGCATAAAAGGCGGCGCGGTGAACGTGAAGCCCAATGTGCGCATCGCGCGCGAAGCCGCGGGCATGGCGCTCGTGGACGGCGACAACGGCATGGGGCACGTGGTGATGAGCTTCGCCACGAAGACGGCGATCGAGAAAGCGAAGACCGCGGGCGCAGCCTGGGTGGGCGTCAATCGCAGCAACCACGCGGGGCCGGCGTCGCTTTACGCGGCGATGCCGCTCGAGCACGAGATGATCGGGTTGTATCTCGCGGTCGGCAACGCGAACCACATGGCGCCCTGGGGCGGGATCGACCTTCTGCTCTCGACCAATCCGATCGCGGTGGCCGTCAGGGGGCACGAAGCGTCCATCGTGCTGGACATGGCGACCAGCGTCGCCGCCTATGGAAAAGTGAAAACCGCGGCGCAGCGCGGGGAAACCATGCCCGAGGGCTGGATGATCGATCATCAAGGCAGGCCGCTCACAGATCCGAAGCGCGCCGATGAAGGGATGCTCATGCCTATCGGCGGCTACAAGGGCTACGGCCTTGCGCTCGCGTTCGGACTGCTCGCGGGAACGCTGAACGGCGCGGCCATGGGAAGCGACACGATCGACTTCAATGCCGACGATACGACGCCGACCAACACCGGCCACGCGATCGTCGCGATCTCGATCGCCGCTTTCGGCGATCTCAACGAGTTCAAGCGCCGCGTGGACAAGCTCGCGCGCGAGATCCGCAGATCGAAGCCCATGCCGGGCGTGGCGCGTATCTGGCTGCCCGGGGAGCAGAGCCGCGCCAAATTCGAGGAGCGCTCGCAGCTCGGCATCCCGATCCCGGCGCCTTTGCGCGCGAGCCTGGACAAGCTGGCAGGCGAGCTGAAGATCGCCGCGCTCAAGGCATAGCGGAGCAAACCATGCAACCCATTCAGACGGTGCTGATCTACGGCTACGGCGTCATGGGACGCGGCGTCACGAAGACCTTTGCCGACGCCGGCTTCACCACCATCGTGAAAAGCGGCCGCGCCGGCAAGCTCACCGGACTGCCCGCGAGGGCGGTCGCGGTCGAACGACTGCCGAAGGAACCGCCCGATCTCGTGATCGAGTTCGTTCCCGAGGACGCTCGCGTCAAGCAAGCGGTGTACGCCGAGGTGGAAGCGGCCTATTTGGGCGACGCGCCGGGCAGGGCCCCGCTCATCGCGAGCGGGACCTCGGGGCTGGACCTCGTCGAGCTGGCGCGCAAGATGAAGCATCCCGAGCGCTTTCTCGGCATCCACTACTTCATGCCGGCCGACGCCGCTCCGGTGGTCGAAGTGATGGCGGGACTTGCGACTGCCCGCGGCGACGTGGACCGCGTGGCGGACGCTCTCAAACGAACCGGAAAGGAGCCGGTGGTGCTCTACAAGCCGATCGTCGGCTTCCTCGTCAACCGCCTGCAGCACGCCATCCTGCACGAAGCCTATTACCTGATTGAAGCCGGCGTCGCCTCGGCCGAGCAAATCGACCACGCCGCACGCAGGATGCTCGCGCCGCGCATGTGCCTGAACGGCCTCATCCAGCAGAAGGACGTAAGCGGCCTCAAGATCCACGCCGAGGCTCAGGAGTCGATCGTGCCACGCCTGTTCCACAACGGCGTCCCCAACCCCATGCTCCAGACGATGGTCGCGCTCGGCCGCACCGGGCTCTCTGCCGGAAAGGGTTTTTACGACTGGAGCGGCTGCGACGTCGAAGCCGTGCGCACGCAGGCCTCGAGCCAGCTCGCCAAGCTGCTCGAATTCCTCAAGACGGGAATCGGCGCCCCGGCGCCGGGGACGCAGCCGAAGCCGGTTTCCAAGTGAAGGGGCGTCGGGACAGCGACATTTCAGTTATTCAGTGCCGTCAATCAGCACAAATGCCATGAGCGCGGGTACGGAGCCTGGATTGATCCAGCCGTGGTTCGTTCCCCGCTGGATGACGACGTCGAACGGCTTGAGCTCCTGTTCCCCCTCATCCATGAGCAGCTTGATTCTGCCCGAGAGCACAATGCCGTAGTCCAGGGTGCGCGTCTTGTGCATCGCCGGATGACGCCGCGTATCCACGCGTGTGTGAGAAGCGTTGATAGCAGCGAATCCTTTCGAGTACATCTGCTCCAGATCGTCGCGGCTAAGGGCCTGCGACGGCATGAAGCGAACCAATCGCACGACGGTGCCTTCCTTGCGTGGTTCCAGGTCCACCGGCAGCGCGCCCAGATTTGGCGCGCCTCCGAAGCGGGCGGGCGTGCCCTCAGTCACCCACAGCTCATGCAGGGGTCCCTCCATGACAGCGGTCGTGTCCGAAATTATCACCGACCGACCCTGAGCGTTGTGCCCGGTAACGATCCTGCGTACTCTTTGGTCCTCCGCACTGTGTTCCATGTCTCCTCCGTCCTTGGGGTGAGGGAGAATTTTGAGGTAAGTTCTAGCGCGTCGTAGGGGCCTGCGGCCCTCGCACCAGGCGTCCCGGCAGCGACCCCGTCGCAACGCCGCCGCGATGGACCACGGCGCCGCTGACGATCGTAGCCGAGTAGCCTTCCGCGCGCTGGACCAGGCGTCGCCCGCCGCCGGGAAGATCGTGTGCGACCTCGGGTGCATGCAGCAAGAGTCGATCGAAGTCGATGACGTTCAGATCCGCCTTGTAGCCCGGCGCGATGACGCCCCGATCCAGCAGTCCCACCGCGCGCGCGGTGTCGTGACTGAGCCACTTCACAACCTGCGGCAGCGGCAGTCGTTCGCCGCGCGTCCGGTCGCGGACCCAGTGCGTCAGCATGAACGTCGGGTAGCTGCCGTCGCAGATGGTGCCGCAGTGGGCGCCGCCATCGCCAAGCCCCAGCACGGCGCCCGCGTGCCGCATCATGTCCAGCGAAGAGTCGAGCGAGCCGTATTCGTAGTTGCACAAGGTCACATAGAGGTTGTTTCGACCGCCGCGCTCCAGCATCAGGTCGTAGACAAGCTCTTCGGGCGTGACTCCGGCACGCTGCGCCCTTGCCGCAATGCTCTGCTCGAACGGCTGCTCGTAGTCCGGCGGATCGCCGAGCAGGAACATGTGATCGAACTCGCGCGCCAGCCGGCCCAGCACGATGGTTGGATCGGGATCGGCCGATTCGGCGAGGATGCGCGCGCGCATTTCCGGCGTCTTCAGCGCATGGATACGCTCTTCGAACGGAAGGCTGGCCAGCTTGACGTAGGACTCGCAGGTGTAAAAGGTGTTGAGCGTCAGTTCGTGTCCGAGCATCACGCCGATCGCACGGCTCAACACCTGGGCCTTGATCGGCAGCCCCGACGCCGTGGCGTCGGCCGCCCAGTCGAGCACGTCGCGCCAACGCAGCGTCATCGGGCCGTAGGTGCCTTCCAGCAAGGACACCGACAGCGGCCGGCCGGAGCGTTGCACGAGTCGGCGCAGCAATGCGAAGGTCTGATCCGGCGCTTCGAAGTCCGTGATGAGTTGCATCACGCCCTTGCCCGACTCCTTCAGCGCGAGCGCCAGCGCCATCAGTTCGTCCTCCGCGGCCTCGAAGCTCGGCGTCGATTTGCCGTCGCTGGAGCGATGGAAGAAGGTGCGCGAGGTCGAAAAGCCCATCGCGCCGGCCTGAACCGCGTCGCGCACGATGCGCGCCATGTGCTGTAGATCCGCTTCGGTCGCCGGTTGACGATCGGCGCCGCGTTGGCCCATCACATAGACCCTGACCGGCGCATGCGGCACGTACCCGCAGATGTCCATGTCGTACCTGCGCGCGGCCAGGAAGTCGAGGTACTCGGGATAGGACTCCCAGCTCCACGGCAGGCCCTCCACCATCACCGGATGCGGGATGTCCTCGACGCCCTCCATCAGCCGGATGAGCATCTCGTGCTGATCGGGTCTGCAGGGCGCGAAACCGACCCCGCAGTTGCCCATCACCACGGTCGTGACGCCATGGGACGACGACGGGACGAGGCGGTTTTCCCAAGTGACCTGGCCATCGTAGTGCGTATGGATGTCAACGAAGCCGGGCGTGACGATCCGGCCCGTGGCGTCGATCTCGTTACCGCCGCGCCCGGCAACCTTTCCTATCGCGGCGATCCGACCCTCCGCAACGGCAATATCGGCTTCGAAAGGCTCAGCGCCGGTTCCATCGACGACCAACCCGCCCCTGATTATCAGATCAACACCGTTTGCCAAGGCTGCACCTCCTTCGCTCCCGACATAGCTCCAGCTGATACCGCACGGCGCTCGCGGCCCGTTCGCAGCAGCTATGGCTTAGGGCTTTGAACACTCGAAGCATATCGCGGCCAGGCTCGAAGGTAGGTCCGCTCGAGCACAGGCAATGCCCCTGCGCCCACCACTGCGGCGCCAAGCGCACCAAGCAATAGGCCCTGGCTCTGGGACCAATATGCAGAGGTGGCCAGAGCGATGACCGTCCCGAAATTGAGCAGAACGATGATGACCTCTGCCCGGTGAACATTGAGACGGATCCTGCTCTTGCAGTAAGAACAATCGATCTCCATTTGAGCCACGATGGCCTGACTCAATTTTCGCCTTTCCAGATTCGCCTTGCAGACCGGGCACCGGTAGTCCATCTAGAGCGTGGCGGCCAACTCGGCGAAATTGGCCACGATGAGATCGGGCTGATGCGGTGTTTGGCCGAATGGCCGCTTGCGCCGGTCAACGAATGCGGTCCGCATGCCATACGATTTTGCACCGATGCAGTCGAAGGCGTGATTGGCGACAAATAGGATGCTGGAGCGATCCTCGCCGATGATCTCCTCGGCCTTCGCGTAGGTCTTCCAGTGCGGCTTGAAATAGCCGGCTTCCTGCACCGAAATGACGTGATCGAACGTAAAGCCGATGTGCGGCTCGGCGGCCTTCAGCATGTCGCGGTCGCCGTTCGACAGGATCGCCAGCTTGTGTCCCTTGGACCGGAGCTTGTCGAGCGCCGCGACGACATCGGGAAACGGCTTCAGCTTCTCGATCTCGCCGACGAGCGAGCGTACCTCGTCCTGGGTGTAAGTGATACCGCAGCGATCCATGACGTAGGAGACGGCGCGATGTCCGATCTGCCGGTAAGGCGTATGGCCGCGATCGCACAGCGCGTCGATCATCGAGTTCTCGAAGTGTGTGCGGCGCCACCACGTGACGAAGCTGTTCGGGTCGCCCGCCCAGCCCTTCTGTTTCAGGAAGGGTGTGACGGCCTCGGTGAGCCCCTTCTGCATATCGACAATGGTCCCGTACTGGTCGAACGCCAGGACCTTGACTTCGCGCTTCAGCATGTCGGGAGGTTCCATTGGAGTCTCCCAATCTCGGAGAAAGTCCCCACTCCGCACCTGCACAAGCGCTATTCCACCTTGATCCCGGCGGCCTTGATCATCGGCCACCACTTCTCGATCTCGGCCTTGTGGTGGGCTCTCAGCGCCTCCGGCGTCTGCTGATCGCGCGGCGTGATTTCCAGGCCGAGGTCGCCCAATCGCTTTCGCACATCCGGATCGGCAAGGCTTTCCACGACTGCGGAATTGAGTCTGGCGATCGCACTCTTCGGCGTGCCCCTGGGCACCCAGGTGCCGTACCAGATGGACATGTGAAAACCGGCAAGCCCCGCCTCGTCCACCGACGGAACGTCCGGCGCCGCGGGCGAACGCGTCTTCGCCGTGACCGCATGAGCCCGGATTCTGCCGCCGCGCACTTGGGGAAGGGAGTTCGACAATTGGTCGACGATCAGGTCGAGCCGGCCGGCCAGGAGTTCCTGCATCGCCGGGCCGGTGCCGCGATAAGGCACGAACGTGAGCTTGGTGCCGGTAACGTTCTGGAAATAGACGCCGCTCATGTGGGTCCCTGAGCCGACACCTGCGGTGCCGACCAGCACCTTGTCCTGGTCTCTCCTCACCCATGCCAGCAACTCACGCAAGTCCTTTGCGGGAGCGGCGTTCTTCGAGACGATGACCATGGGATTGCTGGCGATCATCGCTACGGGCTCAAGATCGTTCAGCAGGTCGTACTGAAGGGAGTAGATCGCGCCGTTCACCACGTGCGTGCTCCAGTGCCCGATGCTCACCGTGTAGCCGTCGGGCGCCGCGCGCGCCACGCGGCCCACGCCGATGGTGCCCGCCGCGCCGGTGGTGTTGTCCACCACCACGGTCTGGCCGAGGACCTTCCTCATGGGATCGGACAGGATGCGCGCCACGGTGTCGACGGGCCCGCCGGCCGCGAACGGCACAACCAGAGTGATGGGCCGCGACGGATAGGTTTGCGCTGAAACAACCGAGTTGATTCCTAAAGTAGCGACGAGCGCAAGAACGACAGGCAGTGTCCTCATTGTTGATCCTCTCTCTTTTAGCCGGCTCATTGCTTAGGTCCGTTCGGCCATGTACAGCCCGTCTTTACTCCCGGCCGCTCCAGTAGCTGGGCCTGCGTCGGTGGTGGGCAAGCGCGATCACCCTGAGCTCTTCGCCACGGATGTAGTAGACGATACTGTAGGGGAATTTCCGCAACGGGAAGCGGCGTCGACCATTTCTCCAAGGTGCGCCAAGATGTGGGTGGACGCATAGAAGCGCCAGTGCTCTTTCGTATTCCAGAATAAACGCAAGACCAACCTCGGCGTTGGCTTCGCGAGCGTAGAAGACAGCGCCTTCGGTTAGCTCCCAGTCGGCTTCGGGGCTAACCGAAGGAGTCATTTAATCGCGGCGCGGGCCCGGGCGATGGAATCGGCCGCCGGAATCAACTTGGCGCGACCGCTCTCGATTTCTTCGATGCGGCGCTCTACCTCGGCCGCCCAAGCATTCTCGATTTCGTGGTCCTCGAAGAGGCTGGTAATCAGCCGATCCGCGAGTTGCGCCCGTTCCTCGGCCGTAAGCTTCAGCGCCTGGGCTTCAACGATTTCGAGTTGATTCGACATACGAACCCTCTAAGCTGGGAGGAGCACCAATCATACTCGTGGCGGGCGGCCCTCGCCGAAGCCCAAACGTCCGATTTCCGGCCTGGATCAGAGCTCGCCCGAGTCCTCCTGCGATTTCAACAACGCCTCGATCTCCCTCGCCGCCGCCGGCTTGAGCGTCCCCTTGGCGAGCGCAAGGGGAACGGTGCGCAGGCAGAGCAAGCGATAGAGCTCGAGCGAATCGGGCGCTTCTCTTTCGAGGACGTCGAGATGCCTGCGGATGGTGCCGACGTCGCCGCGCGCGACCGCGCTTCCCAGGCCGCCCGGCGCGCCCAGCCGCTCGACGTTGTCCACGGTCCCGCGCAGTAGCGGCAGGAGCGCCGCGAGCGCGTCGCCTTCCGCGATGCCGAGCTTTTTCCACAGCGCGATCGTCTCTTGTATCAGCGCGATGACGAAGGCGCCGGAGAAGTTGGCCGCAGCGTGATAGAGGGCGCGCCCGCCCTCTGGCAACCGCAGCGGTCTTGCGCCGAGGGAACGAGCGAGCCGCTCGAGTTTTTCCACGAGCGCCTCGGGACCTGCGAGCGCGACCGCGCAGCCCGAGAGCGCGTCGGGAGATTCTCCCGGCTCGCCGAACATGTGCAGCGGATGAAAACCGCCCGCGAGCGCTCCGTCGGCGACCGCCTTTTTCAATGTGTCGAGGTCCGCGGCACCGCTGCAGTGCACGCATGCGCAACCCGCGCGCCAGCGGACGCTTGAGACCACGGTTTCGATCGCGTCGTCGGGCACGGTGATAAAAACAAGGTCGGCGAGGTCCGCGACTTCCTGCGGCGCGCCCGCGCGCGCGCCGGAAACGCGTCTCGCGAGCGCTTGCGCCGAAGCGAGGCTCCGGCTCGCAACGGCGACGACGTCGTGGCCGGCGCGGGCGAAACCCGTCGCGAGCCCGGTGCCCACGCGGCCCGCGCCGATGAAACCAAGTGTGAATTTTTTTGCCGGCATCGCCGATCATTGTACGAGGGCTGTCGCTTGCCGGCGACAAACGCAATTGATTTCGTGCGCCGGTCAACGCCGGCCGCGCGCCCGCGTTATCGGCTCATGTCCGCAGCAATGGACATTTCTTTCAACCACTCGTGAGGATATGACATGAAAAAGCTGATCGCAGTACTCGTCACGGCCGCGTTCGCCGGAACGGCGCTCAACGTCGCCGCGCAGGCGCAAAAGGCCACCCCGGCAACACCCGCCGAGAAAGCCACTCCGGCCACACCGGCTCAGCCTGCCAAGGCGAAGGCCGAAAAGGGCAAGAAGAAGGCCAAGGGCAAGACCGAGTCGAAAGGCAAAAGCGAGTCGAAGGCAAAAGCCGATTCGAAGAGCTAGAGCGACACACGGCCCTTGCGGGCCGCGAGGACCAGAAAGGCGGGATCTCCCGCCTTTTTGTTTTTGGGGCTTGCCGAGGATACAATCGCGGGCCTGATCCGGCGGCGCAAGCTTGAATTCCCGGAACTCCGACCCCATCTCGCCGCTAACTCTTCCAGCACGGAGGCCCAAGCCATGAAGCGCATCTTTCTGTTCCTTGCCACCAACCTCGCGATAGTCATCGTGCTCGGGGTGATCCTAAACCTCGTTGGGGCAAACCGGTTTCTCACGGAGAGCGGACTCAATATCGAGACGCTGCTCATGTTTTCGCTCATCATCGGATTCGGCGGATCGATCCTTTCGCTTCTGATCTCCAAACCGATAGCGAAATGGTCCACCGGCGCCAAAGTGATCGACGCGCCCGAGGGCGCGCACGAGCGCTGGCTGGTGGACACGGTGCGCAAGCTCGCCGACAAGGCCGGCATCGGCATGCCGGAAGTGGCGGTATTCGAGGGCGAGCCGAACGCTTTTGCCACCGGCGCCTTCAAGAATTCGGCGCTTGTGGCCGTGTCAACCGGATTGCTTCAATCGATGAACCGGGACGAAATCGAGGCGGTGCTCGGCCACGAGATCGCTCACATCGCCAACGGCGACATGGTCACGCTCACCCTCATCCAAGGCGTGGTCAACACCTTCGTCGTCTTCCTCGCGCGAGTCGTCGGCTACTTCATCGACAAGGCGGTGTTCCGCTCCGAGCGCGGCATCGGCCCGGGTTTCTACATCACGGTGATCGTGTGCGAGATCGTGTTCGGCATCCTCGCTTCGATTATCGTTTTCTACTTCTCGCGCCAGCGCGAGTTCCGCGCCGACGCGGGCTCGGCGCAGCTGCTCGGCACGCCGCAACCCATGATAGGCGCGCTCAAGCGCCTCGGCGGTCTGCAGCCGGGCGAGCTGCCGAAGTCACTCGCCGCCTCGGGCATCAGCGGCCGGCCCGCCTGGATGGCGCTCTTCTCCAGCCATCCGCCGATCGAGGAGCGCATCGCCGCTCTGCAGGGTCGGGCGTAAACCTGACAAGGCTGGGCGCGGTAACCAAGAGCAGCGAACGCCAAGCCTAATCCACTCAAAGCGGGTTTTTCGGCGTGACCGTATAGAAGTCGTGCACTTCGCCCCGGGTGTGGGGGCTCTGCACCCGGCTCAGCGAGAACGCGACGTAGGATCGCTTCGGCGCCGTCACCGCCGCATTGCGCCCTTCCACCTCGATCGCGGCGAGGTCGAGGCGGCTTTCGGTCGCTTCAATCGCCACGTCTCCTTCGATGCGCCCGCCCGTCATCACGATGGTTGAGTTGAGCGCAACCAGCCCGGTCTCGCCGCCCCCGATGCGGCTGTCGTCGATCGTGACGGAGGAATCCAGCACGCGCAGCTCGCGCACGCGTGCGTTGCGAATGTGAACCCGCGTGCAGCCTTCGAGCGTCAGACTTTCGTACTCGCCTTCGAATACGAGATTGCGTTCGTTGCGGCAGTTTCCCTCGCCGTGCTTTGCCAGGCGAGCGACGCCCGGCCGCGGCGGCAGGCCGCGCTCCAGAAACGCTTCGAGCGCGGCGCGAAAGCGCTCGGGCGCTTCCTGCATCGGCGTGTGAGCGGCACGCTCGATCACCACGAGGCGTGAGTTCGGCAGTTTCAGGGCGAGCACCTTTCCCGCGCGAAGCGGCGCGATGGTGTCCTGCGCGCCCCAGACGATGAGCGTGTCGGCGCGCACCTCGGGCAGTACCCGACGCAAGTCCTCGCTCACCACCGCGAGGCCGGCGATCTTCGCGGGGTCGGACCCGAGCAGGGTTTGGCGCAACTGCGGGCTCGACAGAATGACTTGGGGATCGAGGGTCAGCCGCTCCAGCGGCGCGAGGATCCTGCGAGCGAGGTTCGTGAATCTCTCCAGCGGGTCCAGGAAGGGCGGCACGAACTCCAGGCCCAGGTGCGCGAGAAACTGGCTGGTTGCGGCGTGACGGTGCAATACCCCCGGGGCATCGACCACGACCAGCCGTTGCACGTCGCCCGGGTAGGCCGCCGCATAGCGCAGCGCCACCACGGCGCCCATCGAATGCCCCACCAGCACGAACGGGCGGCGCAGGAAGCGCCCGGCGACGTGCTTGAGGACGCGCGCGTAGTTGCCAGGCGAGTACAAGACGTTCGCCTGGTCGGAAGCCCCGAAGCCGGGCAGATCCACGGCAATGACGTGAAACGACTGCTCGAGCCAGGCGATGTGGTCGCGATAATCGCGCGCGCCCTCCTCGCCGATGCCGTGCACCAGCAGGATAGCGCGCGGTTTGCCGCGGCCGGCCTCATAGACGACCACGCGAGCGTTGAACACGGGCTCGTCGATGCGGTGAGCTTCCATTCCCGGCACGCGCGGCTCCTGCCCGGCGGCCCCGGCGGATGCAAGCGCGCACGCCGTTGCCGCGGCGACGGCGCAGCAGCGCCAGGCTTTCGATGAAAGGACCTGGAACGGCACTAGAGCGCTTTCAACGCGTAGCGGCCGTCCTTCTCCCTGGCGAGGCGTCCGGTTTCGCGCAGCGCCTCGAGCGCGAGCACCACTTCGCGACCGTCGCGGCTTGCGAGCGCGGCCATCAGCGCTTCGAACGTCTTAGGCCCGTCCGCGAGCGCGGCTTCGACCGAGGCGAAGCGCTTTCCCTCCAGGCGCGGCGGCTCGGGGACAATGGATTCGATTCCCCGCGCTTCGCCCACCGGCAGCGTGAGATCGAACCCGGCCTTGGCGCCGGTCCGTGCGCCTTCGAGCGACGGATCGAGCGGCAGCGTGCGAAAGCCCGACTGCACCATGAGGTCGCGGTCGGCCTGGAAGCGCGTCGCGAACGCCCAGTCCATCTGCTCCTCCGAAAAGATATCGATATCCGGATCGACCACGAAAACGTGCTTGACGTTGGCGAGGCAGCCGAACGCCGCGGCGATCGCGTTTCTCGCTTCGCCCGGAACGCGCTGCCGCATTGCGATGCGCAGGTTGTACATCCCTCCGCTCGCCGGCGTCGCGTACACCGCCTTCGTCTCGCGCACCGCCGTCTCGAGCGCGTGCCACACCATCACCTCGGTGCGCAGCGCGTTCAACTGCGCGGTGTCGGTGCGGGCGAGATGGCGCCCGCCTATCGTCGCGGTCTGAAAGAGCGCGTCGCGGCGCCGCGTGACCGCGGTGAGATGGAACACCGGGTTTTGCTTCACGGCGCCGTAGGTGCCGAGGAACTCGCCGTAGGGCCCTTCGGCCTCGACGTGTCCGCGCTCATCCAGGTAGCCCTCCAGAACCCACTCGGCGTCCGCCGGCACGCGGATGTCGCAGCTGACGCACTTCACCACCGCGAGCGGCGCGTCGCGCAGGCTCGCGAGGAGGCCCAGCTCGTCCACCGGCAAGCGCATCACCGCGGCGACGTAATCCACAGGGTGCGAACCGACGACGAAAGCGATGGGCAGCCGCTCGCCCCGCATGACTGCGGCCTCGTAGAGCGCGCGCAGGTCGGAGGGCGAATTGAGATCGACCCCGGCTTCGCGCCTTCCGCGCAGCATCAGGCGCCGCACGCCGACGTTGGTCCATCCGTTCGAGGGATCGAGAACGAAGTCGATCGAAGCGGAGATATAGGGCGCGCCGTCCAGGCCGTGCTGAAGATTTACCGGGAGCGACGTGAGGTCGGCTTTGTCGGCGGTGAGCACGACTTCCTGCGCCGGCGCCGCCTCGCGCGGCACCTCGACCACCTGCGGCGTCGTTTGCAGGCGGCGCATCACTTCGGGCAGCAACTTGTCGGACGTGGTCCCGAGGGCGCGGGCGAGACGCGCGCGGCTCCCCATGACGTTGCCGGCGAGCTGCGCGCCTTCGCGGCCGAGCCGCTCGAAGAGCACCGCCTTGGCGTTGCCCTCGAGCGCCGGAGCGACCTCGGCGAGATCTGCGGCTCCGGCCCGGACTTCCAATTCTCCGGACCGCCGCAGCTCCTCGACGAAGCGGCGCAGCCTGAAGCGCTCGAGGTCGATTCCCGTCCCGCGCGCGCTTGCTTTCACTGTTCCTCCTCGGAGCCGCCGTGCGTCAAAACTTCCCCAATCAACGCCGTATCGTACCAGCCCGGCCATCGCGTTGCGCCGCCCATGCCCCAGGCTCTACACTAGCCGCACACCCTGGGAGGCTTCATGGCAAGCATCAAATTCGCCGTCGACGGCAAATCGGTGACGGTCAACGCCGACCCGAACATGCCGCTCCTCTACGCGCTGCGCAACGACCTCGAGATGGGCAACCCGCATTTCGGCTGCGGCCTCGCGCAGTGCGGCGTGTGCACCGTGCATCTGGACGGCGAGCCGGTGCGCTCCTGCGTGATGCCGGTCTCGGCGGTGGCGGGCAAGAAGGTGACGACGCTCAAGGGGCTGGGCACGCTGAAAAAGCCGCATCCCCTTCAGGCGGCTTTCGTCGAGGAGCAGGTGCCGCAGTGCGGCTACTGCGTCAACGGCTGGATCATGACTGCGGCGGCGTTACTGAAAAAGAACCCGAAGGCGAACGACGCGCAAGTGCGCGAAGCGCTCGCCGGGCTGAAGTGCCGCTGCGGAACGCACGTTTCCATCCTGCGCGCGATCAAGCGCGCCCAACAGCAGATGGCCTAGGTGCCGATCATGAATGCACGCGCATTTCCGACTGGAAACATGCCGCTCTCCCGCCGCGAATTCCTGAAAGCTTCCGGCGCGCTCCTCGTGTCAGCCTCAGGGTCTGGCATGGTCGGCGAAACCCTCGCGCAGATCCCCGTCGGAAGCGCGAGGCCCGCGCTTCTGCCCACCGAGCTCGATTCCTGGGTCGCGATCCTGCCCGACGGCCGCGTGACGGCATTTTTCGGGAAGATGGACATGGGGCAGGGTGTCGACGCGGCGATCGCACAGATTGTCGCCGACGAGCTCGACGTCGCTTTCGAGAAGGTCGAAGTCATCATGGGTGACACGGCGCTCACCTGCAATCAGGGAGGCGCCGCGGGCAGCACCGGTATCCAGAACGGCGCACGGCCCTTGCGCAGCGCCGCCGCCGAAGCGCGGCGCCTCCTCGTCGAGAGCGCCTCACAAAAGCTCGGCGTTCCGGCCGCGCAACTGCGCGTCGACAACGGCGTGATCAGCGCGGTCTCCGATCCCGGGAAGAAGGCGAGCTACGCCGAGCTGATCGGCGGCCGCCACTTTCACCACCAAGTCGAGTGGAACAAGCAGACCGGCACTCCCATGGACATCAAGGTCCGGGCGAAAGTAAAGTCTCCCTCCGAATACCGGGTCGTGGGGAAGTCTTTCCCGCGCCGCGACGTCGCGGGGAAGGTATACCGCACCGACAAGTACGTCACCGACGTCGCCCTGCCGGGAATGCTGCACGCGCGGGTGATCCGGCCCGCGCGCGCGGCCTGTTCCGTTGCAGGCGTGGACGAAGGCTCGATCCGCTCGGTGAAGGGCGCGCGCGTCGTGCGCGAGAAGGACTTCGTCGCGGTGCTCGCCGAGCACGAATGGGATGCGGTGCGCGCCTCGCGCATGCTCAAGATCGACTGGAACGAGACGAAGAAGGATCCTTTCCCCTCGATGACCGGGCTCTACGACCACATCCGCAAGGCGCCGGTGGTGAAGCGCGAAGATCCGGTGAAGAAAGGCGATGTCGACGGCGCGTTCAAGACCGCGGCGAAAGTGATCGGAGCGGAATACGAATGGCCCTTCCAGTCGCACGCGAGCATGGGACCCGCCTGCGCCCTCGCCGACGTGCGCGCTGACGGCGTCGTCGTGTGGACCGGCTCGCAGAAGCCGCACTACACGCAGCTGGGCGTGGCGAAGCTGCTCGGGGTTCCGCCCGATAAGGTCCGCGCGATCTGGGTACCGGGACCCGGCTCCTACGGCCGCAACGACGCCGGAGATGCGGCGCTCGACGCCGCGATGCTCTCCAAGCTCACGGGGCGCCCCGTGCGCGTGCAGGGGATGCGCAGTGACGGCATCGCCTGGGATCCGAAGGGCCCGGCCTGCGTGCACCGCGCGCGCGCCGGTCTTGATGCTTCGGGCAAGGTAATCGCATACGAATTCGTGTCCAAGGGCTTTTCGAGAGCCAACATCAACTCCAACGAATCCGATCCGCGCGACAGCCTCGCCGGGATGTCGATCGGATTGCCGCCAAAGCCCGGGATCGCGTTCAGAGTACCCCAGGAGAGCTACGGCTTCGACAACAAGCGGCTGGCGTGGGAAGTCATTCCGCCGCTGCTCGACGCCTGCTCGCCGCTGCGCACCGCGCACTTGCGCGACCCGGTGGGGCCGGAGATCCAGTTCGGCAGCGAGCAGTTCATCGACGAGCTCGCCGCGGCGACCGGCGAAGACCCGGTCGCGTTCCGGCTGAAGTACGTCACCGCGCCGCGCGACGCGGCGGTGATCAGGGCGGCGGCGGAGAAAGCGGGATGGCAGGCGCGTTCCGGGCCGCGTGCGACGCTCATGGGGGGCGTTTATGCAGGCCGCGGAATCGCCTACGCGCAGCGCGGCGGCAGCATCGTCGCGGCGGTCGCCGAGATCGAGGTCGAGCCCAAGTCCGGGAGGATCCGGGCAAGGAAGTTCACCGTGGCGCACGACTGCGGCCTCATCATCAATCCCGAGGGCCTGCGCTACACCATCGAGGGCAATGTCGTGCACGGCCTCTCGCGCACCCTCTTCGAGGAAGTGCGCTTCGAGCGCGACCGCGTGACGAGCGTCGATTGGTTGAGCTATCCCATCCTCGACATCGCCGACGCGCCCGATACCATCGACGTCGTGCTCATCAACCGGCCCGAAGTCGCGCCCACTGGCGCGGGCGAGCCGACCATCCGCGTCATTCCCGCGGCGGTCGCGAACGCGTTCTTCGATGCGACCGGCGTGCGGCTGCGCCGCGTGCCGTTGACGCCGGAGCGGGTCAAGGCGGCGCTCGCGCGGGCCTAGGTCAGGGTGCGGCCGGCGCCGGTATAGGCGACTGCCTCGGTCTCGCCCCTAACGGCTCTGGCGGTCGGCCCGGATCATCTCGGCGCCTCGCTCCGCGATCATCAACGCGGGCGAGTTGGTGTTGCCCGAAGTGATGGTAGGCATGATCGATGCGTCGACCACGCGCAGCCCTGAGACGCCCCGCACGCGCAAGCGCGTATCGACGACGGCGGATGCATCGTCCGCCGCGCCCATCCGGCAGGTGCCGACCGGATGGAAAATCGTGGTGCCGATGTCCCCGGCGACGCGCGCCAGCTCGTCGTCGGACTGGAATTTCGGCCCCGGCAGGAATTCCTCCGGCGAGTAGCGATCGAGCGCGGGCTGGGTTGCGATGCGGCGCGTCAGGCGCAGCGACTCGGCGGCGACCTTGCGGTCCTCCGGCGTCGACAGGTAGCGGCAGTTGATTCCCGGTGCGGCGTGCGGATCGGGCGACTTGATGCGCACGGTGCCTCGCGAAGTCGGCCGCAGGTTGCACACGCTGGCGGTGAACGCGGGGAAGCGGTGCAGCGGTTCGCCGAACTTGTCGAGCGAAAGCGGCTGCACGTGATACTCGATGTTCGGTGTGGCGTGCTCGCCCGAACTGCGGGTGAAGCCGCCCAACTGGCTGGGCGCCATGGTGAGCGGCCCGGTGCGCAATAGCGCGTACTCGAGCCCCATCATCATCTTTCCGACCAGGCTGTTGGCGCGCTGATTGAGCGTGACGGCGTTGCGAACCTTGGAGATCGTGCGCAGCTGCAGGTGATCCTGCAGGTTCTCGCCGACGCCGGGCAGTTCGTGCACCACGCCGATGCCGTGCTCCTGGAGCAGGGACGCCGGACCGATGCCGGAGAGTTGCAGGATCTGCGGCGAGCCGATGCTGCCGGCGGCGAGGATCGTCTCCAGGCGCGCTTCGGCGAACGCATCCTCGCCCGCGCGCCGGAACTCGATGCCGTGGCAGCGCCTGTCGGCCATGCGAAGGCGCAGGACGTGCGCACCGGTGACGACGCTCAGGTTCGGGCGGTTCATGACCGGGCGCAGGAAGGCCTTGGAGGTGTTCCAGCGCACGCCGCGCTTCTGGTTGACGGGGAAGAATCCGCAGCCCTCGTTGTCGCCGCGATTGAAATCATCGCTGCGCGGAATGCCCGCCTGCACCATCGCTTCGCGGTAGTGATCGAGAATCTCCCAGGACAGCCTTTGCCGCTCGACCCGCCACTCCCCTCCGGCGCCGTGCGCCTCGTCGGCGCCGCCGAAGTAGTCCTCGCTCTTGCGGAACACCGGCAGCACGGAGTTCCAGCTCCAGGCGGCATCACCGGTGATGCGCGCCCATTCGTCGTAGTCGCGCGCCTGGCCGCGCAGGTAGAGCATGGCATTGATCGACGAGCAGCCGCCGAGCACTTTGCCGCGCGCGTAGAGGATCGAGCGCCCGTTCAATCCCGGGTCCGGTTCGGTCCGGTAGCACCAGTCGGTGCGCGGATTGCCGATGCAGTAGAGGTAGCCGACCGGAATGTGGATCCAGATCCAGTCGTCGCGCCCGC
>Ga0137451_1000061_pt1 | contig 36276 bp, 36 predicted proteins | sample EasRivERMGT500_2_FD_102336 | JGI IMG/M metagenome (GOLD analysis project Ga0137451, IMG submission 102336) | Soil microbial communities from meander-bound floodplain in the East River, Colorado, USA - East River MetaG ERMGT500_2 | ecosystem: Environmental > Terrestrial > Soil > Floodplain ... | reverse complement strand
TCGTAGCCGAGCGCCTTGTAGATGCGCTGCCAGTTCAGCCAGTTCATGAAGCCGGCATTGGTGTAGAACACCGGCTTGCCGCTGAAATCGCGCCAGCACTTGAACTTGTCGGCGTCCTTGGCCGCAACGGCCATCATCGACTCCATCGGATAGGAGTACCAGGTGTGCGCGATCTCCGGCATCTTGGCCTTGTAGTCCTTGAAACCGCCGATGCGCTCATGGAACTGGGTCATGCCGATGTCGGCGGTGTAGGCGATCTCGCCGTTGCCGTCCATCACCGCCTTCATGGCGACGGTGGGCGAGGCATACGGCTGGACCGTGACGGTGTACTGGCCGCCGAGCGCCTCTTCGACGATTCGGGTCATCGAGGCGGCGATCTGGTAGCCGTACGAACCGACGGCCGAAGTCGCCCAGCGAAGCGACTTGCGCTCCTGGGCCTGGGCCGGCGACATCGCGCAGACGGCGAACACGGAAGCGAGCGCCGCTGCGGTTGCCGTGAAGCGGTAAGCCGAGCTTTTCTTCAACATATCGTCCTCCTTCAAGTGATAGGAAATTCAATCTGCCGTTGCCAGCGTCCTGTGCAATGCAATGCTGCAGTGATGCCGTATCCGGGCCCCGTGCACCCGGTTGCGATCAGGGTGGCCGGCGCGCGTTCCGGGCGCCCCGCGACGTCACGACCAATCATGCAGTCCCTGGGCACGCCAGGTCAAGCACTGCTCGAGTTTCCGATGCAACCCCTTCACCGGCGGAGCGGTGGTGGACTATCATCCTCACTATTGGTGCGCTTCCCAAATGAAAATAGCCTTCATCACCGATCCCTTGCCCTCGTTCAAGATCCATAAGGATTCGACCTACGCGATGATGGTCGAGGCCGCGCGGCGCGGCCACGATCTTTTTTTCATGATGCAGGAAGACGTGATGTGGAAAGCCGGCCGCGTTATCGGCGAGATCACGCGTCTGACCCTGACCGGGGAGAAGGACCTCTGGTATCGCGCCGAGCCGCCGCGGCAGACACCGCTCGCGGAGTTCGACGCGGTGCTGATGCGAAAGGATCCGCCCTTCGACGCGGAATACCTCACCAGCACGTGGCTCCTCGAACTCGCCCAGAACGAGGGCGCGAAGGTATTCAACCATCCGCGCGCCCTGCGCGACCACAGCGAGAAGCTTGCCATTGCGGAATTTCCGCAGTACGCCACGCCGACTCTGGTGACGCGTCTGGAAAAGGAACTGCAGGAATTCATCGACGCGAACGGCGATGTGGTCCTCAAGCCGCTCGAGGCGATGGGCGGGCACTCGGTGTTCCGCGTCATCGACCGCGACCCCAACCGAAACGTCATCATCGAGATGCTCACCCGCGACGGCGCCAAGTCGATCATGGCGCAGCGCTACATCCCCGAGATCCGCGACGGCGACAAGCGCATTTTGCTGATCGCGGGCAAGCCCGTGCCGCACTGCCTTGCGCGCATCCCCAAACCCGGTGAGACGCGCGGCAATCTTGCCGCCGGGGGCACGGGCGTGGCAAGACCGCTTTCGGCGCGCGATCTCGAGATCGCCAACGCGCTCGGACCCAAGCTCGCGGGCCGCGGCCTGCTTCTGGTGGGCCTGGATGTGATCGGCGACTATCTCACCGAGATCAACGTCACCAGCCCCACCTGCTTCCGGGAAATCACCGACCAGACCGGCTTCAGCGTCGCGGGTATGTTTCTCGATGCCCTCGAGGCGGCTTGCGCCGCGTAGCGCAGCGATCATGGTAGGAATTCTCATCGTCGCGCACGGCGCCCTCGGCGAGGCCCTCATTCACGGGGCGAGCCACGTGCTCGGCAAACGCCCGCTCCAGGTTCAGCAGCTGGGGGTAACCGTCCACGATGATCCCGACGCCATCCTGCCCCAAGCGCAGGAGCTGGTGCGCCAGCTCGACAGCGGCCAGGGCGTGCTGGTTTTGACCGACATCCTGGGGGCGACGCCTTCGAACATCGGGACGCGGCTGCTCAAGCCCGGCAAGGTCGAAGGCGCCTCGGGGGCGAGCCTGCCGATGCTGATCCGGGCGCTCACCTACCGCGACGGACCGCTTGCCGGCGTTGTGGACAAAGCGATCAGCGGCGGCTGCGAGGGCGTGGTCAAGCTGAGCGCCGATGTTTCTCATGCCAAAAGCCGAAGCTGAGATCGTCAACAAGCTGGGGCTGCACGCGCGCGCCGCGGCAAAGCTCACGCAGCTCGCGGGCGGCTTCGCCGCCGAGGTGTGGCTGTCGCGCAACGGCCGGCGCGTGAACGCGAAAAGCATCATGGGCGTCATGATGCTGGCGGCGGGCAAGGGCAGCCGCATTCTTATCGAAGCCGACGGTGAGGACGCCGAAGGTGCGCTCGCTGCCGTGGTGCGGCTCATCGCCGAGCGCTTCGGGGAAGCCGAGTGAGACTCGAATGAAACCGGCTGAAAATTCTCAGGCGATCGGCGCGAGCTTCACTCTGCACGGTGGTGGGGTCTCCAGCGGAATCGCGATCGGCCAGGCGCACCTGGTTTCCACCGCGCGCCTGGAGGTCGCGCACTACGAGATCGCGCCCCAGGATATCGAGGCCGAGATCGAGCGCTTCGACCGCGCGATCGCACAGGTCCACGGCGAGCTTGTCGCGTTGCAAACGAGTATGCCCGCCAGCGCACTGGCGGAGATAAAGGCGATCCTCAGCCTGCACGCGATGCTGCTCAAGGACGCCAACCTCTCCTCGGTGCCCCGCGATCTCGTCCGCAATCGCCGCTGCAACGCCGAATGGGCGCTGGTGCTGCAGATGGACTATCTCACTTCCCAGTTCGAGGAGATCGAGGATCCCTACCTGCGCGAGCGCAAGCAGGACATCGTGCAGGTGGTCGAGCGGGTGCTCAAGGCCATGCTTGGCACGGGGCACGCGCCTGCCACGCCTTCGCACGAGGAGGAACTGATCGTGGTCGCGCACGATTTGTCGCCCGCCGACATGATCCTGTTCAAGCAGCACCAGTACGCGGGTTTCGTGACCGACTTGGGCGGAGTCACATCGCATACCGCCATCGTCGCGCGCAGCCTCAACATCCCGGCGATCGTCGGCCTGCACCACGCGCGCAGCATGGTCCGGGAGGGAGAGGTCCTGATCGTCGACGGTGCAGAAGGCGTGCTGATCGTCAATCCGGGCGAGCAGGTACTCGAGCAGTACCGGGAGCGCAGCCGCCAGATCGGAATCGAACGGCACAAGCTGAAACGCCTGCGCACCGCGCGCTCGGCCACGCTGGACGGAGTCGCGGTCGAGCTTCAGGCCAACATCGAGCTGCCGCAGGACGTGAAAGAGGTCAAGGAAGCGGGAGCCGCCGGAATCGGCCTTTTCCGCAGCGAGTTTCTGTTCCTCAACCGCGACGATCTGCCCTCGGAGGACGAGCAGTTCGAGGCCTACCGGGAAGTCGCCGACGCCATGGACGGACGGACGGTCACGATACGCACGCTCGACCTCGGGGCCGACAAAACCATCAACGGCGCCGACCGCGGCGGCCCGAATCCGGCGCTCGGGCTTCGTGCGATTCGCTTTTGCCTCGCCGAGCCGCAGATGTTCCAAACGCAGCTGCGCGCGATCCTGCGCGCCTCGCGCTACGGAAAGATACGCCTGCTCATTCCGATGCTGGCACACGCGCACGAGGTCGAACAGACGCTCGCCGCCGTGCGGCACGCGAAAGAAACGCTCGACGACCAGAAGGTGCGCTACGACCAGCGCGTCGAGATCGGCGGCATGATCGAGGTGCCGGCTGCGGCGCTGTCGCTGAAATATTTCGTCCGCGACCTGGATTTTTTGTCGATCGGCACGAACGACCTGATCCAGTACACGCTCGCGATCGACCGCACGGACGACACGGTGGCGCACCTGTACGATCCGCTGCACCCGGCGGTGCTGCACCTGGTCGCGCAAACCATACGCGCAGCGAAACGCGCGAAGATCCCGGTTGCGGTGTGCGGAGAGATGGCCGGCGATGCGGCCATGACGCGCCTCCTGCTCGGCTTCGGCCTTCGCGAGTTCTCGATGCATCCGGCGCAGCTGCTCTCGATCAAGCAACAGGTCTTGCGCACGCGGGTCCGGGAAGCTGAAGCGCTGGCCGCGCGCGTCTGCCGGACGCACGACCCGGCAAAGGCGCGCGCGTTGCTCGCGAAGCTCAACGCCTGAGCCTCTTTGTCCCGTTGTAATTGACGCCGCCGCCCCGCTGAGGTAACTTCCTCCATCGCGCCGATTTGACGATCAGCTTGCAGGCGCCGCCGGGTTGTAACCGAGCGTAAAACAAATATTGCTAAAGCGAGGGCGACCCGTTTAGCAACTGATTAACGATACGAGGGGAAACATCCCCTCGTGCTCCCCTGATAGGGAGCCGTCACAAGAACCCGTGACGGCGTTTTGAAGGAAGGCTGAACGGGTTTTTATTTTGATGGCGCCGAGAAACCACATAGAACCGCGCTCGGTCGGGCAGGTAAGACCGCAGACGCTGCATTTCACCGAGCCGCTGCGCTTCAGGAGCGGGGCGCAGCTCGACCCGTACGATCTCGTCTACGAGACCTACGGGACGCTTAACGCGGCGAAATCGAACGCGGTGCTCGCCTGCCACGCGCTCAACGCCGCCCACCACGTCGCGGGCTATTACGCCGACGACCCGGACAACATCGGCTGGTGGGACAACATGATCGGGCCCGGCAAGCCGGTCGATACCGAGAAATTTTTCGTCGTCGGGGTCAACAACGTCGGCGGCTGCTTCGGCTCGACCGGCCCCAAAAGCGTCAATCCCGCGACGGGCAAAGCGTACGGCTCGTCGTTTCCCGTGGTGACGGTCGAGGATTGGGTCAACGCGCAGGCGCGTCTCGCAGACCGCCTGAGCATCGGCGCCTTCGCCGCGGTGATGGGAGGAAGCCTGGGAGCCATGCAGGCGCTGCAGTGGACGATCGGCTATCCGGATCGAATCCGCAATGCGATCGTGGTCGCCGCGGCGCCCAAGCTCTCGGCGCAGAACATCGCCTTCAACGAGGTCGCGCGCCAGGCGATCACCACCGACCCCGATTTTCACGGCGGCGACTACTACGAGCACGGCGTGGTGCCACGCAGGGGCCTGCGCCTTGCGCGCATGATCGGCCATATCACGTATCTGTCGGATGACGCGATGATGGAGAAGTTCGGGCGCACCTTGCGCTCGGGATCGATTCAGTTCCATTTCGACGTCGATTTCGAAATCGAGTCCTACCTGCGCCACCAGGGCGACAAGTTCTCCGAGTACTTCGACGCGAATACTTACCTGCTCATCACCCGCGCGCTCGACTACTTCGACCCCGCCGCTGCATATGGCGACGATCTGTCCAAGGCGCTCGCCGCGGCGCACGCCAGGTTCCTGGTCGTGTCGTTTACCTCCGACTGGCGCTTTGCGCCGCCGCGCTCGCACGAGATCGTCAAGGCGCTGCTCGACAACCGCCTGGATGTTTCCTACGCCGAGATCGACGCGCCGCACGGGCACGACGCATTCCTGCTCGACGATGCGCGTTACCACGCGCTGGTGCGGGCCTACTTCGACGGCATCTTCGAGCGCCTATGATCGGGCAAGGCGCGCTCTCGGACCGCTCCGATTTCCAGGCGATCGCCTCGTGGATCAGGCCTGACTCGAGCGTGCTCGACCTGGGCTGCGGCGACGGGCTTCTGCTCAAGTACCTGAAGCAGACCCGCAACGCCCGCGGCTACGGGATCGACATCGCCGACGCCAACGTGCTCGCCTGCGTGAAAAACGGCGTCAACGTCATCCAGAGCGATCTGGAACGGGGCCTGGCGGGTTTCGATGCAGGTTCGTTCGATTGCGTGATTCTGTCGCAGACGCTGCAGGCGGTGCGCCACACCGAGGAGATCGTCCTGGAGATGCTGCGCGTGGGGCGCGAGGCGATCGTCTCCTTTCCCAACTTCGGCCGCTGGGACCTGCGGCTGCAGCTCGCTTTGGGAAAGATGCCGATGTCGGCGGAGCTGCCCTACCAGTGGTACAACACGCCCAACGTGCATCTGTTTACGATCGCCGATTTCGAGTCGTTCTGCGCCGAGCACGGCATTCGCGTGCTCGAGCGCGTCACGCTGCACCGCGGCCGGGCCGTCAGGACGTTCGCCAACTTCTTCGGCAGTCTCGCCGTCTACCGCGTCGAGAAGCGGCGCTAGCGCCGTGGACTACGACGTCGTCATCATCGGCGGCGGCCACAACGGCCTCACCTGTGCCTGCTATCTCGCCGGCGCAGGACTCAAGGTGCGCGTGCTCGAGCGCCGCGCTGTCGTCGGCGGCGCGGCCGTCACCGAGGAATTCGCGCCTGGCTTTCGCAATTCCACGGCCGCCTATACGGTGAGCCTCCTCAATCCGAAGGTCATCCGCGAGCTGAAGCTCGCCGAGCACGGATTGCGGATCGTCGAGCGACCCTTTTCGAATTTCCTCCCCCTGCCCGACGGCCGGTCTTTCAAGCTCGGCCCTACCCTGGTCGATACGCAGAAAGAACTCGCCCGCTTTTCTTCGCGCGACGCCGGGCGACTGCCCGACTACACCCTTACGATCGAGACCGCGGCCGACGCGCTGCGCGCTCTCGTTCTCGAAACACCGCCTAACCTGGGCGGCGGCTGGCGCGACTGGCTGCGCGCGCTGGCCTTTGGCGGACGCCTCGCCTGTCTAGCCCGTCCGGCGCAGCGTGACCTGTGGGAGATCGTGACGCGCAGCGCGGGCGATCTCCTCGACTACTGGTTCGAGAGCGATCCGATCAAGGCGGTGTTCGGCTTCGACGCTCAGGTGGGCCATTTCGCCAGCCCCTATTCGCCCGGCTCCGCCTACGTGCTCCTGCACCACGCGTTCGGCGAAGTGAACGGCAAGCGCGGAATCTGGGGACACGCTCTGGGCGGCATGGGCGCGATCAGCGAGGCCATCGCCAAGGAGGCGCGCGCTCGCGGGGTCGAAATCACCACCGGGGCGGAGGTTGCGGCGGTGCGCGTCAAGGCCGGGCGCGCTACGGGCGTGGCGCTCGCCGACGGGGTTGAAATCGAAGCTCGCGCAGTTGCCGCCGGGGTTAATCCGAAGCTGCTCTACCTGCGCCTTATCGAGCCGCAGGCGCTCGATTCGGATTTCCGTTCGAGAATCGAGCGCTGGAAGTGCGCATCGGGGTCGTTTCGCATGAACGTCGCGCTCGACGAGCTACCGGATTTTTCGTGCATGCCCGGGAAAAACGCCCAGCCTCACCACAGATCGGGGATCATTCTCGCGCCTTCGCTTGCCTACATGGAGCGCGCTTATTTCGATGCGCGCACTGGCGGATTTTCGCGCGAGCCCATCATCGAGATGCTGATCCCGAGCACCGTCGACCCCAGCCTAGCTCCACTCGGGAAACACGTGGCAAGCCTCTTCTGCCAGCACTTCAACCCCGTGCTCCCCGACGGCCGCAACTGGGACGACATCAAGGAATCCGCCGCCGACGCGATCGTCGAAACGGTCAACCGCTACGCGCCGAATTTCAAATCGAGCATCCTCGCGCGCAGCATCCTCTCCCCCCTCGACCTCGAACGCGAGTTCGGCTTGATCGGCGGGGACATCTTCCACGGCGCGCTCACGCTCGATCAGCTTTTTTCCGCGCGGCCGGTGCTCGGCTACGCCGACTACCGCTCGCCCGTGCGCGGGCTATACCTGTGCGGTGCCGGCGCGCATCCCGGCGGCGGCGTCACCGGAGCGCCGGGGCACAACGCGGCTCGCGAGATCCTGAGGGATTTCAGGCGCGGATAGTCTTCGGCTATTTCCCCGATGTGTAGTACTCGCGCAGCTTGGCGTACACGGGCGCCATGTTGACCTGGTAGAAGCCCAATCCGCCCTTACGCAGCTCGAATTTATGCGTGGTCCCCAGCGCGAACTGCCTCCAGTATTGCCCGTCCTTGTCAAACTCGAGTACGGGCAACCGCGAATCGACGGGGGAGAACACGACGTAGGCGGTTAGCCGATATTCGCAATCGCGCAGGCCTTCGGAATCGGTCGCCTCGTTCAGCCGCAAGAGGCCTGGGTAGAGCGCCAGCCCCACCATACCGCCCAGCAAGAGGGATAAGCCGAGCGTTTCAGCACGCGGCACTCCAGCCGAGGCAAGCCACAGCATGCCAACCAGCACTGCAATCGCACCCCCCAGGGCAAAGAGCACCCAAGGCGGATTCACCGCATAGCTTTCCTCGGATATCGCGATATCGACGATAGCGTAGCCAAGAAGAAGGAGCGCGAGCACCGTGGCAACGAGCGCGTGGCGATGGCTCTCCAGGGCGAAGCCGGAGACGCTCCCCTCGCCTGTCGTGACCTTTACTCCAGCCTGCCTTGCGTAGCGCACGATGTCGGATTCTTCAACCGCGCGCAAGGTCTTTTCCATTTCTCGCGAGCCGCCCATGCCGGAGAAAAAACTCTCACGCCACGGAACGCTCCTGGCCTCGGTTGCTTTCCCTTCGGAATCGACGGCCGACCATTGCAAGGCCTGAAGTTTTTTCTTGACCGGTCCCGCGTCGATTTCGAGCGCGGCGAGGTTCGGATGAAACATGACCTTGGGCACAACGATGCGAACCTCGCGCACCTGGGACCATTGCACCGACCAATCCGGTTGCAGGGAGCGAAAAGCATCGGGCAGCGGCGACTTGTAGCTGATTCCCGAGTAGTCGAGATGCAGGCGCTCGTACTTGGACGCGCGCCGAACGTGCCAAAAGTGAACACCCCCGAAGACCATGATGGCGAGGAACTCCAGTTGCTTATCGATCGGCGCTTTGCGGAGCAGCTCCAGCAAATTACGAGGCAGCTTCGCGAGCGTCTCTCGATCCAAGTCCCCAAACGGACTGTTGAATAACAGATACAGGATCCAAAGCAGCGCCGAGAACACGGCAACCGTGAGGAACGTCGCCACCCAACGCTCCTTGCTGGATGACCGCCTCTGCCGCCGCATCAGCACAAGAGGCTGCAGGCGCTCTTTGCTCACGACCCAGTCCCGGCCCTGACTTCCGCCCGCGCAGCGAGGTAGGTGTCGAGCAGGTTCACGCTCCAGATGAAGGCGTAACCCGCGGCCGCAATAACGGGCAGAAGCGGGTGGACCTCGGCGGTCTTTCTCGCGATCGCAATCAAGGGTCCCATCATCTGCAGTACCCAACTCGCGACGCACAGAAAGGTGATTATTCCCATCCCCAGACGTTGTTGGCGAAGTTGACCCAGACCGGGAAGGACCGCCGAAAGCAGCAAAGGCACGCTGAAACCCGCACCACCACTGCGTTCGACTGGCGCTCCATCGACCGCAATGTCGCGAAGGTGAGCGACGCCCGCACCCGCACCTTTGGCCGTCAGGGATAGCGCCTGGCCCAGTTCTCCGGCGGCTACGGGGTCTAATACCGGAAACAGGTGCCGCTTCCCGGCGATTTCGATCGCAAGCGGGGTCGTGTTCAACCTGCCGACAAGCCGCTCATAAAAAGGCAAGGCCCGTACGCGGATCGAGGCCCTGGATACGGCGACACGCAGGATTTCCTGAGCACGCGAAAGATTTCGCAGATTCGCGCGCAGCGTGAGCACGAGAAACCGCCGCGGGGTCAGCACGAGTATTTGGACGCGTCCCAAAACGTTGCCAACCAGCGCCAATCGCTCGATCGGCTCGCCCGGCTGCATGAGATTCTTGAGGCTCTCACCCAGCCTTCTGAGCAGGGACTGGGTTGAAAAATCCAGGATGTCGCTGTATTTTCCCGCGCGAAGCATCCGGTCGAAATGCCACACTCCAATGGCACACGGCAGCACGACGACAAGCAGGAAGCTCTGGGCGGCCGCCGCAAGCAAGAGCGAGTTCATCGGCCGCGCAACATTCCACAGCACGAGATTGGCAATGACGTTGAGGCCGATTATGACGAACGACACCCTCAGTACTGCCCAAAAAGCAAAGCTGTTCAATCGAAGAACGCCGGGTTTGGCGTATTCCACGGCCTGCACTGCGAGGCTCGCGCCAAGACGTTCCTGCACACGTCGCTCTCGGCGCAACAGGAGCATCAGGACCACGAGCACGCCGATCAGTAGTACTTGCCCGCCAGCGATCGTCGTCCGGTACAGCTTGCGCAGCTGTTCGACCTCGCGGTACGCCGCTTGGAGCGACTCGTCTCCGAATGAGCCCAGGCGCGCTCCATCAAGACCGTAGCGGTGTATCGCCAGCCCGAACTGATCGCTCACCAGCACGTCTTCCGAACGGACTAGCAGCCCGGAAGGGTCCGCCGAGGGCGGCAGGGCCAATTCGGCCAGGCGCTTGCCTTCAGGGCTCAGCTTGAAGACTCTTCCGCGCTCCATGCCGCTTGCCATGATGCTGACAAAGCGCGCGTCATCGGCCGCGATGCCGATCAATGCCGGCCAGACATATCCTTTGTCCGCCTGCGCCTGAAACCCCGCGGCGGCAAGGGGTTCCAGCTCGGACGTAAACGCCCGCACTGCATGGTGGTTCGTATCGACGAGTAGGACTTTGCCTTCTCGGTCGAGCGCAAGCCCATTGGGAAAGTGCAGCGCTCCGGGTTGGCCGTCGGTGGATCCGTAGGACCTGAGAACGCGCCCGTCCCTGCCCAACCGCAATACCCGATGATTGCTCGTGTCGGAGATCACAAGATCCTGGGTGCCGGGCAGGGGAAGAATGTGGAAGGCGCCGAACAACCTTCCGCGGCCGCCGGCGGCGGGATCGATGGTCGCTCGCAGGGCGCCGCCTGCATCGACGACATGCAAGAGGCCGGTTTCGCGGCTGCCCACCATCATCGCGCCATCGGCCGCGGGCGCGAGCGCGGCGACGGGCGGGAAAATACCGAGCGCCTTTACCGGGATTCGTCGTACCGACGTGCCGTGCCGGTCGAGCACGTGTAACTCATGATTGAGCATGAGCCATACCCGGCCGTCTGACGCCTGCGCAAGCACTGTAGGCCCGTAGAGATCGGTAACGCGCCTGCTCGCCCAGTTGATCGCGAGCACGATCCCCAGCGTCGCGACGAGCGCGACGAGGAGAATTCGTTTCTGCCGGTCGGTCAGTTTCACTTTCGGACTGTTCTCAGTTCGCTACGCCCACCCCGACCACCGATGCATGGCCTGACGAAAAAGCCGCATCGCCGAAAGAATACTCACCCCCCAGAAACACGCCTCGCCCGGAACTGCCCTACGGGTTTTCCGCCCGTCTTGACCGACCCCGAGATCACCCCGCCGCGCACGCGTCCGGAGAACTCCCGCAGGACGCCGCGATGATCGACAAGGCTGAATCGCATCGCGTCCCCGCGCAAGCTCACGTCGCGCAACCCAAGCTGGCTCGATCTTGCGACGAAGGTGCCTTCGACTTTCTGAAATTTCTGGCTCAGCTTCAGGACCGCGTCCTCGTCCGCCCCGATGTCAACCCCGAGTTTCCAGTCTCCGCCGACCTTGGCGGGCACCACCCAGAAGTACGTGGTGCTGTCCTCGATGTGGGAAGTGTCATCGGGCTCCCAATCCCCCATGTTGAACTCGTGCGAGGCGATGCGCGTTCCCGGCTTCATCTCGAGAAGCTTGGGCCTCAGCCTCAGGTTGAGATCGTCAAGCAGATACATCGTCACCACGGTCGCACTGCTGAAATCGCTGGCGAAGATGTCGCCTTGGACGAATTTCGCGGTGTCGGCCACGCCTTCCGTTTCGGCGTTTTGTCTGGAGAGCGCCACCATGTCGGGGTTGAATTCGATGCCGAGGCTGCGCGCGCGAAATTTCTTCGCCGCCGCGATCACGGTGCGCCCGTCGCCCGATCCGAGATCCACCACGAAATCCTTCGGTCCCACCTGGGCCATCTGCAGCATGCGCTCGACCGAGCGATCCGGCGTCGGCACCCAGATCACGTCCTTTCCGGCCTGACCGACCTTGGGCTTGAATCCCTCCTTGGCGCCCTGGGCCATCGCGAGGGTCGGCGCAAATGCGAGCGCAAACACGAACCGCCGTCTGTGCAAATCAGCTTCCGCCATCTTTACCTCCAGAGGACATGTGAGTCGGGGGCGCGCTCAAGCCGGAACGGGGGCGGCCGACTCCACGGCGGCGATCTCCTCGCGCAACAGCCAAACGAGGACGAGCCCGGGCAGCGCCGCGAAAAACGTCACGACGAAGAAATTGCTCCAATCCATGAGCGCGACCAGCTCCCCGGTCGTCGGTCCGAACAGGATGCGCCCGAGCGAGGCGAGCGCCGAGAGCAGCGCGTACTGGGTCGCGGAAAACCGATGGTTGCACAGCGCCATGGCAAAAGCGACGAACGCCGCCGTGCCCATCCCGCTTGCTAGGTTCTCGAACGCGACCGTGAACACGAGCAGGGCATAGCTCTTGCCCGCCCAGGCGAGAACCGCGAAGGAAAGGTTCGAGATCGCCTGGAGCACACCAAAGAAGAGAAGCGCGCGGTAAAGGCTCATGTTCGTCATGATGATTCCGCCGAGGAGCGCGCCGGTCACCAGCGACGCGAAGCCGAACCATTTGTTTACGACGCCGACCTCGGTGAGATCGAAACCGACGCCCCGGATCAGGAACGCGGTGGTCAGCGTTCCCGCCAGAGCGTCGCCGAACTTGTAAAGAATGATGAGCAGCAGCAGGCTCACGGCTCCCCGGCGAGAGAAAAAATCCCTGAGCGGCGCCAGCACCGCGTCGGCGAGCGTGCGCGGCGTGTCAGACGGGGTTGCGGGCTCGGGGGCAAGAAACGAGGTGAGGATACCGATACCCATCAGCGCCGCCATGAGAAAGTACGTCGAGCGCCAGCCGATTTGATCCGCCAGGATCAGCGCAAGCCCGCCGGAGGCGAGCATCGCGATGCGGTAGCCGAGCACGCCGACCGCGGCGCCCATGCCGCGCTCTTTCGCCGGCAACAGATCGGTGCGATAGGCATCGACGACGATGTCCTGAGAGGCCGAAGCCAAGGCCACCCATAGCGCCAAGGTGCCGACCATCCAGATGCCGTCTTCGGGAGAGGCCGTACCCATCGCGACGATGCCCAGAACGAGTGCGATCTGTGTAAGCAGCATCCAGCCGCGCCGCCGCCCGAGAAAGGGCGGCACATAGCGGTCGAGCAGAGGCGACCAGAGGAATTTCAACAGATACGGAATGCCGATCCAGGAAAACCAGGCGATGGTCCTGATATCGATGCCGGAGACCGTGAGCCAGGCTTGCAGCGTGCTGCCGGTGAGCGCGAGCGGCAGGCCCGAGGAAAAACCGAGAACCAGGATCGCTGCAACGCGAGGACTGCGGATGACCTCGAGGTAGGGCGAAGGCATGCCCGATTGTATACGCGCCCGGGACGGGCTTCGCCTCTAAAGCCGCGCGTCGTAATCGATCGTAAGCGGAGCGTGATCGGAGAAGCGCCTCGCCTTGTAGATCGCGACTTTCCTCGCCCTGCCCGCAATCCCCGGCGTGGAGATCTGGTAGTCGATGCGCCAACCGACGTTTTTCGCCCAGGCCTGGCCGCGATTCGACCACCAGGTATAGCGCTCGGGCCACGGATCGATGCGCCGAAACACGTCCACCCAGCCCAGCTTGTCGAACACTTCGGTGAGCCAGGCGCGCTCCTCGGGAAGGAAGCCGGAGTTCTTGCGGTTCGAGCGCCAGTTCCTGAGGTCGATCTCCTTGTGCGCGATGTTCCAGTCGCCGCAGAGAACGAACTCGCGGCCGCTCGCCTTGAGCTTTTTCAGAACGGGCATGAATTCCTCGAGGAAACGGAACTTGGCCTGTTGCCGCTCCTCCGAACTCGACCCGGAAGGCAGATACACCGACACGACCGAAAGCCCGCGGTAATCGGCGCGCAGAAACCTTCCCTCGGGATCGAACTCGCGGCTGCCGAAACCGCAGGTGACGCGCTCGGGTTTGATCCGGGAGTAGATCGCGACCCCGCTGTACCCCTTCTTCGTCGAACAACAGTGATAGTGGCCGTGAAATCCCCTGGGAACGAGCGCCAGGTCCGCGAGGTCGGTCTCCTGCGCCTTGATTTCCTGAAGGCACACCACGTCGGCCCGCCGGCGCGCGAGCCACTGCGGGAAGCCTTTGGCGAGCGCCGATCGTATGCCGTTGAGGTTGAGCGTGATAATGCGTAACATTTCGTCAATTCTCCCCGGGCAATCTCAGGTGGCCGATTTTCGCAAGGAGTTCATCGCCTTCTGCATCGAGCAGGGCGTGCTCAATTTCGGCCGATTCGTTACCAAGTCCGGACGCACGACTCCTTATTTTTTCAACGCCGGGCTGTTTAATACGGGTGCGGCGCTCGAGCGCCTGGCGCAATTCTACGCAAAAGCGATCCTCGCCTCGGGCGCTCAATTTGACATGTTGTTCGGCCCAGCCTACAAAGGCATCGTGCTCGCGGCGAGCGCCGCGATGGCCCTGGCGCGCCAGGGCCGCGACGTGCCTTTCGCCTTCAACCGCAAAGAGGGAAAAAGACACGGGGAAGGCGGCGATCTGATCGGCGCCCCGCTTGCCGGACGGGTGCTGATTGTGGATGATGTCTTGACGGCCGGCACTGCGGTGCGCGAGTCGCTTGACATGATCGCCGCTCACGGCGCCACTGCGGCCGGAGTAGTCATCTCCCTGGACAGGATGGAGCGCGGTGAGGGAAATCTTTCGGCGATCCAGGAAATCGAGCAGCGCCACGGAATTCCCGTGATCGCCATCGCCAGCCTTGACGACCTGATGGGCTGGCTTCAGGACAGCGCCGAGTTCCGGCAGAATCTAGGTTCGATCAGGGAATACCGGAAACTTTATGGGATCACTCAACATGCGTAGCCAAGTAGTCATGTTCGTTTGCCTGACCGCGCTCGCGGCGGCGCCCGCAGCGGCGCAGCAGCGCATGTACAAATGCGTCGATGCCAAAGGCAAGACTTATTACACGCAAATACCTCCTCGCGAGTGCCTCGGCCGGGACACCCAGGAAATGAACAAAGCCGGAATGTTGAAAAAGACCGAGCGTCCCGTACCGCCGGCGGAGCTCCAGGCGCGCGAAGCCGAGCGCAAGAAGAAACTGGAACAAGGCGACAAAGGCAAAGAGGAACGCCGCAAGAGCGAAGCTCTGCTCGCCACTTATCCGAGCGAAAAGGACATCGAGGACGCCCGGGCGCGAGCGCTGAAAGAAGCGCAGGCCGCCATCGCCGACACCGAAAAGCGCGTCGCCAACGCGCACAAACGCAGCAAGGAACTGGAGTCGGAAAAAGAGTTCTTCGTCAAGAAGCCGCTGCCGGCGAAGCTCAAGCAGGAAATCACGAGCAACGAGATCGACATCAAGAACCAGACCGCGCTGCTCGAAGCGAAGAAAAGAGAGATCAGCACGATCAACGCCAAGTACGACGACGACAAGCGGCGTTATATCGAGATGACCAGCAAAGCCGGGGCTTCCGCGCAGAGAAGGTAGGACTCCTCCGGTCGGCGAGTCTGCCTATCCAGCGCCGAGTCAATCCAGGAACAGATCGGGCAGCAGGGTCTTCGCCGGATCGACCGCGTACTTGCCGAAATCGGCGGTGCCGGCGCGCCGCAGCACGTCTTCGTCGATGAAGAAATTGCCGCTGCAGCCGCGCGCGGGCTGCGTAAGAATCCAGTGTGCGGCGTCCGCCATGATCTCGGGCTTGCGTCCGCGGCCGGGATCGACGCCGGGAATCATCTGCAGCGCCGCCGTGGCGATAATCGTGCGCGGCCACAGCGCGTTCACCGCGATGCCGGCTTCGCGGAATTCCTCCGCCATGCCTAGCACGCACATGCTCATGCCGTACTTCGCCATGGTGTAGGCGACGTGGCGCTTGAACCAGGCCGGCTTGAGGTTGATCGGCGAGGCGAGCGTGAGGATATGCGGGTTCGCGGCCTTTTTGAGGTGCGGAATGCAGGCCTGCGACGCCGCGTAGGTGCCGCGCACGTTGACGCCGAACATCAGGTCGAAGCGCTTCATCGGCGTTTCCATGGTGCCGGTGAGGCTGATCGCGCTTGCATTGTTGACCAGGACATCGATGCCGCCGAAGCGCTCGGCGCCCGCGGCCACGGCCCTGGCAATCTGCGCTTCGTCGCGGATGTCGCATTGCACCGGCAGGCACTGGCCGCCCGCCACTTCGATCTCGCGCGCTGCGCTGAAGATGGTGCCGGGGAGCCTTGGGTTCGGCTCGGCCGTCTTGGCCGCGATGACGATATTCGCGCCGTCGGCCGCGGTGCGTAGCGCGATGGCGAGGCCGATGCCGCGGCTGCCGCCGGTGATGAACAGGGTCTTGCCCTTCAGCGATTCCATTGGGGTTTCCGCTTCTCGATGAATGCGCGCAGGCCGGCGGCGAAATCGGGCTCCGCCGCGCTCTGCGCAAAAGACTCGGCTTCGCGCTGCAGCTGGGCCTCGAGCGAATTCTCCAGCGAGCGGTTGATGAGCGCCTTGGTACGTCCGTACACCGTCGTCGGGCCCGCGGCGAGCCGCGCGGCGAGTTTCTGCGTTTCGGCTTCGAGGACGGCCGCGGGCACGACGCGGTTGACGAGGCCGAGGCGCTCGGCGGTGGCGGCGTCGAAGCGCTCGCCGAGGAGCGCGATCTCCATCGCCTTTTTCTGGCCGACGATGCGCGGCAGGGCGTAGGTCGAGCCGCCGTCGGGAGTGGCGCCGATCAGCGTGTAGGCCAGCGTGAAATAGGCGTTGTCCGCGGCAAGCGCCAGGTCGCACGCCATCATCAAGCTCATGCCAAATCCCGCGGCGGCGCCGCTCACGCTCGCCACCACCGGCTTGGGCATACGCCGCAGGCTGAGGACGAGCGCGTGCACTTCGTGGATGAAGCCCTCGAACTGCACCCGGATTTCCGCACCGGAAAGAGTGGCGAGCCGCTCGTTGAACCACTTCAGGTCGCCGCCCGCCATGAAATGCTCGCCGCCGCGGATCACCACGCAGCGCACCTGCGGGTCCTGCTCGGCCGCGAACACCGCGTCGCGCAAAGCGAGCGTGAGCTCGCGGTTGAGAGCGTTCAGCGCTGAGGGCCGGTTGAGCGTGATGGTCGAGACGGCGTCGCGGGTGACGGTCAGGATTACGGGTTCGGTCATGGCGTGGCTCTCCCGTTACTCAGAGCAGTTTCGTGAACGTTCCGCCGCGCGAGATCGTGAAAAGCAACGGCCCGCGCTTGTTGGCGACTCGCCTCACCATGCCGGACAAGCGCAAGACGAGCAGTTCAGCCAAGTCTTCACCGCTCATGTCCCCGCCCGTAACGATGAATCCGCGCAGCTCCGCCTCCTGATACGCCGCACGCTCCAGCGGGTTGCGCCGTATGTTCTCGTCCTTCGTAATCAGCACCCAGCCGCGACGGCCGACTTCCGGAATCCACTCCAGATCGGGCGCATCCTGCGCAAAGTGGTCGATGTGCACTTCGACGCGGGCGCCCGCCCTGCGGAGCGCCTCGGCGACCACATACCGGCCTATCTGGTAATCGAGGAAAAAAGTGAGCGATGCAAGCCGCTCGGCCTCACGCTGCGAGTAGTTCGCAGCGGATGGCATTTTGCACCGCATCGGGTGCGGCGTTGAACTCGCGCGCCAGTTCGTCGATCGAATCACCCGCCTTGAACCGCTGCGTCAGGATGGATGTCCGAACACCGACTCCGTCGATCACGGGCCTGCCAAACGAGAGACGCGGGTCGATGACCACGTCGCCGTGCTTCGCCGCCCCATGGACAGGAAACAGAACGATCTTTTCCGGAACGCCCTTGGGGTCGCGTAGAACGTACTTGAGGCGATCGAGAATCACTTCGCGCAGCTGCACCTGCCCTTCCTGCGTCGCGCCGATCAGCGCACCGAACTTCTCGACGAAAAGGTGAACCCCGTCTGTCGCGAACTCCTCATCGGCCAACGGACGCTGGGTCTTGAACGTGCGACGCAGGTATTCGACCGCCTTGCGCACCTTGGGCAGCGGAACACTGTGCCGACGGCGAATGGCCGAGAGAACGAACGCCTCGACCAGATTGATAAACGACATCTGGCGGCCTTGGCGGTCCGCGATGTCGATGACAGCCCGAAACGTTTGTTGGCCGAGCAGCCAGGCGCGGAGGGTCGATTTGGGAAGACGCAGATAACCCGCCGCCTCAACGATCGAGTAGGCAGGCACCTCTCGCAAATCACGTTCGGTCAAAGCTTTGCGGCTCACGGCTTCCCCGGTAAACGGGATGAATGGTAGCGCTTGGGCTGCATCGGGGCAATCTTCAGTTCAGTTTGCGCTTCAGGATTTCGTTCACCTGGGCGGGATTGGCTTTGCCTTTCGTCGCCTTCATCACCTGGCCGACGAGCGAGTTGAAAGCCTTTTCCTTCCCCGCTCGGTAGTCCTCGACCTGCTTTGCGTTCGATGCGAGCACTTCGTCGACGATTTTTTCGATTGCTCCGGAGTCGCTGATCTGCTTGAGGCCGCGCCTCTCGATGACCTGGTCCACGGAGCCCTCCTTTTCCCACAGCGCGGGCAGTACCACCGTTGTTGCAGCCGAAGCGGAGATGGTCCCGTCGGCGACGCGCTTCGACAGCGCCTTGAGCTGATCGGGCGTCACTCTGCAGTCCGCAATATCCAGATTGTGTTCCTTCAGCTTCGCACTGAGCGGACCCAAGATCCAATTCGAAAGAGTCGGAACTTCCTCCTTCGGCGCACCCGAGAAAGTGGCTAGCGCGAACTTCGACGTTTCGCGGCTCGCCGTCAGCTGACTGACCTGTTGAGGCGAAGCGCCGCAGCCCACCATCTTGTCACGCTGTACGCTCGGCGATTCGGGCATGGAAGCCTTGATCTGTCCGATCCATTCCTCCGTCACTACCAGCGGCAGCAGGTCGGGATCGGGGAAATAACGGTAGTCGTGCGCCTCCTCCTTGATGCGCAGCGAACGGGTTTCGTCCTTGTCGGAATCGTACAGGCGCGTCTCCTGCGCGATTTTCCCTCCGTCCTCGAGGATGTCGATCTGGCGCTTCGCCTCGAATTCGATCGCGCGTTCCATGAACCGGAACGAATTGAGATTCTTGATCTCGCAGCGCGTGCCGAGCGGCGCGCCCGGCCGCCGCACCGAGACGTTGGCGTCGCAGCGGAACGAGCCCTCCTGCATGTTGCCGTCACAAATGTCGATCCAGCGAACGAGAGAATGCAGCGCCTTGGCGTAGGCGACGGCTTCTTCCGCCGAGCGCATGTCGGGCTCCGAGACGATCTCCAAAAGCGGCACGCCCGCGCGGTTGAGGTCGATTCCGCTCATGCCGTGGAAATCCTCGTGCAGGGATTTTCCGGCGTCCTCTTCGAGGTGAGCCCGCGTGAGGCGCACCTTGATCTCACCGCGCGTCGGGGAGGTGATGGGTATCTCACCTCCTTTCACAATCGGCAGCTCGTACTGACTGATCTGGTAGCCCTTGGGAAGATCGGGGTAGAAGTAGCTCTTGCGCGCGAACACGGAGCGGCGGTTGATATTGTCGGAGAACCCTCCGTTTACCGCCAAGCCAAAGCGCACCGCCTTGGCGACCGCTTCGCGGTTTGCCACCGGCAGCACGCCCGGCAGCGCGATGTCCACAGCGCTCGCCTGAGTATTGGGCGCCGCGCCGAATGCGGTGGACGCTCCCGAAAACATTTTGGACGCGGTGGAAAGCTGCGCGTGCGTTTCCAGGCCGATTACGATTTCCCAGTTCATGGCTGGATCCCCGCCGGCCGCCGCAAGTGCCAGTCGGTTGCCTTCTGATACTGGTGCGCGACTTGCAGCATCCTGGCTTCGGCAAAATAGTTTCCGGTGATGTGCAGCCCCACCGGCAGGTTGCCGTTTCCGAACCCGCAGGGAATGGACATCGCGGGCAATCCGGCCAGATTGGCCGGAGTCGTGTAGATGTCGTTCAGGTACATCCGCACCGGATCGGCCGCCTTCGCGCCGATCTTGAACGCCACCGTCGGCGAGGTCGGGCCGATCACGAGGTCGCATTGTTTGAAGGCTTCGACGAAGTCCTGCGCGATCAACCGCCGGATCTTCTGCGCCTTAAGATAATAAGCGTCGTAGTACCCGTGCGAGAGCACGTAAGTGCCGATGAGGATGCGGCGCCTGACTTCCGCGCCGAAGCCTTCGGCGCGCGTCTTGCGGTACATGTCGGCGAGGTCGCGGTAGCCGCTCGCGCGGTGGCCGTAGCGCACGCCGTCGAAGCGCGATAGGTTTGACGAGGCCTCGGCCGGCGCGATCACGTAGTAGGCGGGGACCGAGAGGCCGCTCGAAGGCAACCTGATCGATACGCGCTTTGCGCCGAGTTTCTCGAATTGCGCAAGCGCCGCTTCAACCGCCTTGCCGACATCGGCGGAGAGCCCCTCGCCGAAATGCTCCTTCGGCACGCCGATGCGCAGGCCCGAGAGCGGCTTGTCGAGGTCCAGCGTGTAGTCCTCCGCTGGACGCTCGATCGAAGTCGAATCGCGCGCGTCGAATCCGGCCATCACGTTCAAAAGCAGCGCAAGGTCTTCGGCGCTTTTTGCGATCGGTCCCCCTTGATCGAGGCTGGAGGCGAAAGCAACCATGCCGTAGCGCGATACGAGCCCGTAAGTCGGCTTTAGCCCCGACACTCCGGAAAGCGCGGCGGGTTGACGGATCGATCCTCCGGTGTCGGTACCGGTCGCCGCGGGCGCCATGCGCGCTGCGATCGCCGCCGCCGATCCGCCCGAGGAACCGCCCGGTACGCACGTCTTGTCCCATGGATTTTTCACCGGGCCGTAGAACGAGGTCTCGCTGGACGAACCCATCGCGAACTCGTCCATGTTGGTCTTGCCGAGGATCACGGCACCCGCGCCGTTGAAGCGCTCGATGACGTGCGCGTCGTAGGGGCTGACGAAGTTCGAGAGTATCTTGGAGCCGCAGGTGGTGAGCCAGTCCTTCGCGACGAAGATGTCCTTGTGTGCAACGGGGATTCCGGTGAGCGCCTTCGCATCGCCCTTCGCGATACGCTCGTCGGCAGCGCGCGCCTGGGCAAGGCTCTTTTCCGAATCGACAGTGATGAACGCGTTGAGCGCGCCGTTCGTTTTCTGGATGCGTTCCAGAAACAGCTTTGTCAGCTCGACGCTCGATATTTTCCTTTGCGCGAGCGCGGCGGAAAGGTCTTTGAGCGAGGCGTAGAGCATGGGACTCAGGATTCAGGCCCGAATCCCGCTATTCAATCACCTTCGGAACGAGGTACAGTCCCTGCTCCTTCTCCGGCGCGACCGCCAGGAATTGTGTTCTCCGGTCGCGCTCCGTTTGGATATCCTCGCGCAAACGCAATTTCATGTCTTGGCCGTGCGACATCGGCTCGATGCCCTCGGTATTGACCCTTTGCATCTGCCCGATCAACTCGAAGATGTCGTTCAACTGGGACCGAACGCCCCTTGCTTCCGCGTCACTAATGCCGATTCGGGCCAGCTCGGCGATGCGTTGGACTTCCTGCAGGGACAGCGGCATCAAAAAACGCTTAAATCGGAAATTTATTTGCTGTATTATAGCGCATTCAAGAACCCTCTTTCCCAAGGAAATCAGCAAGATGTTCGGTTTTTTGCGTGGCTATTTTTCCGACGACATGGCGATCGACCTGGGCACGGCCAATACGCTCATTTACGTGCGCGGCAAGGGCATCGTGCTCGATGAACCTTCGGTCGTTGCGATCCGCCAGGAAGGCGGCCCCAACGGCAAGAAAACAATTCAGGCGGTCGGCAAGGAAGCGAAAATGATGCTCGGCAAGACTCCGGGCAACATCACCGCGATTCGTCCGATGAAGGACGGCGTGATTGCCGACTTCACCGTCACCGAGCAGATGTTGAAGCAGTTCATCAAGAGAGTGCACGAGTCACGCCTGTTCTCGCCCAGCCCTCGCATCATCATCTGCGTGCCTTGCGGCTCCACGCAGGTCGAGCGGCGCGCGATCCGCGAGGCCGCCATCGAAGCCGGCGCAAGCCAGGTGTTCCTGATCGAGGAACCGATGGCGGCGGCGATCGGCGCGGACCTTCCGGTCGCCGAAGCCACGGGCTCGATGATCGTGGACATCGGCGGCGGCACTACCGAAGTCGGCGTGATCTCGCTCGGCGGCATGGTGTACTCGGGCAGCGTGCGCGTCGGCGGCGACAAGTTCGACGAGGCCATCATCAACTATATCCGACGCAATTACGGCATGCTGATCGGAGAGACCACGGCGGAAACGGTCAAAAAGGAAATCGGCTCGGCGTTCCCGGGTTCGGAAGTGCGCGAAATGGAAGTGAAGGGCCGCAACCTCGCGGAAGGGATCCCGAGGAGCTTCACCATCTCATCGAACGAGATCCTGGAAGCGCTCACCGAGCCGCTCAACCAGATGGTCGGGGCGATAAAGTCCGCGCTCGAGCAAACGCCCCCGGAGCTGGGCGCCGACATCGCCGAGAAAGGCATGGTCATTGCCGGCGGCGGGGCGCTGCTGCGCGATATCGATCGCCTCATCATGGAGGAGACCGGGCTCCCGGTGATCGTCGCCGACGATCCGCTCACCTGCGTCGTGCGCGGCTCGGGCAAGGCGCTGGAAAGAATGGACAAGCTCGGGAGCATCTTCGCAAGCGAGTAACACCGAGGCATGGATTATCAGCCGCCGCCGTTTTTCAACCGCGGCCCTGCGCCGCTCGTTCGCCTTGTGTTTTTCGCATCGCTTGCGGTCCTCGTGATGGTGCTGGACGCGCGCTTCCGCTACGCGGAGTCGTTGCGCCAGGTCGTCGCCCTCCTCGTTTATCCGCTGCAGCGCACCGCGCTCGTCCCGGTGGAGTTGCTCAGCGCCGCCGCCGAATTCTTCACCACGCAAGTGGCCCTGAAACGCGAGAACGACGAGCTCAAGACCAGGCGCCTGCAGGACGCGAACGAACTGCTCATCCTCGAGGCGCTGCGCGCCGAGAACAAACAGCTGCGGCGATTGCTGGACGCGCGCGAGCGCCTGAGCGTCGACTCAACCCTGGCGGAGATTCTCTATCAGGGTCGCGATCCCTTTTCACGCAAGGTCGTCATCGACAAGGGCGGCCATCAGGGCATCCAGGCCGGCCAGGCAGTCATCGACGACATCGGCGTTATCGGCCAGGTGACGCGGGTGCATCCGCTCCTTTCCGAGGTCACCCTGATCACGGACAAGGAGCAGAGAACCCCGGTGCAGGTCGTGAGGAACGGCCTGCGCGCGGTCATCTTCGGCGGGGGGGACAGAGGCACGCTCGATTTGAGTTATATGGCGGCGAACGCCGATGTTCAGGCCGATGACGTGCTTGTGACTTCGGGCATCGACGGCACCTATCCAGCCGGCCTTCCGGTTGCGAAAGTGTCGCGCATCGAGCGCGACGCGGCCTACTCGTTCGCAAGAATCACCTGCATACCCACCGCAGGCACCGATCAGCACCGGCAGGTGCTGGTGCTGTCGCAGGAAGCGGGCCTGCCGGCCCCTTCGGGGGAGGCAGAGTCCCGGGCAAGCGGCCTGCCGAAACAGAAGCGCGCGAGAAAACGCGAATGAACGCGGCGCTACTCTGATGGCATTCCTCGAACAATCGCAGCGCATCCTGCTGCCCGCGAACCGCGCCTATATAGCACTCACCTTTGTGCTCGCGCTGCTGTTCAACCTGCTGCCGTGGCGCGACGTCACCTGGCTGCCCGACATGGTGGCGCTCGTGCTCACTTTCTGGTGCGTGCATCAGCCCCGCAAGATAGGCATCGGCATTGCCTGGTTCCTGGGGCTCATCATGGACGCGGGCAACGGCGCGCTCCTTGGCCAGCATGCTCTCGCCTACGCCGTTCTCGCCTTTGCCGCGATCGGCCTGCACCGGCGCATCCTATGGTTCTCGCTGTGGCGGCAGGCGACCCATGTGCTCGTGCTGTTGTTCGCGTGCCAATTGCTGATGCTCGGCGCGCGGCTGATCGCCGGCGGAGTATTTCCGGGTTTCGCCTACTTCGGCGGGAGCCTCATCGCCGCGGCCCTATGGCCGACTGCGACGTTTCTCCTTCTCCTGCCGCAGCGAAGGCCCGAGAGCGTGGACCAGAACCGGCCGATATAAGGCCATGCGCCTCGCGGAGATCCGGAACACCCAGCGCGAGCTGTATTACTTCCAGCTGCGCCTGGGCGTCGCCGGGATCATCGTGCTTGCCGCGTTCGCGATCCTGTTCGCGCGCTTCTTCTACCTGCAGGTCATCCAGAGCGAGTACTACGCGACCAAAGCCGAGGACAACCGCATTTTCATCAGGCCGATCCCGCCCAACCGCGGCCTGATCCTCGACCGCGGCGGCGTCGTGCTCGCCCGCAACTATTCCGCTTACACGTTGGAGCTCACGCTGAGCAAGATCGCCGACCTGGAAGGCACGATCGAGGAACTCGCCACCCTGGTCGACATCCAGCCCAAGGACCGCAGGCGCTTCCGAAAGCTGCGCGAGGAAAGCAAGGGCCTCGACACTCTGCCCCTGCGCATCCGCCTTACCGATGAGGAGGTTGCCAGACTCGCGGTCAACCGTCACCGTTTTCCCGGCATGGATATCAAGGGAAGGCTGTTTCGCCAGTACCCTCTCGGCGAACTCGCCTCCCACGTGGTCGGGTACATCGGGCGAATCGACGACCGCGATGTCGCGCGCCTGGAAGAGGCCGATGTCAGGGGGAACTACAAAGGGTCGGACCACATCGGCAAAACCGGCCTGGAGCGGAGCTACGAGCGCGAGCTGCACGGAACCACAGGGTTCGAAGAAGTCGAAACCGACGCCGGGGGACTCATCGTTAAGCTCCTCAGGCGCACCGCACCGGCGGTGTCGGGCAACGATATCAGCCTTACGCTCGACATCGGCCTGCAGGAAATCGTGGAGCGCGCTTTCGGTGAAAACCGCGGCGCTCTGGTGGCGATCGAACCGTCCACCGGCGCAATACTCGCCTTCGTATCCAAACCTGGGTACGACCCGAACCTCTTCATCGACGGCATCGACCCGGTCAACTGGGACGCGCTCAATAATTCCCCCGAGCACCCGCTCAACAACCGCGCCCTGACCGGACTGTACCCGCTGGGCTCGACCTTCAAGCCTTTCATGGCGCTTGCCGCGCTCGAGCTCGGCACGAGAACTCCGACTCAATTGACTTTCGATCCCGGCTACTTCACGTTGGGAAATACCCGCTTCCGCGACTTCAAGGCGGACGGCCACGGCTACGTGGACATGGTGAGATCGATCGTCGTGTCCTGCGACACCTATTACTACGTGCTCGCCAACGACCTCGGCATCGACAACATCGCGCACTTCATGGGCCAATTCGGCTTCGGCGCGCGCACCGGAATCGACCTGGAGGGCGAATCGGCGGGAGTGCTGCCTTCGCAGGAATGGAAGAGGAAGTACTTCAAGACCCCGGAGCAACAGAGGTGGTACGCGGGCGAAACCATCAGCATCGGCATCGGCCAGGGCTATCACGCCCATACGCCGCTGCAGCTCGCGCTGGCCGTCGCGGCGCTCGCCAACGACGGCGTGATGCATCGCCCGCATCTGGTTGATTACGTCGAAAATCCCAGGACGGGTGAACGCACGTATACGAAGCCTCAACCCTTGAAAACCATCCCGCTGAAGGCCGAGAGTCTTGAAGTCATCAAGCGTGCCATGGCCGGGGTCAACAAGGAGGGCACCAGCGCACGCGCCTTCGCCGGCGCAAGCTACACGAGCGCCGGCAAGACGGGCACCGCGCAGGTGATAGCGCTCAAGCACGGCGAAAAATACGTCGCATCGCAAGTCGACGAATACCTGCGCGATCATGCACTGTTCATCGCCTTTGCCCCCGTGGAGAGCCCGAAAATCGCGCTCGCGGTGCTGGTGGAGAACGCCGGGTTCGGGGCGCGAGCGGCGGCGCCCATCGCGCGCAAGGCGCTCGATTACTATCTGCTCGGCAAGAGCGTTGACAAGCCGGCGCGGCCTGCGCCCGCCCCGAAGAAGCAGGACGGTGATGATTAACCGCTTCCTTGCGCGGCTCTCGGAGGGGATCGACGGGCCGCTCTTTGCCATAGTGTGCGGGCTCCTTGCGCTGGGCCTCGCCACGCTCTATAGCGCGGCCTTCCAGGCGCCGGCGCGGGTCGGCGCGCAGGCGTTGAACATTCTCCTTGCGCTCGCTTTGATGTGGGTCGCCGCGCAGATTCCGCCGCAGGCTTTCATGCGCTACGCGGTCCCGGCCTTCGTGTTGGTCCTGCTGATGTTGGTCGGCGTGGCCTTGTTCGGCGACGTGAGGAACAACGCGCGCCGATGGCTGCCGCTGGGTTTCACGAGCATCCAGCCCTCGGAGCTGATGAAGATCGCGATGCCACTCATGCTTGCGGGGTACTTTCACCGCCACGGGGCGGCGCTGCGCCTTCGCGAATACGCGGTCGCGATCGCGCTGCTTGCGGTGCCGACCGTGATGATCGCCCGCCAGCCCGATCTGGGCACGGCGCTTCTTGTCGCCGCCGCGGGCTTCTCCGTGATTTTCCTCGCCGGCCTGTCCTGGAAGGTCATCGCGGGCGGTTCCGCCGCGGTGCTCGCAAGCCTGCCCATCCTGTGGGGCGCGCTGCACGACTATCAACGCAGGCGCTTCCTCACTCTGCTCGATCCTTCCTCGGATCCGCTCGGCGCGGGCTACCACATCATCCAGTCCACCATCGCGGTGGGATCCGGCGGCATCACCGGCAAGGGCTGGCTGTCGGGCACCCAGACGCATCTCGAGTTCATCCCGGAGCGCGCCACCGACTTCGTCTTCGCCGTGTATTCCGAGGAGTTCGGGCTGATCGGCAACACGCTCCTGCTCGTGCTCTACCTCGCGCTCATCATGCGCGGACTGATGATCGCCGCCAACGCGCCGACTCTCTTCACCCGGCTGGTCGCCGGCTCGATCGCGCTCACCTTTTTCACTTACGCCGTGGTCAACATGGGCATGGTGAGCGGACTGCTGCCCGTCGTGGGCGTGCCGCTGCCTCTGGTCAGCTACGGAGGCACGTCGCTTGTGACGCTGTGTGTGGGCCTGGGGATATTGATGAGCATCCAGCGCCACCGCGCCCTGGTGCAGACGTGAAGGGGCCTGCGGTCGAGCGGTTTCACACCTCCCGATCCGCGCCGCGGGTGTTGTTGCTCGGGGCGCTCGCAGTTGTCGCCGCATGCAGCAGCACCGGCGGACGCGACGGCGGGCCCGCAGGGCGCCCGCCGGTCGATCTCGACCGGGTCGCCGACGCCAAACCCAGGGTCGAACCGCTTCATCCCGGCGCCAACAATCCCTACACCGTGCTCGGCAGGAAGTACGTGCCGTATCAGTCGCTCAAACCCTACCGCCAGCGCGGCATCGCGAGCTGGTACGGGCGTAAATTTCACGGCAGGCGGACTTCGAGCGGCGAGCGCTACGACATGTACGCGATGACCGCGGCGCATACCGTCCTGCCGATCCCGAGCTACGCGCGCGTGACGCATCTCGGCAATGGGCGATCGGTCATCGTGCGCATCAACGACCGCGGGCCGTTTCACTCCGACCGCATCATCGATCTGTCCTACGCGGCGGCGCACAAGCTCGGGGTTGTCAACACCGGAAGCGCGCGAGTGGAAGTGGAGACCATCTTGCCGGGAAAGCTTGCGGCATCGGGCAGGCCCGCATCGCCATGATTCACATCGCGGTTCGCATGCTTCGGAACTCCGGCGTCTTGCTCGGTTTGCTGCTGTGCTGCGCCGCGCTCGCCGACACGCCGCAGCCGCCCGCCGTCGCAGCGCGTGCCTGGCTGCTTGTGGACGTAACCAGCGGCCAGGCGATCGCAAGCCGCAACCCCGAGGAGCGCGTGGAGCCGGCATCGCTCACCAAGCTCATGACCGCGTACATCGCCTTTGCGGCGCTGAAGGCGAAGTCGCTTGCGCCCTCCCAAACCGTGCCGGTTTCGCAGCGAGCGTGGCGCGCGCGCGGCTCGCGCATGTTCATCGAGCCGCGAAAACCCGTTACGGCGCAAGAGCTGCTGCATGGACTCATCGTGCAGTCGGGCAACGACGCCTGCATCGCCCTCGCAGAAGCCATCGCGGGCTCGGAAAGCGCGTTCGTGGACCGGATGAATAGGGAGGCGCAGCGTCTGGGCATGAAGAACACGCGCTTCACCAATTCGACGGGCCTGCCCGAGCCCGGGCACTACTCCACGGCCGGTGACCTAGCGCTGCTCGCCGCCGCGCTGATCCGCGATCATCCCGATTACTACAAGATGTATTCGGAGCGCGAATTCCGCTACAACGAGATCACCCAGCAAAACCGCAACCGCCTCCTGTGGCTGGATCCGAACGTCGACGGCGTGAAAACCGGTTATACGGAGAGCGCCGGCTATTGCCTCATCGCCTCGGCAAAGCGCGGCGCGCGAAGGCTCTTGTCGGTGGTGGTCGGTGCCGCTTCCGACCGCCTGCGCGCGCAGGAGAGCCAAAAGCTGCTCAACTTCGGGTTCCAGTCCTATGATGGCCTGCGCCTGTTCCAGAAGGGCGAGGCGATCGGCAAACTCCAGGTGTGGAAAGGCAGCAAGCGCGAATTGAAGGCGGGCGTCGTCACGGACCTGTACGTCACGGTGCCCAGGGGCAGCGCAGACAAGCTGAAAGCGGAGCTCGTCAGCCGGCAGCCGCTCTTCGCGCCGCTTGCCGCGGGCCAGAGCGTCGCGACGCTGCGCCTGTTGCACGAAGGCAGGCTGCTCGGCGAGTATCCCGTGGTCGCGCTCGACAGCATCGCCGTGGCCGGATTTTTCGCCCGTGCCTGGGATGCGATGCGACTGGGGTTCAGACAAGGGAAAACGAATGATCTACCTTAACGGCGATTTCATGCCGATCGAGCAAGCCAGGATCTCGGTCCTCGATCGCGGCTTCATTTTCGGCGACGGCGTGTACGAAGTGATCCCGGTGTACTCGCGCCGGCCATTCCGCCTCGCCGAACACCTCGTCCGGCTCCAGTCGAGCATCGACGCGATACGCCTTGCCAATCCGCATCCGGCCTCGAAGTGGACCGAGCTCGTCGGGAAAATCATCGCGGGCAATCCCTGGGAGGACCAGAACGTTTATCTCCAGATCACGCGCGGCGCGGCCAGGCGCGATCACGCGTTCCCGAAGGGCCTGAAACCCACGGTGTTTGTCATGGCGAGCGAACTTGTGCCTCCTTCGGCTGAGCTGGTGAGAAGCGGCGCCAAGGCGATCGTGCTGCCCGACTATCGGTGGCTGCGCTGCGACATCAAGTCCACCTCGCTGCTGGGCAACTGCATGCTACGCACTCTCGCCGCCGACGAGGGCTGCGCCGAGGCGATCCTGGTGCGCGACGGCGTGCTCACCGAGGCTTCGGCGAGCAACGTCTTCATCGTGAAGAGCGGAACCGTCCTCACCCCGCCCAAGTCTCACCTGATATTGCCGGGAATCACCTATGACGTGGTGCTCGAAATCCTGCGCGCGAACGCGATCGTCCATGAGGTGCGGCCGGTCGCGGAAAGCGAGCTGCGCTCGGCCGAGGAGATCTGGGTGACTTCCTCTTCCAGGGAAGTGCTCGCTATCACGACGCTCGATGGAAAACCGGTCGGCGGCGGGAAACCCGGGCCGGTCGGCGAGCGCGTCTATGCGCTTTACCAGCAGTACAAAGCCAAAGTCATGCGCGCCCCCGCCCATGCCTGAGAACGACGCGCCCGTTCTTGCCTTTCCCTGCGAGTTCCCCATCAAGATCATGGGAAAAACCCAAGCCGGTTTTGCGCAAGCGGTGATCGAGGTCGTGACGCGCCACGCGCCCGATTTCGACCCGGCGACCCTCGGGATGCGACCGAGCCGCGAGGGGAAATACCTTTCGCTCACCTGCAACATACGCGCGGTGTCGCGCGAGCAGCTGGACGAGCTGTATCGTGAACTGTGCGATCATCCGATGGTAACGATGGTGCTTTGATGCAATCCGCCGCGACATCCGTTCCCGTCATTCCCGCGCAAGCCTGCCCTCGACCGCGATCGGGGGCGGGAATCCAGGCTGAGGGGCCGCCGATCATCAAACACCTCGGCCTCGCCGATTACGCTACTACCTATGCCGCGATGCGCCGCTTCACCGAAACCAGGAGCGCGGCGACGCCCGACGAGCTCTGGGTGCTCGAGCACCCGCCTGTCTACACTGTCGGCGTGGCCGGCCGCAAAGAGCACTTTCCGCGCGGCTCGAAGATTCCGCTCGAGCGCGTCGACCGCGGCGGGCAGATCACCTATCACGGACCGGGGCAGGCGATCGTGTACGCGCTCGTCGATCTCGCGCGGCGCCATCTCACCGTGCGCGCCATGGTGACGACGATCGAACAGGCGGTGATCGACACGCTCGCCGCGCACGATGTGAGAGCCGAGAGAAAAAGCGGCGCGCCGGGCGTGTACGTGGGCGGGGCGAAGATCGCGGCGCTCGGCCTGCGGGTGCGGCGCGGCGGCTGCTACCATGGAGTTGCGCTCAACGTGGACATGGACCTTACGCCCTTCTCAGCGATCGACCCTTGCGGCTATCCGGGCCTGGCGGTCACACAAACCTCGGCGCTCGGGGTCGCCGGAGGCACGGAACAGCTCGGCCGCGAGCTCGCCGAGCGAATCTCCAGGCTCATCGAAAGATGACGGCGACCGTAGAAAGGAAAAAAGGCGCGGCGAAGACGCGCATCCCGATCGCGCTCGTCCCGGCCGAGCGGCTCGCCAAGCCCGACTGGATCCGCGTCCGCGCGGCCTCGGCCGGCTCGCGCTTTCACGACATCAAGCGGATCCTGCGCGAGAGTAATCTTCACACGGTGTGCGAGGAGGCTTCCTGCCCCAACATCGGCGAGTGCTTCGGCAAGGGCACCGCGACCTTCATGATCCTCGGCGACCTGTGCACGCGGCGCTGCCCGTTCTGCGACGTGGCCCACGGCCGGCCGCTGCCGCCCGATCCTGAGGAGCCGGCGCATCTCGCGCAGACGATCGCCGCGCTCGGGCTCTCCTACGTGGTCATCACCAGCGTGGACCGCGACGATTTGAAGGACGGCGGGGCGAAGCATTTCGTTGATTGTATAGGCGCCGTGCGCGAGCGCTCGCCCAAGACGAGGATCGAGATCCTCGTGCCGGATTTCAGGGGGCGCCTCGAGCGCGCGTTCGGTGTGCTCGATGCCGCGCTCCCCGACGTGATGAACCACAACCTCGAAACCGTGCCGCGGCTCTACCGGCAGGCGCGCCCGGGCGGCAACTATCCTCATTCGCTGAACCTTCTAAAGGACTTCAAGTCGCGCCACCCGCACGTCCCGACGAAATCAGGATTGATGGTGGGCCTGGGCGAGTCGGACGAAGAAATTCTTCAGGTGATGCGCGACCTGCGCGCGCACGGCGTGGACATGCTCACCATCGGCCAGTACCTGCAGCCCTCGGCGCACCATCTTCCGGTCGCGCGCTACGTGCACCCGGATGCATTTGCGATACTCGAGCGCGAGGCGGAGAAGCTCGGTTTCACCCACGCCGCGGTCGGCCCGATGGTGCGCTCCTCCTACCACGCCGACCGGCAGGCGCACGCGGCGGGCGTCACCTAAACACACACGATCCGACCAATCAGATCGTCGCGAGGCGCTGGACCGTATCCGGATACTGCTTGACGAGATTGATCAGCAACGCGGCCTGAGCATTCGGCTTGGCGCGGCCCTGTTCCCAGTTCTCCAGCGTGCGGACGTTCGTGCGCAGATAGACGGCAAACAGGGGGCGCGAGAGTTTGAGGCGCTCACGAACGCGCACCAGCTCCCTGGGCGTGACCTCGGGGGCAGGCTTAAACTCCACCGCGTGCGTGCGCAGCGTGCGCTTCCCTTCGCGCGCCCGCGCGAGCGCCCCCATGCCTTCCCTCAATTCCGCGAACAGGTCGCGCTTCGGGGTACGTTTTGTTTTTACCGATGCCTTCATGTCGTTCTCGTTCTCCTCGAAGGCCGGCAGTTCGACGAAGACGGCTTTCACGGACCGGCGTTAATTATACGCAATCTGCGTATATACGCAAGTTGCGTAGTCCAACGCAAGACCCCAACCCGGCCGGCTAGAAATACACCCGCGTTCGCCCGGGCTCACGGGAAATCTCGTATAGCGCCGAGCGAGCTACGTTAGCCACTTTGCGCACGCCGGTCCGGGACAGCAGCGTCTCGCTGGCGTAGTCGCTGTCCTCGTCGCATACCAGGCGCAGCTCCACGATCGAGATCCCCGCGGCGAAGGCCCTCCTCAGGATGCGGTCGTTGAAAATCGCGAGCGCCGTCGCGGCCACTTGTTGCCGCGAGGGATCGAGATGTCGCGCCGGAACGAGCGTGCAGATGATCGTCGGTAGTCCGGTTTCAAGCGCAGCGTCGATCAACCGGGTAAAGATGCTCTCGAACTCGTCCGCCGCGGCGGCTAGCGTTTCCAGCGCGCCTTCGATCGACTTCGCGCCGCCCTTCAGCAGACCGCTCGCCTCGATTGTCCAGCCGCCGTCGAGGGCGATGCCGACGTGGGTAGCGTCGCGAGGAATCGCGCGCACCGGGCCCTGTTCCGGCACTTCAAGGACTGTGAGCTTCCACGGATTTCGCGGCTGCGGCACGAGCGCGCTCTCGCGCATGCCGTCTCCCAGATCGATGTTCTGCAGGGCATCACCAAGAAGCGCGAGGTGGCGGATGACGTCCCGCGAGTCCTCTTTTCCCTCAACCGGATTCTCTGTCACGTCGGCGCAGTCTTTGTTCGTTCGTCGTTAGTCTAGGGCCTTTCTTGTCTCGGAAGCTACCGTAGGGATTTCCCTGTCAGGTAAACCCGACACTCAATGCGCCTTTTCCCAATTCGGTCCCGATCCCACATCCACGACAAGCGAGACCTTGAGCTTCGCCACGCCGCCCATCAGCACCGGCAGCTCGGCCTTCACCCGCGCGAGCTCGCCTTCCGGCGCCTCGAGCACCAGCTCGTCGTGCACCTGCATGATGAGCTTGGTCGAAAGTCCTTCGCGGTCGAGCCAGTTCTGCACGGCGATCATCGCGAGCTTGATCAAGTCCGCGGCCGTGCCCTGCATGGGCGCGTTGATCGCGGCGCGCTCGGCCCCGCTTCGGCGCGCGGGATTTCCGCTCCTGATCTCGGGAAGCCACAGGCGCCTGCCGAACACGGTCTCGACGTAGCCCTGCTCTTTCGCAAGAGCGCGCGTTTCCTTCATGTACCGGTCCACGCCCGGGTAGCGCATGAAGTAGCTCGCGATGTAGGCCTGCGCGGTGGCCCGCTCCAACCCCAGCTGCTGCGCGAGGCCGAACGCCGACATCCCGTAGATGAGGCCGAAGTTGATCACCTTGGCGTAGCGGCGTTCCTCCGGCGTCACCTCCTTGAGCGATCTGCCGAACACTTCCGCCGCGGTGGCGCGGTGGACGTCTTCGCCTCCTTCGAAAGCGCGCAGCAGGTTCTCGTCGCCGGAGATGTGCGCCATGATGCGCAGCTCCACCTGTGAATAGTCGGCGCTCACGATCGCGCTGCCCTTGGGCGCGACGAAGGCTTCGCGGATGCGCCGCCCTTCGAGGGTCCTCACCGGGATGTTCTGCAGGTTGGGATCGTTGGAAGCCAGGCGCCCGGTGACCGCGGTCGCCTGACCGTAATTGGTGTGCACTCTGAGCGTGCGCGGATTCACCATCCTCGGCAATTTGTCCGTGTAGGTGGACTTGAGCTTCGAAATCTCCCGGTGATCCAGCAGGATCTTCGCCAAGGGGTGATCGAGAGCCAGTTTTTCCAGAACGTCCTCGTCGGTCGAGGGAGCGCCGGAAGGCGTCTTCTTGATCACCGGCATCCCCTTCTTCTCGAAGAAGATCTCGGCGATCTGCTTCGGCGAGCCGAGGTTGAAGGGCTGCCCCGCCTCCTTATGGGCCTTGGCTTCGAGCTCGAGCATTTTCTGTCCCAGCTCGTGGCTCATCGCCTCCAGTTGCGCTGCTTCGATCAGGACGCCTTCCCTTTCCATCCTGAAAAGGACTTCGCGCACCGGCATCTCGATCGAGCCGTACACGTAAGCGAGCCCTGCTTCTACCTTGATCCTGGGGAGAAGTGCATGGTGGACCTGAAACCCGAGGTCGGCGCCCTCGGCGGCATACGCCGCGGCCCGCGCGACATCGACCTGCTCGAAGGGAATGCGCTGGGCGCCCTTGCCCGTCACCTCGTCGTAGTCGATCGCCTTCGCGCCGAGATGGCGGGAGGCGAGACTGTCCATGTCGTGGCGCGCGTGGCTCTCCAGCACGTAGGATTCGAGCAGGGCATCGTGCGCGATGCCCCGCAAAGCGATGCCGTGATTGGCGAGCACGTGCTCGTCGTATTTGACGTTATGGCCGAGCTTCTTGTGCGTTTCGCTCTCGAGCCAAGGTTTCAGGATCGCGAGCGCCGGCTCGACGCCCAACTGCGCCGGCGCGCCGGCGTAGTCGTGCGCCACCGGCAGGTAGGCGGCGCTGCCGGCAGCCGCGCAGAAAGACATGCCCACGAGCCGCGCCTGCATCGGATCGAGGCTCGTGGTCTCGGTATCGAAAGAAACGATCTCGGCAGCGTCGAGTATTTTCAGCCAGCGCTTCAGATCCGCTTCCGTAAACAACGTCTCGGTGCTGCGCTCGGGAACCGCTCTGCGAGGCGAGTCGCTAACGACCGGAACGGGAGCTTCGCTTGCATCGCCCGCGACATCCTTTGACCAGCTTTTGAATCCGAAGCGGGCGAACAATTCCCCGAGGCGCTTCTCGTCCCGCGGAACGAGCTTCAGCTCCTCCATCTTGAGAGGCAGCTTGACGTCGCATTTCACCGCGAGCAATGCCTGAGCCTGGGGCAACCAGTCGAGCGCCTTGCGCAGGTTCTCGCCTACGGCGCCGCCGATCTCCGAAACGCGCCTGACCACTTCTTCGAGTGAGCCGTATTCGGAGAGCCACTTCGCCGCGGTCTTCGGGCCGACCTTGTCGACGCCCGGCACGTTGTCCACGGGATCGCCCACGAGCGTCAGGTAGTCGAGCATGCGCTCGGGAGGCACGCCAAACTTCGCCTTCACGCCCGCGGGGTCGAGGCGCTCGTTCGACATCGTGTTGACGAGCGTAACGCGATCGGTCACAAGCTGCGCGAGGTCCTTGTCGCCGGTCGAGATCACGCAGCGCAGGTTGTGCCTTTCGGCCTCGCGCGCGAGCGTGCCGATGACGTCGTCCGCCTCGACGCCCTCGATCTGCAAGAGCGGCCACCCGAGTGCCTGAATGGCCTCGAACAGCGGCCCGATCTGCGCGCCGAGATCGTCGGGCATCGGCGGGCGATTCGCCTTGTATTGCGTATACAGCTCGTCGCGGAAGGTCTTGCCCTTCGCATCGAACACGCACGCGAGATAGTCGGCCTTGTAGTCGGCGAGCAGCCGCCGTAGCATGTTGAGCACGCCGTAGATCGCCCCGGTCGGCTCGCCCGCGGCGTTGCGCAGGTCGGGCAACGCATGAAAGGCGCGGTACAGGTACGACGACCCGTCAACCAGCAGCAGCGTTTTTTCCAAGGGGACTTATGAGCGACAAAATTCCGAAGTCTGTCGACACGGCCTCGCCGGGGGCGAGCGCGGCAGGCGGAGCCTAGCGTCCGTTCCGGATTATGTCAGAATTGTCGAGGCCACCGAGCGAATGGACGAGATCAGTCCGGCAGCGAGCGTGTCCGGCAGTGCGCGCAAGTAGTTCTGCTAGACTGCCCTCGTTTAAGGATTCTTTCGTCTCATGTTGCGCCGAATTCTTGCTCCCGCGCTCCTCGCCGTCGCGCTGCCGCTCGCGGCGCAGCAGCCGCCCAAGCTCGAACCGCTTCCCGAGCCCCCGCCGCCTCCTGGAGTTTCCGCCGAGCAACCGGATGAGGCGCCGGTGCGCATCCAGCCCGGTGGAGGCGACCAGGTGGACGAGCAGGTCATCGACGGCCGGCGCGTGGTACGCGTCGTCACGCCGACGGGCCAGGAGTATTACCTGATCGAGGATCTGGGCGACGGCGCGGGATTGAGGAACGAAAGCCTCGACAGCGGCGTACGGGTCCCGCTCTGGGTGATCCGCCGGTTCTGATGCAAGCGCGAGCGCTGCTTATCGCGGCGCCACCATCATGTCTGTCTTTACGCGCGTCACCGTCGAGGAACTGTCGGCCTGGCTGAAGCGTTACGCCATCGGCACGCTTGCCGATCTCCAGGGGATCGCCGCGGGCATCGAGAACACCAATTACTTCGTCACGACTTCGCACGGCCGCTTCGTGCTCACGCTTTTCGAGAAACTGACGGCGGCGGAGCTACCCTTCTACCTGAACCTGATGGCGCATCTTGCGCGCCGCGGGATTCCCTGTCCTGCGCCGATCGCCGATCAGAGCAACAAGTATCTCGGAATCCTGAACGGGAAGCC
>Ga0137451_1000060_pt1 | contig 36592 bp, 19 predicted proteins | sample EasRivERMGT500_2_FD_102336 | JGI IMG/M metagenome (GOLD analysis project Ga0137451, IMG submission 102336) | Soil microbial communities from meander-bound floodplain in the East River, Colorado, USA - East River MetaG ERMGT500_2 | ecosystem: Environmental > Terrestrial > Soil > Floodplain ... | reverse complement strand
GACGACGGGCGCTGCGAGATCCTGATCCGCGAAAAACGCGCGCCGGGCTGAAGTTCAGGGATCGAAGCCGCGCAGCCGGTCGACGTCGCGGATATGCACGCTGCGGCCGCGGACTTCGATCAGACCTTCCGCGGCCAGCTCGTGCAGAATGCGCGAGAAATGCTCCAGGGTGAGGTTGAGCCGCGAAGCCACGACGCCCTTGGTCGCCGGAAGCGTGACCTCGATCCCGCCGTCCTGCGCGGAGGACGGGCTGCAAGCGTGCAGCAGATAACCGATGATGCGCTGCGTGCCCGAGCGCATCGAGTTGGCCTCCAGGTCGCCGATCAAGTCGTGCAACCGGCGCGACAGGCCGGCGATCATGCGCCGCGCGAAACGCGGGTCGCGCTCCAGTTCGTCGAACACGGCCTCGCGCTGGATGTGCAGCAGCAGGGAATCCACGAGCACCTGCGCCGTCACCACGTGCGGCCGCTCCATGAACATCACCGCCTCGCCGAAACTCTGCCCTGGGCCGAGGATGTCGACCACCTTCTCGTCGCCGTGCGCCGAAACGAACGCGAGCTTGACCTGGCCGAGCACGATGACGTGAAAACCCTTCGGCTCGTCGCCCCGGTGAAACAGGATTTCGGAGCGCGACGCGCGCACTTGCTGGGTGAAGGCGGCAATGCGGTCGAGCTCGTCCGGGGCCAGCTCCTTGAACAGCGGCACGTTGGCGAGAAAGGACTGGACCTTGATCGGAGCGTTCATGGTGTCGAGGGGCGTGGCCGGTGCGGCTTGATCTGGATCACACGCGCGCAAAGCGCAGTCTAGCGGATGGCCGCACCGAACGGCAGAGGGTCGTGGGCGAGCGCCACGGCGACGATATAGGCAAACACGAGCTGCGCCGCGATCCACGCCGCGAGTCGCACGCGCCGCGTACGGCCGCGGCGCAACGCCACCATGCCGAGTCCGATGTATGCGATGAGGCCGGCGACCTTGGCCGAGAGCCAGCCATGCGTTCCCGGGTACTGCTGCAGGATGATCGTCATCCAGATCGCCGCGGCGAGGAGGACGGTATCGTTGACGTGCGGTACCACCCTGACCCAGCGCCGTTCCAGCAGCGGCGAGCCGGTAAGCATCCAGATGCCGCGTACGAAAAACAGCGTATAGGAAATCGCGACTGCGGCGACGTGGATTGTCTTGAGCGTGCCGAAGTCCATGCGCCGCAGACTACCCGCCGGCCCGCGCGGTGGATTCAGAGCACGGGGATGCGCACGTGCATCAGCGCCGAGCGCCCGCCGCGCACTTCCTTGAGGCACCTCAGGATCGCCACGGGCACCGCGTCGGGCTCGGTCACCCGCTCGCCGTAGCCGCCCGCCGCTTCGCAGATCTTGCTGAATTCGACATCGGGCGCAAGCAGCGCGTTGAACTCGTTCGTGGCCTTGGCTTCGCCTTGCGGATACACGCGCAGCGTCGCCTCCTTGACCGCCGACCAGCCCGAGTTGTCGAACAGCACCGTGAGAATCGGCAGCTTGTACTGCTTGGAAACCGCGTACGCCGACGAGGGATTACCGAAGTAGAAGCCGCCGTCGCCGACCATCTGCACCACCGTCGCTTCGGGCCTTGCAAGCTTGATCCCGAGCGCGGTGCCCGAGGAGCTGCCCAGGCCCCCGCCTCCGAAACCGATCGCCGAGCCGGGCTTGGTGCGCATGATCTGAGCGTTGACGACCGGGCCGTTGCGAATGCCTTCGTTGACGACGATGGCATCGTCGCCGATCGCTTTCGACAATTCGGCGCAGAGGTAATGCGGATTGATCGCGCCGGGCTTTCCCTTGTCCGAGGCCTGCTTGGCGAGATTCGCGCGCCGCTCGTCGCTTTCGCGCTTGATCGCTTCCATGCGCTTCGCCGCCGCGTCGCGGAACGCGGGCGTCGCCTTGGCTTTCAAGGCTTCCAGCAGCTGCCTCAGGATCAGGACGCTGTCGCCCTGCAGTCGCGCGTTCGAAGGGAAGCCCCAGATCGGGAAGCACTCCTTCACCACGTCCACGTCGATGTGCGCCCACCAGGTCTGCGGGTTTTCCCTGGTCAGCTTCGGGATCCACGGCACGTCCACGTCCACGAGCAATCCCACGTCGGCCTCGGCGATGTTCGGCGTCATGCCGAGGAAACACGGCGAAGCACGCGAGATATTGAGATAGAGCGGGCTCGCCTCGAAAACGCGGATTGCGGCGAGGCGCGCGATTTCCTCGATCAGCGCCGGCGCCTGCGTGTTGCGGCCGGCGTAGGACGTGACCATGACCGGGTGCTTCGCCGCTACCAGCTTGTCTGCGATCTGTGAGACGGCGGCGGCGTCTGCGGCGCCGGAGCGCACCGCGCCGTAACGCTCCTCCGGGAACGCCCGCATCGCAGCTTCGTCCCAGGTCTGCGTGAGCGTCTCGCGCGGCAGCATCAGGTACACGGGACCCCGTGGGTCGCTGTGCGCGACGGTGTGCGCGCGCCGAAGCGTCTCTTTGGTCATCACTCCCGAGGGCAGCGTCCATTCCCACTTGGCGTAGGGCCTCACGATCCCCGACTGGTCGAACGGTTCCTGGATGAAGTGCACGTAGTTGTCGCGCGAGCCGGGCAACTCGCCGCGCACCGTGTAGGGGGCCTTGCCCGCCATGAGCAGAAGCGGCAGCCGCCCGCGGCGCGCGTTGTGCATCGCCATCGCGGAATTCGCCGTGCCCGCGTCCACGTGCACCATCACCGCCTGCCCGCGGCCGGTCGCCATGGCGAAGCCCGCCGCCATGTGCATCGCGGTGTTCTCGTGCGGGCAGTTGACCACCTTCGGATAGCTTCGACCGTCCTTTTTCCAGCGAGCCATCTCCTCGATCAGCGGCGCGTGGTCGGTGCCGAAGTTGGAGAACAGGTACTCGATGCCGATGTCGTTCAGGCCTTCGAGGAAATAGTGGGCGGTCGAGTTGAGCTTGACTTGCGGGGCTTTGTCCATGCGAACGTCCTGTAATGTTTTCGCCTCCCGGCGGGAGGAAGCCTCTGCGCCAGCCGCGGATTCCTAACCGAGATATTTTTCCCATGATACCCAAGTTCCGGAATTCAGGGGATAAGCCTCACACTCCCCGCCTGTGGCTGTAGCATTGGGCCGAATAATCGACTCGCGATTCAGCAGCAATACGAAAAACTATCGAATGCCGCATCTCGCGAGCTTCACTATCCACTAACGCATGGAGGTAGCGTTCGTCGCTCCATCATTCCCACTCATAGCCAAGAACCAGAATGATATCCTCGACTTCCATTACCTTCTTGACCGGATCCTCTATCAAATTCCCGCCGCCGGGACGGGTGATCTCAATCACCCAGGTTACCGGCGGATCGGTCGGCACGATCTCAATTGCAGCGGTAGCCACATCCTTCTGACCGAAGTGCAGTCCACCATACGTGGTGCTCTTGGTAAGGGTCATAGAATTTGACCCCGCTGGAGGTGGTGCCGGTAACGGTGGCGTTAGCGTGACGCCATAGTTTCCCGCATTGGTACAGCGAGCGAAAAGATGGATCGCGTTCACCTTGAGCGTCTTTCCGGCATCGCGTAGCGGGAAGAGATCAGAAGACACCTTAAGTTCAAATACGTTGCCGTTCGCCGGGTTTGTTGGGTTAAGGAAACGGCTCCATTGAGTGGGAAACTCACGCCGCAAGTCCAATACCCGTAGCGATGGCGTGGCCCCGTCCCCGCTTAAGTACTCGCGAAGATGCGTGATTGCGCCATTCTTGAACAGGCCTGCATCCTCCCGGGCTGTGTATTTGATATGCAGTACGGCATCGGAAATGGTGGCATAGTCGAACTGGCGCAATGGGCGGCCAAAATCCGGGTTCGCGGGGTCCGGGTTATTGGCGGGCAAGTCGCTAAACAGCTCGAGAGACCACTCGCTAGTCGCCCCCGCCCCTTCGAACGGTAAGTAACGTTCGTCACGGAAGCTGAGTTCGAATACACCACTGTCATTCTGGCCACTGCTTGCGGCGATGGCTTTGACGGGAATGTTGTTCTCGACGAAACGCATATCGTCTGCCGGCATACCCTGATCGTCGGTATTGCGTGGATAGCCGCTGTCACCGTTGCTGGTGTTGATACGAACGCTGTTCTTGAGTAAGCGCAACGTGCAGGAGATCGTCGTGTAGGGCCCGGCGACGCAAGGCAGAGTCAGACTCACCGACTTTATGCGGCGGAAGTAGTGGCCGGGAAAATCGAGATCGAACATCTCTTCCGGCAGCCGCAAGAAGCACCGGCCGGTTTCCCGCAGCTTCACCAACGCGATCGGATCGAGCAGCGCAAGAGAGAAATGCTTTGTTAGCTCGAATTCACGCCGGTTCTGCTCCAGGTTGGCGGACTCCAGGCGCCGCAGATCGTACTGCAGCTTCTCCCCTGACAGCAGCCCCTTCTTCAGACTGTCCCAGTAGCCGAAGCTAATAAAGCTGCTGTCCTGCAGACCCAGTTCGAAGCGGTAGCAACGTTCCGCGCGCTTGGCCAGATCGTATGCCAGCTTGTAACTCTGGAAATACACTCCGGAAATCTGCCCCATCTGCCACTGGTAGAGCTCCTCGTTGGTGTACTTGGACCGCATGAAGGCATCCGTCGCCATGGCATTCTCGATCTGTGTAATATGGTTTACGAGCTCCTTTTCGGCGATTGCAAGACGCAGTTCTGTTCCGGCAATGGTCCTTTCGACCTGCTCGATTTCCTTGACCGCGATGTTCTTCTGGAAGTCCCACTCTTCTTGGCGACGCTGATATGACCCTATAGTGCTGGACAATGCCGCTGCCTTATCCAAGGCCCTGGCGATAGACTCGAGCGTCTTGACGAGATCTTCGGCTGAATCTCCGAATGAATTCCCACCTGTTTGGGCAGATGCGTGGGGGGAACCGCCAAACCCCGAGGCGCCGAGCAAAAAGTTCGGTATGAGCTTCAAACCACCTGCGAGGCTGTAACCAACTGCGATTCCTGCATCAATTGCCGTAGAAGCTGTGTTAAGCCCAACGGCGACCGCCTCTCCTGCATTCATGAACTCGCGGCTCTCGTAATACTTCTTCTTGATCTCAGCAAGCTCCTTGCTCTTCTTCGTCCCTGCAAGGTTTTCCTTTGCTTCTTCGATCTGCTTCTCCCGCACGGCTTTCACCGCTTCGAGTAGCCGCATTTCCTGGCCTTGGCGCAACAGACTCAGCCCTTCGGCGTCCTTCTTCTCCAAAGCCGACAGGAGTGCTGCTCCGAGTGCTTTTACGTCGTTGCAAACCTCGTTCGCCTTCTGCAGAAGAAGATTGAACCGATACAGCGGCAGCGGCGCATTGAGGTCGGCGAGCGCCGCGCCGATGTCGACACCACCGGCAACCGCCTTAACCAAGGCACCAGGATCAATCGGCGGCTCGAACAATGCCAGCTGCCTCACGACGCCCTCAATGTTCATGCAGTGCCGGATTTTGTAGAGCCGATCGGCAACCGTGTCCCAATAACCCAGCATCTTTTCGTTGTGCGGAATGCAAAAGAACAGCATGGGTAGCGGCGGTGTCTCGGCGCCATTCCCTCCGGTTCCAGGCTGTGGCGGGACAAGGTTCTCCACGTCCACGAGCGCATTGGAGAAGGCGTCGAACTGCTTTTCCAGCTCATTGAAGCTTTCGAGTGGTGGCTTGGCCTGTTGCGGAATCCTCGCTGGCCGCTTCCCGAGAATCTCCGCAGCAAGGATGTAAAGCTGCGTCGCTTCGTTAATGCTTTCCATACTATCCTGACGGAAGAGGTAGTCACCCCATCCGATCAGGTTATCCAGATACTTCATGACGACTGTCTTCTGATAGGCGACTGCACGGTAGTTGGCGATGCGGTGCGGCTCGAACGGATTCGTGCGCCAATCGAAGACCTGATCCTCAAGTGCCTTCTTCGCGGCAGCAGAGTAACCCGGCACGCTCGTATCGCCTGCGAGCATTCGCAGAATGTTCTCGATGCGCTGCTGAACGTACTGCGGCTCAGTAGTCTCGAAGAAGGGCCTGGTAATCCAGTACTTGCTCATGTCCGATCCACCGGGAATCGTGCTTTCGACGCCGATCGGGTTAAAGATGAAGTGGTACCAGTCGCGTGCTTCTTCAAAGCGCTGGTTTTTGCTCAAGGCATTGGCGATCATCAGCGGGGCATGGAAGAAGAGTTCCCAGTTATAGGACGAATAAGCACCGTCAGGAGAGAAATCTACAACTTCCTTCGGGTAGGCATCGATCTCCTTCGGATCCGCGGGTTGCTCTACCACCCACCCTGTCGGTACATAGCTCTGCTTGAAACTGAAGCCTGAGTTTCTCAACTGCGTCTCCCGTTTCATCAAACCGGGAATTCCCTGCAGGGGGTTGTAGACAAGCTTTGCAAAGTCACAGACGAACGGATGGTAGAAATTCTTGAAGTGAAACTGCCTAAGCTGGAACAGGTACAGCGATAGCAATCCGATGAAGTAGTGGATGTACCGCATGTAGAACCGAACCAGCAGATCACGGAGCTGCTCGTCCGTGAATGGCGGAACCAATTCACCGGGAAGTTGAGCACTTAGAAACTCTTCCCATTGTCCACGTTCCGCAGTTCCGGTAGCTGGAAGATTATTAGTGTTTATCCAATTTCGGATCAAACCTTCGAAGAAACCATCCCACTTGCGGAACTCCCGCTTGACGTCGGGGTAGTAACTGCGAAGTTCCCCGCCTATCTCGATCTTTCCGTCCCGCAGGTCCGCCCAAAGTGATGGCAAGACGAAAAAGGTTCGCTTCTTATCGTTATAAAAAAACGGCAGCCAGCTCCCCATAGGCACAACACTGCGGTCCTTGCCCTGGCCCAGGCCTGGTGCTAGCAATCCATCATCCAAGAGTGTGTCAAGATAGGACAGGTGCCATGGAGGGGAAATCTGGAAGAGCCCAGGAGTTTGTATCAGTACTTGTGTCGCGCTGTTGCCACTGGCGAGATTCAGCAAGCGGCTCTCAAGAGCGAAATCATTGTCCGGGCTGTCATTGCGGGCTTCGAGTTCCCCCCATTTGTGATACCCGGTATACGCGCCGGTCGAATCCTGCTCCGGCCGTATGGCGTGTTGGAATGAACCTCCAAAATGTGCCAGCTCGGGCACACCGCTGCAACCTGAAATCTCGAAAGCACCTGATAAAGATGCGACTAAGGTCTCATGACCGTCAGCACTGTAACCAGAACTGTTGCCGCTGTACTTGACACCGAAACGCCCGTCAATATCGCTGCGATCTATCGGAAAAAATCGGTAATGATTACGAATAATCTCGACTTGGTATGAATCACTCATCATGTACTGCTTGGATACACGCTTGGGTGTCCATTTCCCCTGTCTGTAGTCGCTCACTGTCATTTGTAATTTGAGCTTTTTCTTGGCCTTCAAAGTCGACATGGAGCTGCCTGAGCTCGGATATGGAGTTTGGTCATTTCCTGCCTCATCCGGTACTTCCGTAAACAACGGCCAGAACAGAAACAACCGTTTGTTCACGACCGCCGGAATCAGATAGTCACCCTGGATGTCGAGGTCCACCTTCTCCCACGGTGTCCACTGGCGATAGTCGTAGCGCCGGTAGTAGTAGAGATGCGGTTCGGCGCCTTTCGTGCGGCCGAAAACGTGGATAATCGTGTTGTCCCCGTCATCTTCCTGATAGAAACCGGCAATCTCGAGTTGCGCCACCCCGTCAAGTTTCTCCAGGTAGTTCGCAAACGCCTTCTCTGCCGTGTCCTGATTGATCTCGTTTTGTAGCAGTTCGTTTTCCAGATCCTTGAAGAAGCTTGAACGATCCTTCTTGAGTTCCGGCTCGATCCAATTTTCCGGCCAAAGAAATACTTTTTTGTTTGCGACGGCAACCTGGAATTTACGCATCCACTTCCACCAACGCCAGGCGCTGTCACCGTCGGCGCCGTCCGCTTTCACCACGACGTCTGGCTCCAGACCCATAAAGCAACGCTGCACGAACAGTTGTACGGACCCCGAGGCCTGGACGAGCCGGCTGGTCAGCTGGCAGGAGGACATCTCCACGTCGAGCAGATAATAGGCATAAAGGTCGTTCGTATTCTCCCATTTAAGCGTCGGCGGATTTGCAGGAGTGAGTTTGGCCAACAGATAACCCGCCAGTGCATCCCGCTTGCGCTCGCGCAGTGCATCTTGAATCTCCGCACTCAACGTGAGCCAGGTATCCGATCCGAACTTTGAACGCAGCAATTCCTTTAGCGTTTTCGCATGGTCTTCCGTCATGGTCGCGGCGGCAAAGTCCTTCACCGTTTCCACGCCAACGTTGAGGCTGTCCACGAAGTAGAACGCTCTGCGCAGACGCTCCCAATTCTCGGCGCGCAAGTAATCGTTTGGATAGGCGAGGTCGAGCGAGGCAATCAATGATTCCACATTGACATCGGTCCAAGCCTCGTTGAGGAGCTGTACGTCGTCGGCAAAATTACTTGCCGCAATGTACTGACCGCTGTTGAGCTTCTCGAGCACCTCCAGCAAGCTGATGCCAGTCTCCGGCAGGCTGTCCCGCAAGCGCATGAGGCGACCGGTTCTGAGGAAACGATCCACGGGAGCCGCTGCGGCGGCGCTATCGCGCGGCACCACAGCGAAATCGAGCAGCTGAGCGGCGACCGTGAGGGCGCGAATTTTCTGCCATTCTGCTAGCGTTAATCTCCACTTGTTCCAGAGTGCGGCGATGCGAGTCGCCCAGAACCAGCCATCGAATGTTGTCTTGAGCGTGATGTAGTCGACTACTCCCGTAGTCGCAGCAAAGGTGCCCGTCAGGTGGGCGAGCAGAGATTCCGGCAGAATGGCATAGTCGGACAACAGGCGGCGTGTTAATCCCTCCGATATACGCAACTGGGCGCCGGCCTGCTGAACAACCAGACCTTCCGTTAGTGTCCTCGACAAGTAGGCCAGAGCCTTCTTTACCGCCGTCGCAAGGTTGTCCATCAAGTTGTCGTTGGCGGGGTTCTCCAGATCTCTCAAAGGAAACTGTAGATCGGCGTCCTGCAACCAGAGCCTTTCAGGCGAAAACACACCCACCTGGGGCTGGGTGAAGAGACTGTTCACGGCATTGCGGTAGGCCAGGTCTGCCGAAAGGGTATCCAGCGCGCTCTTCTCATCCGCCGACAGGATTCCCGCGACACGCAGCAGCCGCTCCTCGGCACCGTAGGTGATCTTTAGAGCTAAGGCCGGGTCGGACAGGGTCTTGAAATCCACCGCGGCCGGAAGGCTCTTGAGCGGTGCGGTAAAGACAGGATCGAGGAACTTTAGGGCAAGACGGGGCCGGGTGAAGAAGTCATTGATTGCCTGCTGATACGTGGCGATGCCCGTGGCGGCCGCAAGCGATGGGTCGATGAGGAGAGTGGTTTGCTGCACGGGCGTCATCAACCCAGTGAACCGCAACGCCGGGTAATATTGAATCGGAATGTTGTTTGGCGCGCCGGTGATAGTGGCCGGGAATACAAAACCTGCGGGTAGGTCCGGCGCCGGCGCCGATCCAGAGCCCTCAAACAGCTGCTGAATCGCCTGTTGGTAAGACGCGATGGCAGTGACGGCGGCAAGCGCAGGATCAGTTAACAGAACCGTACGCTGAGCGGCTGTCATCGCGCCATTGAAGTTCAGCACCGGCTCGTAGCGAATCCGGATGTTATTGGGTGCACCAACGATTGCGGCTGGGATCACGAAGCCGGCGGGCAACCCGGGAACTGGCGTCTCCTGGTTGATTTCGTCTCGGAGCGTGGCAATAAAGAATTGAGCACCGGTCTCGTCCCGATTGAGTTGCTGCAACAATGAAGTCAGGAGCGCGGTGAGGCGGTCGGGATCGGCGGGCGGCTCAAGGTACTCGTAACGTGCCGGATCATGTTCCGCGCGGATCGCCTGCAACCCGACCCGCAACGCCACCAAGAACCGGGTGGCGTCCGTTTCCTTCGTCGCCGCTTTTGCGGAACGATCCGCGGTAAGAAGCCAGTTCAGCTCGTCCGGCGTAAAACCGGTTGCCTTGAGGTGGTCGGCATTTTCTACAAACTCCAAGGCCACTTTCGGATCGGTAAAGCGCAAGACGTCCTGCTGAAGCAGCTTCAGCACGGTTTTCCATTCATCCGTCTTGAATTTGAGGAGCTTGGCGAGCCACACATGCCTCCAGAGGAACGACAGGTTTGCCAGCGTCAGATCGTCGGTGATGTACGCGGCGCCGTTCGAGGCACGGGTCAAGCCGGCGAGAAGATCGAGATCGGTCTCGCGCACACCCAGAGCCGAGAGAATGACCGGGCGGTGGCCAGAAATCTTCTCCACTGTCGGACCCGCGACGTCGACCGCCGCTATCTCGAAGGCGGGATCCAGCGGCTGGATGAGTTTCTTGTTCAGAAATAGGCTTTGGTAGAGCCCGTCCGCGCGCTTCTCGTGGAGCTTCGTGAAGAGCGTCTCGGTGCTCAGGTTGTCGAAGAGGCCGCACAACTGCGCAACAGTTGCCTTTGTGCCAAGCCGCGTCTTGAGTCGGCAGAAGTAGTAGAGGCCAATTAGGAATGGTTCGTTCAGCGTCCCGCCGCCGACTCCGGCGCAGCGAATCGCGAGATCAAGCTCCCACAGCTTCCAGCCGGCAAGCTTGCGCCACAGGCGCAAGAAGCGGTGAATCCGATCGAGCTTTGTGGGGTCCAGGCTCTGGATGACTTTCTTATCGGTGTCGCAAGAGGCATCGAGATGCTGGATAACGATATCCCCTGCCGGGTTGATGAACTTGATGTCGAGCAGAGCGAGCAGCTCCTCATACTCCAGGCCGGTCTTGAACAGGAAGGTCTTGACGTTGACTGGCGTGGCCAGCCACCCAGCATTGCCGGTTTCGCCCCAAACGGCCAGTTGCCCCGGTGCCGTTGCATCGGCCCGCAGGATGAGCCGTTTCTCATCGAATGCGGCGGCTGCATCGCAACTGATGCCGAAATATTCCGCTGCGATATCGCCATCCGCGGGATTGTTGGGCAACGCAGGTCCACGCAAGGTGCGCATCAAATCCCAGCGCTGCAGATTGCATTTCTTGAATGCCGCCCTGACCTCTTCGGCGAACAGATCGAAAGGCAGACCGAGCGGGAAACGCGCCTGCCGAAGCTTGGCGTAGGCTTTGGGACTTACATAGGCCGGATAGGCCCGAAGCTCCGCGCTGCTCGCTTTCGTGTTGGGCAGCAGCTCGGCGTAAAAGTCGGCGGTCGCCTTCTTTTTCAGGAGATAGGCAGCGTCGTCACCATGCACGACCCAGAGGTTCGGGTTGGCCGAGTCGACCTGCGAGAGCGAGAAATCATCGCCGATGGCGACCTTCTCCTTGCCGGCATTCGCGGGATGAACGAACGCCGCGCTTAAGGCATTGGCGACAGCCGTTTTGGCAGCCGCGGGATTCCCCGGGATCGCAGTAAAGCCTGTCAGTACCAGATTGTTATCGCCCGTCGCGTCGACTGCGTGCTCCAGCACCTCGCACACGACATCCACGTATGGCAGCGTGGTGAGCGCGTTCTCACAGTTGAGTTCGAGGTAGCCCAAATCGGGCCGGCGATTGAAGAGAATATCCTTGACCGTGAAGGCGGGGTTCTTCGCCTTCCGGTCTTTCAGGAACACTAAGATGTCGGCATAGTAGGCAGCCGGGCCCAGCACCGACCGGCACTGCTCGCAGTGACAGATGTCGCCCGATTGAAAAAGATTTTCCCAGTTCGGAAATTTCGCCAGGTCCGGATGACTGCTCTTCAACACACCGGGCAGAATTCCGCCATCGAAGGACTTGAGGTCCCCGATCACCGTCAGCACCGCCGCATGCGTGTCGGCCCCGCGGTTCCAGGCTTGTCGCGCACTGTCTGCCGAGAATCCGGGATGCTTGGCGTAGCGCCGCACGAATTCGCTCTCGCCCATGCGATAGGCCATCTGGGCCGAGTGCACACCGTCTTTTAACAACGCATCCGTGGCCTCGAAGGTCGGCGCCAGCTTAAACACGCGCTGTACAGCCTTGAGCTCGCGCCGGAAACCCTCGTTCTTGGCCAGACCACGCAGTTCGCCACGAAGGCCGTTGCCCAGGAATTCGTCAACGGGAGTTCGGAGTAGTTCGAACTCCGGGTGGCGATCGAGCAAGCGGCCCAATTCCTTGGCATGCCGCAAACCGCGAGCCCCACCGTTCCCCATCGCCCGCCCGAGTCCGCCGGCAAAGGCGGCGGTTGGAAAGGCGTCGCGGAACTGACGTTCCAGATGTTTCCCATATATTTCTGCTTCTGGCAGCCGTGCGGTTCCGGCTTGCGCTGCGATGCTGAGAGGTATTTGGATTTTGCCGGCTTTATGATTGCGCTTGATCAGCTCGACCCACTGATTCTCGCTGTATTTGGCGAGGCTCCGGAGCTGCTCGGGTTCGCGCAGCTTGAACTCTTCCTTTAGCACTCTAACCACGGAGAAGTCCCCCCGGGTCAACTCGGCCAGTTGATACGAGGTGCGCAGGTCGGCGATCTCTGTTTTCTTGAAGGACTTATCCTTTTCCAGCATCGCCAGCAACTCGGGTGTCAGCGTCTTATAGCGGTTAAAGATCTGCGCAAACTTTTCCTGCTTGTCGGCGTTATCGATTCCGGCATGCGCAAGCGCCTGCTTGAGGAACGTGGGCGTCTTCTCATCGCTCACGGCGCGGCGCGCCATCAGTTTTAAGAACGCCTCCACCCATTCCTTGCTTTTCTCTCTCAGGATCTCACGGATTTTCCGGCCTGCAAAAGCGCGATTCAGGGCCTTGCGTACCGGGTTGGCATCGAGCGTGGAGAACGCATCCGATACCGTCGTCAGGTTCTCTTTCAGGCTCTGATTTTCGGCATACTCGAAGAACGATCCTCCCAGCAAAGCGAACCAGAACTCCACCTGGATTCCCAGACGCGCCAAGTGATGCGCCAGAACGAATCTGGCAAGATCGCGCTTTTCGAAGCCGGTCTCTCCCGAAAGGAAGGTCAGATCCCGGTGCTCCTGGTTTTCCTCGAGATCCTCGATCTTCACAGGGTCGAGCAGTGGTGCGATTGCGGACTTGATCCTCTCGAACAGCGTTGGCGGCAGCCCCTTTTCGGGCGAGATCGTCAGATCAATCTCCGCGTCCTGCGGCGCGTTAAACAGCACCGATGAGGCAACGAGAACCGAACCGTCAGCACCAAGCGCCCTGATGACCAGATCGGCGGTACCGCGCTCCCGATTGAGGAACTGCTTCGCAGAGTACTCGATGAGGTAGGCTCCACTTCGGTCGGTCTGTGCCTCCCCCAACACTTGTTCGTTGCGCAGGTCCCGATCGAAAGCAACCACCTTGGTGGCGGCTGCCGGAACGCCGTCCGCGTATCGGACGACGCCCTTGACTCGAAAGGTCCGGAATTCTCCTGGTTGACCGGTCGTTGTGGTGCTCATGGTCGTTCTCCTCCTGAATCCGTTTCAGGGCTCTGTTCTCACATCGTCAATAGATAGTGCAACCCATTCTCCTGAACGCTCTTCTTTCCGCCGCGCCAGTCGAGCAGCCATTCGGCACCGGGGATGGCCGTGCCGGAAGCCAGTGCGAGTCCGGCGGCGGCCAGGGCTACGGGGGTGACAGGCGCCGTCATCACAGCCAGCACGGCTGACGCGGCGCCCACAGCAATGCCAGCGGCTTTGAGCCACTGCTTGGTGCGCTGGCTGCCAAGCCAAGCATCGCGGGACTTGGTGGCCTGGTTCAACTGCTCGATCAGGTCGGGCAGAGTTTGGGTCTCGATCTCGCGTTCGAAGTCGGCGCTCCACGGCTCCGCCTGAATGCGCCGCGCCATCTGGCCCAGAGCGTCACGCACCTTGGCGAGTGCCTCCGGATGGCGCTGCCGATACTCCAGCACTTCCGCCAGCGGAATGGCTGGGTTCAGGATAGGCAGCTGGATCTCGGTGTCCGTCAACGCTGCTGCCGCGAGAGCGCCCGCCTTGAGTTGGCGCTGGGCGGTACGGTCGGCAATGACTTGCCGGATCGCCGGTTCCTGCGTGGCTCGCTGCAGCTTGTGCGCCAGCGCCCGGCTGTGAAATGCATCGTCGGTGATCGGCGTTGCGCCCGCGTGCAGCAGGCCCGCGAACAGGGCGTGGTTCATCATGATCGCCTCGCCCAGCGCCAGCGGGAAGTCGGCGTAGCGGTACTCGACGTCGCCGCCGTAGCCCTCGCGGTACTCGTCATAGGCCTGGCCGGTCTCGGCGTACTTGTAGTACTCGCTCGGGTTTCCGCCTCCCCGCTCCTGGTACTGGCCGGAATCCCTCGCGACCTCGCGCGCGAAGTCCCCCATCAGATGGCGCATCGTCTGGTCGGTCTGCACGTCCTGCGGCACCTTGGCCAGAGAGAGCGTCCAGCGTTTCTTGCCGCTCGACTGGCTTTGGGCGTCGCACAGGTCCAGGAATTCGCGGTCGCCCATGTCGCGGCGGATGGCTGCGGCGATCGGGGCTTCGTACTTCGCCAGCACTATGGCCGGAGTCACGATCTCCAAAATGCCGGCGTCCTTGAGCAGTCTCACGGCGTCGCGGGAGACGTGGTCGGCGCCGACGGTGTCCCAGCTCGCGCCGACCGGATCGAGGATGGCCAGCTTGTCGAAGTACAGTGCCGCGGCCTTCAATAGTGGAAGCTGCACGTTGGTAAAGGACGCGTAGGGATAGTAGAAAAGGTTGTGCTCGGTCATGGCTTGAATTGTTTCTCAAGCGTTACTTTCCTAATCGTGGTCTTGCCCCCTTTTACATGTTCATGGCATGGGCCCTTGTGCCCACTGTGTGCCTCTGCTCTTCGCCTGCTGCCGGAACTCCCGCTCTGCTTGCATTCATTCGTTGCAGTTGTCCAGCCGGCCCGCCTCGCGCAGGGAGTCGTCGGCGGAAGCAAGCAACAGGAAGTCGCCAGTCGGATGATCACCATGTTGAGCGTGGTGTCGATCAGACGATAGGTCTCGTCCTCCGTCTGGCGCATCGTTTCACGCTCCGCTTTTGGCGGATTGACGATGACCTTCAGCCCTCCGACCACTTTGCCGAGGGCGGAGATCACGTCGGTGAAGAGTTTGAGTTCCATAATCGTGGTCTGATCCGTTATTTCGCTACTTCCAAAAGATATTGCCCCCAATTTGGGTGGTACCTTTTGCTGGCGCTCTTTTTTTTATCTTCTCCGAAACAAAGTATTCATATATATCAGCCTTTGAAGGATCCTTTGCTAATCCCTCAACAGCCTTTTTCGCCATCTCCCAACGTTTTAATTGTCTTTCTTGTTCTGGGTCACTCAGCGAAGGAAAGTCTTTGAAATCCGCTTTCCCTTTCTTTGTGCCTTCGTACTCTTTGTCCTGTTCGACAATATCTGTCAATGTTATTGCAGAGTTCGATCTTTTGGATTCTTTAATTCTAGATTCTGCTGCTATCTTTTCAGAACTTGCAGAAGTTGCAGCCTTTCCGGCTTGACCCACTTCTTTCTCCGCCTTGTTATAGACCGCTTTAGCTTCGCTGAGCCTTTCCTCGTATTTCTTTTTACCTAATTCTTTTTTATATTTTGTTGGGTGCTTAGCCAACTCGTCGTGTTCTTTTATTGCTTCTGCCATTTTGGCTTTTGCATTATCAAGTTTCGCCTTTGCCTCTGTATGTGCTTTGCGCGCTGTTTCTATGCGTTTTAGTCTATTAAATATGGTGGAGGCTATTGCCTTTGCTTCCTTTTCGCTATCGCCATGAATTTTGGCCGTCATTTCTCCGAATACTGTTTTGGTAGCATCCGCCAACTCCTCCTTAGTGAATTTGCCGATGTCAGCTGACGGCAGTGCCAGTTTGGAATCCGTACCGTTTGGATCGGTAAGTAATACAGGATTATTTCTGACGTAATAATAGGTATTCAGGCCGTCATCTATTTCGGAAGGATCACTCCTTATCCATCTCCCTAACCACGGCACGTAATATCGTGCTCCATGGTAGTAGAGCCCACTCTCCTCGTCCCGTTCTTTACCGGTGTACCGGTATCGCTTTCTTCTTGCCCGAATGGCGGCCAACATCATCAGGAATGCTGTGCTGCCGTACGGAGTGTATTCCTCGTAGGAGATGATCTGCGCCTGGTCGTCCAGCTCCAGGCTGGCCGATCCCAGATGATTGCCGAACTGGTAGCGTATAAGTTGCACAGGCGAACCATCATTTACAGCGTTGCGGGTTTCCACCTGACCGATGCGCCGCTTGGCATCCATGACGTGCAGGGTTTCGCGAACCAGGCCCGCGTTGTTGCCTGAGTGATTGCGATAGATCTCGAAACCGCCCAGATAAATGCGCTCGTCCTTCAGGTTGCCATTTGCGAGTTCCGTAACCTTGCGTACACGCTGGCCTAAAGCGTCATAGACGTACCAGGTGCGTTCGCCGTGACGTTTCTTTCCCTCTTCGTCCTGTTCGTCAATCTTTTGCCGCTGGGTCATCTGCAATTGGTCTTTGTAGTGCCATTGCATGACTTGCAACTGCGGCATACGCAGCATGTTGCCGTGCGCGTCGTAGCCGTCCTCGGAGGTGCTGTAGGATTCCGTCGTGCTGTCAATGCTCGTGCTGGTTAGCCGATTGCTCTGTTTGGCGGGCTCGACCAGGCTGGACTCAGCGTAGGCATAGGTGCGCGTCCAACCGGGACTGAACGGGTCGCTTCCGCGATGCTGCATGGAAAGAAAATTGCCGACGGTGTCGTAGATGTATCGCTCAAGGTAACGTCCCATCGCGCTACCATCGCCGGGATGTAGCAGGCCGACACGCGGGGCGTCATTGTAAGAGTGCGGGATCGGCGAGCCACCCGCTTGCCCAAGATGCTCGCGGCCTGTTGCCTCGATTAGCCGGTAGATGGCGTCGTAAGTGTAGTCAGCGGTCGGCTCGACGCGCTGGTTAGCAAAGTAGACAGTCTGCTGCGCGTCGTCGCGGATGTGGGTGATGTTTCCCACCGGGTCGTAGGTGTAGTACAGACTCTGCACTTCACCGGGGCGGTCGTCGCCGTCAAAGTTCGCCGCGTTCCTGCGCGTTTTCAGGTGAATGAGCCGGAATGTTGCCGGATCGTACTCGTAAGTTGTCGTGATCCCACTGCCGTCCTGCGTACCGTAGTCAATGTGCGTACGTTGACCCTTGGCGTCATAATCGATATCGGTAACTGCGTGCAGATTCGCGGCGGCTGGGTCGAGCCAGGCTAGAGGCTCGGCATTCCGGTTGAGCCAGGCATGTACCTGCTCCAGAAGGTTGGCCTCGTTGTAGATTGGCTGTATGACGTTGACTATAGTGCCCGGCTGGTCGCTGTGCGGTGCCATCAACTGCGTCGGCCGGTTGAGCGCGTCGTAGCGGGTGCGGCTGGCGTAGGTCTCAGCTTCCAGCGGCACGGGAACTGACCAGTCGAGCGTGGCGTTGTACACCCGCGCAAGCTGGCGCGCGCTTCGCTTCAGGTTGCCCTTGAAGTCGTAGTCATCGCTGGTGACGACACCGGCCTGGTCGAAAAACTGAACGACATTGCCGCGAAGATTGTTGTCTTCTGGATTGGGACGGGTTTCCCCATAGATGTTGCGCCCGACGACGATCTCGGCACCCACGCCTTCGCGCAGAAGTGAATCCGTTGGCCGTCGCAGAGGGTCGTAGGCGGTACGGAAACGGTGGTCGCGGCTGTCCCAGGCGTAAAGCGGTTTACCGGCCACATCATTGAGCATCCATCGTTCGCCCGCCTCCATGCTGGCCTGGTGGACACGGTTGCCAAGCATGTCGTAATCGTAGCGCATGACGACGCGGTCTTTGGCATCGATGACCTGGCGCTGGTTGCCTTCGATGTCGAGAATGATCCGGGTGCGATGGAACTCCTCGACAGGGGGGTCGAGCGGTGGCGCATCGCTGTATTTGAATTTATTGTGAGCGACAGTAAGAAACGCACGCCCGAGCGAATCGGCATGCGCCACCGTCGGCGTATTCGCATGGATCGCTGCTTTTTGGGCGCCGGCCTGCTCGTGCGGTCCAAGCGCGCCGCCCTGGCGCTGCGCGTGCCAGGTGGGCAGGAACTCTGAGGCCGGCAAGCGACTGATGAACTCGCCTGCGTTTGCATCCGCCCCGGGACTGGCCACCAGGACGGTATCGCTAACGTCCCATGTCTCCTGACGCCATGGATCGAAGATCACCTTTTCCCAGGTGTGGTTCGGGTGCAGGGTGGCGACTACGCGTTCGACCGGATCGTAGAACAGTACCGGGCTCACGCCGATGCGCACGTCGAATTCGAAACCGTGGGTGTCGGTGAAGAACGGCTCGTACTGACGGACCGGCTTGCCCTTGTTGTTGAACACCGACCAGCTGCTTCCCACCCAGCGCGGGCTGACATCGTCTGGTGTCATCGCGGGCTGGCCATTCCCGCCCACAATAATCTTTCCGTTGGCATCGCGTTGCGGTACCGGCCCCGCCTCGGCCTGGATCTTCTTCTGGATTTCGCGGCCGAAACCGTCGCAGCAGGAGAAGCTGTGCTGTACCTTTGTTCGCTCACCGGGATTCAGATCGGCGTCGTGGGTCTCACGGGCAAGGGAGTAGACGACGGGGGGTTGCGGATCTTGCTGACCCTTTGTGCGGTAGTAGGCAAACAGGTCGTACACGAGGCGTGTAGTGGCGCGCCGCAGGATCGCATGCGGGTCGGCGAGCGGGCTGGCCAGGTGATTGCGAATCACAGCGTCCGTGAGATCAGCCTCGAACCCGGCGAGCACGTCACCCAGGTTCTCCTCCGGCTTGCCCATTACCGCCGTTCCTACCACCGTACCGAGAGCATCGAAACGCACCTGGGTGCGATTGCGGTTCGGATCCATCACCCGCCAGGGCTGGAGAACCCGGTAGTCGTTGCCCGGTCTGGCCGGGTCGATGTTGCCGTTCGGCAAGCGCTCGCCCACGGTAACGCGGTTACCGAGTGCATCGCGCATATCTACGAGTGCACCGCGCGTCTCCAGCATCAGCAAATCGTAGGCGTCGTAGGTAACGAAGCTCTCGGTGCTGATCGCATTGGTGTGGAACGGATCGCGGTAACGGTGCGCCAAGAAGAAGTGTTGGCGCGCATAGGCAAATTCTTGCGCCGGGGTGGCGACGGGATCGGGTGAATGAAAAATACGGCCCGAGGGGATCCACCAGATGGAATCGCCTTCACTGTGGACATAGCGACCTTCGTTCTGCAGCATGACATCGCTGACTCGCCCGCCATAGACTTCATTGATCAGACCGGGCGTAAAGGCCAGCTTGTAACTCTCAAACGGCAGCCCGAGCGGTTGCAGTTGACCCAGCGCCAGCGAACCGACCAGGTCGTCGCTCCGATACAGCGTGCGCATATGCTCGATCAAGCGTTTCTGGAGTAACCCCGGGGTCGGGTCCTGTTCGTAAGCAATGGTCATTCCAGTCGTGCACGCATTCAGGACATCATCGAATGTGAATCGCTGTTGGCCCACAGGCAGGGAGAAGCCGGTTAGCTCATAGGTACGTGATTCACAGGGAAGCGGCGTGCGGAAGTCGTTCCCGGCATCGATCGAATTGGTGACGCGGTTCTCGGTGCAAGTCGCAAGGATCTGCGCCTGTTTCGCCTGATCTTCCGCCGACAGGCTCACATCCGGTTGGCGACGACCGTAGCCGATGGCGGCGGATTTCAGCACATTGCCGAACTCGTCCACCTCCAAGGTCAGCGCGTGGCCGATGCGCGGGTCGGCTGGGTTGCGTTCGTAGTGATAACTGATGACCTCGCGGGCATGGGTGAAGAACACCGCATGCCGGTTTCCAGCACGCGGTTGTAACGGACGAATAGTGAAGTTCTGCTCGGTGACGACATAGGGGTGTGGTTCTTTGACGGTCCCATCCAGGGCATAGACTTCCTGCCGCAGCATCGAACCTTTCAGGGCGCGACAGGCCTCGCGTTCTTCCTCTGCGGTCAAACCTCCGGGCAGCACCGTGTCGTCGAGCAAGAGTTCTCTGGCCTGCGCATCGTTCAAGCCGGGCTCGCGGTAGTACTCACCGGCATCGGCGCTGTCTAACAACCCAGCATAGAAATCGGAGATATGATTCCGGCCGATATAGACACCGGTATGGGACCAGGTCTTGGTCAGCACTGGTGGAACATGAGAAGACGCCTCGATGTTCATTCCAACTGGAAACTGCCCGCCGGCGTTTAGCGCGGAAAATTCTTCCGTATCAAATTGTTCGACCAGCCCGAAACCACGGAACTCCCGCTCTATACCGTCGAAATAGCCGTGGTGGTAGGAGTAGCGCGTGACGAAGCGGTTTTTGCTGATCCAGTCATAGGTCTCGACGCGCTCGACCACGTGAACCGGAAAGGGAAGCTTCGTGATCCAGGGTTTGCCCTCGGCTTTGTCTTTCAAATAGAACTTCGTCGACGGCGCGTAGTGAACCAGCGTCTCCGCGCCCAGGTTGTTGAACGACTTGATCAGCAGGTGCGGCTTCTGCCCGCCCATGAGGTCGATGTAGCGCATCGGGCGACGCGCGTCGCCGGGCAGGGGCGACGCCCAGACGAGACAGGCGGTGCCGTTGCCTAGCAGATCGACCGCGGTGACCGATGAAAGGTTGTCGATCCGCGGGAAGGCCAAGAGCGACTCGCGGTCCGCCCAACCGTTGCCTACCAGGTTGCAGTAGATGTCGATGCGCTGCGCGCCGAGATACAGGATGTCGGTGGTACCCGAGCCGTCGATGTCCGCGAGACGAATGCGCTTGTGATCGAACTGGTCGGGAAAATCGAACCAGGGCGCGTTGTCCATCGCGACCTTCTTGCCCCAGCGGCAGTGGCCGAGGTTCGGCCAGTAGCAGACCTCGCCGTTGCGGATGCGCACCAGGTCGGTGAGCCCGTCGCCCGACATGTCGGAGAGGTAGATGGACTGCGTGCCGTCGGCGAAGACCAGGCGCGGTCCGTGCTCCTCGTCGAGCGCCTGCTGCATACGCTCGGCCGGGCCGAAGCCTTTCTCGCTGAGCGAGGGGTACCAGGTGAAGGCTTCGTTCTCGGTGATGAGCACGTCGGCGTGGCCGTCGCCGGTCAGATCGACGAAGCGCAGGTTCGGGTCCTTCCACTCGAGATTCGGCAGCGACTGGAAGGGCAGGCGCGATTCCCAGCCGCCCTCGTCCGTGCGCTCGAAGAAACCGGGCGTCGGGCTGTCCATTTCGACCACGTCCACCTGCCCGTCGCCCGCGAGATCGAGAAACTGCTGGCGCCCGCTGGCGAGCCCTGCCGTGGAGGGCAAGCTCGCCAGGCGCTCAATAGGCTCGAAGTGCGCCTTGACGCTGAGCGTTCCGTCTTCGGCCTTCACCGGCAGTGCGCTCACGTTCCGCTTGTAGAACCAGGCTCCGGCCTGCTCGGTCAGTGCACCGGAAAGCCCTTCGCCATCGAGATCGACCCATTGGTAGGCGCCGCCGTCCACGCCGGCGGGCAGATTCTCGATGTCTTCGACGTCGCGCACGGTTTCGTCGATTCTTGCCCGGCTGTATACGAATTCGAGCGGCGGCAATGATTTCTTCAGGTACTTGTCGGTGAATGCATCGTTCCCATCGCGCTGACGTACATAACCGGACTGAGTGACGGCGGTGATAAATGAGGCCAACGGCCCCACGTCGTAGTTGAATTCCGTCGATCGCACAAGGCAGGGCGTCGTACCGAGCGATTCGAAGGCATGAAACATCAGCACGCGTCGGCACAGGCGGTAGGTGCGAACCTCGAAGCCGGCACGGTAGGTCGAGAAGGGATCCTGGCGAACGGCCCACGGAACCGACGGCTGAGGGCTCGCCCAGGACTCCACGTAGTACGGATCGTCCCCGTCCTCACTCGCGGCGCGGTAATGGCCTTCCTCGTAGTCGAAGACCACCTGGAAATGCCATTCGAGCTTCGATAGATCGGCTGGATCGGGCTCGATCAGGCGGGAGGTCTTGTTGCCGTAGCAGATGCGCTTGAGGTAGCGGTTGGCCGTGCGGGAATTCTCGTCGCGGTTGCTCTCGTTCGCCTGCGAGGAGTCGACCCGCTGCGAATTTTCGCCGACATACTTGTACGCGATGGCATTGCCCTTGTCGTCGTAACTCGCGCAGATCAGCCAGCTGAAGATGCGTGTCGCGTCCTCCGGATCGAAAATGCGCGATTCGGTGGTTTTGCCGTACCAAGTGGTGATGTTGTCTTTGGAGATCGACCGCCAGCGTACGTCCTGCGCGTCGAGCAGGTTGGTCCAGCGCTCGATACGCGCGAATAGCCCTTCGATGCGCGGGCGGTAGCGGTGGACCCGGTATCCGTCGCGCTCGTCCTCGTGAATGACCAAGCGGCCCTCTTGGTCGCGCACCCAGAATTCGTCGGGGTCTCGTTGGCATCCTGGATGGATGGCGACCCAAGACCCGTCAAGGTCCTGTCGATACACCGGGACCAAGTCTTCCGCACCGGACAGAATGAATACGTCCGATTCCTCCGCATCGTTGTACTTCGGCAAACCCTTGTCGGTCTTGCGTGTGATGGAGGGCAGGGAAAGATTCCAGCCGACGCCGAACGGCCCGTTGCCCGCGCCGGAATCGTACGAAAGGGAAAGCTGCGGACCGAATCCGGACCGCCCCGGCGATACCGCGATGGGAACGGTAAGCGATCCGGTGCCTGTTACCGGATTGGCCGCGAACTTCTCGCCGATGCCGCGGATCGCACCGCCACCCTTGGGTAGTGTGATCGCGGGCGCCGAAAACGGACCGGATGGTGGCGTTTGAGACGGCGCAGCAGGACGCGACGTGGAAACGGCGCCAGCCGATTCCAAGGGCTGCCCACCGAGCGGTGTCGGGCTGTCTCGACTGGCCACGCCTTCCCCTGCGATCTCGGCTTCAGGGTTGGTGAAGCGATGCCGCCTTGGCGACGAGCCAAACCTCTGTGACCTTCCTTAGCCGAGAGGGAGCGGCCGCAAAAACCGAATCAGGCAGACTTCAAGGGAAACGCAAGGCTTCGCGACGATCAAGTCCATAAGGACCTCCCCAGATCGAATTCAACTTGTACTTACTACTGCCATCATTGCTCTACTGCGACGGCGCAGAATTTAGGTGTATCGGCAAATCAGTATAGCCAACTAACTCAAGAGTATCCAACCAAATTTAGTGCGGCGTTCTTGTCAGGTAAACCCTGACATCCTTAGTCGGGATCGCCTGACACAACAAGCCGCGCACCCGATACCCGATCAAGAGCCCGAAGCAATGCTCTGTCCCCTACGGCTCCGGAAACAACAACGCGACTCGCGGTTCGCTGCGTCTACGCGGCCACCTTGTACACGAGGTCGTGCTCCCGCGCGGTCGGTTACTTTTTTATGTCGGCCGGAACGACCCCGGTCTTGACCCAGGAGCGCATCGCGGTCACGGTTTGAGGCTCCACGCCGACAAATCCATGGGCGGTGAAAGCTTCACAGGCTCCTCCGCGTCCGGGTCCGCCACCGCGGGCCGTGAGGAGAGGCTTACGGGTCTTTCGGGAAAATCCCTGGGCGTCCCGATACGACGTGTAGGCGCAGGGATCGGCTTCGTGATGCACCCACAACAGGTCAGCCGCCAAGTCGGCCCATTTCACCCCGGACAGGCCCGGGCCATTGAGCGTGGACTGGAACAGCGATGCCGTCAGGATCGTCCGGCGCGCCAGCCGCGGGTTCATGCGCGCGGCATGGAAGGCGCTGACCGATCCTTCGCTCGTTCCGACAAAGGTCCAGCCCTCGACGGCGTAGCGGCGGCCAACTTCCACAAGCAGGGCCTCCACATCCGCGCCGTAGCGCGGCGTCTCGCGAAAATGCTGCGTGAACGTCGCCCACTGGTCGGAAGGCGCGTCCACGACGAGTACCAGAGTCCCCTCGTCCAGCCAGTGCCTGCGGGAACGCACGAGAAAATTTCCGCGCAGCTCGTACTTCGGCAGTCCGCTCTCCTCTCTGAGCTTCATGATGCCCGGATAGCCGGGAAACAGCGCGATGCCGTGCTTGAACGTCTTCGCGCCCTGCAGATGCGTGACCAGCCCGGAGATCGTGTAGCCGTCGCGCCGCGCGGTCACGACGGAGGTCGGGTGCGCGAGGTTGGGGTCCGCTGCAGGAACCGCTCCACCCTGTGCGTGTCCGAGCCGGATGCCCGTCAGCATCGCGGCAAATACCAGCAGGTGCGTCAGGCGGCTTGGGAAGTTCATTCTGCTCTTGTCTGCGCTCGGAGATGGAGCGCTGGATTAATTTCCGCGATGATAAACCGATTCACCCGCCCGGCGCATCGGCTTTTCTGGATCGGCTCACGCGTGACCGGCCAGGCCGGCGAGAGTCATGTTCTCCGCGACCAGATCGTGGGGAATCAGGAGATATTTCCACGGCTTTCCGTTGTTCGCCGCCGTGTACGTTGACGCAAGACCGCACCACTTCTCCGCCGCGGCTTTCTTGGCCAACACCTCGGCGTCGCCCAGCTCGTTCCGCGCCTTCGATTCCAGCATGTAAATGCACGCGGCCGCCTCGGCGACGAAGTCGGGCACGTATTCAGGATGTTCGACACCGGATTTGTAGAAGATCTGGAACTGCCCTCGCGCCGGGCGGAACCACTTCTGCGTCTCGCGATCGAGAATGACTGACAGCCTGCGCTCGGTATCGGACTGAAATTTTACCGGCTCGATCAGGCAGCGCTTGAAGCCGCCGAAAAGCATTTGCTCGATCCGCGCCTTGTCCTCGACGTTCTGCCGGAAGTCGCAGACGGGCTCACCGTCCCGCGCCGTGAAGGCGCTTTGCTTCAGCCTGGTGAATCCCTTGGTGACCTTCACCTCGTAGTCCACCGGTTTCTCGTGCTGATGCGCCTGCATCTGGACGTGGATGAACGCGGCGATCTGCCTCTGGTGATAGATGAGCACGTTTCTCGTGTCGTCTTCCGACAGGTAGCTGCGCAGGTGCGACACCAATTGCCCGCCAAGCTCGTAGAGCAGGTCGGCGTGGTCGTCGTAGGAGATGTCGTCGAAATCGATCAATCCGCGCACCACGTAGTCTTCCAGCCGCAGCTCGTGCTGCCCGCGGGCGGCGAAGCTGAGCGTTTCCTGCTCGCGCGTGCGCAGGTGCTGGATCAGCAGGTCGCGATCGACCGGCTGGTAGCGGACGGCGGACAGGTCGAGCTTGAACGGCCGATAGCCCACCGTGACTTCGCCTTTGGGCTGCACCACGATCTTCGGAATATCGATGGTTTCCCCCACCACCAGGCTCGTGGCTTTTTTCACCACGGCCGCCACGTCGGCCGCTTCGGCGAGCCCCGCCAGCTCGAGTTGCGCGGGCGCGACGATCTCAGTGACTTCCTGAACGATCTTCCTCTGCACGTCCTCCGCGAGCAGCCGCGTCGCGCTGGGGAGATGCTCGTAGCGCTCGATCACCTTCCGCGTCGCGTCGGCGATCGCTCTTTCTGCTTCCGTCGCGAACGGCGCCGGCGCACCCGGTACCGTGGGTGCGCCTCCACCCCCGAGCATCCGGTCGAGCGGCGACTGCGCCACTACCGTCACCGTCTTCTGCAAGTCCCTTTCCGGGTCGAGGATAACCTGCTTGCAGCCGGATCACCGAATCCGGGCGGTTGGCTTCGTCGACGATCTCCTGGAAGCGGTCGTGCGCGACGATGTTCAGCCGGTCAACCGCGGTAGCGCCGGTGCGCTTGCCGTAGGGCAGGCGCAGCCCCCGCCCGATCGATTGCTCGATCAGCGTGCGCGCGTTCGCCGCGCGCAGCGGCACGATGGTGTAGAGGTTGGTGACGTCCCAGCCCTCCTTCAGCATGTTGACGTGGATGACGATCTCGGTCGGCTCCTCGGCGTGCTCGACCTTGAGCAGCCGCTCGATCATTTCGTCTTCCTCCGCGCCGGTCCGGCTCGAATCCACCTGGATGACCTTGTCCTTGTAGCGGCCCTCGAAGAACTTCTCCGACTGGATGAGCTTGAGCAATTCTCCGGCGTGGGTGGTGTCGCGGGCGATCACCAGCACGAAGGGCTTCACCGCCGGCCGGCCGTTCTGGCGCGCCCAGGTCTCGATCTCCACCTTGGTGCTCTCATGCAGCCGCACGCCGTCCTCCAGCTTGATCTGCTCCAGCTGCTCCGCCGAAAACTGCTTGGGGTCGAAGTTCTTCTGCGTCACCACCGCCGGCTCCTTGACGAAACCGTCCTGCATCGCTTGCGCAAGCGGGTAGTCATGGATCACATTCTTGAACTGCACCTGCGTCTTGCCCACCTCCACGAACGGCGTCGCGGTCAGCTCCAGTCCCATGACCGGCTTCAGCTCGTTGATCGCCCGCACCCCGGCGGAAGCCCGGTAGCGGTGCGATTCGTCCATGAGGAGCACCAGGTCGTCGAGCCCGGCGAGATAGTCGAAGTAGCTTCGGCCGATGTATTCCGACAGGCGCTTGATGCGCGGCGATTTTCCGCCGCGGACTTCGGAGTTGATCTTGGAAATGTTGAAGATGTTTACGCGCACGCCGCCGAACAGGACGCCGGTCGTGGGATCGCGCTGGTCGTAGTTGTCGCCCGTGATGATTGCAGGCGGATTGACCGCGAACTCCGCGATCCCCGTGAACACGTACTTTGGCGTGTTCGGCGTGAAATCGGCGATCAGTTTATTGTAGATCGTAAGGTTGGGCGCGAGGACGAAGAAATTGTTGATTCCGTGCGCGAGGTGCAGGTAGCCGATGAAGGCCCCCATCAGGCGCGTCTTGCCCACGCCGGTCGCGAGCGCGAAGCACAGCGAGGGGAAATCGCGCTCGAAATCGGTGACTGTCGGGAATTCGCTGCGGATCGCGGCGAGCGCGGCCTGAAGGTCAGTTCCCTTTCGGGGCGGTGCGATCTCGGCAACGCGGTCGAGGATTTCCAGCGAGCGCCGCTGCGGCGGGCGCAGGCTCAGGCGCCCGCTGATGGAGTTGACGTGACGGTTCATAGGTCGTCACGCCCCTCGATTGACCGTCCCGTTACTGAGCTTCCATGGTGACTGTGCGCGGCTCCTCGACGCGTCGGGATGCATCGAGCGCCTCGATCGAGACGATGTTGCCCGCGGCATCGTAGTCGAGGATCACGCCGGGCTTGTCCTCGTCGCTCTCGGCCACGGGAACATTGCGAAAAATCACCGTGAGGGTGTCGGTTTTCTTGTCGTAATTTACTTTCATGAGTTGCTCCAGTATTTCCTGCGCTTGCTCGTCCAGCACGCATTCGAGGTACGCGCCGGGACGCAGGATCATGCCCGCCCGGCATCAGACCGTCGCTCCCTCCGGGCGTCGCGGTGCGCCTTGCACGAGGTAGTCGAGAATCTCGCCCTGCATGCGCTCGATCTCCAGCCGGTACCCCGAGCTCAGGGCGGGCCACTCTTCCGGTCTTGCCGTCTTGCGCAGGGTCTCGAGCAAATGCTCGACCTTCGCGACCCGTTCTCTCGTCACCGCTAGCTCCTGGTCGTTCCGTATCATGGTTTCACCTCCAGCATTCCACGTCGTGTTCCGTCGCGTTTCGTCTGCCACGTTTCCAGAAATTCCCGCATTCCGTCTTCCGGCAGCATTCCCTGCCGCACCCAGAATACGCTGGCGCCGAAGCGTGCCTCGGCGTCCGGGTGCGAAAACAGCGTGCGCGACTCGCGCGACGCATCCTCCAGCCTGAAATCTTCCGTCATTACGAGCACCACGTCCACATCGCGCGGCTCGGACACACCCGAGACGAAGCTTCCGAACACCAGGAAGCGCGCGAGACGCCCGGTACGGACGGCAAGCTCGTGCAGGAGCCGAAGCTTGCCGAAGGCGCGCACCCTCGCTTCGGTCCCTCTGCCGAATCGCTTTTCGATTTCGTCCCAGCCGGCCGGGTGTATTCCCGGAGGCAACTCGCCGGTCGCGGTAGTCGGTGGCAGCATAATCTATTCGCGCTACCCGAGCTCCAGCGCCTGCTGCCCCGGCTCGGGCGGCGCCTCGGGCAGGCTCTGCACCTGAAGGCTGTAGTCGTCCTTGCCCCACTCGCAGCGCGCGAGCACCGCGTTGGGGATTTTCTTGAGCGTCAGGTTCGGCCAGCGGTCGGCCTTGCCGCGGAAGGCCGAGCACATCACGAGGAGCGAGCGCTCCGGCCCCACCTCGTCGGAGAGCGCCTCGAGCTGCTCGTGGCCGAGGTTCTGCGTGGTGACGTAGATGAAATCGCGCTCGGTCGAGCGGCCGTGCCGCCAGTACAGCGAGTCTGACGGTGCATACGTGAAACCCTCCAACTTGCACACTGCCTCGGCGAGCATCGCGGCGTTGAACTCCTTGTTGATGACGTAGTTGCCCCACTTGTCCTTCTCCAGCAGCGAGGGCGCGAGACGGAAATAGCGGAACCCGCCGCCGCCCTTCCAGCCGACCGCCTCGGTAATCCCGCCCGGGTCCTCGCCGTCGATCACCTTCCTCAGCCGCGGAATGATGTGCGTGTGGCAGTGCTCGCCCAACTCCACCATGATCCAGCGCCGACCCATCTTGTGCGCGACCGCGCCGGTGGTGCCGGAGCCGGCGAAGGAATCGAGGACGAGGTCACCGGGGGCAGTAGCCAGATCCAGTACGCGCTTGAGGAGTCGCTCTGGCTTTGGGGTCTGAAACACCTCCGCCTCACCAGGAACAGCGTTCATCACTTCCTTCTTCGCCTCCTGCGTATGTCCAACTTCGTCATGTAGCCAGATTGTTTGCGGAACGATCCCCTCCATTACCTCAGAAAGAAATCGCTTCAGCCGAGGCACGTTATCTCCGTCAGCACCCCACCAGACGCGCTTGTCGCGATCGAGCTCCAGAAGCTTCTCCTTCGAGACACGCCAGTACATACCCTTTGGGGGACCTGCTATGACGCGCCCTGATGGAGTAGTAACTGGATAGATCCCGGCAGAGTAGGAATTTCGAGCAGAGAGGTCTCCAGACGTCCAAGGACCCCGAGGGTCGTTGTCGGGATTCCTATAACTCCTATTGTGCTTCTCATCGCGAGGGAGAAGATTGCGCTTCCATTCATTCTTCTCCTTTGCGTACACGAGAATATGATCGTGCGAATCAGACAAGTACTGTGCAGTACTGTTCGGTGCAAACCGCTTCTGCCAAATTACATTCGCCACGAAGTTCCGTCGTCCAAACACCTCGTCGCACAACACCTTCAGGTAGTGCACCTCAGTATCGTCGATCGTAATCCACAGCGATCCGTCGGTCGCAAGCAAACGGCGAATCAATTCCAGCCGGTCGCTAATGAGCGAAAGCCAGATCGAGTGCTCAACCCCGTCTTCGTAGTGAGTGAAGGCACTACCAGTGTTGTAAGGTGGGTCGATGAACACGCACTTCACCTTACCCGCGAACTCCGCCTCCAGCGCCTTCAGCGCCAGCAGATTGTCGCCGAAGATTAGCCGGTTGTCGAAAATGTCATTTTCGGTGACACGGTGCTTCGCGTGATACGACTTCTCCGGCTCCTCCAGCAGAATGCGCGGCTCCAGCTTGGGCCGGTTCTCCTTGCCGATCCAAGTGAGTTCGAGTTTCTGCCTACCACTCATGAAGCGGTGCCCTTCCTAGTAACCGTCTTTTTCGCTGCAGAATCGAAAAGCTCGTTGTTAATGGGAGAGCGGAGTCGGTCATTGTTGAGCAGTTTCAACAACAACTCGATTGATTCGACTTCAACCAGAATCTTGCCGCCGGCGATCTTCAGCTCCCAGCCTTCCTCCTGACAGACCTGCATCAACCGGTCCAAGTAGCCAGGCTGCTGGTAGTAACCCGCCTTCTTGATCGAAGCGAGCTTCCTCAAGTGATGGAGGTTGTCCCCGACGTACTCCTGTATCGGTGCAACATCGCTAAGAAAGCTCATGGTCTTTAACTCGTCGAGCAGTTCGCTTCCGTGGGTCTTCATGCCCTCGCGGAAGTTCATCGAGTTTTCAAAATCACGTTTGCTGGCAATAAATGTGACGCCCTCAAAGACGAAAAAGTCAAAACGAGGATCGATCAGGAACACTTGCTCATCATCAACATCGATCAAGCGATGGTTTGTAAAGAAAGTTGCTTTCCTAGAGAGCGCCTTCTTGGGATCAGTCATGGCGCTAATCTTCCGCCATGCGAAGAGGTGTTCCGAGCCTTTCTCGAACTGAACGACATATGCCCAAGAGTTAAGAAGTTCACCAAATTCACGCGCGAGTGGGTTGTCGAAACCTGCTCCGATTGCCTTCGCGACTTTCTGGAAGTCGGTGGCGTCAGCATCGATTGTCAAGAGCACGTCGTCGGTATCAGCATTGCTGAACTCATACTCGTCCAAATGAAAATCACGACTCTGCAGTTGTTGCTTGAGGTAGCCCCTAAAGCGCTTCTGTAGCTTTGCGTCAATGTCGACACGCAACACCGAATAGACTGCCTCCCTCTGAACAACTTTTCTCTTTATTAACCAGAACGTGGCTGTCCAATGACCGAGGTCTAGCGTTTTTAATTTCTTCAGTTTCTTCGCGGCGTTGGTTGTCACGATTCCTCCCCGTGTTCGGCCGACGGCCTTTGAATTGCGGCAACGTACAAGTAGTGCGATAGGCGTTCAAGCACATAACACTCACCAATTTTCAGCGGCGCTCGTGTGATCACCAAAGCTTGGGTCTCGATCGTGCCGCGCTTGAATGTGCAGTCGATTAACATGTACCCGGCTAAAGCCAGCACCGGATTGACGAATACCGTCTGTGTTCGATACGCGACCACAAAAAGCATCGCGAGAAAAATGAAGAGGCTGAGCAGGGTCTGCCAGTCTCCAAGATCAATACGTAGGAACGCGAGGATGTACGGGATCGTGTATCCAAACATTTCTCCCGATTTGTTCGACGCCTTGGTAATCTCAACTACGAGACCGCTCTGTATATCGCGGACCGCGCGCAGAATCCCAACGCAACTGCCAATTGCGATCAACAAGACTGGTCCAGAAAGGTATGGATGCTGTGGGCAGCCAGTGAAAATGTTGAGGATCGTAATCCTTGATCACGAGGATTAGTAACAATGGAGCATAGGCGCTTAGAAACAGCAGCAGCGATGCCCAAGGGCGGAGCCGCAGTGCTGGATCAGGTGCCGTCATAGCAGGTTCCCCATGCTGATCCGGAGGTGAACTTCACATATTGAAGGGTGGAAATCGGTCAAAGGAATAGCCTGCCTTGATCCGGAGAAACAATCTGATCCGTTGCCTGTATCTGTTGTGCAGAGCGACGTCTGACCCCCCTCCGGACTAACGACCTCGATCACTTTGTGCTCCACCAACCGTTCGATTGCGGCGCGATAGATCTCGGCGGAAGCCGGTGATTCATTGCATGTGGTTGCGAATAGCACACCAAAACTTGCGCCCTCGTCGTTGGCATAAATGAGGCGTGGAATTTGTTCCATTAAGGACGCGATGCTGGCGTTACGGGCGACGTCATCGAACTCGAATCCCAATTCAAATTGCCCTTTCTGGGCCGAGTCATGATCGGGGTCGTAACCGACCATGTGAAACATGTCCAAGCCGGGTCCACCATAATGAATGAAGTAGTTATTGTTGTCCCAATGGACTTCTGTCATCACGTCGCGGGCTCGGTGGTGTTGTGAAAGGTGAATCAACCAGTAGTCGCCATGACCTTTATTGTTTCTGATGAAAAACGGAGTGTAGTGCTTGGCGCCGCACCGCGTTACAAGATTCCGATACAGACTGCTTTGAATAAATAGTCGCCAGTCCCGCTCCGACGATTTGATTTCTTCGATGGTTTTTCCTTGCAACACGTCTGCTACGCCAATTTCGTCAAGCAATTCCTTAGTCAGCCCTTTGTCGCCAGCAAAATTCAGGAATGAATCCACGCCAAAGGTGAGAATCACCTCGGCACTCGGAAGATTCCTGAAAATCTTTTGGATTAACCCTGTCGGTACGTCCTTGTAGCCATACTGGTCCAGGATGAAGATGGATCGGCCACTCCTTGGGCTCTTTTTCTTGATAAATTCGATGATCCCGTCCGCTTCATCCTGAAACCTGGCGTGCCGTAAATGAATGGTGTTACCAAGTAGCGGCTCATAGCCTTCTTCGCGCAACACTTTATCCAGATGCAGGTGCGCGTGTCGATCGACTTCCACAAAGAAGTAGCTGACATCCAACTGCACTGGCTTCCGGCGATCCTTGTTGATTAGGAAATCCGCTTCTTTCGTGGCATTGAGGCAGATAAACGGTGAGCCTTTGACTAGCTCTCGGGTATCGTTGTGTACGTACACACCTCCACCTGCGAACCCATCGACCAAAGTGAGTCGAAGAACATCCTGGTTCGGCGAACTTACCAGCGTTTGAAAATAGGCGGCCAAGTAGGACTGAAGAATGCGATGTTTGGCGATACTGTGCGGCTGAATAACATCGGGGCCATTTTTCCAGTCGTAATGTTTTCGTGTCATTCAATGCCCTTACCGGCACGCAGCGAGTTCTGGCATTTGGTCCCATGTGCGACCATCCAGTAATCGCCCATTGGCTTTCTTTGATCGGCGCTTACCATCGGCACCCCATCCCCCCCATTGCTTGAAGAAGAACTGAATGTCTTGTTCTTGGCACTGCCGTTGAATGTCCTCGACCCACTCCCGCTTCATGGGACGTGCCTTTGGGCCGGACTCACCGCCGACAATTACCCAATGGATGTCGGTCAAGTCAATCTCACCAAGTCCTTCCAAGAGCGGCTCAACCGACAAGAAACGAACGTGCGCATCGACCTGACGTAAAGCGTCGATGCGCGGCAACCCGTATTTCCGATCCTCGACGGAAACTCCGATCCATGCGTTTTTCGGCGGGAGTCTGTGTCGGAAAAAGATAGCTAACCGTTCAGCCCGCTTCGTCAATATCTGAAATGTATGGTGTGGGCAGCGGGCGATCACATCGAAAACTTGATCGATGTAACCGTCCGACACGTTCTTATGGAACAGATCTGACATCGAGTTCACAAAATAGACTGTTGGTTTTTTGCGTCGTAGCGGTTCATCGAGCCGGTCGGGCAGAACTACCAGCTTGAATCCGTTTTCGTACCCCGGCGTGCCCATGGCTTGCAACCGCTTCGCCATGGCTTCGGCGTAACAATGTTTGCAGCCAGGCGAAATCTTCGTACAACCCACGGTTGGGTTCCACGTGGCCTCAGTCCATTCAATACGACTTATCTGTGCCATTTCGTTACCCCTTGAAAGTATCGCGCTTGGTGATGTCGGCATCTTTGCGGCGAAACGCTGCTAATACCTGTGTCGCGTTGGCTCGATCAAAGGCCCTGCCAACGACTCGGTGAGCTTGATCTCCGACTTGCAGCTTGGGCAGATGATGGTCGGTTCCGTCATAACCTTCCCCGTATTCGATAAGTCTTACGCCAACGCCCAGCGGATACTGAAGAGGACATCCCGTTTTGTCTGTTGCACGAGCTTTCCCTCGATTTGGCCGATGAGTTCCTCGCGCTGCTTGTCCACTTGATCCTGCGCTTCGAACAACGAGCGGCGCTTCTGGTTTCGCTGCGCTTCCAGCACCTTGATCTGCTTCTGTCCCGCCAGTTTATCCTCGAGCGTCAGCGACGTCGCCGCTACCCGCCGCGCTTCCTTGATCTGCCGGTCAAACTCCTTGATCTCACGCTCCAGGCCGAGCTTTAGGTCTTCCGCCCAACCTTCGAGTTTTTCGACTTCTATTTCAAAAAAACCAGCGTTACGCTCGGAGATAGAGCGCTGGATGGATTCCCGGCGGGAGAGGGTGAGGGTTTCGAGCTTTTGCGACCACCCCGGTGCCTCCGGCGCCACCCCTCCTCGGGGAGGAGGGGAATTAATCTGAGCGGAGAGGGAAAAGAATCTCCGCAGGATTTCCTCGTCGAGCGGTTCGCCGTCGTCGGTGACGCCGGCGAGGATGAGATGGTCTTCGGATTGCGCGAGGGATTCGACGCTGAAGAGCGACACGCGCAGCCAGCCTGATTTCCCGACGAGCGGCTCGACAGCGCTGACCGTGCCCGCGTAGCCGCTGTAGTCGAACGCGACTTCCGCAACTGAAAGCTCGCGGCCCGCGGCCTGCGCGAGCACTTTTTCCGCGAGCGGATGACCGAGGCGGTAGAGGTGCGCCTCCCCCGAGCGGCGCGGCAGCTCGTAGAGCCCGAGCGGAATGCCGTCGCCGAAGGGGCAGGACTTGAGGCGGAAAGCGAACTCGCTAGTAAATTCTGCGTGGCCCTCCAGCTCGTGCCGCGTCAGCTGCATGAGCATTTTCTCGAAGCGGCTCTGGCAGGTCTTCGAGTTCTCGTTCTGCACGCGCAGCTTCTCGCGCACCTCGTCGTCGAAGTTCTCCAGCAGTTGCTGCCGGGTGCGGGTCATGGCCTCGCTGATCTGCGCGTCGAGCTCCCGCTGCAGCGCATCGAACGAGGCGCTGATTTCCCCGGGCGTGCGGCAGCGCTGGTAGATGCCGGCGATGCGCTTCTCGAAGTCCACGCCGCTCTCGATCGCGCCGAGCACTTCGTCGCTCGCACCGAACACGCCCTCGAACAGCTTGAACTTCTCCGAGAGCAGCTCGTACACGCGCCGGTCGGCCTCGTTCGATTGATTGAGAAAATTCACCACGACCACGTCGTGCTGCTGCCCGTAGCGGTGGCAGCGGCCGATGCGCTGCTCGATGCGCTGCGGGTTCCACGGCAGGTCGTAGTTCACCACCAGCGCGCAGAACTGCAGGTTGATGCCCTCGGCGCCGGCTTCGGTGGCGATCATGATGCGGCCCTGCTCGCGGAAGTAGTCCACCAGCGCCGAGCGCATGTCGGCGGTGCGCGAGCCGCTGACGCGGTCGGTGCCCTGGTGGCGCTCGAACCATTCCGCGTAGAGCGCGCGCGAGCGCTCGTCGGTGTTGGTGCCGTTGAAGAGCACGATGCCCTCGCGCCACGGGCTGTCGGCGAGCACGCGCAGCAAATAATCCTGGGTGCGGCGCGACTCGGTGAAGATGATCGCTTTCTGCGCCGCGCCGAGATCGGCGGCTTTGGCGAAGGCGATGTCGAGCGCCTTCAGGAGCGCGACGCCCTTGGCGTTGTGGGTGATGGAAACGGCGAGGGCGCGGAACGATTCGAGATCGCCGATCTCGCGCTCGATAGCGGCGCGGTCGGCCGCCGACAGCGGCTCGGGTGGGTCCTCGGGCCACTCCTCGGCGGTTTCGACCAGCGCTTCGTAGTCGCGGTCGAGCTCGTCTTCCAGCGTCTGGACGGGTTCGTGCTTCTTCAACTGCGCCTGCAGCCGCTTGCTCATCGACTCCAATGCTCCGGCGATGGCGAAGGTCGAGGAGGCGAGGAGCTTTCTCAGCACCAGCGTGATGAGGGAGCGCTGGCTCGCGGGCAGGGCGTAGAGGTTGCCGCGTTGCAGGTATTCGGAGACGAGGTGGTAGAGGCGGTCCTCCCCCTCTTCCGGCGTGAAGCGCTGCATGATCGGCAGCCGCTTGGTGTAGCGCACGTAGGCGAGCACCTGACGGCGCAGCGTGCGATGGCAGACGGGCTTGAGCCGCGCCTTCAGCGCCTGGAACACCTGGGCGCGTCCGAGGTCGGCGAATTGCTCGCGGAAGCTGGCTAGATCGCCAAAGGCGTGCTCGTCCACGAAGCTCACCAGCCCGAAGAGTTCCAGCAGCGAATTCTGCAGCGGCGTGGCGGTGAGAAGCAGCTTGGGCGCGTGCGCGAGCGCGCCTTTGAGCGTGTTGGCGATGACGTTGGACGGTTTATAGACGTTGCGCAGTCGGTGCGCTTCGTCGATGACGACGAGGTCCCACGGAATGGCGCTGATGTCGCCGGCTTTCGCGCGGGCGAACTGGTAGGAGCAGATGACAATCGCCTCGGATTCGAACGGACGGAAGCGGCCCTGCCGGACGGCTTCGTTGTAAGGTTTCGATTCCAGGATGCGGCAGGGCAGGAAAAACTTTTCCGAAAGCTCCTGATGCCACTGCTTGCGCAGATTGGAAGGCGTGATGACGAGCACGCGGCGCTTCCTCTCGGCCCAGCGCTGCGAGATGACGAGCCCCGCCTCGATGGTCTTGCCGAGCCCCACTTCGTCGGCGAGGATCGCGCCCTTCGAGAGCGGCGAGCGGAAAGCGAAGAGCGCCGCCTCGACCTGGTGCGGATTCAGGTCCACCTGCGCGTCCACCAAGGCGCTCGCGAGTTTCTCCACGCTGTCCGAGGCGCGGCGCCGCGTCAGCTCGTGGGCGAAGTACTTGGCGTGATAGGGGGTGAGCGACGTCAACGAATCTCCGTGCCTTTCGCCCGGGAATTCTAGCCTTATGCGGCGCTACCGGACGATCTCGCGGCATAGGCGGACGTTGTCGCCCTGACCGGATCGCTATGGGAAACCGTGTGAACCTTGACGTGGAGTCACCTCAGCGGTTTGGCGCCTTGGCGAAGAACCTCAAGCAGGATGCGCATCCGGCGCCAGGACCTCGCGGGCAAGTTCACGCGCCGCGACGGCCTGTTCTCGCGTCACCGACGGAAATTCAGGGATGACCTAACAGGCTGTTGAAAAACTCCGCGAACGACATCTTTCGTTCTGTGTCATAGAGGACAGGTCGTTACGGGAGAACAAAGATGCGCGGAGCTGATGGGATGCAAGAGCCGCTGTTCACGATGTCCAGGCTGGATGAGTTTGTGCCGTCGGATCACCCGCTGCGCGCGATCCAGGTGCTGGTGAACGATGCGCTGGCGCGGTTG
>Ga0137451_1000059_pt1 | contig 36707 bp, 37 predicted proteins | sample EasRivERMGT500_2_FD_102336 | JGI IMG/M metagenome (GOLD analysis project Ga0137451, IMG submission 102336) | Soil microbial communities from meander-bound floodplain in the East River, Colorado, USA - East River MetaG ERMGT500_2 | ecosystem: Environmental > Terrestrial > Soil > Floodplain ... | reverse complement strand
GCGGGTACCGATGTGATCAGGATCGAGGGGGTGAGCGAGCTGCGCGGCGCGACGCATCGCATCATGCCCGATCGCATCGAGACCGGTACTTTTCTCGTCGCCGCCGCTGCGACCGGCGGCCGAATCACGCTGCACGGTACCGACCCCGGCATCCTTGAAGCCGTGCTCGAAAAACTGCGCGAGTCGGGCGCCGAGCTGCACACGGGGAACGGAACGATCTCGCTCGCCATGCGGGGACGGCCGAAGAGCATCAATGTGAGAACCGCCCCCTACCCGGCGTTTCCCACCGACATGCAGGCGCAGCTGATGGCGCTTGACGCGATCGCCGAGGGCACCGCGACGATCACCGAGACGGTTTTCGAGAACCGATTCATGCACGCTCTGGAAATGCAGCGGCTCGGCGCCGACATCGAGATCTCGGGGAACATAGCGACCGTTCGCGGCGTCGGCAAGCTGCAGGGCGCGACGGTTATGGCGACCGACCTGCGCGCCTCGGCGAGCCTGGTCATCGCGGGCCTGGTTGCCGAAGGCGAGACCACCGTCGATCGCATCTATCACCTGGACCGCGGCTACGAATGCATCGAGGAGAAGCTCGCGCAGCTCGGCGCGCGCATCAAGCGGGTTCACTGAAGTAAAATCCGACCTTTCCACGCGAGGCACCCAAGCCGTGATTACGCTCGCGCTCTCCAAGGGCCGGATTTTCGACGAAACGCTGCCGCTGCTCGCTCGAGCGGGCATCCGGGCGCTCGACAGTCCCGACACCTCGCGCAAGCTCATTCTGCGCACCAACCGGCGCGACCTGCGGCTGATCATCGTGCGCGCAGCCGACGTTCCGACTTACGTTCAATACGGGGCGTCGGAACTTGGAGTCGCGGGCAAGGACGTGCTGCTCGAGCACGGGGGCGTGGGGCTCTATCAGCCGCTCGACCTGCGTATCGCCTCCTGCCGCATGGTGGTGGCGGTTTCCGAGGGCTTCGACTATGCGCTCGCCGTGCGGCAAGGCGCGCGCCTGCGCGTGGCGACCAAGTACATGCAGACCGCGCGCGAGCACTTCGCCGCGAAGGGCGTGCACGTCGATCTGATCAAGCTCTACGGATCGATGGAACTGGCGCCGCTGGTGGGCCTTGCCGACGCGATCGTCGATCTGGTCTCCAGCGGCAGCACGCTGCGCGCCAACCGCCTGCGCGTGGTCGAGGAGATCGGGCCGATCAGCGCGCGCCTCATCGTCAATCAGGCTGCGCTCAAGCTCAAGCGCGACGCCATTCAGCCGCTGCTCGACAAGCTTGCGAAGGCCGCGGGAACGCATGCCTGAGATCGCGCGCTTTTCTACGACGGACGCTGATTTCGACGCGCGACTCAAGGCGCTGACTGCGTTCGACACGACGTTTGACCAGAAGGTCGAGGACGATGTCGCGGCAATTTGCGATGACGTGCGCAACCGCGGTGACGCTGCGGTACTCGAGCACACGGCGAAACACGACGGTATGAGCAAGGAGCGGCTGGCCGATCTTGAGCTGTCGCACGCAACGCTTGAACAGGCGCGTAGCGGGCTCGAACGCACGCAACGCGATGCCTTGGAGCAAGCCATGGCGCGTATCCGCAAATACCACGAGCGGCAGCTCGCGAAATCGTGGCAATTCACGGAAGCCGACGGCACGACACTCGGCCAACGCGTAACGCCGCTCGACCGTGTCGGACTGTACGTGCCGGGCGGAAGAGCAGCTTATCCCTCGTCGGTACTGATGAACGCCATCCCGGCGAGGATCGCCGGGGTGGGCGAGCTCATCATGACCGTGCCGACGCCGGGCGGCGTGCCCAATCCGCTCGTGCTCGCCGCGGCGGCAATTGTTGGAGTCGACCGCGTGTTCGCGATTGGCGGCGCGCAAGCGATTGCCGCACTCGCCTACGGCACCCAGACCATCCCACAAGTAGATAAGATCGTGGGCCCGGGCAACGCGTGGGTTGTTGCGGCCAAACGCCGCGTATTCGGCACGGTCGGCATCGACATGATTTCCGGCCCGACCGAGATCCTGGTGATCTGTGATGGCGCGACGGATCCAGACTGGATCGCCATGGATCTGTTTTCGCAGGCCGAGCACCATGAGACCTCGCAGGCAATCCTCATTTCGCCCGACGAGACGTTCATCGAGCGAGTCGCAAGAAGCATCGACTCGCTGTTAGGGGAAATGCCGCGGCGCGCGGTGATCGGCGAGTCGCTTCGACGGCGCGGCGCGCTCATTTGTTCGAAAAACCTGGAAGAAGCTTGCGATATCGCCAATCGCATCGCTCCGGAGCATCTTGAACTTTCGGTCGCCGAGCCGAAGAAGTGGCTGAAGAAAATCCGCCACGCCGGCGCGGTTTTTCTGGGTCGCTACACTTCTGAAGCCTTGGGCGATTACTGCGCCGGACCCAATCACGTGCTGCCGACTTCGCGCACGGCGCGCTTTTCCTCGCCGTTGGGTGTGTACGACTTCCAGAAGCGCACGAGTGTCATCGCGGTGTCGCGCAAAGGCGCGCAAAGACTCGGCAGGCTCGCTATGACGCTCGCGCAAGGCGAAGGATTTCAGGCGCACGCGCGTTCGGCCGAGCTCAGATTGGGGAAGACGCCCAAGGGCAGGCCGTGAGCGCCGAACCGGAGAGGATCATTCGCGACGATATCCGCGCGATGAGCGCCTACGCCGTCACATCCGCCAGCGGCTTGGTCAAGCTCGACGCGATGGAGAACCCGTATCGGCTGCCGGAAGCGCTGCGGCGCGAGATCGGCGAGGCGGTGGCGAATTCCGAGATCAACCGCTATCCCGATCCGACGGCGCCGGCCCTCATGAAACGCCTGCGCAGCGTGATGGGGATCGGAGCCGAGTACGACGTCCTTCTCGGCAACGGGTCGGATGAGATCATTCACATCATCATCCAGACCGTGGCTCGCCCGGGGGCCGTCGTGCTCGCGCCGCGACCGAGCTTTGTCATGTTCAACTTGTACGCGCAGTTCGCGGGTCTGCGTTACGTCGGAGTCCCTCTCGAGACCGACTTCACGCTCGATACCGGGTCGATGCTGCGCGCTCTGGAAGAACACCGGCCCGCGGTGACGTTCATCGCGTACCCGAACAATCCGACCGGCAATCTGTTTTCGGAGGAAGCGATAGCCCGGATCGTCGCTGCGGCGCCAGGCCTCGTAGTGATCGACGAGGCCTACCATCCTTTCGCTCGCAGGAGCTTCATGCCGCGGCTGGCGGAGTTTCCGAATCTTGTGGTCATGCGTACTCTGTCGAAGCTGGGGCTCGCCGGAATCCGGCTCGGTTACGCCGTCGCGAGGCCGCAATGGATTCGGGAATTCGACAAGCTACGGGCCCCCTATAACGTCAACGTGCTCACACAGGTTGTCGCCGAGCGCGTGCTTGCGCACAACGAAGTGCTTGACGCCCAGGCTCGGGAGATCAACTCCGAGCGCGAGCGGCTTGCCGGCGCGCTGCGCAAGCTGCGCGGCGTGACCGTGTATCCGAGCGACGCGAATTTCATCCTGATTCGCGTGCCGCACGCTCCGCGGGTCTTCGAAGGGATGCGACGCCGCGGCGTGCTCGTGAAAAACCTCCACGGCGGCGTCGCGTTGCTCGAGCACTGCCTGCGCCTCACCATCGGTATGCCGGAAGAGAACCTCAAGTGTCTCGCCGCGCTTACCGAAGCCCTCGCCGAAGCCCTCTAGGGACGGTGATTTGGTGTAGGCTATCGCCTTGAAGCTCAATGCAATGTCAACGCGCGCCGCAAAAGCAGACCGCAAGACCGCCGAGACCCAGATCGCTCTTTCCGTCAACATCGATGGCAGCGGCCGGGCCGATCTTGCCACGGGCGTGCCGTTTCTCGACCATATGCTCGATCAGGTCGCGCGACACGGCATGCTCGATCTCGAAATCCGGGCAAAGGGCGACCTGCACATCGATGCCCATCACACGGTCGAGGACATCGGAATCACCTTGGGCCAGGCAGTGGCGCGGGCAGCGGGCGACAAGAAAGGCATACGGCGCTATGGGCACGCTTATGTTCCGCTCGACGAGGCCCTGTCGCGCGTGGTGATCGATTTTTCGGGACGGCCCGGTCTCCAATACAACGTAAAGTTCACGCGCGCGTTGATCGGCGAGTTCGACGTCGATCTGGTGCACGAGTTTTTTCAGGGTTTCGCCAACCACGCTCAGGTCACGCTGCACGTCGATAACCTGCGCGGCGACAACGCGCATCACCAATGCGAGACGATGTTCAAGGCGTTCGCGCGCGCCCTGCGCATGGCGCTCGAGCCCGACCCACGCGCGGCGGGGACCGTTCCCTCGACGAAGGGGACGCTGTAGGTTTTTTCCGGGCTTCTCCATGGCCGACCGGATCGCGGTGATCGACTACGGGATGGGCAATCTACATTCGGTGTCCAAAGCCATTGAGTGCGCGAGTTGGCCACCCTTTCTCCGTTGGCTCTATTGGGTCCGTTGGCTTCGCTGGGTCCGTTGGTTGCTCAGGCTGCCAAGGGTTGAAATTACTTCAGACCCTGACCGCGTGGCTGGGGCCGACCGGGTGATTTTTCCCGGACAGGGTGCGATGCCGGACTGCATGCGCGAAATGGACGCGCGAGGTCTAAGGGCGGCCGTGTTGGAAGCAGCGCGAACCAAGCCATTTCTCGGAATTTGCATCGGGTTGCAAATGCTGTTCGAGCGCAGCGATGAAGGCGGGGTTTCCGGACTGTCCTTGCTGCCCGGGGCTGTGCGCCGCTTCCCCGCTTCGGCCATGGTGGGTCCGGAGGGACGCAAGCTCAAGGTTCCACACATGGGGTGGAACCGGGTCAAACAAGCGCAAGCGCATCCGTTGTGGTCGGGGATCGCAGACGGCAGCCGCTTCTATTTTGTGCACAGCTATTTCCCGGAAGCGGGGGAAGCCGACCTTGTGCAGGGCACCACCGACTACGGTATCCCCTTTACCTGCGCGGTGGCGCGGGATAACATTTTTGCGGTACAGTTCCATCCCGAAAAAAGCCAAACAGCGGGCCTGCAACTCCTCTCCAACTTCCTCAACTGGAATCCTTGAATCCTGCTCTCGGCGGTCCCGGATGTTTGGAGCCCCGCGCGTCTTACCGACTCGATGCTGATCATTCCGGCGATTGATATCAAGGACGGGCACTGCGTCCGCCTTAAGCAGGGAAGGATGGACGAGGCGACGGTGTTCTCGGAAGACCCCGTCGGCATGGCGAAGCACTGGCAATCCGAAGGAGCGCGTCGCTTGCACGTCGTGGATCTGAACGGCGCCGTGGCGGGCAAGCCCAAGAACGAGGCCGTGATCCGCGCCATCCTCCAGGCGCTCGGCGACTCGCTCCCGATGCAGTTGGGAGGAGGCATTCGCGACCTCGACACCATCGAGCGTTATCTCGACCTCGGGGTCGGCTACATCATCATCGGCACCGCGGCGGTAAAGAATCCCGGTTTCCTCCAGGACGCGTGCACCGCGTTTTCCGGGCATATCGTGGTGTCGCTCGATGCCAAGGACGGCAAAGTGGCCGTCGAGGGCTGGTCGAAGATGACCGGCCACGACGTGGTGGATCTGGCCAAGAAATTTCAGGACTACGGGGTCGAGGCGATCATCTACACCGACATCGGCCGCGACGGAATGCTGACCGGTGTGAACCTCGAGGCAACGCTGAAACTTGCGCGCGAGCTGCGCGTTCCCGTGGTCGCGAGCGGCGGCCTCACCAGCCTCTCGGACGTCGAGGCCCTGTGCCAGATCGAGTCGGAGGGCATCACCGGTGTCGTGACCGGCCGCGCGATCTACCAGGGCACGCTCGATTTCAAGAAAGCCCAGGAGACTGCGGACAAGCTGGGGAAAAGCAAGGATTGATGCTCGCCACGCGCATTATCCCCTGTCTCGATGTGGACCGCGGCCGGGTCGTGAAGGGCGTCAACTTCGTCGGCCTGCGCGACGCCGGAAACCCGGTTGAGATCGCGCGGCGCTACGACGAACAGGGCGCCGACGAGCTGACGTTTCTCGACATCACCGCGAGCTCGGAGGAACGCGACCTCATCCTGCATGTAGTGGAAGAGGTTGCGGCGCAGGTGTTCATTCCGCTTACCGTCGGCGGCGGCGTGCGCAAAGTCGAGGACGTGCGCCGCCTGCTCAACGCAGGAGCCGACAAAGTCTCGATCAATACCGCTGCGGTGCAAAATCCCCAACTCGTCGCCGATGCGACCGGCCGCTACGGATCGCAGTGCATCGTTGTCGCCATCGATGCGAAGAAAGTCGATAGTGGAGAATCCGACAATCGTTCCGCAGTTCGCTGGGAAGTCTTCACCCACGGTGGACGCCGGCCGACCGGCTTGGACGCTGTCGAGTGGGCGCGTACAATGCAAGAGCTGGGCGCGGGCGAAATCCTGCTGACGAGCATGGATCGCGACGGCACGCGCGAAGGCTTCGATCTTGCACTCACGCGAGCCGTCGCCGAAGCGGTCGATGTTCCGGTCATCGCGAGCGGGGGTGTCGGCAAGCTCGATCACCTTGCCGCCGGCGTGCTCGAAGGCCGCGCCGACGCCGTGCTCGCGGCGAGCATTTTCCACTTCGGCGAATTCACCGTGCGCGAAGCCAAGCAATACATGGCAAAGCGGGGAATCGAAGTCAGGCTTTGAATCGGCGGATACGATGGCAGAGGACTGGCTCGACGAGGTCAAATGGGACGAGAACGGTCTTGTGCCTGCGATCGCCCAGGAGACGTCCACCGACAAGGTGTTGACGCTTGCCTGGATGAACCGGGAGTCGCTCGCGAAGACGGCGGCGACGGGTGAAGCCCATTACTGGTCGCGCTCGCGAAAGCGCCTTTGGAAAAAGGGCGAACAGTCCGGCAACGTGCAGAAAGTACTCGAGATCCGGCTCGACTGCGACGAGGACGTTGTGCTGATCAAGGTGGAACAGGGCGGCGGAATCGCCTGTCATACCGGACGGCACAGTTGTTTTTTTCAGAAGCTCGAAAACGGGCGCTGGGTCACGGTCGAGCAGGTGATCAGGGACCCCAAAGAAATCTACAGATGATAAGCGACATACTCGAGCGGCTGGCCGACGTTGTCGAGAGCCGAAAAACGGGCGACCCGGACAAGTCCTACATATCGCGGCTGTTCGCGCGCGGACCCGACGCGATCCTCAAGAAGGTCGGCGAGGAGGCCACAGAGGCGGTCATGGCCGCCAAGGACGGGGACAGGCTGCGTATCGTGGGCGAAACGGCCGATCTGTGGTTTCATTGCCTGATCATGCTTGCGCAGTACGGGTTGCGGCCCTCCGATGTGCTCGCCGAGCTCGCCCGCCGCGAGGGCATTTCCGGGATCGACGAAAAGGCCGCGCGCGAGGAAAGTCATCGTGCAAAGGCGGAGCGAAAATAAGGATGGGTGGAGAGATGGGTGCGGAAACCTGCGTCTTCTGCAAGATCGTCCGCGGCGAAATTCCCGGAAAGAAAGTCTACGAGGACGCCGACATCTTTGCCTTTCACGACATTAACCCGCTCGCCCCGGTTCATTTCATGATCGTTCCCAAGAAACATGTCGATTCGCTGGCGGACTGCGACGTGAGCCACCAGGCGGTGCTGGGCAAGATCCTCGCCCTGGCGCCGCGCCTGGCGCGCGAACAGGGGGCGACCGACGGCTTTCGCACGATCATCAATACCGGTCGTGTCGGCCGGCAGGAGGTGTATCATTTGCACGTGCATGTCATCGGCGGTCCGGAACCTCTCGGACCGATGCTGAGACGAAGCTAGAAGAAGCTTCTCAGGCGAGTGAAACTCGCCCTTGAGTTCAAGGAGTAAGGCTATGGGTACCTGGAGCATTTGGCACTGGCTGGTCGTGCTTCTGATCGTTTTGCTGGTCTTCGGCACCAAGAAGTTGCGCAACATCGGCGCCGATCTCGGCGGGGCGGTGCGCGGCTTCAAGGACGGCATGAAATCCTCGGAGAACAAGCCGGCCGAGGGCGGGCCCGCGCCCCAGGTGACGGGCCACACCATCGAAGGCGAGATCAAGGAAAAAGCGAAGACCTGAGGGTCTTCGCGCGCATCCGGACGCCGGGCGCGGTCCCGGCTTCTTTTTTTGAACGACTCGGACCTCTTCGCTTCCCGTGTTTGACGTCGGGTTTACCGAGCTGATGGTGATCGCGGTCGTGGCGCTCATCGTCATCGGTCCGGAGCGCTTGCCCCGAGTGGCGCGCACCCTGGGCCATTTATTCGGCCGGCTGCAGCGCTACGTCAACGATGTCAAAGCCGACATCAGCCGCGAGATCGAGCTGGAAGAGCTGAAAAAATTCAAGAGCACTTTCGAAGACGCCGCGCGCGGGGTCGAGAGCGAAGTCAATACGGAGATCAACTCGGTGCAAAGCGAGGTGACCAAGACCCAAAACGAGCTCAGTTCCGAGCTCAATTCCTTGGCGAAAATCGAAGACCCGGCCGCGGCGCCCTCGACCCCGAGCCCGGTTTCCGGGGAACCCTCCCTGACGCCCAGCGAAATCGGTCTGGAGCCGCGAAGCGAAGCGCCCGCTAAACCGGAGAAGACCACCGTCTGATCCCGCGCCTGGCTGCGAATGAGCACGCAGGACACCTTCATCTCCCATCTAGTCGAGCTGCGAAACCGGCTCCTGCGCGCGATCCTAGCGGTAGGCTTCGTGTTTGGTTGCCTGCTGTATTGGGCGAAGGATCTTTATTCTCTGCTTGCCAAGCCGCTGCTTGCCGCGCTACCGGCGGGCGGCCAGATGATCGCGACCGACGTCGTCGGCGTTTTCCTCGTGCCGGTCAAGGTGGCGGCGCTGGTGGCGTTCGTGATCGCGCTGCCCTACGTTCTCTACCAGGTATGGGCGTTCGTCGCGCCGGGCCTGTATGCGAACGAGAAGCGCCTGGTGCTGCCGCTCGTGGTCGCAAGCTCGGTGCTGTTTTTGATCGGGATGGCCTTTGCGTATTTCCTGGTGTTTCCGATGGTCTTCCAGTTCATGGCATCGATCGCGCCGGAGGGCGTCGCGTGGATGACCGACATCGACAAGTATCTCTCCTTCGTGCTGACGACTTTTGTCGCGTTCGGGGTGACCTTCGAAGTTCCGGTCGTGGTCATCGTGCTGGTGCGCGCCGGAGTTATCTCCATAGAAAAGCTGAAGGAGATCCGCCCCTACGTTATCGTCGGCGCGTTCGTGGTCGGGGCGATACTCACGCCTCCGGACGTGGTTTCGCAGTTCATGCTCGCGGTGCCGCTTTGGTTTCTCTACGAGCTCGGCATCGTGTTGGCGCGCTTCGTGGAAAGGTCCCACGGCGCGGCCGAAGAGGGCGCGGTCGCCGGCACGGGACTTGACAGCTCGGAGGCCGGCCGGAAATAAGATCTCGCGAGATCTCGCCTCAGCGTCGCCGGCGCTGCTGGGTGGGGCGTTTCCCGACGGTGACCTGGATCTCCAAGTTCTTGCTTTCGCGCCGCAGCTGTATCGCGACGGGCTTTCCCGGCACGAGAGCCGCCACTAGGTTCAGCATCGAATTCGGGTCCTTGACCGGGCTGCCTTCGATCGCGACCAGGATGTCGCCCGGCTTGAGGCCCGCCCGCTCGGCGGGCCCGCCCCTCAGCACCCCGGCGATGAGCACGCCGTTGGTGGAGGAAAGACGAAATGATTCGGCGATCTCCGGGGTGATCTCCTGCGCCTCCACCCCGATCCAGCCGCGGACGACGCTGCCGGTCTGGATGATCTGTTCCATGACGTTCCTGGCGCTGGAGGCGGGGATCGCAAAGCCGATGCCCATCGACCCGCCCGAGCGCGAGTAGATGGCGGTATTGATGCCGACGAGGTTCCCTGCGGTGTCGATGAGCGCTCCGCCCGAATTGCCCGGATTGATCGCGGCGTCGGTCTGGATAAAGTTCTCGAAAGTGGCGATGTTGAGCTGGCTGCGACCCAGAGCCGAGACGATGCCCATCGTCACGGTTTGTCCCACGCGGAAGGGGTTGCCGATGGCGAGCACGACGTCTCCCACGCGCAGCGCATCGGCTTCACCGAAAGTGATCGCCGGAAGCGACCCGCCCTCGACCTGCAGGACCGCGAGATCGGTGTCCGGATCGGAACCGACGATGCGCGCCCTCAATTTCTTGCCGTCGGCGAGCGCCACCTCGATCTCGTCCGCCGCCTCGATGAGGTGATGATTGGTGAGGATGTATCCCTTGGAACTCACGATCACGCCCGAGCCGAGGCTTGCCGCGCGCTGCGGCTCGTCCTCGAGGCGGTTTCCGAAAAAATCCCGGAACAAGGGGTCGTTGAGGAAGGGATGGCGCGGCGTCTTGATCTCCTTGCTGGTGAAAATGTTGACGACTGCCGGGACGGCTTTTCTCACCGCGTCGTTGTACGAGGCCGCGCGCGCGGGAACGCCGGGTACGGTGGCGGCCTGACGCAGTTCGACCACCTGAGGCAAAGTGGCGGAATGCCCGAGCCACTCGGGTTTCAGCGCGGTAATGACGAAAAGGACGCCGACCGCAACGGTCGCGGTCTGCGCGAAGATGAGCCAGAGTTTGCGCATGGTATTGAATGATCGGTATTTGCGACGCTTCAGTCGCTCACGGCGGTCCGCCGGCGCGGTAGGCGAGGCGCGATTTCCCTGCCGCGATTATTGCTCAAACGTGCAGAGCGCGAAACAGGTTTGAGCACCTGCGCCGGCGCCGGCTTCTGGTTTCCTCAAGTGCGCGTCGCGCAAGCCGGAGCGTTCAGATCGGCTTGCGCCGCAGGAGAGCACAACTGCAATTCATCATTCCAATCAATGAATTGGTAGTGAAAATTTGGTCTGACGCGAAGCTTTCTGTATAATTTTCCCTTTTTCGACAACAGCTTCCTTCATGAGCGATCAATCCGAGGTCAATCGCGGTAGGCGCAATTTGGTTATCTGGAGCTCGTTGGCGGGCGGCGCGGCCGCAGTCGGTACCGCCGTCCCCTTCGCCGCCTCGATGCTGCCCTCGGAGCGCGCTCATGCGCTGGGGGCGCCCGTCGAGGCCGACATCGGGCAGCTCGGTCCGGGAGAAAAGCTCACCGTCGAGTGGCGCGGACAGCCCGTCTGGATCGTGCGGCGCACCCAGTCGATGCTCGAAGGGATCAAGAAAGCCGAAAGCAAGGTCGCCGATCCCAAGAGCGAGCGCAAGAAAAGCGAGCTGACCCCGGAATACGCAAGGAACGAGTATCGCTCCATCAAGCCCGAATATCTTGTGGTGGTCGGCATCTGCTCTCACCTGGGCTGCTCGCCCCAGGACCGGTTCAAGGCCGGCGCCGAGGCCTTCGAGCGGGACTGGAGCGGAGGCTTCTACTGCTCCTGTCACGGGTCGCTGTTCGACCTCGCCGGCCGGGTCTACAAGAACAAGCCCGCGCCGGACAATCTCAAGGTGCCGCCGTATTCCTATCTTTCCGACACCCGGATCCTGATCGGCGAGGACAAGAAGGGGGCGTAGCACGATGGCCGCAGCGGAGAAACAACCCGTAACCGGGGCCGGACCCTTCAACGACCTGCTCACCTGGATCGACCAGCGCTATCCGCTGGTTTCGACCTGGAAGCAGCACCTGTCGGAATACTACGCGCCGAAGAATTTCAACTTCTGGTACTACTTCGGCTCGCTTGCAATGTTCGTGCTGGTGATCCAGATCGTCACCGGTATTTTTCTTACCATGAACTACAAGCCGGATGCCGCCCAGGCTTTCGCCTCGGTCGAATACATCATGCGCGAAGTGCCCTGGGGCTGGTGGATCCGCTACATGCACTCGACAGGCGCTTCGTTCTTCTTCATCTGCGTCTACCTGCACATGTTCCGCGCGATGCTCTACGGCTCGTACCGCAAGCCGAGAGAACTCCTGTGGATCTTCGGCATGCTGATTTTTCTGTGCCTGATGGCGGAGGGCTTCTTCGGGTATCTCCTTCCCTGGGGCCAGATGTCCTACTGGGGCGCGCAGGTGATCGTGAATCTTTTCGACGCCATTCCGATCATCGGGCCGGACCTCGCGATCTGGATCCGTGGCGACTACGTCGTGTCGGACGTTACGCTCAACCGGTTTTTCGCCTATCACGTGATCGCGGTGCCGCTCGCGCTGCTCGCGCTCGTCGCGGCGCACCTGCTCGCGTTGCATGAAGTGGGCTCGAACAATCCCGACGGCGTCGAGATCGCCAAGAAGAAGGACCCGAAGACCGGCATTCCTCTGGACGGCGTCCCGTTTCATCCGTACTACACCGTGAAGGATGCCTTCGGCCTGGTGGTGTTTCTCATCGCATTCTCGATCGTCGTGTTTTTCGCGCCGGAGATGGGCGGCTACTTCCTCGAGCACAATAACTTCATCCCCGCCGATCCGCTCAAGACCCCGCAGCACATCGCTCCGGTGTGGTACTTCACGCCGTATTATTCGATCCTGCGCGCGGTCACCGAGGATTTCATGTGGGTGCTCGCCGCAGGCGTCGTCGGCATGGCGGGGCTTATCCTCTGGAGCGTGAAGAGCACCGCGCTGAGAGTCGCCGTGGCGGCGGTCGCGCTTGTGCTGCTCGCGGGTTTCTATGCCCTCGATCCGAAGGTTTGGGGCGTAGCGCTCATGGGGCTCTCGACCATGATTTTCTTCCTGCTGCCCTGGCTCGACCGCAGCCCGGTCAAATCGATCCGCTACAAGGGGCCGATCACCAAGGCGGCGCTCGCCCTGTTCGTGATCGCGTTCTTCGTGCTCGGCTACCTCGGCACCCTGACCGTGACCGAAGCCCGGACGCTCGCGGCGCAGGTCGGAACCGCCGTGTACTTCCTGTTCTTCTTCCTCATGCCGTGGTACTCGAAGATCGACAAATGCCTGCCCGAGCCGGAACGGGTCACGTCGAAATGAAGGCGCTCATCGCCCTCCTTGTGCTCGCCGCGCCGCTCGCTCTTGCGGCGGAGGACCCGGTCAGGCTCGACCACGCGCCGATCGATCCGCGCGACGTCGCGAGCCTGCAGGCGCGTGCCCGCAGCTTCGTCAACTACTGCATGAACTGCCACTCGGCGGGGATGATGCGCTACCACAAGCTGCTCGATCTGGGGCTCACCGAGCAACAGGTCAAGGACAACCTCATCTTCACGGGCGACAAGATCGGGGAGCTGATGAACGTGGCGATGACGAAGAAGGAAGCAAAGGAATGGTTCGGCACGCCGCCGCCGGACCTGTCGGTGATCGCGCGCGTGCGGGGGGCCGACTGGCTGTATACATACATGCGCAGTTTCTACCGCGATCCGGAATCGGCGACCGGATGGAACAACATGGTGTTTGAGCGTGTGGCCATGCCGCACGTGCTGTGGACGCTCTCGGGGCAGCAGGTGCAGGTGGAACGGAAGTTCAGGAACCTTGAGCAGGCCGAGGCGTTCGGCAGGCAGCAGAGAAACGCGTGGAAAATCGAAGTCCTCACCCCCGATCAGGCGGGCAAGGACGCGGAGCGCTATATCTTCAAGACGATCACGACCGCAACGCCGGGAGCGCTTTCACAGAGCGATTACGACATCCTGGTCAGCGATCTGGTCAATTTCATGACCTGGATGGCCGAGCCCAACCTGCTGGCGCGCAAGCAGATCGGGTACGCCGTAATTCTCGTGCTGCTCGTGCTGCTCGTGCTCTCCTACCTCCTCTACAAGGAGTTCTGGAAGGACGTGCACTAATCCTTCCCATTTGGGGCGCGGGGCACCCGCGTCCGCGCCTCTTTCGTTTTCCCCCGAATCAAGCAACAAGGTAAGCCGCCATGATGAACCTCTACTCCGGAACCACCTGCCCGTTTTCCCAGCGTTGCCGCATCGTGCTGTACGAGAAGGGCATGGACTTTCAGATCATCGACGTCGACATGTACAACAAGCCCGAAGATATCGCGGTGATGAACCCGTACAACCGCCTGCCGGTGCTGGTCGAGCGCGACCTGATCCTCTACGAGGCGAATATTATCAACGAGTACATCGACGAGCGCTTTCCGCATCCGCAGCTGATGCCCGCGGACCCTGTGATGCGCGCGCGGGCGCGGCTGTTCCTGTTCAATTTCGAAGTGGAACTGTTCAGCCAGATCGATACGCTCGAGAACGGAAACCAGAAACAGCAGGACAAGGCGCGGCAGCAGGTTGCCGACCGCCTCGCCGAACTCGCGCCGGTGTTCACCAAACAGAAACACATGCTCGGAGACGATTTCTCGATGCTCGACGTTGCGATCAGTCCTCTGCTGTGGCGCCTCGATCACTACGGCGTAACCCTGGCCAAGTCTGCGGCGCCGCTGATGAAGTATGCGGAGCGCCTGTTCTCGCGCCCGGCGTTCATCGAGGCGCTGACGCCCTCCGAGAAAGTAATGCGGAAGTGACCGGCCGAAGGCCGGTCCTCCCCGCGTAAGCGGGGATCCAGCGACTTTTCAACGACACTGGGTCCCCGTTTGCGCGGGGACGACAAAGGTTCGCCGATGACCGAACCCACCTCGACCAAACCCTACCTCTTGCGCGCGATGTACGAATGGTGCGTGGACAACGGTTACACGCCCTACATCTCGGTCGTGGTCGATGCTGAAACTCGCGTTCCGATGGAATACGTGCGCAACGGTGAGATCGTCCTCAACCTCGGACCGGTTGCGGCGACCCGCCTGCACATCGGCAACGAGATCATCGAATGCACCGCGCGCTTTTCCGGAGCGGCCAAGGAACTCGTCGTCCCGGTCGCGGCGGTTGCGGCGATCTACGCCCAAGAAAACGGGCAAGGCATGTCGTTCGAGATCGAGAAGAAGGAAACCGCGTGGGAGGCGAGCGGCGAGGAGCCGGACCCGCCCCCGGATCCGAAGGACCCTCTGAAAGCCGGTGGCAAGCCCACACTCAGGCGGATCAAATAGAAGGTTGAAGCGGACGCAGAGTGCCGCTTCAACTTCGCGCGTTGGAGCGGACGCAAAACGCGCCGCTCAACGCGCGAGGGACCCAGCGGTCAACGTGGAGTTCGTCCGGACGTATAATTCGCCGATGCCGGGTTAGCTCAGTTGGTAGAGCAGCTGATTTGTAATCAGTTGGTCGGAGGTTCGATTCCTTTACCCGGCACCAACTCTCGCGCGACTCAGGATTTTTTCCGCGGTTCCTGCAGATCGCGAACCTCGGTGTTCATACGCACGTCCTTGCGCCTGCGCTTGACGAGCAGTTTACCCGTCTGGAAGTAGTCGCCGTTCACCGCAAGCTGCGCCGCGCGCTCGAGCTCTTCGGGCCATTCGCCGAGCGAATAGCCGTACCACGGCGACTCGGGTTTGAGCTTCGGCAGGCCGAGTTCTTCCCAGATCTTCTTCGCGCGCTCCATGTACTCGCGCTTGGGCAGCGAGATCGGCGGGAAATTCTCCTTCATCGTCGCGTCGATGAGCACCGAGGCGTCCTCGCCGCCGGAGCGCTTGCTGCGCGGTCCATGACCCTGGTCGCGGTGCTGCAGGATCTGCAGGTCGAGGCCCGGGTTGGCGCGGTAGGACATGGCCCAGAGCAATGCGTCCGCGTTGTCTGGGTCGATGTCCTCGTTGACTGCTATCACGTACTTGCCCGCCGCGCGGTTCCACGCGGCCGCGCCGTAGAGCGCCCGCCAGATCTCGGTCGGCGGCGCCTTGCGGTCCATGATCACGACGACCACCTTGCGCAGGTTCGTGAGCGGCTCGTGCATCGACACGCGTTTCACGCTCTGGATGCCCAGCGTGTTGCGCAGGTGATGGGTGAACAGCGGCTCGAGCGCGACGCGTTTGATCAGGCTCGATTCGCTCGGCGTCACCTGCGAGATGATCGAGGTGAGGATCGCGTCTTTGCGGCGCGTGATGCAGGTGACCTCCATGAAGGCGTTGTACTCCTGGAGATTGACGTGTCCGTGCGATTCTCCGAACGGCGCCTCGGGCTCGAGATACTCGGTGTCGATGTAGCCCTCCACGACGATTTCCGCTTCGGCCGGCACGAGCAGGTCGACGGTCTTCGCCTTGACGACGTTGATCGGAGCGCCGACCAGCCCTCCGGCCACATGCAGCTCGTCAAGGGTCTCCGGCACTTTCTGCGCGGAGGTAAACGCGACGCAAGGCGGCGCTCCGAGGATCACCGCCGCGGGCAGTTTCTCGCCGCGCGCTTTCGCTTTTTCCCAATGCACGTAGATTCCCGGCCGCAGCTCGAGCGACGGGTTCATGCCGAGCCGTCGCGGCGCCTTAACCTGGCCGCGATAGATCCCCATGTTCTGGACTCCGGTATCCGGGTCCTTGGTGATGTACTGGGAAAGCGTCGTGAAGGGCGCGATGTCCCATCCCGGGGTCGAAATGGGAATCGGCAGGCCGTCCAACCCTTTGCCCGGCTTGTCGAGGTCCTCGCCCTTGATCACGATCTCGTGGCACGGCGCGTCCTCGACGACTCGCGGCGGGATGGGTTTCGCCATTGCGCGGTTCCAGGTCTCGTTGATCGCTTCGAGCGCGCAGCCCATGCCGATGCGGTAGATCTCGCGGCTCGCTGCGAGCGCCCCAACCACGACCGGGATGTCGTACTTGCGTCCTTTGCCGTCGGTAACGTCAGTGAAGAGGAACGCCTTGCGGTCCGGCTCCTCGATGCCGCCGCGGAACTGCCAGCGCACCAGCGGATGCATCTCGGTGTCCTTATTGATCGGCCGATCGACTGTGACGAGCAGGCCGGCCTTGTCGAGCGCACGCAGGTGCTCGTGAAGATCGGGGTAGGCGCGACGCGGGGCGTCAGTCGCGCCGCGAGGTTTGAATTCGCCGGTCGAGCTGATTTTGGATTTTTTTGTCATACGCCTTTTCCGTGCACGAAGTATATCAACGCGACGACGACGGGAACATTGCCACGCCGAGCCGCTTCGCGAGCGCTTCGAGCTCGCCGTAAATCGCGCGCGAAATCGGGATGCCGTCGCGGCTGCGGCGCTCGAATGTGCGGCGGCCGCGCTCGCCCGGCATGAGAATTTCCCCCGCCGTCGGATCGACCGGCAGCGATTTCAGCGCCTTTACCAGGCGGTCGACTTCATGCCGGAAACTCTCGGGGTCGCCGAATCGCGTGATGTCGATCGCGATCACAAGGCCGTTTTGCCGGTGCCGCCGCCCCTCGGGCGTGCCCTCCAGCGATTCGGCGAGCAGGGGGTTGGCCGCGACCAGGCTCGTGATGCATTCGATCATCAGCGAAAGGCCGGAGCCCTTGGGGCCCGCCATCGGCAGCGGGATCTGCGCGGCCCGGGGATCGGTGGTCGGGAGTCCATCCTTGTCGAGCGCCCAGCCGGCAGGGATCGCTTCGCCCGTCCGCTTCGCCTGGTTCAACTTTCCCATCGACACGACGCTGGTCGCCATATCGAGCACGAGCGGCTCATGGCCGCCTGGAACCGCGATCGAGATCGGGCTGGTTGACACGCCGGCCGCGCGCGCCCCGTGGTAGGCCACAATGGGCCAGGATCCCGCGAGCGCGATCGCCGCCATGCCCTCGCGGGCCACGGCGAGCGTGTAGTAGCCGAGCGCCGCGGTATGCGTGGTCGCCCGGACGAGGGCGAGTCCGATGCCGGCCTCCCGGGCTTTGCGCAGCGCTTCACCAGTCGCCCGCATCATCGCGACCGGCCCGGCTGCGCGATCGGCTTCGATGAGGACCGATGCGGGAGTTTCGGTCCGGACCGCGATCGCCGGCCGTGGATTCATGTCGCCGGTCTCGATCAGCTCTACATAACGGGGAATCCTCGTGACGCCGTGCGTATCCACGCCCCGAAGATTCGCCCAAACGAGGACGTCGGCGACGATCGCCGCATCGGCTTGGGGCATGTTGGCGCGCGCGAAGATGTCCGCGGCGAAGCGCCTGAGCGCCTCGGAGGCGACGGTCGCCGCCGCGCGACCGTCGGGCGCTTGCGTCTTGCTCATTCCGGGATCACGCCTGTGCGGGAAAGTATTTGTCGAGCCAGTTGCGCACCAGGTTCACCACCAGCGTGTTGCCCTCGGAAAACATGAAATGGTCGACGTCGGCGATCAGGTGGAGATCGGTCGGTTTTCCGGCGCGCGCAAAGAGCTCGATCGATTGCTCGGTGGGCGTCACCGAGTCGTTCGCCGAATGCAGCAAAAGGAGCGGCCGCGGCGCGATCCTTCCGACGACCTCGTTCGCGTTGAACGCGACCATGGTTTCCACGACCTCGAACGGGAATTCCATGATCGAGCCCGGCGCGAGGTTGCCGCGCAGGCGTGGCGGGATGGGCACGATGTCGTAGCGCGGCACCCTCATCGGCTTGCCCGAGCGCTTGCGGCGCTTTCCCTCCTTCATCATGGCGGTGAACTTCTTCCAGGCGCGGGGCGAAGCGTGCTGCCTGCGGAATTTCTTCGCCCCGTCGCCCCAGCCTCCCGAGGAAATGCAGGCGGCGACCCTGCGGTCGACCCCGGCAGTGTATACGGCGACCGCCGCCCCGAAGCTCTGTCCCACCACGCCGATGCGCTTTGGGTCGATATCGGGACGGGTCGTGAGGAACGACAGCGCGTTCCTCGTGTCCTTGACCTGTTCCTTGCAGATGACGCGCCCGCGCTCGCCTTCGCTTTCGCCGCAGCCGCGGAAGTCAAAGCGCAGCGCCGCGTAGCCCAGGCCGGCGAGCATCCTGGCGACCGTCGTCCCTCCGCCGCCGTCCTTGTTGCTGCCGAATCCGTGGAGGACGAGAAAGGCTGCGCGCCTCCCTTCCACCGCCCGCGAGTCCGGAAGGTGGAGCACGCCCGCAAGCTTGAGTCCATCCGAAGCGAAGGTGACACGCTCTTCCATTTGTTCGATCCTTCCCCGAGCCGAAGTAACGAATTATAAATGCCGTGATGGCGGCCGCGGTAGAATCGCCGGCCGAAGGGAGCCGCAATGAACCATCCACAGCACGCGATCGACGTCCACGCGCATTATTTTCCTCAAGCCTTTCTCGATCTGATCGAGAAGCACGGGCCGGCGCACGGTTTCGAATACAAGATGGTCGAGGGCAAGGGCCCGCAGTTCAAGCATGGCCATGTGATGACGGGGCCCGTGGGTCCGAAGTTCGTGGATCTGGACGCACGGCTCGCGGCGATGGACGAGCAGGGCGTGCAGGTTCATGCGATGTCGCTCTCGCAGCCGATGGTGTACTGGGCTGAAGGAGATGTTGCGCGGCGCCTCGCCGAAACGTACAACGACGCCCTTGCTACGGCGCACGAGCGAGATCCGAAGCGGCTCGTCGGCCTCGCGACGCTACCGATGCACGAACCCGCGCTCGCGGTGAAGGAGATCGAGCGCGCCGCGAAGCTCCCCGGAGTGCGCGGCTTCTACATCGCCACCCAGGTCCGCGGGAAGGACCTGTCGGACGCGGCGTTCTTGCCCGTATACGAGCGCATCGAAGCGAGCGGCCTGCCGCTTTTCCTGCACCCGGTCGATGTGATCGGCCACCAGCGCCTGGGCGCGTACTACCTGACCAATCTGCTCGGAAACCCCTTCGAGTCGGCGATTGCCGCCGCGCATCTCATCTTCGGCGGGGTGCTCGACCGCTTTCCTCAACTCGTGGTCTGCCTGCCCCACGCGGGCGGCGCGTTTCCGTGGCTAGTCGGACGGCTCAACCGGGGCTGGGAAAAGCGCTCCGACCTGAAGCACATCCAGCAGTCACCCGTGGAGTATCTGCGCCGCTTCTATTACGATACCGTCGGCTATTCCGACCATGTGCTCGAATACCTGGTGAACGTGATCGGGGCGGACCGCGTCCTGATGGGAAGCGACTACTGTTTTCCGATCGCCTACGAGCAACCCGTAAAAATTGTTGCCGACCATCCCACCCTGGACGCCCGTGCCAAACGGGATATCGTCGAAGGCAACGCCCGGCGATTGCTGAGGATTTAGCGCGGAAATCCAGATGAGCACTCCGGAATCTGCCAGAATAGTTGCACCGCGCCGGAATGGAGTCTGTATCGGCCGCGTTTACCAAACACCCGAGAGCACGCCCTGCAGTTCAGCAGGCTGCGACGGGCTTTTCTAGGAGGACTCACAGTCATGAAGAAATCCGGGATTCTCTTGTTTGCAGCAACACTGGCGCTTGTGAGCGCCGCCGCCAGCGCGCAAGCCCCCACGCGCATGTGGGTGCGCGGCACGATTACCGGGCTGGATGGCGATGTCTTGTCGGTGAAGTCGCGCGAAGGCAAGGACTTGAAGATCAAGCTCGCGCCCAAACTCGGCGTGCGGGCCGCGAAGGCCATCACGATGGCCGACATCAAACCCGGTGACTTCGTCGGGCCGGCCTCCCGAAAACGTGCCGACGGCGCGCTGGTCGCGATTTCGCTGCAGGTTTTTACCCCCGATCGCCGAGGCATCGTCCCGGAAGGACACATGCCTTGGGATCTTGAGCCCGGTTCCTTGATGACCAATGGGATCGTCGGCGGGATCGTCCGGACGACGGGGGGGAGAGAGCTGACCTTGGAGTACAAGGGCGGCTCGCAGAAGGTGATCGTTCCCGAGGGCACCCCGATGTTTACCACCGTGCCGGGCGACCGCTCGCTGCTGGTACCGGGGGCCTATGTCGTCACGAACACGGCGGTCGCGGCCGACGGGACGATTTCGACCGCGGGCCTTGCCGTCAGCAAGGACGGCGTCAAACCGGCGAACTGAGAGGCTGGATCACGAACCACGGGGTTTGGGCGGGAAGGAAGCTTCCCGCCGCTTCCCTCGCGCTACAAGCCGGGGCGGTTTCGGTTTCCACCGAGGTGGAGGCACACGCCCGGAGCGAATCAGGGATGGAAAAGAAATACGAAACGCTGCGGGTGCAAGACAGGCCGAGCGACGTCCTTCTGGTGACTCTCGACCGCCCGTCGGTCGCCAACGCCTTCAACACGCAGGCGGCGCTCGATCTGTGCGAGGTTCTCGCTCGCATCGAGGCCGAGCAGCGGGTTCGCTGTGTCGTGCTCACCGGGGCGGGAGAGAGGGCCTTCTGCTCCGGAGCCGACTTGAAGGAGCGCAGCTCGCTCACCGAGGAAGAGTGGAGATCGCAACACGAGATCTTCGAGCGCATGTTCGGTCTGGTGCGCGACTGTCCTCTCCCGGTGCTCGCCGCGGTCAACGGCGCCGCCTACGCCGGTGGCCTCGAGCTCGTGCTGCATTGCGATTTTGCCTATGCGTCGAGAGCGGCAAAGTTTGCGCTCACCGAGGTATCGCTCGGCATCATGCCGGGTGGAGGCGGCACGCAGACGCTCGCGCGCGCCGCCGGCGAGCGGCGAGCGAAAGAGCTGATTCTCACCGCGCGCCCCTTTTCAGCCGAGGAGGCGCTTGCCTGGGGCGTCGTCAATAGAGTCTGCGAAGCGGGAAAAGTGCTCGACGAGACGCTGGAAGCGGCAAACCGCATCGCTTCCCTTGCGCCCCTGTCGGTGCGGCAGGCGAAGCGCGCGATCCGCGACGGCTTACACATGGATCTCGCGTCGGCCATGCGCGTCGAGATCGAGGCCTACAACCGGCTTGTCGGAACCGAAGACCGCAGGGAAGGCCTTCGGGCTTTCAACGAGAAGCGCAAGCCGAAGTTCAAGGGCCGCTGACGAGGCGGCAGAAAGGCGAACGTGAAAGCCGAACTGTTTTTCCGCGGCGCTCTACTCGCGTCTGCCGCGCTGCTCGCAGCTTGCGCCGGCATGGGTGGGAACGAGAGCATCGACTATCGAGCCCTCGTGGCGAGCCCCGAACGTTCCGATGCCGACCGCCAGACCGACCAGCGCCGAAAACCGGAACTGCTGCTCGCCTTCAGCGGCGTGGGCCCGGGAATGAAAGTGCTCGACATGGGCGCGGGCGGCGGCTATTCGACCGAGCTCCTCGCGCGCGCCACGGGGCCGGGGGGCACCGTTTACGCGCAGGATTCCGCGGTGCTGCCCGATCGCGTGAAGGAGCGTTTCGACGAGCGCGCCAAGAGGGCGGTGATGAAAAACGTAGTGCGAATTCTGCGCAACTACGACGATCCGGTGCCGCCCGGGGTGCGCGGCCTGGACATGATCGCGTTTTTCTTCGCCTATCACGACACCGCGTTCATGAATGTCGACCGCGCGAAGATGAATCGGGCGATGTTCGAGGCGCTCAAGCCGGGCGGCGTTCTTGTGATCGCGGACCATTCCGCGCGGTCGGGAGCGGGCGTGAGCGTCGCAAAGTCGCTGCACCGCATCGAAGAGAGTGCGCTGCGCCGGGAGGTCGAGGCAGCAGGGTTCAGGCTTGTGGCGGAAGCAGATTTCCTGCGCAACCCGAGCGACGCACGCGACGCGATCGTTTTCCGCCCGAAGGCGCCGGTGGACGAGTTCGTCTTGAAGTTCGTCCGGCCCTGACCTCATTGGTTCCGGCGCCCTACATAATCTCCGGCGCGGCTGTTGCCTGCTAGGTCACAGCGGTTTCGTGCCCGCGGCTCACGTGCATGAAGTAGGCGAAGAGGATCGCGGCTGCCACGATCAGGCTCGCAATGCCTGCAAGCCAGAATCCGGCGGCGCCCATGGGTGTCGCGAGTCCGAACGCGTTCGCACCATCGATGCGCTCGAGTCCCAGAGCGTAACCCCCGCCCAATCCGATTCCCCATAGAGCGACGGTGTAGACGAGCATGGGGATGAAGGCGATCTTGTAGCCGCGCAGGGCGTTGACGATCACTACCTGCGCGGTGTCGAAGAGCTGGAAGAAGGCGACGAACGCCATCAGCTGAGCGGCGATCGCCAGCACGGCCGCGTCGCGCGTGTAGAGGGAGGCAATCTGATGCGTCGCCAGAAAGATCGTCACTCCGGCGCAGGCGGAGACGGCGAACATGATACCCATGCCGGCGAGCCCCGCGTGCCTCGCTTCGCGCGAATCTCCGGCGCCGATCGCCTGCGCGGTGAGCACCGCGGTCGCGTTTCCGACCGCGAGCCCGAACATGTAGACCACGGCAGTGACGTTGGAAGCGATCTGGTGGCCGGCTGAAGTGGCCGCGCCCAGCCGCGCGAGAAACAGCGCCATGAAAGTGAACGAGGTCACTTCGACGAAGAAGGTGAGTCCCATGGGCACGCCGAGCTTGAGATGGCTCCAAATGACACGCATGTCGGGCCACGACCAGCGTGCAAAGACGCGGAACTGAGCATAGAACGGGTGCTTGGCGCAGTAGATCCAGGCGATCGCGAAGATCAGCCAGCTCGCGATCGCGGTCGCGACCGCGCACCCCGGGCCGCCGAGCTCGGGCGCACCGAGCGCCCCGTAAATGAACAAGGCGTTGAGCGGAACCTTGACGGCGAAATAGACGAGGTTGATCGCCATCACGGCGCGAGGGCGGGACACCGCGGTGGTAAGCGCGAAGAACACGCGGAATAGCAGCATCGCGGGCAGCGCCCAGGCGACGCCTTGGAGGTAGGCGCGGGTCTTCTCCTCGACCTCCGGCGGCGCGTTGGAAAGCCGCAGGAACGGCTCGGGAAACGCGAGCACGAGGACGCCGAGCACGGCGAGTCCCGCCGCGATCCAGGCGGTCTGGCGAGTTTCCTCGCCGATTCTTTCGTAGTGTTTTCCCCCGAAGAGCTGCCCGGCGATCGGCGAGAGCGCCTGCACCACGCCCAAGAGGCCGATGAAGACGCTGAAATAGACGCTCGTGCCGATGCCCACCGCAGCGAGATCCACCGCGCTGTAGCGGCCCGCCATGATGGTGTCGAGCACGCCGCTCGCGATCACCGCGAGCTGCGCGACGAGCACCGGCCAGGCGAGTCGGACGATGCCTCGCGCAATATGGGGGAAGGTCGACGTCACACAATACCTGTTGATGGGTTCAGGCCTGGCGCCGCCGTCGCAAGGTTAGGCGGAACCTCAACGCGGGCCCCTTGCTGTCAGAATACATGCTTCCGTGTTGGCTCAAGCAGGAAGGAACTCCATGCGAGAAGAAACTACCGTTGTCCATTCCGGACTTCATTCCGAACGATTCCAGGGCGCCGTCAACCCGCCTGTGTTCCACGCGTCCACGATCCTGTCGCAGACCGTGGAAGAGTATCGGCGCAAGCGCAAGGACTGGATTGGTGAGGTGCCGGGGACCTACTACGGGCGCTTCGGCACGCCGACGATCGAGGCACTCAGCGAAGCGATCGCGACGCTCGAAGGCGGCCATCGCTGCGTCCTCTACCCCTCGGGCCTTGCCGCTTGCGCCGGCGCGCTGCTCGCCTTTCTTTCCGCGGGCGATCACCTGCTGGTGAGCGACAGCGTTTATGGGCCGACTCGCAATCTCGCCAGGGGCTTGCTCAAGCGCTTCGGCGTAAGCACGACGTTCTTCGATCCGCTTCTCGGGCGCGACATCGAATCCCTGATCCAGTCCAATACGCGCGTGATCTATCTCGAGTCGCCGGGCTCGCTCACGTTCGAGGTGCAGGACGTCCCGGCGATCGCGGAAATCGCCCGCCGTCGCGGGATCACGACGGTCATCGACAACACCTGGGCGACGCCGCTCTACTTCAAGCCGTTGGCTCACGGAGTGGATGTCTCGGTGCAATCGGCCACCAAATACATCGTCGGACACTCCGACGCGATGCTGGGCGCGATCAGCTGTACGAAAGAAGCCTGGCCGAAGCTCCGGAGCTCGACCTACGAGCTGGGACAGACGGCGGGGCCCGATGACGTCTATCTCGGGCAGCGGGGCCTGCGCACGCTGGCGGTCAGACTGAAACAACATGGGGAGGCCGGTGTCGCGCTGGCGCAGTGGATCGCGCGCCAGCCCGAGGTCGAACGCGTGCTGCACCCGGCGCTTCCGAGAGACCCCGGGCACGCGATCTGGAAACGCGATTTCACCGGCGCAAGCGGTCTATTCGGCGTGGTGCTCAAGGAAGGCGTTACCGACCGCGCGCTGTGCGCGATGATCGACGGCCTTGAGCTCTACGGCATCGGCTCGTCCTGGGGCGGGTTCGAAAGCCTGATCGTGCCTTTCGATCCGCGCGAGGCGCGCACCGCAACGCGGTGGCCGCACCGGGGACCGTGCTTCCGAATACACGCGGGGCTCGAAAACGTGGAGGATCTGCTCGCCGATCTCGAGGCGGGATTCAAACGGCTGCGCTCGAGTTGACGGACAGCCGGTCGAACGCCGGATACGCGGTCTCGGCTTCGGTGAACCAAGTCCGGTTCTACTGGGATCGAAGCGTGCTTCGGCCTACCCTATCCGACGGCATTCATAGCGTATCCGCACAGCTGCCGCTAGTGTCGCCAAACGGGCTGAACTGACCCGGCGGAGAAATTTGAACGTTTTCATAGTCACTGGCCAAACCCACCAGAAAAAATGTAGCTTGGGCAGGAGGATCGTTGGTGGAAACCCCGGTGCGGGCTTCGAGTATCACCTCGGTCCAGAGTGCGTAGTTCTTCGGATACGTGATGGTTGCTTCGGCGATGCCGCTCGCATCCGTTACGCCGCTAGGATTCACGGTGGCGACGCCGGGGGGTTCAAGCGCACCGTTGCCGTTGAAGTCTTCTCCCGGATCGAGAATACCGTTGAAATTGATATCTTCGTTGGGACAGGTCGCGAGTACTTGTTGGTTCCAACGTTGAACGGCAGGTGGCGCCGGAACAAAGAAGAAACCCTTCCGATACCTGCCGGGGCGCAAAGCAAATCGCACGGTTGCGCCGGCAACCGCATTCCCCGCGGCGTCGGTAACGACGGCGACCCATTTCTTCTTGTTAACCGGAGGTTCTGACTGAACCAGATTGTCGGTACCCAGACGCACCAGCAGCGCCTGCCCGCTGACGGTCAACATCGCAGTGCCGGTTACCGGGGCGATCGCGACACCGTTGACGAGGGTCACCGTGGCGTCGATAACAACTCCGTTCTGCCCGCTGCTCGTACCACCTGCGATGTAGGTTACCGAAGCGCTACCGGTAACATCGGTGATCGCACTTCCCGAAGCCAGAGAGCCTCCGCTGGGATCGAGGTTAATGGTGAAGTTTACGTTCGCATTCTTGACCAGATTGTTGTTTACATCGCGCACCACCACCGAAATGATTGACTGATTGCTGGTCTGGGATGCCGCTCCGGTCGTGACCGCGACTGTGCCGGGGACAGCCTGCACGGCGACGCTGCTTGCGGTCGTGGCGACGAACGTGACGTTCAGGGTAGCGGCAGGGGTGCCGAGCGGACCGGACGCGGTGATGATGGCGGGTCCGGCGGTCGCGGATGAGACCGTCACACCGGGCGTATTGCCGCCGACGTTGGTCGCGGGGCTGCCGGCAATCGCGCCGCGGCTCGAGGAAAAACTCACCAACTGACCCACCCCCGCAGGCCAGTTGATCGAGACTGGCGTTGAGGTGTTCAGGGGTATGTCAACGTTCGCTGCGGGCGTAGTGAAAGCGAAGCTGGAGCCGCTGATGGTCAGGGACTGGGTCTTGCTCGTCCCGCCCGCGGTCGCGGTGATTGTATCGTTGCCGGCCACGGCGCCTGTGACGTTGGCAACGACTTGACCCGAAGAGTCGGTAGTGGTGCCTGAGGGCGTAGCAATGGGATTCCCGGCAGCCGAAGTAAGGGTCATCGGAAAGCCCGACAATGCAACCCCCGCCGAATCCGTGAGACTGAAAGTCAGCGTCGTGCTGGCGCCAAGTGCGAGCGAACTGTTGCCGCTTACGCTGATTGTCGTGCCGGTGACATCGACGCCGGTGGCCGCGGTGGCGCCTTGAGTAGTAGCGGTCACCGAGATAAAGCGGTTTGATCTGTTGGACCCGAGATTGAGCTTGGCCGTCACGCTCCCGTTCGCGTCGGACACTCCGCCACCAGTGGGGGCAGGGTTGCTGATGTTCGTGATGAACGCGGTGGGGTCGGCGCCCGTTGAAAACACTACCGTGCTGCCTGAGACTGCCTGTCCGTTGGTATCGACTACGACCGCAGTCAGGTCCACCGTCGCTGTCCCGGAAGAGGGCATTTGCGGGCTGCTCGCCAACAGCTGAACCCGGATGCCGGTGGGGCCGGGGGCGGGGCCGGGGCCTGTGCCGGGGCCGGTTGTGCCGCCGAGCACACCGGTCCCCGCTGACGCCGGGGTGGTCTTATCTGCGCAACCGGCGAGCGCGAGCGTACCCGCAAATAGGAGGGCTGCAACAACCGATCGGCCGAGCTTATTCATGACGCCTCTCGCTAAGTACCGTCAAAGATCAGAGGGTTCTCGGAAGGGACTGATGAAGGCCTCACTCCCCTCTGAGCGCTCATGCTCCTTTAAACCGGAGGTCGTGTCAGTGAACTCTGAAACACCCCGCCAGCTATCAGGCATGAGCTACGCAATTACCCCTTAGAGCCCAGTATGATAGATGATAATATTAATTTTGTAAATTTACTAGAAGTCGTATGTCATTGGTTATTAAAAGAAGAGACTATGGACTCTGCGAGCCGCGGTCCGCAACAACGAGGAAAATGTCCGGCAACCCCCAATGTTCCGCTCTAAAGCGGAAGAGGAGGTCAGCCCTCTTCCGGGCCCCCTTAAGGGGCGCCGCCCAATTCGGCGCGCATGATCCTCGCGCCCTCGACCATTGCGCGCATTTTTCCGAAGGCAACCTCGCGCGGCAGGTATTTCATCCCGCAATCGGGAGCGACAATCACGTCCTCGGCCTTGACGTAAGGCAGGGCGCGGCGGATGCGGTCGGCGACCTTGTCGGGGGTCTCGACCGTCATGTCGTTCAGATCGATCACGCCGAGGATAATTTTCTTGCCGGGTAGGGTTTTGAGCACCGAACAATCGAGGTTGGACTGTGCGGTCTCGATCGAGACCTGCCGGCAGGAGCAGCCGGCAAGCTCGCCGAGGAACGAGTACCCGGTCGGCCGAACATGGATGACCGCGGCGTAGCCGAAGCAGATGTGGACGGCGGTCGTGCCTTCGATGCCCTGGAGCGCACGGTTGAGCGCCGCAAGGCCGTACTGGCGCGCCTTTTCCGGGCGCGCCTGCATGTAGGGCTCGTCGATCTGCACGATGTCGGCGCCGGCCGCGAACAAGTTCCGGATCTCCTCGTTCACAGCGGCCGCGTAGTCCATCGCCGCCTCTTCTTCCGACTTGTAGTAATCGTTCTGCGCCTGCTGGCTCATGGTGAAAGGCCCCGGCACCGTCATCTTGACCGCCTTCTGGGTGTGCGCCCGCAGGAACTTCAGGTCTTCGACCTCGACCGCATGCTTGCGGCGAATTCTGCCAACGATGCGCGGCACGGGATTCGGGTGCCCCGAGCGGTCGAGCGCCATGCCGGGATTGTCGATGTCCACGCCTTCGAGCGCGGTGGCGAAGCGATTGGAGTAGCTCTCGCGGCGGATCTCGCCGTCGGTGATGATGTCCAGGCCCGCTTCCTCCTGCGCGCGGATCGCGAGCAGCGTCGCGTCTTCCTGCGCTTGGGCGAGCAAGGGCTCCGGAACGCGCCACAGCTCCTTCGCACGCACCCGCGGCGGGAAACGGCCGGCGAGCTTCTTGCGGTCGATCAGCCACTCGGGCTGCGGGTAGCTGCCGACGAGCGTGGTCGGAAACAGTAACGTCAAGGCTTCAACCCCTGGAACAGCTTTTCGCGCCCGAGCTTGATGCCTGCCTTTCCGTCGTACATGAAGATGTCAGCGGTGGCAAAGGTGTCGTTGAAATTGTCCGGGATGAAGGAACCGGTCCCGACTACGTCGAGCGGCGCCCGGCTGTTTGCGAACATCTTGCATTTGAAGAGATTGAAGCCCGAGGAGCCGACAATCTTGCAGGCGTTGAAGCCGTTCGCGTCGAGCGTCTGGCGCAACTGGATGACGGAGGCGACCGACACGCCGGTGCCGAACAAGACCTTCCGCACGCGGTCCTTTGCGATGTTCAGGTTGTCGGCGTCGAACGCTTCCTCGCCCATGACGTGGCGAACGGCTTCGTACTCGTTCGGAACGTGAAGCCAGTTGACCACGATATCGACTGATTTTTCGTAGTCGAGCCCCTCTGCGTAACGCTCGCCGTGGGTGTCGATCCGCAGCGCAAGCGCCCGCGCGCCGGAGAGGTCCTTCGGCAGGGTGTCGCGGTACCACCAGCGGCAGACCTCAAGCGCATCGGAATACTCGCGGCCGTAGTAGTCGATCAATACCGTCAGGTTGTCCTGCGGATGGGCCTCGACGTACATCTGCGCGGCGCGCAGGGTCGATCCGGCATAGCCGATCAGCGCGTGCGGCATGGTGCCGATGCCTTTTTCCTGGCCGTAGAAGTGGGCGGTGAGATCCTGCGAGGAGCCGACGAATCCGACGGCGCCGGCGAGCTTCGCCATGCGGCTGCCGACGGAGGCGCCGTAGGCAGCGAGCAGCGACAGGTCGTCGCCCGGGGAATGCCGCGCGTGCATGTCGATGAACGCGACCTTTTTCAGGTTCATCGCCATCTTGTAGGCGTTGTAGGCCGTGACGCAGGCGACTCCGACGCGCTGCAGGATGAGCGTCTCCAGCTCGACCAGCGCGGCAAACGACCCCGTATACGTGAAGAGCGCCATCTGGTCGGGAACGAACGCACCCTCCTCGTACAGGCGCGTGATCTTGAGCGGCTCCGCCGCGGAATAGTAGGTGCGCAGCGCGTCGATGGCGGGATTGACGGCGCAGATCACGCCGCGGCGCAGGAACACGCCGTAGGTGACGGTCCGGTCGCCGAACTTCTCGATGATTCTGCGCGACTTGGTGAAATACTTGTCGGTGCGGCGCTTGAGATACTCGAGCTTCTCCGCCGGCAGCGATTCAACGAGCTTGTTCATGGGAGGGCCTCCAACCCGCGCGAGTTGAGCGGCGCAGCCGGCTCGAACTCGCGCAGTTAAAGCGGCCTCGTCAGAGGTCCGCTTTAACGATTTTAGCAGGGCGGGCCGCACCCACTCTGGCGAAGCGCGCCGACGCGTGCTAACTTGACGCCATGCGCAGGCTCATGCTGGTTTGTATCGTCGCCATGACCGCGATGCCGGGCTGCACGGTTCGCTACACCGCCGAGGCGCGCTCGTCGGGTTCGGGCAGCGCCACGTCATCGCAAGTGAGCGTATCCAGCGGCTCGCCGCTCGGCAACGCGATCATCATCGGCGTCATGCTCACCGACGGCTTGCAGTACTTCCGCCTCGGTCCCACCGGCACGACTCCGATCCGGGCGCCGCAGCCCGATCCCGGGCGCGCAATCAACGCCCAGGATTGCACCCGGCCGGTTGATCCTTCCGCCGGCAACCTGCTTTGCCGCTGACCGGCGAGAGCAACCCTCAGGGCTTGCGAGCGACTTCATGATTCACTTCGTGGTCCATGATGAGAACGACTCTGTCGGGGTCGTGGTCGTGGAAGGCTTGAAAGCCGGCGAGGAGCTGACCGGCTGGATCATGGACCAAAACAAGGAGATCAAGGTCCGCGCGCGAAACGACATTCCGATCGGCCACAAGCTCGCAATCCGCGAGCTGAAGGCCAATGACACGGTCATCAAGTACGGCACCGACATCGGCCGCAGCGTGGCCCCGATTGCGGTCGGCGAGCACGCGCATGTTCACAACATCAAGACAAAACGTTGGTGAGCGTATGGCGGCTGATCTCAAGAATGCAACTTTCTGGGGCTACCGGCGCGAGAATGGCCGCGTGGGGGTGAGGAACCACGTTCTCATCCTGCCCGTTGACGACCTCTCCAACGCAGCCTGCGAAGCCGTCGCGAACAACATCAAGGGCACGCTTGCCATTCCCCATCCCTACGGGCGGCTGCAGTTCGGGGCGGACCTCGATCTGCATTTCCGGACGCTGATCGGCACCGGTTCCAATCCCAACGTCGCCGCCGCGATCGTGATCGGAATCGAGGACGGTTGGGCGAAACGCGTCGCCGACGGCATCGCGAAATCCGGAAAGCCCGTTTCATCCTTCGGCATCGAAGGCCATGGCGACATGGAGACGATCCGCCGCGCCTCCAATGCGGCAAAGGAATACATGCACTGGGCCTCGGAGCTGCGTCGCGAGGAGCGACCGCTCAAGGACCTGTGGGTTTCGACCAAGTGCGGCGAGTCGGACACGACCTCCGGTATCGGCGCGAACCCCTGCGTGGGCAACGCCTTCGACAAGCTCTACCCGCACGGCGTGACGCTGGTGTTTGGCGAGACGACCGAACTTACCGGCGGCGAACAGCTGGTTGCAGCGCGCTGCAGGACGCCCGAGGTGCGCGAGCGCTTCATGTTCATGTTCAACCGCTACCAGGACGTGGTCAATCGCCACAGGACCAGCGACCTCATGGATTCGCAGCCCACCAAAGGCAACATCGCCGGCGGCCTGACCACGATCGAGGAGAAAGCGCTCGGCAACATCCAGAAAATCGGCAGGAAGTGCATGGTGGATGGCGTGCTCGACAAGGCGGAAATCCCGACCGGACCCGGTCTTTGGTTCATGGACTCCTCCTCCGCCGCTGCGGAGATGGTGACGCTGTGCGCGGCGAGCGGCTACGTCGTGCATTTCTTTCCCACCGGCCAGTGCAACGTGATCGGCAACCCGATCCTGCCGGTGATCAAGCTCTGCGCGAATCCGCGCACCGTGCGCCTGATGTCCGAGCACATCGACGTGGACGTTTCCGGCATTACCCGGCGCGAGATCGACATGGATCAGGCAGGCGACAAGCTGCTGGAGATGATGTTCCGCACCGCAAACGGACGGCTCACTGCGGCCGAAGTGCTCGGTCACCGCGAGTTCGTCCTGACGCGCCTATACGAAAGCGCTTGATAGGCTTCTGGAGACGACTATGGGAAAGGGCTTATTGCTGCCGCTCATGTTTTGCAGCCAGCTTGCGCTCGCCGCCGAAATAGCCGGAGTTAGAGTGGAGGAGCGAGTGAGGCTCGGCGCCACCGAGCTGCAGTTGAACGGCGCCGGTATCCGCACCCGTATTGTCTTCAAAGTCTACGTGGGCGCGCTCTATCTTCCCGAAAAGAGATCCGCGGCGGCCGAAGTGCTCGCTCTTAGAGGGGCCAAGCGCGTGTCGATGACGATGCTGCGCGATCTCGGAGCCAGACAGTTGACCGATGCGCTCGAAGACGGAATCCGGGCCAATCACTCGCCCGCCGAGCTCGCGGCGCTCAAGGGGCGCGTCGATGAACTGGTCGCTGTGATGAACGAGATCGGCAGCGCGAAGGAAAGGACGGTCATCGCACTGGATTTCCTCCCCGATTCGGGGACCCGGATCACGGTGGACGGCGCAGCGCGCGGCAAGCCCATCCCGGGGGAGGATTTCTACGCCGCTCTGCTCAGGATCTGGCTTGGCGACAAGCCGGTCGATGCCGATCTCAAGAAAGCCATGCTCGGACAAGGTGGCTGAAGTGTTCATCGGTCACTTCGCGGTCGCGTTTGCCGCCAAGAAAGTCGCGCCGAAGGCCTCGCTCGGATAGACGGGGCCCTCTTGCGGTATATTGTTGCAACGCAGCAGGCTAAAGGCTGTCCAATAGCTCATGCAGGATCGATCGACCCGAACCGTACAATTCGAACGCCAGCTTGCCGGCGTTGCCTGCACTGCCGAGGCTTGGGCAAGAGTGCCCGAGGCGCCAAGCGCGGAGGAACGCCGCGAGTTGAAAGCGCGCATCAAACGCCTGCTCGCAGAGCAACGTGGCGTGCTGCTCGCCCACTATTACGTCGAGGGTGACATCCAGGACCTTGCCGAGGAGACCGGCGGCTGCGTCGCAGATTCGCTCGAAATGGCGCGCTTTGGCCGGGCGCAATCGGCCCCGATCTTGGTCGTGGCGGGCGTGCGTTTCATGGGTGAGACCGCGAAGATCCTGAACCCTGAGAAGCGCGTGCTGATGCCCGATCTCGATGCCACCTGCTCGCTCGATCTCGGTTGCCCCGCCGAGGAATTCTCAGCGTTTTGCGACGGGCATCCGGAGCGCACCGTGGTGGTCTATGCGAACACCAGCGCCGCGGTGAAGGCGCGCGCCGACTGGGTTGTCACCTCGGCGATCGCTCTGGATGTCGTGCGGCACCTGCACGAGCGCGGGGAGACAATTCTTTGGGCGCCCGATCGTCACCTGGGCCGCTACGTGCAGGAGCAGACGGGTGCCGACATGCTGTTGTGGCACGGTGCCTGCGTGGTGCACGAGGAGTTCAAGGCGCTGGAGCTCGAACTCCTGAAAAAGGAGCATCCGCGCGCCAAAGTGCTCGTGCATCCGGAGTCTCCCGCCGAAGTCATCAGGCTTGCCGACGCGGTAGGCTCGACGACGCAGATCATACGAGCGGCGCAGTCGCTCGACGCCGACGAATTCATAGTCGCGACCGACAACGGCATCTTGCACAAAATGAAGATGCTGATGCCCGAGAAACGCTTCATCGAGGCACCGACCGCGGGCGCGGGCGCCGCCTGCAAGAGCTGCGCGCACTGTCCTTGGATGGCGATGAACGGGCTCGCAAACCTTGCGCACGCGCTTGAGACCGGCGCAAACGAAATTCATATCGATCCCGAGATCGCGAGCCTTGCGTATAGGCCGATCGACCGCATGCTCGCCTTTGCCGCGCGCAAGAACGTCAACGTGCGCGCATCCGGCGATCTCGCAAGAGACGGAGCGCTGTTTCAGGGCATCGGCCCCGCCTGACGCTCCGAGCCCATGACCGCGCCGCCGCTGTTTCATCCCGCATTCCCGGTCACGAACCTCGATCCCTGCGGCAACGCGCTGGAATTCAAGGCATTTCATGACACGGGCCAGGTTTTCGCCCGCTAGGAACGCGTGCATCGGCGGGCACTGAAGTTCCGGTGCCGTCACGGTCCGAGAAGGGCGAGTTGACCGGTTCCGGCGAATCTCTCTAAACTGCGTTCTCCTGTCAGCAGTCCATTAAAAGGAGGGAAACAATGCGCAAGCTCTTACTCGCGCTGATTGCCTGTGCCGCCGCTGCGTTGCCCGCGGCCGCGCAGCAGAAAATAACGCTCTCGATCGCCACCGGTCCCACCGGCGGGGTCTATTACCCGATGGGCGGGGGCATGGCGAACGTCCTGACCAAGTACGTCCCTGGTCTCAACGCCACGGCGGAATCCACGGCCGGCTCGATCGCCAACCTCGAATTCATTCTGACGAAGAAGGCGGAAGTTGCGCTGTCGATGGCGGATGCGAGCTGGGACGCCTACAAGGGACAGGAGAGATTCAAGGGCAGGCCGGTGCCGGTGCGGGGCCTGATGGTGCTCTACCCCAACCGCTTCCACATCGTGACGCTCGAAGGACTTGGCATCAACAAGGTCGCCGATCTCAAGGGGCGGCGCGTGTCGACCGGCCCGCCGCGCAGCGGGACGGAAGTGAAAGCGAACCGCGTGCTGGAAGCAGCGGGGCTCAACCCCGACAAGGACATCACCCGCGAACGACTCACGGTGCAGGAATCGGGCAATGCGCTCAAGGACCGCAAGATCGACGCCTACTTCTGGTCGGGCGGCATTCCCACGGCGGCGGTCACCGACCTCGCTGCCTCGCCGGGCATCAAGATTAAGTTCATCGAGCACGCCGAGCTGGCCGAGGTGCTGAACAAGAAGTATGGTCCGCTCTACGTGAGGGACATCATCCCCGCCAAGTCCTATCCGGGACAGGACAAGGACGCGCACGTCACCACGATCTGGAACATCCTGGTGACGGGCGCTGACACCTCGGACGAAGTCGCCTACAACATCGTGAAGACGATGTTCGAGAAGAAGGAGGACATGGTCCGGGTGCACAAGGAATCGCAGAACTTCGACCTAAAGTACCAGACCAACGCGGCGATCGTGATCCCGTTCCACCCGGGGGCGGTCAAGTATTACCGCGAAAAGGGGCTGAAAGTAAAATAGCGTTCGGGTCGTTCCCGGTCTGACTGAAATCCAGCGCGCTCCGCGCGCTGGATTTTTTGTTGCGCGGAACGTCATACAGGGAAGGGGCGCCGATGCCGGAGAGCACCCGGGAGCCAGAGCCCCCGCGGGACCCAGCGCTGATCAGCGATGAGGCGCTGAAGAAGGCCCAGCAGTACATCGAGGCTGAGGAGGGCGCGACCAACCGCCTCACCGGCCTCCTCGGCCGCCTGGTGGTGGTGGTGGCCGTCGTCATGTCGTTGTTCCACCTCTACGCCGCGTACGCGATCGTGCCGACGCAGCAGCTGCGCATGATCCACGTCGGCTTCGTCCTGTTCCTCGTGTTCCTGCTGTTCCCGTTCTCCCGGCGTTTCCGCCACCGCGTCCTTTGGTGGGACTGGATCGCGGTGGCGCTGTCCCTGCTCGTCATCGGCTACGGCCTCGTCGGCGGCGACGACTTCACCGATCGAAGCACCATCCCGAGCAACCTGGACATGGTATTCGGCGTGATCCTCACCGCTCTCGTGCTGGAGGCGGCGCGCCGCGGCACCGGGTGGATCATGCCGTTCGTATGTGTGCTGTTCGTCGCCTACGCGATGCTCGGCCCGCACCTGGGCCAGCCGTGGACGCACCGTGGCTACGACATCTCGCGGCTCGTCGGCCACATGTACATGACGCTGGAGGGGATCTTCGGCGTGCCGGTGGACGTCTCCTCCTCGCTCATCATTCTGTTCACCATCTACGGCGCGTTCCTGCAGTTCTCGGGGGCGGGCAAATTCTTCATCGATTTCTCGTTCACCGCGATGGGCGGCAAGCCCACCGGCGCTGGGCGCACCATCGTTCTGTCCTCTTTCCTGCTCGGCGGACCCTCGGGCAGCGGCGTTGCGACTACCGTGACGCTCGGCACGGTGGCCTACCCCATGCTCGCGAAGGCGGGCTATGGCAAGGACGCCGCGGGCGGGCTGCTGGCCGCCGGCGGGCTTGGCGCGATCATCTCGCCGCCGGTGCTCGGCGCGGCGGCGTTTCTGATAGCGGAGTTCCTCAAGATCTCGTACCTCGACGTGATCCTGATGGCGACCATACCGACCTGTCTCTACTACTTTGCACTGTTCCTCATGGTCGAGCTCGACGCGCGCAAGTTCGGGATGAAGCAGGTCCCTTTCGACAAGGCGGATACGCTCTGGAATCTGACGAGGCGCTTCGGCTTCCACTTTCTGTCGCTGGTCGCGATCATCGTCTTCATGCTGCTCGGCTTCTCGCCGGTCGCGGCGGTGTTCTGGGCGACCGTCGTGGCGTTCGTCACCAGCGCGCTGCATCCGGACTGCGCGCTGATGACTCGGCGGCAAATGGTGTTGTTCTGCATTGCCGCCGGCGCGGCGTGTGTGATTTACTCGGTGGTCAAGGGCGGTTTCCGTCCGGACGCGCTCTCCTGGGCGTTCCCCGTCGGCGCGGTCGCGCTCGTCGCCGCCGCCTTGCTCCGGCCGGCGTGGCGCCTGTGGCCGAGGAAGCTGGTAAAGGCGTTCGAAGCCGGCTCCGTCAGCATGCTGAACGTGGCCGCCACCTGCGCCGCGGCGGGCATCATCGTCGGCGTCGTGACGCTGACCGGCCTCGGGCTCAAGTTCAGCGCCATCGTGATCGGCTACGCCGACTCGCTGACCCAGGGCACGATGAGCCTCGCGTCGGCGGTCGGCGTGGAAGCCACCAAGGGGCTGTTGCACGACGTGAAGCTGCTCTACACGGCGATCTTCACCTCGCTCATCGTGTGGATCGTGGGGCTGGCGGTGCCGGTGACGGCGTCCTACATCATCTGCGCGGTCATTGCTGCGCCGGCATTGATCACTCTGGGCGTGCCGGACTTCGCGGCCCACATGTTCATCTTCTACTACGCCGTGCTCTCCGAGGTGTCGCCCCCGACCGCGCTTTCGCCGTTCGCCGCGGCCGCGATCACCGGCGGGGATCCCTACAAGACGACGCTGCAATCGTGGAAGTACACGATGCCGGCATTCCTCGTGCCGTTCGTGTTCGTGCTCGACCCGGCGGGGCT
>Ga0137451_1000058_pt1 | contig 36751 bp, 26 predicted proteins | sample EasRivERMGT500_2_FD_102336 | JGI IMG/M metagenome (GOLD analysis project Ga0137451, IMG submission 102336) | Soil microbial communities from meander-bound floodplain in the East River, Colorado, USA - East River MetaG ERMGT500_2 | ecosystem: Environmental > Terrestrial > Soil > Floodplain ... | reverse complement strand
CCAGTCGCGCGTGTCCAGGCAGAGCACGAGATCGGCGTCGCGGAACACCTCCTTTTCCATGCTCATGTTGAGCGGGTGCCGGGTCGGGAAGTTGAGCCGGGTGTCGACATCGTATACAGGGATACCCCCCGTCTCGGCGAGTTCGACGAGCGCGTGGAAGCCCTCGGGCTCCCGGCCGACGAATTCTGCGACGATCACGGGCTTCCTCGCGCCGGCGATCAGGTTCGCGGCCTGCTCCAGCGCCTTGGGCTCGGGCGCGAGCCTGCTGGGCACTTTCGCCGCCTGCGGCGGCGGCAGCGGTATTTCGCGGTCGAGCTTTTGCTCCTGCAGCCAGGCGTCGTAGCACATGTAGATCGGCCCTTGAGGCTGGGTCATCATCACCGCGTAGGCGCGCGCGAACGCCTCGGGCGCGCCGTCGATGGTGTGGGGCTGGTAGTCCCACTTGGTGTAGGCCCGCACCGCCTCGCCCTGGCCTTGAGCGGTGTGGATCCAGTCGATGCGCGGGCGGCGCTTGGTCTCGTCCATCGGACCCGTAGCCCCGATGATGAAGATCGGCACGCGATCGATGTAGGCGTAGTAGATCGCCATGTTGGCGTGCAAAAGGCCGACGAGGTTGTGCAGGATCGCGACCATCGGGCGGCCAGCAGCCTTGGCGTAGCCGTGCGCGATCTGCACCGCGGTTTCCTCGTGCTGGCAGAGCATCATCGTCGGGCGGTCGCCGCCGTAGTTCACGATCGAATCGTGCAGACCCCGGTAGCTCGCTCCGGGGTTGAGCGCGGCGTGCGGCAGGTCGTAGGCGTGCAGCAGGTCGACGATGACGTCGGATGCCCAGCGCTCCTTGGCCGGGTGCGCTGCGTGCTTGCTCTTGGGGGATGTCTTGTCGGTCATGAGGTCAGGAGGCCTTGAGGGCGATGCATTTTTCCGGATGAAGCTTCACGTAGAGGGCGTCTCCGATCGGAGTCCGGAGAGACGGGTGGCACCGCGAGAGCAGGATGCGGCTGCCGAGCTTCACCTGGAAATCGATGAACTCGCCGAGAAACACTTTCTGATCGACGCGCGCTTCCCAGACATTGTCTCCGTCCGGCCGCGTCTCGGCGAGCTCGACGTCCTCCGGCCGCACCGAAAGCACAACCCGGTCGTTGCTGCGCAGCTCGTCGTCCGACAGGACCTCGACATCGCCGATCTCGCAGCGCACGCGGTAGGTGCCGTTCTGAGCGCCGCGCCCGAGAACCGTGCCGTCGAGAAAATTCGTCGTTCCCACGAAGTCGGCGACGAACTGGCTGCGCGGCCGCTCGTAGATTTCCCGCGGCGTGCCAATCTGCTGGATATGGCCCTCGTTCATCACCGCGATTGAGTGCGAGAGCGCGAGCGCCTCGCTCTGGTCGTGGGTCACGTAGACCGTCGTGATTCTGAGCTCGCGCTGCAGGCGTTTCAGCTCGAAGCGCATCAGCTCGCGCAGCTTCGCATCGAGATTGGAGAGCGGTTCATCCAGGAGCAGCAGCTGCGGCTCCATGACGAGCGCCCGCGCGAGCGCGAGCCGCTGCTGCTGACCGCCGGAGAGCTTGGTCGCCTCGCGGTCGGTAAACTGATCGAGCTGCACCGCCGTCAGTACGCGCAACACCTTGTCCCGGATTTCCTTCCGCGAGAGCTTTCGGGCGCCGACCTGCAGCGGAAAAGCCGCGTTCTGGAAGACGTTCATGTGCGGCCAGATGGCGTAGGACTGGAACACCATGCCGAAGCCGCGCCGGTTGGGCGCGACGAAAACGCCTTTCGTGGAGGAGTACACCACGCGGTCGTTGACGCTGATCTCTCCTGCGCGCGGCCGCTCGAGGCCCGCGATCGAGCGCAGCGTGGTCGTCTTGCCGCAACCGCTCGGACCCAGGAGCGTGAACAGCTTCCCCTCCGGCACCTCGAAAGTCACGTCCTGCGCGGCCTTTACGATCTGGCCGCGGTCGTTGGGATACTCTGTGAACAGTCCCTCGACTTTCAGCACGCGGTTCTCCGCCTCACTCCTTGACGCCGAATTTCTTGCCCAGCCACTGGGCGACCATCACCAGAACGAAAAGCGCCAGGATGAACAGCACACCGAGCGCCGAAAGCTCCACGTACTGGCCGTTCTCCCACAGCTCCCAGATGGTGATCGACAACACCTCGGTGCCGGGGCTGTAGAGCAGGATCGAGCTCGAGAGCTCCCGGACCGAGACGATCATGACGTAGATCCAGCCCGCCACCAGGCCGGGCTTCAACAGCGGCAGGATGACGCGCCTGAACGTGGTGCCCCAGGAAGCACCGCTCATCGCCGCCGATTCCTCCAGTTCCTTGTGGATCTGCAGCATCGAGGCCGTGTTGTAGCGCAGCCCGTAGGGCATGAAGCGGGTCACGTAAGCGATAAACATGATCCATATCGTCCCGTAGATGCCGATGTCGACATTCAGGTAGAAGATCATGATCGAAAGGCCGAGCACGAGCCCCGGGAACACCATGGGCAGCGAGGCGACGTTGTCCAAGAGCCAGCGTCCCGGGAGCTTGGTCTTGACCACGATCCAGCAGATCACCGAGGTCACCAGCATGATCACCGTCGCGCTGCCCAAGGAGAGAACCAGGGTATTCCACACCGAGCGCGAGAGGTTCGGGTAGGTGAAGATGAAGCGGTACGGATCGAGGGTGAGATTGTGCAGCGCCTGCCACGAGGGCACCGAATAGAACTTCTGGAACGAGGACCACAGCAGCACCAAAAAGGGCAGCACCACGATCAGGAGGAAATAGACGATGAAGATCGCAGCGGCGACCCAGCGCCAGGGCCCGAGGTCGATCGGCCGCGGCCTGAAGCCCTTTCCGGTCATGGTCGCGTACTTGTTGCCGGCGCTGGACAGGCGCGAAACGAAGTACACGCCGATCGTCGTGATCGCGAGCAGCGTCATGGCGTACGCAGAGGCCAGGCCGATCTGGCTGGGATAGCGGTGCACGGCCTGGTAGATCGAAGACGTGAACACGTGGATTCCAACGGGGAGCCCGAGGAGCGCCGGCACTTCGAAGGATTCGATCGCGCGCACGAAGAGTATCAGCAGCGTCGCGAGAATCGCCGGCCAGGTGAGCTTCAGGGTCACCCGCCAGGCGACCTGAAAGATGTTTGCGCCGCTCATCGTGGCCGACTCCTCGAGCGAAGGGTCCATCGCTCGGAAAGCGGCCGTCATGAGCAGGAAAGCCATGGGCGAGTAATGCAGGCCATCCACCCAGATCATCCCCCACAGCGAATAGACGTTGAACAGGGGTTGTTCCAGCCCGAACCAGTTTTGCAGCGCGAGGTTGATGATTCCGATCTTGGGGCTGCCGAGCAGGATCCACGCGACCGTGAAAAGGATTCCCGGGATGATGAGTGGGATGATCGACAAAGCGAAGAAGAGCGCCTTGAAGGGCGTGTTGGTGCGCTCGTTCATCCACGCGAGCGCGGTTCCCAGTACGAAGGCGAGGAGGGCGGTTCCCGTCGAGAACTTGAGCGAGTTCCAGAACAGGCGCAGGGTTTCGGTGCTGCTGTAGGCGGATACGTAGTTGTTGAGCGTGAACTCGGCCGCCTTCGCCGCGGTGTGCGGCGTAAAGAAGCTCTGCCACAGGAGAAATGCGAGCGGGATTACCGCGATGTAGACCGTTAAGGCCACGCACACCCCGATGACGACCCACTTCAGATCGAACGAGCGCCACAACGGCGCCGGGGCCGCAGCCGTCATCGCGGGATAGCCCGCCGCCTGCATCGTCGTGTCTCCTCGTGGATGCGCTCGCCTCGACCGCGTGCCGTATCGCGGCTCGCCATGTGTTCCGTCATCCGGAACTTCGGTCCTTTACAGCGAGGCCGGGCAATCTATCAAGCACGCTTCATCGTGTCAACGAAGAATCGGCGAGCGCTCCGACAACTTGCTAGCGCAAGTGGAGCTCGATGTCGCGCAACACCGGGTCGTCTGCGCGCGCGACCTCGTTTTCGACGAGTGCGCCGCATCCCGGACAGGTGAACTGACGAAAGACCGGCTTGTCGTCGATATAGCGCTTCCAGTCCCCGATGTTCGGATTGGCGGCCGTGATTTCGCGTTCCTCCATCACGCAATGCTCCTTGTAGTTGTCACGGAGGGGTCCAAGGTCGGCGCCGCACTTGGCGCACGCGCAGTGCAGCGAGCCGTTCTCCCTGCGAATATCGAGATTCTCGGTGGCGCGCGCGATGACCTCTCGCGCGAGCGTTTTCACCGAGCCGTCCTTGCGCACCCTTGCCGCTCGCCGCCCGGCGCGCTCGCGTTTCGTTCCATCCGCATCCAAGCTGCCGTCCTCGCGCACGATGACGCCGTAGATCTCTCGCGCCGCCTCTCGCGAGACCGCGCGCCCCTCGACCACGTCATGGCGCGCGCGCTCTGGGTCGCGCTCGAAGGGGTCGCCGTATCCGCCCGCCGCCGACCAGAGCACCGCGTAGACGTCCGCCGGGTTCTGGAGGAAGTTGCCCTGGCGCAGCTGCAAGACCTCCTCGCGGCCGCGCAGCTCGGCGATGTCCTGCGGAATATCGCTCCTTGCGAAGCGCTCCTTCACGTCGGTAGCGCGCACAAACTTGTAGATGTTTACGCTCCCTGGGTAGCCGCCCATCATGCCGGGCGAGGTCGGCGTCGCGTTGCCGGAAGACAAAGTGTCATGCGTGATCTGCCCGGTGCGGTGCGGAATGAAGCAGGACTCCGCCGACATCCCACCACGCCATTTGCCTGCGCCGCCGGAATCGATCACTTCCTTGCGGTAGAGATACAAAACGGGAAACGACTGCTCGGTGTGCTCGACGTTCGGCAGCTTGCAAATCGGCGTGCGCGACTGGCCGCCGGTGTTGATCCCATCGCCGGTCGAAAACGCCCCGATTGCCCCGCCGATCGGATCGACGAGGATATAGCCGAAACGCTCGCCCCACTGATCGGTGCCGCGAAACAGCGTCGCCGGCCACTGGCTGGTGCCGCCGATGCACATGATGTCCTTCCTCATTTCCGGATCGGCGTGGATCATTTTCGAGAGCACGTTGTACGCCGGGTAGAGCGAGATCTCCATCGCCTGCACCGGCGCGGTCGATACCGACGCAGGGAAGTTCGCGCAGTTGAAGGTCCCGGGCGTGGGATCGAACTCGACGTGGCGAAGCGCCCCCGCGATGCAGAAGTACTGGTCCCAGCACAGGAGCTGGTTCAGCGCCACCATGATCGAACCGCGCCAGCCCGAGTAGGTGGCGTTCATCGCCCCGTCCTGAGGCGCGGTGCCGTCGTTGTCGAAGACGAGCTTGTCGCCTTTCTTGGTGAGCGCGAGGCAGACTCGATGCGTGCGCCGGTCGCCCGGCCGGCAGCACTCGACGTAAGTGCGCTCGCGCCACACGCCGTCGGGCAGGCGCTTCAACTTCGCAAGGAACGCGGCCTCGCCGTTGTCGATGATTTTCTTCATCACGCCCTTTACGACCTCCGGCCCGTAGCGACGGATGAGGGAAAGGATGCGGTCGCGCGCGGTAATGTCGCCGGCGAGCTGCGCGCGGAAATCCAGGGCCACGGTCTCGGGCTTGCGCGATGAGCGCAGGTAGAGTTCTTCGATGTCGCGCCGGATCTCGTTGCCCTCGACGATCTTGACCGGCGGGATGCAGATCCCCTCCTCGAAGGCGCTCTCCGCCGTGCCGCAAAACGAGGACGGCGTGATCCCGCCGATATCGTACTGGTGCAGGCAGTTGGTGACCCAGCAGAAGAGTTCTCCCTTCCAGAACACCGGGCAGATCAGCATCACGTCCTGCTGGTGCGCGGCGCCCACCCAGGGATCGTTGGCGAGGAACATGTCCCCGTCGCGAATGCCCGGGTTGTCGCTGCGGTATTCGAGGATCCATTTCACTTGCGTGTCGGTAACGCCGGACATGTACTGCATGTACGGTCCGAAATAAACGAATTCGCCGTCCTCGGTGAGGATCGAGGGGTTGAGATCGAGCGCGTACATCGCCACCGGCGATCCGGACAATCGCTGGATCGTGGCGCCGTGCTCCTCGTTCACGTGCCAGAGACTGTGGCGCACGACTTCGTAGGTGATCGGATCGATCTTCCTCGAGCGGCTGGTGTGCAGCTTCACTTTCTTGGAGATCGCGAGCTTCTTCGGCGGCACGTAACCCATCGCGCGACCGTCGAAAGTAGCGTCTTTCATTTCGCTGATTCTCGGCACTCGGCTTTCTCCTCGCGTTCTGCTGCTCGTCGCCCGGCTCGGCGCTCGGCAGCACCGGAGCATGCTGGTATATTAGCTGCTCGAATGCCAACCCGCAGGGAGGACGCATGAGCACCGGAGGATGGACTTTCCTGGGCATCGTCGTCGCGATCGTGTTCTTCGCGGTCGTGATCTACAACCGCCTGGTGGCGCTGCGCAACCGCTACAAGAACGGATTCGCGCAAATCGACGTGCAGCTTAAGCGCCGTTACGATCTCATCCCCAACCTGGTCGAGGCGGCGAAGGGCTATCTCGCGCACGAGCGGCAGACCCTCGAAGCGGTGATCGCGGCGCGCGGCGCGGCGCTCACGGCATCGCAGCGTGCGGCGGCGGCACCGGGCGATCCGGCAGCAATGCAGGGACTTGCGCAGGCCGAGGGCGTGCTCGGCGGTGCACTCGGGCGGCTGCTCGCGGTCTTCGAGGCGTACCCCGACCTCAAGGCGAACCAGAACGTCCTGCAAGTGCAGGAAGAGCTGACCAGCACCGAGAACAAGGTCGGCTTCGCGCGTCAGGCCTACAACGACTCGGTGATGGAGTACAACACCAAGCGCGAATCGTTCCCGGACAATATCTTCGCCGGGATGTTCAACTTCAAGGAGGCCGAGCTCCTCAAGGCCGCCGAGTCTGCCGAAGAGCGCAAGGCGCCCAAGGTTTCCTTCAAGTAAGAGGCGGGCCGCCGGGAGTTCGCCAGCTCAGGACCGAAATTCAATCTCGAAATTCGCGAACGCATCCACTCCCAGCGTCCGCCCCGGGTGCACGACGATCGTCGTGTCGCTCGTCTCGACCACCGTCGGCCCCTTGATTCGGTTGCCGGGAACGAGCAATGCGCCGTTGTAGATGGGCGTTCTCACCTTGCGTTTCAGCTCCGGCCACCAGATTTCGCGCTTGCCAAGTGCGGCCTCCGGCGCGATGCGCTTGGTCAGCGTGCGCGCGCGTTTCAACTTCGGACGCGGCGTCGGCGCGCTTGCGCGCAGCCGCGGGGTCACGATTTCGATTCCCGTACCCCGGTAGGACGAGCCCCTGCCGTAGAGCTGCTCGTAGCGTAAGTAGAAGCGCTCGTGCAGCTTCTCGAGAAATTTGTCACTCAACCGCGCCTCGGGCAGCATCACCTCGATTTCGTTGATCTGGCCTTTGTGGCGCATGTCGAGCGAAAACTGCAGGCTCCGGCGCGCGCGCGGAATTCCGTCGCGCTCCATCTGCGCGTGAGCGCGCGCTTCCAGCGCGTCCAGCGTCCGATTCACGCGCGCGGGGTCGAAGGGGCTCGCCTGGATGTCGGCCCGTTCGTAGACGTGCAGCATATCGGCCGAGGCCGCACCGAACGCGCACCAGGTCGAGGCAACCTCTTTCTGCGGCACGATGACTTTCTTCACGCCCAACTCGGCGCCGAAAACGCCCGCGTGCGCCGGGCCGGCGCCGCCGAAGGCGAAGAGAGTGAAGTCGCGCGGGTCGAAGCCCTTTTCCACGGTCATCTTGCGAATCAGGTCGGCCATCTTGAACTCGGCGACGCGCGCGATGCCGCTTGCGGTCTCAAGAAGCGAAAGCCCGAGCGCATCGGCAACCCGCTGCACGGCTTCGATCGCCTTGGCGCGATCGAGCTTGATGCGCCCGCCCAGGAAGTTGTCCGGGTTGATGGTGCCGAGCACGACGTCGGCGTCGGTCACGGTGGGCGTCATGTTGCCCCGGCCGTAGCATGCGGGACCGGGGTCGGCCCCCGCCGATTCGGGCCCGACCTGAAGCGTCTTCGTCCCCGCATCGACGCGAGCGAGCGAACCTCCACCCGAGCCGATCGCCTGAATGTCCACTTTGGGAAGGAAGTACTCGTACTGCGCGACGTTGGAAACGAACGAATACTGTGGACGCCCCTCGTAGACGATGCCCACGTCGAAGGACGTGCCGCCCATGTCGGTCGTGATGATGTGCTCGATGCCCATGAGCTTGCCGAGGTACACCGAGCCCGCGACACCTGAGACGGGGCCGGAATCGAGGGTGAGCAAGGGTGAATCGACCGCCTTGTCGACCGACACCGAGCCGCCGGCGCATTGCGCGATCTGCAACGGATGGCGGTAGCCGGCGCTCTTCAGCCGCGCGTCGAGGTTGCCGAGGTATTTCGCCATCACCGGCCCGATGTAGGCGTTGAGCACGGCGGCCGTCGTGCGCTCGTACTCTCCCCATTTGGGCGCGATATCGACCGAACAGGAGACGAACACGCCCGGTGCGATGCGCCGGATCATTTCCTTCACGCGCAGCTCGTGCTCGGGGCGCAGGAACGACCACAGAAAACATACCGCGATCGCCTCCACGCCTTGGGCGACCAGGCTTCGGATTGCGGCTTCGGCTTGCGCTTCGTTGAGCGCCACGATCGCATCGCCGAAGCAATCGACGCGTTCCGAGACGCCTTCAATGAAGCGCTTGGGAACGATCGGATCGGGTTTCTGGCTCTCGGGAAAATGGACGACCTTGCGCAGGTCGCGGGAAGTGACGCCGCGCGAGCCGCGCATGATGTGAATCGCGTCTTCGTGGCCCTTGGTCGTGATGAGGCCTACCCTCGCGCCCTTTCTTTGGATGAGCGCGTTGGTGCCAACCGTGGTGCCGTGAGTGAGGACCTGGATCTGCGCGCAGAAATCTTCGAACGAGAGCCCGAGTTCCTCCGCCGCGACGCGCATTGCCTCTATCATGCCTTCGGCGAAATTCCCCGGCGTGGAGGGCGCTTTAGTTGCCGTGATGCTGCCGCCGCGTCCGAGCACCACGCAGTCGGTAAAAGTGCCGCCGATGTCCACGCCGACGAGCAAATTTGAAAGCGAACCCGCCACTGCGCCTCCGCCTTTTTTTTGAGCGACAATGGTAGCGGATTTGTCGGCGGATCAACAGGCGAAGAGGGGTGCGATGGCACAGCAGAACGTGGGAATGGTGGGCCTCGGCATCATGGGCTCGGCGATGTCGGCGAATCTAGCGCGCGCGGGGTTCCACGTGGTCGGCTACGACATCGCGCCACGACGAGGCGCCGAACTTCGTCGTTCAGGCGGCATCGCGGCGCGAAGCCCGCGCGAGGTCGCAAAGCGCGCGAACATCATCGTGACTTCACTTCCGTCCGCCAACGCGCTCTCTGAAGTCGCCGCCGAGCTTGCCGAATCCGCATCCCGCGGAACGATCATAATCGAGACGAGCACGCTGCCGATCGCGGCGAAGGAAGCCGCGCGAAACGCGCTCGCGCGCCGCGGGGTGATCCTCCTCGATTGTCCCCTGAGCGGCACCGGGGCGCAGGCGCGGGTCAAGGACTTGATCATCTACGTAAGCGGCGACCGCGCTGCTTACCGTAAGGCAGTGCCCGTGATGGAAGGCTTCACGCGCGCGAACTACTACGTCGGCGCATTCGGTGCAGGATCGAAGATGAAATTCGTCGCGAACCTGCTGGTGGCGATCCACAACGTCGCGGCGGCCGAGGCGATGGTGCTCGGGATGAAGGCAGGCCTCGATCCGGCCCTGGTGCTGAAAGTCGTCTCCGACGGCGCCGGCAGCTCACGGATGTTTCAGGTGCGCGGCCCGATGATGGTGAAAGGCGATTATTCCGAGGCCACGATGAAGAACGAGGTGTGGCAGAAGGACATGACCATCATCGCCGACTTCGCCCGCAAGATCGACTGCCCGACGCCCCTCTTTGCGGCGAGCGCGCCGATCTACAACGCTGCGATGGCGATGGGGCTCGCCAAAGAGGACACCGGCGCGGTCTGCGCAGTCCTCGAGGAGATGGCGGGAAATCCGCGCGCGCGAAGAAAGCGCGCGAAGCGCTGAGCGAGCGCAATTGCCAAACGCCGGCTGAGCGGCGCTTGCGTCCGCTCCTGCCGGCGGAATTAAAGCGGCCGCGTCAGCGGTCTGCGTTTAATTCCCCTTGATCCCCGCCTCCTTGATCAGCTTCGCGTATTTCGCCGACTCCGACTTCATGAACGCCACGAACTGCTCGGGCGTGTTGTGAATCGCTTCCACCCCCAGCTTGGCGAATTCGGCCTTCACATGCCCATCCTGCATGACCTTGACCAGATCGGCATGAAACTTGGTGGTGATCGCCTTCGGAGTTCCCGCCGGCATGAACACGCCCCACCAGTTCACCGCCACCAGGCCCGGCACCGATTCCGCACACGGCGGGACCTCGGGCAGGATGGGGCTGCGCTCGGGTCCCGTCACGCACAGAGCTCTCACTCTGCCGGACTTGATGAATGCCATCGCCGGCAGCGAATCGGAGAAGATGTAGTGGATGTGCCCGGCAACAATGTCAGGCATGGCAAGACCGCCGCCCTTGTAGGGAACCTCGGTCGCCTTGATTCCAGTGATGTTGAGGTACATCGCGCCGGTGAGGTGCGATACGCTCCCGGGGCCGCTCGTGCCGTAGTTGAGTTTGCCGGCGCTCGCTTTCGCGTGCTCGGTCAGCTCGCGCAGCGACTTGGCCGGCACACTCGGATTGACGATGAGGATGTTGGGGCCGGTCGATATCAGCGATATCGCGACGAAATCGCGCTCGACGTTGTAGGGCACGTTCGAGAGCAAGGGATTGACCGCAGCGGGCCCGAGGTTGCCGACTACGAAGCTGTAGCCGTCGGGTGCCTGTTTGGCCGCGAAATCCATGCCGATCGAACCCGCGGCGCCGGGTTTGCTTTCGATGATCACGGTCTGTCCCCAGATTTCGCCGAGCTTGTGGCCGAAGACGCGCGCCATCAGGTCCGAGCTTCCCCCGGGGGGATAGGTGACGATGAGTTTGACCGGCTTGGTCGGATAGGACTGGGCGATTGCACCGGCAGCGAAAAGGGCCGCAGTCAAACCGAGGACGATGACGAACAACCTATGCATGGTTTCCTCCTTTTTATCGAGCGATCAGGCGTGGGCGAAAGTGTACCCGAACTCACGTGTCAGCGACGCGCGCGAGAGTTACTATTACGCCTTGCCGCTTTTGGTCCGTTCAAAAAACACAGGAATCCCAATGGCTTCGACGCTTTCAGGAATAGGCGCACGTCCCGATCAGACGCTCGCGCTCAACATGAAGCTCCTCTCGCACCACGAGTTGCAGGGCTTCGGCGGCATCGGCGAGGGCATGGCGATGCAGCTTGCACGCGACGGACGGCGGATCCTGTGGCTCGCGCACGAGTCCGCGCCGAAGAATTTCACCGCTGTGGACGTGACCGATCCGAAAAATCCCAAGGTCGTCGTGCAGACCGAGCTTCCGCACGCAAAAGTGCGCTCCAATTCGCTCGACGTGGTCGGCGACACGATGGCGGTCGCGTATCAGACCAGCGCCGTAAACACCAAGCCCGCCGGTTTCGATCTGTTCGACATCAGCACGCCTGAGAATCCAAAGCTAATCTCGCACTTTGACGCCTCCGGTCCGCATTCGCGGGGCGTTCACGCGGTGTGGTTCGTGGACGGCGAGTTCGTTCATCTGGCGGGCGGCGCGCCGGACTTCCAGCCACACAACCCCGCCGATGACCAGTTCTACCGAATCGTCGACGTTCGCAATCCCTCCAAACCCGCCGAGGTCGGACGCTGGTGGCTGCCGGGCACGCGCGTGGGGGACTCGGTGCCGCCGCTTGCACGCCATCCGAAGTTCGACTCGGGGTTTCGCGCGCACAATACGAACGTCTTTCCGGAGCGGCCCGACCGCGCCTACGTCGGCTATATCTCCGGCGGCGCCGTGATTCTGGATATCTCGGACAAGTCGCGCCCCAAGCTCGTCGCCCACTGGCGCTACTCCCCCCCGTATACGGGCTTCACCCATACGGTGCTGCCGCTCTTCCAGAAGGAGTTGCTCATCGTCAGCGACGAATGCGTCCAGAGCGACGGAAAAGACTGGCCCAAGCTCGTGTGGGTGGTGGACGCGCGCGTGGAGAGCAATCCGGTTCCCATCAGCACCTTTCCGATGCCGCCTGTTGAGACCTTTGCGAAGAACGGCGGGCGCTTCGGCGCGCACAACCTGCACGAGAACCTCCCCGTGGCGGGATCGTGGCGCTCCGAGAGCATCATCGTCGGCACCTTCTTCGGCGGCGGCGTGCGCGCTTTCGACGTGAGCAATCCCTACCAGCCACAGGAGATCGCCTACTTCGTGCCTCCCGCTCCGAAGCTCTCGCGCGTCGGGTCGATCCAGCTGAACGACGTGTACGTCGACGATCGCCGCCTCGTCTACACGGTCGATCGCTTCGCGGGCGGCCTGTACGTCCTCGAGATGACGATTTGATCCCGAGCCCGGCCCCGACGCGCGATTCACTCGCCGGAAAGCTCCCGGTCAGCCTGATCACCGGATTTCTAGGCAGCGGCAAGACGACTCTGTTGAAGCATCTCTTGCGCGACCCCGGCATGAATCGGGCCGCGGTGATCATCAATGAGTTCGGCGAAGTGGGCATCGACCACGAGTTGGTCGCATCCTCTTCGGAGAGCATGACGCTGCTCTCGAACGGGTGCCTGTGCTGCACGGTGCGCACCGATCTGCAAGAGACCCTCCGCGAGCTTTTCATCAAGCGCCGCGCCGGTGAGGTGATTGACTTCGACCGCGTCTTCGTCGAGACCACCGGGCTCGCCGACCCGGTGCCGGTGCTGCATACGCTGCAGACCGACGGGATGCTCGGCGCGCAGTATCGTTTGGACTGCGTCGTCACGGTGGTCGATGCGGTGAACGGCGGGCTCAACCTCGACAATGCCCCCGAAGCGGCGAAGCAGGCGGCGGTGGCCGATCGCATCGTCATCACCAAGAGCGACATCGCGCTCCCGGCTGCCGTAGCCGCGCTCGAAGCAAGGCTCGCGCAGATGAATCCGTACGCCGCGCGCACCGTTGCGGTCAACGGCGAAGTGGATGTGGCGTTTCTTCGCGACGTCGGACCGAGAAGCACCCGCGCGACCACGCGGGACCTCGATCGCTGGCTCGCTCCTTCCGGGGAGGGTCACCCCGATGGGACATACCTCGGCGAGCGCGTCCGCGCCGGAACACACGACGCCTCGATCCGCTCGTTCTGCCTGTGGTTCGAGAAACCCTTCACCTGGGACACGTTTTCCGCCGCTGTGCAGGTATTGACCTCGCTGCGCGGCCCCGATCTGCTGCGCGTCAAAGGCCTTGTCAACGTAGCAGGCGAGCCCGGTCCGGTGGTGGTGCAAGGCGCACAGCACGTGTTCCATCCGCCCGTGACGCTCGAGGCCTGGTCGGGCGAGGACCGGCGTTCGCGGCTCGTTTTTATCACACGGAACCTCTCGCGCGAGTCGGTCGAAGCGCTCTTCGCCGCGGTCGGAACGCTCGCCGCGACGGGCGCGTGATCTCGGCGGCGCGATGCCGCGCACCAAAGTCGTCATCGGTCGCGGTGGACGGTGCGCGTCGTTTGCGCGATCAATCTCAGGCAAGCTATGATCGGCTTCGCCCGTAACCTTTCGACTACAGCGGATCGATCATGAACGCCAAGGAAAGCTTCGCCCCCGCCGTGCGCGCGGAGTCGCCGGTCGCGGGCCCCGAACAGAAGGAAGTCTGGGGCAGCGACGCCGTCGCAGCGATATTGCGCGCGCTCGAAATTCCTTATCTCGCGCTCAATCCGGGGGCGAGCTACCGCGGGCTGCACGATAGCATCGTGAACTACCTCGGCAATACGCGCCCGCAGATGCTGCTCTGCCTGCACGAGGAGTCCGCCGTTGCGATCGCGCAGGGCTACGCAAAAGTGTCCGACAAGATGATGGGCGCGGTCGTGCATTCGAACGTCGGCCTCATGCACGCGAGCATGGCGATCTTCAACGCCTGGTGCGACCGCATCCCGATGCTCATCCTCGGGGCGACGGGGCCGTGGGATGCAGCCAAACGCCGCCCCTGGATCGACTGGATCCACACCGCGTCCGATCAAGGCGCGTTGGTGCGCGACTACACCAAGTGGGACAACCAGCCCGCATCGGTGCCGGCGGCTTATGAGGCGATCCTGCGCGCGGCGCAGATCGCCAACACCGCGCCGCGCGGGCCCACTTACGTCAACCTCGACGCGGGCCTGCAGGAAGCGAAGATCGGTGCGCTCCCGCCGCTTCCGGATGCGAAGCGCCATCGCGCGCCCGATGCGGTGCTGCCGGCGGCGCACCTGGTTGAGGCTGCGGCGAAGCTTCTTTCCGGTGCGAAGCACCCGCTGATCCTCGCGGGCCGGGTATCGAGAAGCGAAGCGGGCTGGAAGCAGCGCGTCGCGCTCGCCGAAAAGCTCCAGGCGCGGGTCTTCACCGACATCAAGCTCGGCGCGGCGTTCCCGACCGATCATCCGCTGCACGCTGCGCCGCCTGCGACCTTTCTTTTGCCGGACACCGTCAAGCTGCTGCGCGAGGCGGATGTGGTGCTCGCACTCGACTGGGTCGATTTAGCCGGCGTGCTCAGGCAGGCTTGGGGCGCAGAACCGGTGGGTGCCAAGGTCATACAAGTCTCCCCGGACGCACACGTGCACCGCGGCTGGAGCATGGACTACCAGAGCCTGCCGCCGGTGGACGTGTACATGATGTGCGAACCGGACGCGGCCGTGCCGCTCCTGCTCGACGCCGTAAAGGCTCGCCCCGAAGCTGTGGCCTTGAAACCGGCGCCGCTTCCGGATTCGGCGTCGGATGTGGTGTCGATCCGAACGCTTGCCGACGCGCTCAATGAAGCGACTAAGGGGTTGGATATCTGCCTCACGCGGCTGCCGCTTGGCTGGAACGGCGCCTACCGCCACTTCCGGCACCCTCTCGATTACATCGGTTCGGAGGGCGGAGGGGGAGTCGGCGCGGGGCCCGGTATCACGGTAGGCGCCGCGCTCGCTCTCAAAGGCAGCGGGCGGCTTCCGGTAGCGATCATGGGTGACGGCGACTTCCTGATGAGCAACACCGCGCTGTGGACCGCAACGCACTACGGTATTCCCTGCCTGATCCTCATCGCCAACAATCGGTCCTTTTTCAACGACGAGCTGCACCAGGAGCGCGTCGCCAAGGAGCGCTCGCGACCGGTCGAGAACCGCTGGATCGGCCAGCGCATCAGCGGCCCGGACATCGACCTTGCGATGATGGCCCGCGCGCAAGGCGCTGAGGGAATCGGTCCGGTTACGAAAGTCGCGGAACTGCGCTCCGCGATCGAAAAAGGCATCCGGGCGGCGCAGGGCGGAGCGGTATGCGTCATCGACGTACGCGTCGCTCCGGGATACGACACGAACGTAAGTGGCTCGGGTGCGAGCCAGAAACGCTGAACCGCATCCGGATGAATCGAACGGAGGACGAAATGAAAGTGACGCAAACTCTGGTTGTATTGATTTGTGGCGCCGTCCTGGCGCTCGCGGCAGGCGCAACGGCGGCTCAGAGCGGAGCCTGGCCGAACCGGCCGATCCGGTTCATCGTGCCGTTGCCGCCGGGGGGATCGCCGGACTACCTCTCGCGCCTACTCGCGGAGCGTCTGCAGCCCGTGCTCGGTCAGCCGCTCGTCGTCGAAAACCGGCCCGGTGCCGCCGGCAACATCGCGCGTGAATTCGTCGCGCGCCAGCCCGCCGACGGCTACACCCTCCTGATGTCGGAATCGACCCACGTGATGAGCGCCGGGATCGGTGCCAAGCTCCCCTACGATCCGATCAAGGACTTCGAGCCGATTTCGCTCGCCGCAACGATCCCGTTCGGGCTGACGGTCAACGCTTCCATGCCGGTCCGCTCGCTGAAGGAATTTCTCGACTACGTAAAATCCGCGCCGCGTCCGCTGAACTACGGCACCTCGGGTGTAGGCGGACCCCACCACTTCGCCGTCGAGCTGCTGTGCTCGATGACCGGGATCAACGCCGTGCACGTGCCGTACAAGGGGTCGGCCGGGATCATTCCCGCGCTGCTTTCCGGCGAGATCGACTTCTCGATTGCCGCCGTCAATTCGCTGCTGCCGCATTTCAAAGCCGGAAAACTGCGCCCTATCGCGATGGCGGGTTCGTCGCGCACGGCGCTTCTGCCGGACGTGCCTACGATCGCCGAGGCGGGGCCGCTGCCGGGCTACGCGATGGATATCTGGCTGGGCGTGATGGCGCCCGCGGGAATCCCGCGCCCGGTCGTCGACCGGCTGAACGGCGAGATCAACCGTATCGTTCGGGATCCCCAGGTCGTCAGGGAGCGGCTGACACCGGTCGGCCTTGAGCCCCTCGGCGGCACGACCGAGCAATTCGTCGACGTGCTGCGGACCGAGCTGGCGAAGTACACAAAGGTTGCGCGCGACGCTCGCATCAGGCCCGACTAAGGGTCGGCCCCCAACCCGCGCAAGAACGGCGGGGCGCCGATTGCCGTTCCTGTCACCGACTCGCTTGCCCGCGGCTCAGGCGGCCTCTTCGCTGCGGTTTGTCTCGAAGCCCGGCTCGCTGCCGAGCAGCGCCGCCGGTTTCTTCAGGTCCTCCTGCCACAGCAGCGACTCCATGTAGATATTGAGCGGCTGGTCCTGGATGGTGAGCTCGTAGACATGGCCGTCGTACGAGGCGTGATTGTGCACGGCCCAGCCAGGAGCCGAGAGCATCAAGTCTCCCGCCGCCCATTCGTAGCGGTTCCCGGCGACCATGGAATAGCCCTTGCCGTGGAAGTAGTAGTTGATCGCGGCGGAAACGTGGCGGTGAGGACGATCGACGATCTTCGGCGGGCGAATCGTTATGGTGGCGAAGAAACTCGGCGTGGCGCCGTTCATGCGACCCGTGACCGGGTTGTACATCATGTAGAGCCGCCGCCCGGCGTAGTCCTCGCCGAGCGCTTCCAGCTTGTCGAGCTCGCGCTTCACGTCCTTCCACGGGAAATGCAGGGCCTTCGATTCGACCGTATGGGGGTTGATCAGGATCTCGTAGGGCATCAGCATGCCGCCTTCTTCTCCGAGCGGGATCATCCCGAAGGGACTCTTGCGCCGCGGATCGCTCTTGTGCGCTTTCTCCGAGGGGTCTTCCACAGGACGCAGCTCGGCCGAGGGCTCATCCTCGGGAAGATAGACCTGCATGTGCTGCAGAAGCGGCGCGTTCGAGTACGTCAGCCGGACCTGAAGATCCTTTCCGTCGTTGACGTGGCGGTAGATCGCGTAGGAGGGATGATTCCACACGTCGTATTGGGCGAAGGCGATGCGCCTGCCCGCGACCAGCGTGTGGCCCGAACCGCCGATGCAGAAGTTTACTTCGGTCGCATTGTGCCGGAACGCCGCGGTTTTCTCGCCCGGCTTGAGCACCGAGAGCTTCACCTGGATGCCCGGCGCAAAACCCGGGGCGTTGGCGGAGGCGAGCGGGTGCACGATCAGCGACTCGCGCCGGCCGTTCGCCGGCTGAGGCAGACCGGCCAGCCGCTCGACTTCAGCGTCGATCTCCTTCCTCGTGACGACGATCGGCGCCCAGTAGGTGTTTTCATCTCGAGCGCCTTGTCCTGCGCGGTCGATAAAGCACCCCTGCATGTGTTGGAAATCCTTTTTGAACTCGTTCATTGCAGCCTCCTCTGTCGAGGAATAATCCTACTCTTTAAACAGGGCTCTTTGCCCGCGCTCCCGTGAGCCGCGGTTTCTGTTTCTTCGGTTGGGGAATCGCGCGGCCCGCCCCCCGATCGCGCGCGCGCTTGAGCAGCTCCGCGCCGAGCGCGAGGTCGGAGATTCCCATCCCCATCGCCTTGAAAAGGGACACGTCGTCAGTGCCGCTGCGCCTGCGGCCCGAAGCGATCAGGTTCGAGAGGGGGATTACGTCATCCCAGCCGCGGCCGGCGTAATGGGTCGCGAACTCACGCGAGAGCTGCTGCACTCCCGGGAGGTTGTCGACGGCCACGAGCGTCGCGCGGGCGAAAACGTCCTGCGCGAACTCCTCCCTGTCCGGCGCGATCGCCCCCACCGCATTGAGGTGAGCGCCTTTGTCGAGCATGCTCGCCGCAAGGAACGGCTTCGCCGCCCGCGTCACCAGAGTGACGATGTGGGCGCCTCTGCAGGCCTCGTCGGCGGAGGAGCAGACGGCTGTTTCAACGCCGAACTCCTCGCGCGCTTTCGCCGCGAACCCCTGACGCGACTCGGCGCGCGGACTGTAGATGTGCAGCCGCTCGATCGACCGCACCGCGAGCATCGTCCCGACCTGCGAGAGCGCCTGTTTGCCCGTGCCGATGAGGGCCATCACCCTCGCATCTTTCTTGGCCATCCAGTCGGCAGCCACGCCCGAGATGCCTCCAGTGCGCAGGCTGCCGAGCGCGAACGCCTCGATCACCGCGACCAGCGACCCGTCTTCTGCGCTCCAGAGAAGCAGAAGCGGACATGTTCCGCCCTGCGTGTGGGTCCAGGTTTTCGTGCCAACCATATTCCCGAGTTTCCCACCGATGGCGTGCAAGTTGTTCTTACCATACTGCAGCAGCGTCTTCGTCATGTTCTGCGCCTCGCCCCGGGCTTCCTCGCGCAGCGCGGCTTCGAGAGCAGTGATCGCTTCGCCGAGGTCCATGAGCTCAACGACTTCGGCCTCGGTAATCCAAATCGCATCGGCGGTCATTTCTAGACCTTGAAAGAGGTCAACACTTGCTTCGGGAACAGCTCTTCTAGCTCGAGGCGCCGGTGACACACGCCCTGCTCGAAAGCGAAATCGACGAACGCCTGCAGGGTGATGCGATTCTTTTCCAGCCCGTAAGGCCAGAAGTCTTCGCCGAACAGACTCTTCATCCGTTCCGTGTAGGGCGCCAGCCAGGCAAGCGGCGCGTGCGACGCGGTGATATCGGACAGCCGCTCGATGGAGCGGCGCTTGGCTTCCTCGAAGGCCTTGTAGAGATTCATCGCGAGCCAGGGGTGGCGCTCCAGCACCTCGGTCTTGATGACGATCACGTGCATGATCGGAAAAACCCCCGTATTTCTGAAATACTCCGCCTCGACCGTCTCGTAATCGGGAAAGAGGCGTGATATCCCGCGGCCGAAGCCGCGCGGAGGCCGCGCCGAAAGCGCCGCGTCGATGTCCCCGGCTAGCAACATTTCGTTCAGTGAATGCTCGGGCTCGGGACGAAGCCGAACGCCTTCGGGCAGCTTCAGCTTCACTTTTTCGACGCGTCCCGCTTCGTTTACTCCCGCCTGAATCCACTCGACCGAAGCGAGCGGCACTTCGGCCTGGTGCGCGAGGTAGCCGCGCGTGTAGATGACCGCCGTCTGGGCCCATTCCGGAACTCCGATGCGCTTGCCCTTAAGCTGCTCCGGCCGCGTAATCCTGCCTCCCTCGCGCACGTAGATCATCGACTGACGGAACACCCGCGACGGGAACACCGGAATTGCCGCGATCGCGTTGTCTTCCTGCGAACGCAGCGACACGTACTTGCCCATGGACATTTCGGACACTTCCCATTCGCGGAAGAAGGTGAACCGAAAGAACGCTTCCTCAGGCGGCAAGTAGAGTACGTTCAAGTCCACGCCCTGCACGGGCACTTGCCCGGTAGCCAGGTCGCGCGTGTGCTCGTAGTCCCCGATCGCCAAAGTCAGAGGGACCTTGTTCACGACTTCGCTATTCCTTGATCAGCACTGAGCCGTTTTCGATTATCACTGCGTAGCATCGTATGTGCTCGGTGCAGGGTACGCCGACCGCCTTGCCGGTCGCGATGTGAAACCTGCCTTGGTGTAGCGGACACTCGATTTCCTCGCCCTCGATGAAGCCGTCGGCGAGACTCGCCTGCCCGTGCGTGCAGGTGTCGTGCGTGGCGAAAATCTTTCCCGAGAGGTTGTAGAGGCACACCGGCTCGGCGCCGAGCTGAACTAGCAGCGTTCCGTCTTCGGGGACATCTGCGACATTCGCGACTTTAGTCCAGTTATCGCTCATATCAGAGGGATCATGAGGGGATAGATCAGGCCGTTGGAAACGAGAAGGCTGTCGAATATGCAAAGTAAACAGCACGAACGTTCGCATATATGCCAGTCTCTAGAGAAACAATGCCTTAAATCTCCATCACTTGCCCAATAGTGATCGTAAAAGGCCCGGATGACCGATTCGGTCATCCTCATGCTCCCCCAAGTGGGGTCCGTTTCAAGCTGTTTTGAAACGGACTCTAAGCACTCGCCCGTTTGCGGCGAAACCTAGACAGAAGATCGTCCAGGTGATCGGGATTCGAGTAGCTGATCACCAGTTTTCCCGTGCTCTTCTTTCCCGGCTTGATCTCGACTGCGGTCCCCAACTCCTGTGACAATTCTTCTTCGAGGCGCGCGATGTCGCGGTCGACCTTGAGCTTGCGTTTAGCTTTGGCCTTGGGATGCAGGATGGCGTTGACGAGATGCTCCGTCTGGCGCACTGAGAACGCCCCATCCGAGACTCTCTTCGCAACGCTCTCCTGCTGCCGCCCTTCGAGAGCGAGAAGCGCGCGCGCGTGGCCCATCTCCAGCTTGCCGTCGAAAAGCAGCCCCTGGACCGTCTTTTGCAGATTTAGAAGCCGGAGCAAGTTGGTCGTCGCCGTTCGGGAGCGGCCGATGGCGTCGGCTGCTTCCTGATGAGTCAATTTGAATTCGGTGACCAACCGCTGCACCCCGCCTGCTTCCTCAAGCGGGTTGAGATCCTCACGTTGTATGTTCTCAATAAGCCCCATGGCTAGCGCCGCGGAGTCGGGCACGTCGCGCACGAGCACCGGGATTTCCGTAAGGCCGGCGATTTTCGCTGCGCGCCAGCGGCGCTCACCCGCGATGATTTCGTAGCGCCCGCGCTCGATCGGCCGAACGAGAATCGGTTGCATCAGGCCTTGTTTCGCGATCGAAGCCGCGAGCTCCCGCAGCGAGATCTCATCCATCTTTGTCCGCGGTTGGTAACGGCCGCGCTGCAGTTGCTCGATACGCAACGTAGCGGGTTCCTCGGGGATCGAACCGCTTTCGTTGTCCTTGTCGAGGAGCGCGTCGAGACCCCTGCCCAGTCCCTTAAACTTCATCGGGATCTTTCGCTCATGCCACGACGAGTCTGCTGCGCGAGAGAATCTCGCCTGCGAGCGCAACATACGCTTGCGAGCCTTTGCATTCGCGATCGAGCGTGACCGCGGGAGCGCCGAAGCTCGGGGCCTCTGCGAGCCGTACATTTCTCGGAATCACGGTCTGGTACACCTTCTTGCCAAAATGTTCCTGCAGCTGCGCCGAGACCTGTTCCGCGAGTGTGTTACGCGGGTCGTACATGGTCCGAAGCAGCCCTTCGATCTCGAGCTTCGGGTTCAAGTGCTGGCGCAGCTTTTTGATCGTGTTGACGAGATCGGAGAGCCCCTCGAGCGCGTAGTACTCGCATTGCATCGGAATCATTACCGCATCGGCGGCGACCAATCCGTTCACCGTAAGCATGTTGAGCGCGGGAGGACAATCGAGCAAAATGAAATCGTACTGGCTGGCGATCGATTCGAGAGCGCCTTTCAACCGCGACTCACGGTGCTCAAGGTCGACCAACTCGACTTCTGCACCCGCGAGGTCGCGATTCGCGGGAATCAGATCGTATCCGCCTGATTCCGATTTCTGTCGCGCCGATTCGACGGTAGCCAGCCCGAGGAGCACCTGGTAGATCGAGGTCTTGAGGGTACGCTTGTCGATGCCGCTCCCCATGGTGGCGTTGCCCTGCGGATCGAGGTCCACTAACAACACGCGCATGGCAGACTGCGCGAGACCCGCCGCCAGATTGACGCTGGTCGTGGTCTTTCCCACTCCGCCCTTCTGGTTCGTGACGGCAAGGATCCGGGTCACGCGCGCTCGATCAAGACGAGATGCCGCTCAGACTCAAGCCCGGGAACGCTAAGCCGGAGCACCTGGCTAGCGCGGAAATTAGCCGGCAGCTGCTCGATCTCCTCGAAGGGATAGACTCCCTTCATGGCCGCAAGCACACCACCCGGGGCAAGCAGATGTCCGGTCAACTCGGCGAACTCGGCGAGCCCGGCGAGCGCGCGGGAAATGATCCAATCGAATTTTTCCGTGGGGCGCCAGGACTCGACGCGCTCGCAGACAACATCCGCGTTCTTCAGCCGAAGTTCAGCCACCGCCTGCTTTAGGAAGGCCGCCTTCTTGTGATTGCTGTCAAGTAACGATACGTGGATGCCGGGCTTCGCAACAGCAAGGGGAATTCCAGGAAGCCCCGCGCCGCTGCCCACGTCGAGCACACGCCCACCGCCGAGGTGTGGAACCACGGCAAGACAGTCAAGTAAGTGACCACTAATCATCTTCTCCGCGTCTCGTATAGCGGTCAGGTTATACACCCGGTTCCACTTTTCCAGAAGGGCGAGGTACTCGATGAGCTTGGTCATCGCTTCCCTGCCCAAGGAAACGCCCAGTTCCTCGAGCCCCTTTTCAAGGCGCCCCTCGAGTCCGGAGAGCGCAGGCCCAGCCACAGCGGTCGTCATGCAACCGATCTTCGCGCGGTACCCATGCCGCGCTTCAGATGAACCAAGAGCAGCGAAATAGCCGCAGGTGTAATCCCTGATATACGCGAGGCTTGCCCGACTGTCTCCGGCCGGTGTTGGTTGAGCCTCTGCTGCACCTCGATCGACAGACCGCGAACGGTGCCGTAGTCGAGGTCGCACGGCAGAGCCAAGGACTCGTGGTGCTCCGTGCGCGCGACTTCGTCTTGCTGGCGCGTGATGTAGCCCTGGTATTTAGCCTGGATCTCGACCTGCTCGGCGACAGCCGCGTCGATCGCGAACTCGCCGGAAGCTGCGAGGCTTGCGAGCGAGGCGTGGGTCACACCAGGACGCTTAAGCAGATCCATGAGCGAGTACTCGCGCTCGATCGGCTTACCGAGCACTCGGTCGGCGAGCTCCGCGCGAAGAGATTTGGGACTCACCCAGGTGGCCTTGAGCCGCTCCTGCTCGTGGGCAATAGCGTCGCGCTTGCGGTTGAACGCGACCCAGCGCGCATCATCCACGAGCTCGAGCCTGCGCCCGGTCTCCGTGAGCCTAAGGTCCGCGTTATCTTCGCGTAGCATCAGCCGATATTCGGCGCGGCTGGTAAACATGCGGTACGGCTCCGAGACGCCCTGAGTAATGAGGTCGTCGACCAGAACCCCGATATAGGCCTCGTCGCGCCGGGGGCACCACGGATCTTTCCCCTTGACGAACAGCGCTGCGTTAAGGCCGGCAAGCAAGCCCTGCGCGGCTGCTTCCTCGTATCCCGTGGTGCCGTTGATCTGACCCGCGAAAAAAAGACCCACGATCGACTTCGTTTCGAGCGAAGATTTCAGGTTGCGCGGATCGTAGTAGTCGTATTCGATGGCATAGCCGGGCCGCAGGATGTGCGCATTCTCGAGGCCACGAATGCTACGCACAAGCTCGATCTGAACATCAAACGGAAGACTGGTTGAAATTCCATTGGGATAAAACTCGTTAGTCGTGAGCCCCTCCGGCTCCAGAAAAATCTGGTGGCTCTGCTTGCCGGCAAAGCGGTGGATCTTGTCCTCGATTGACGGGCAGTAGCGCGGGCCGATTCCCTCGATCACCCCGGTGTACATGGGCGAGCGATCCAGTCCGCCGCGGATGATTTCATGCGTACGCGGGTTGGTATCGGTGATCCAACACGACACTTGGCTCGGATGCGTTTCCGGCGTGCCGAGAAACGAAAACACCGGGACCGGGTCGTCGCCGGGTTGCCTGCGCATCGCCGAGAAGTCTATGGTTCGGCCATCGATGCGGGGTGGTGTTCCCGTCTTGAGGCGCCCCACCGGAAGCTTGAGCTCGCGTAGCCTCGCCGCGAGGCCGATCGAGGGCGGATCGCCTGCGCGGCCGGCTTGGTGCTTGGATAATCCGATATGGATGAGCCCCGAAAGGAACGTGCCCGTCGTCAGCACCACCGCGCGGCCGGAGAAACATACTCCGAGCTGAGTCGCCACTCCGGTAATGCGGTCGCCCTCCAGCATGAGGTCCTCCACCGCCTGCTGAAATAACGTGAGCCCAGGTTGGTTCTCTAGCCGCGAGCGAATCGCGCGCTTGTACAGCAAGCGGTCGGCTTGGGCGCGCGTCGCGCGGACCGCAGGGCCCTTTGAGGAATTGAGGATGCGGAACTGGATGCCGGCTTCGTCGGCGGCAATGGCCATGGCCCCGCCCAGGGCGTCGACTTCCTTGACGAGGTGCCCTTTGCCGATGCCCCCTATCGACGGATTGCACGACATCTGGCCCAAGGTCTCGATATTGTGCGTGAGCAACAGGGTCGTGCACCCGGCGCGCGCAGCGGCAAGGGCAGCCTCAGTGCCGGCGTGGCCGCCTCCGACCACGATGACGTCAAATTGAGCGGGAAAACGCATTGCCTCTGGTAAGAACTCGGCTGAAACAACGCCGAATTCTAAAGCTAATTCCGGGTGCAAAGCAGGGTTTAACGCGTTCGCTCGAACGCGCGCCGCCCTCCGAGCCGATGTTTCACGTGAAACAGGGGCGACTTTATATACAAGCTCCCCACACAGAATCCACAGCTTATTCCACCTTCAATTCACAGGACATCCACGAGGTCTTCACGGGATATCCACAGCGGATTTCGCGCGTGAGACGACGGTTTGACGCAAGACATTAAGACGGACACATTATCTTTTAATACAGGATGATACGAGGAAATCAAGAAAAGCCGTCACGCAACGGCTTCCCAAGGGGTCTTAGCGCGCTTAGCCCAGCGACCGCTCGAGGCTAGCCCGCCGTGACGCCAACTCCTGCGGAAGGCGGCTGCCCAACAGCTGCAGCAGCTCGTCGTGCAGCTTCAGCTCCCGCCTCCATTCGGCATTATCGATGGAGCTAACCTGCCTGAATTTCTCGCCATTGAAGCTCTCCAGCCCCTTCCATTCCAGATCTGCGAAGTCAGGCACATAGCCGATGGGGGTTTTGACGGCGTGCGCCTTACCCTGGCAGCGCTCCACGATCCAATTCAGCACGCGCATGTTCTCCCTGAACCCCGGCCAGATGAATTTGCCCTGGGCATCGGTGCGAAACCAGTTGACGCAGAAGATTCGCGGGCGCCTGGGGACGGAGCGTCCGAGCTTGAGCCAGTGACTGAAGTAGTCGCCCATGTTGTAGCCGACGAACGGGATCATCGCCATCGGATCACGCCTGACGACACCGACCTTGCCGGTGGCTGCCGCCGTGGTCTCCGAGCCCATAGTCGCGGCGATATAGACTCCCGCATCCCAGTCGAAAGCCTCGCTTACAAGCGGAATCGTGTCAGAGCGTCGTCCTCCGAACACAAAAGCCGATATCGGGACGCCTTCAGGATTCTCCCACTCGGAATCGATCGAGTGGCACTGTGACGCGGGCACGGTGAATCGCGCGTTGGGATGCGCCGCCTTGCGCCCGCAATCGGGTGTCCAGTCCTTTCCCTGCCAATCGATGAGCTTGGCAGGCGGCGTGTCGGTCATCCCCTCCCACCACACGTCCCCGTCCGGGGTCATGGCCACGTTCGTAAATATCGTGTTGAGCTTGATCATCGCCATGCAGTTGGGATTGGTCTTCTCCGAAGTCCCCGGTGCAACGCCGAAAAACCCCGATTCGGGGTTGATCGCGTAGAAGCGGCCGTCCTTGCCCGGCTTGATCCAGGCGATATCCTCGCCGATGGTCGAAACCTCCCAGCCCTTGAAGGCGGCCGGCGGAATCAACATGGCGAAATTGGTCTTACCACACGCCGAGGGGAACGCCGCGCTCACGTAGATCTTTTCTCCGGAAGGCGGCGTGACGCCCAGGATCAGCATGTGCTCGGCGAGCCAACCCTGCTCCCGGCCCATGACCGAGGCGATGCGAAGCGAGAAGCACTTCTTCCCCAACAAGGCGTTGCCGCCGTAGCCGGAGCCGTACGACCAGACTTCCTTGGCCTCGGGATAGTGAACGATATACTTGTTCTGCTTGCTGCACGGCCAAGGCACGTCTTCTTCTCCGGGCTCGAGCGGCGCGCCGACCGAATGAACGCAGGGAACGAAGCTGCCGTTTTTGCCCAGGAGCTCCCACACCCTCTTGGACATGCGCGTCATGACGCGCATGCTCACCACCACGTAGGGCGAATCGGTCAGCTCGACGCCGATGTGAGCAATGTGCGAGCCGAGCGGCCCCATCGAAAACGGAACGACATACAAGGTCCGCCCGCGCATGCACCCGTCGAAGAGCTTGTCGAGCGTCGCGCGCATCTCGCGAGGGTCGACCCAGTTGTTCGTCGGGCCCGCGTCCTCCTTGTGCTCGGAGCAGATGAAGGTCCGGTCCTCGGTGCGCGCCACGTCGCCGGGATCAGAGAGCGCGAGGAAGCAGTTCGGCCGAAGCTCGGGGTTGAGCCGCTTCAGCGTGCCCGACTTCACCATCTCCTCGCAAAGCAGGTCGTACTCCTCCTGCGATCCATCGCACCATCTAATCCGATCGGGTTTGGTCAGCGCGGCGATGCGCGCGACCCATTCCTTGGCCCCGTGGTGCTGAACGTAAGACGGGGCGCCAATATCAATACCTGAAGCGTAAGGTTGATTCATGCTGGGGCCTCGCGATGACGACTTAGTGGCAGGACAGATACACGCCCGCCAGTCGTATTTTTCAGGACAGTAAAGGCGCGAACTTTACCACGATCCGGCTGCCAAAAAAATTTCCAAGGAAAAACGGCAAGTTACGCGATGCGGATGCTAGGCGCGCAGCCTACGCGTGAGGCGTATTGCCATCCGGAATGTGGGCGCTGTCGTCGTCACGAGAATAATGACGCGCGCGACGTGCGCCGCGGTCACAAGCGGCACACCGAGCTGGAGAACCTTGGCGGTGACGCACATCTCAGCCATGCCGCCCGGCGCGGTAGCGAGCACCATCGTTGAAATCGGCACCGCAGCGGCAAGCGCCACGCCCCAGGCGAACAGCGCCGAAACGAGAATCGCCAGAACCACGGAAACGCACACCATCGCGATGAAACGCGGCGCGGCCCTGAGCGACTCCCGCTCGAAGCCCGAGCCGAGCGCGCAGCCGAGCAGCACTTGCGCCGCGTTGGACAGCCAGATAGGTATGGCCGACAATCCAACCCCGCCCACGGTCAGACCGATGGCCACCGCGAGCGGACCCAACATCCAAGCGTTCGGCACGCGCAGCTTCGCGAACAGCGCGCCGGCCGCCGCTGCCATCGCGAGCAAGGCGAACAGACCCGCCGTGTCAACGTCGGGCTGTACAGGACGGTAAGGATTGATTCCATGGACGCCCAGCGACGTAAACACGAACGGCACGATCACGACCACGATCATGACGCGCAGCGATTGCGCGACTACCACGCGGTCAGGCCGGGCTCCGAAGCGCTCCCCCAGAATGGTCATCTCCGCGGCTCCGCCGGGAACGCTGGCGAAAAGCGCCGTGGTCGCGTCGAGGCCCGTGGTGCGCATAAGAAACCAGCCGCTCGCGTAGGCAAGCAGCACAGCGAACACCGCAGCCGCGATAAGCACGGGCCAGTGCGCTACGACCTCGCCTGCGACCACCGGGGTGAAGTACAGTCCCAGCGCGCAGCCTATGACGAGCTGGCCGGCGGCCCTTCCTCCCTTTGGCGAGGCGAGCCTGGCGCCCAAGAATTTCCCGCAGGCCATGGCGAGTAACGGCCCGATCAGCCACGGCAGCGGAGCGTGCAGGACGCTGAACACCGCGCCACTTGCGCCGCAAATGAGCAGCGCGCTGAAAACCGGATAGCGATTCATTTGGCTCGTGAGAGCGCGCTCATTTTCCTACACAAAAGCGCGAGAATATTTCCCCCAGCAGGTCGTTCGCTGTGAATTCTCCAGTGATTGCGCCGAGCTCGCGTTGCGCCAGACGCAGTTCTTCTGCGAAGAGTTCACTCTGCAACATCGCTCGACCCGCACGCTCCAGCGCCTCGGACACGCGCTCGAGCGCGCCCAGATGTCGCTCGCGCGCCATAAATACATCTTCTCCGCCTGACTGCCAGCCGGCAAGCGAGAGCAACGCGCGGCGCAGCATGTCGACGCCGTCGCCCGTCTTCGCGGAAAGACGAATTCTCCACCCGTCTGCGCCCTCTTCGGCCTGTGGCGCACCGCCGCAGAGATCGATCTTGTTGAACACCGTGACCGGCCTCAGCTTCTGAGGAAGACGGGCGGCGATCGCCCGGTCGGCAGCGGTAACGCCGGCTTGCGCATCCACCACTAGGAGGAGCGCATCGGCGCGTCCGATCACCTCCCAGGTGCGGGCGATGCCAATCGCCTCCACCTGGTCGACGGTATCGCGTAGGCCGGCCGTGTCGATGATATTCATGGGTACGCCCTCAATCTGAATGGTTTGGCGCACCGCGTCGCGCGTCGTGCCGGGAATTTCGGTGACAATCGCGAGCTCTTCTCCGGCGAGCCGGTTGAGGAGCGACGATTTCCCCACATTGGGTTGGCCGGCCAGCACCACTTGGAGTCCGCTGCGCAGCACGCTGCCCTGGCGCCCGCGATCGAGCGAGCGGGTGACTTCGCTCTGCAAATGCTCCAGGCGCTCGCGTGCGTCGTCCTTGTCGACGGGGTCAATCTCCTCCTCGGGAAAGTCCAATGTCGCCTCGACCAGCGTGCGCAACTCGGTGAGCTGCTTCGCGAGCTTCCCGATCAGCTCGGAGAATTCGCCGCGTAGCGAGCGCAGCGCACAGCGCGCAGCGGCCTCGGTGGCGGCCTCGATGAGGTCGGCGACGCCCTCGGCCTGCGCAAGATCCAGCTTGTCGTTCAAAAACGCGCGGCGGGTGAATTCTCCCGGCTCGGCGAGACGCGCCCCAAGCTCCAGGCACCGCCTCAAAAGCATCTGCAGCACGACGGGCCCGGCGTGAGCTTGCAGCTCGAGCACATCCTCACCTGTATACGAAGCCGGCGCAGGAAAGAAAAGCGCGATGCCGTCGTCAATCGGTTCGCCTTTAGCGCCTCGGAACGTCGCACGCGCGGCCGTACGTGGCGCCGGAACAGCACCGAGCAGACTTGTTGCGAGCCGATCGAGCGTCTTTCCTGAAACGCGCACGATCCCGATGCCGGCACGCCCGGGTGCGGTCGCGACCGCCGCGATCACGTCGGCATCGGGCCCGGCCATGGTCTCGCTCTCGGGCCTTTTACCCGCGCTACCGCTGGCGCCTCAGCGTTTTGCGCCGGTGCCGACTCGGGTTCCTTCGATCATGCGAGTGATCTGCCATTGCTGCAGGATCGAAAGGATATTGTTGACGAGCCAGTACAGAACCAAGCCCGAGGGAAAGAAGTAAAACATGACCCCGAAAGCGAACGGCATGATCATCATGACCTTGGCCTGAACGGGGTCGGGCGGCGTCGGATTCAGTTTGGTTTGAAGGATCATCGAAGCCATCATCAGCGTCGGCAGCACGAACCAGGGATCGGGCGCCGAAAGATCCTTGACCCAGAGGTAGAACGGGGCGTGCCGCAACTCGACGCTTTCAAAGAGCACCCAGTAGAGCGCGATGAACACCGGGATCTGCACCACGATCGGAAGACAACCGCCCAGTGGGTTGATCTTCTCTGTCTTATACAAAGCCATCATCGCCTCATTCATTTTCGTCCGGTCCGAGGCGTACTGCTCACGGAGTTTCGTGAGCCGGGGCGTCACCAACTTCATTTTCGCCATTGAGCGGTAGCTCGCTGCCGAAAGGGGGAAGAAAATGAGTTTGATAACCACGGTGAGCAGAATGATAGCGAGGCCCCAGTTACCCAACCAGCTATGGAATAGCCGAAGAACCCAGAAGAGCGGCGCCGCGATTACCGTAAGTATCCCGTAGTCGACCACCAGCTCCAACCCCGGCGCGACCGCCTGAAGGTGATCCTGATCCTGAGGTCCTGCGTACAGCGGCACGACAACTCGGCCGGAAACTCCCGGTGCGATTGGCCCAAGGGGCACGATCACGCCGACTGAGTAGAGGTCCTCGCCGAGCTTGCGCGTATAAAACTCGCGCGGCGTTTTGTCCGCGGGCATCAGCACAGCGACGAAATAGTGCTGGACGATGGCAATCCAGCCGTTGTCGGGTGCCTTCGGATACGGGGCCTTGCCCTTTGCGATATCGTCAAAACTCACCTTCTGAAACTTGTCTTGCTCGGTGTACACGGCAGCGCCGGTATAGCTCTGAGCCATGTAGGGGTCACCCGCCTGAGACTTGCCGTCGCGAGTGAGCTGGAAATAGGCGTGCGTAGAGAGGGGCGCTGTCGTGCCGTTCGCAATTTCCTCGGCGACATCGATCCGATAACTCCCGCGGCGGAAAGTGAAAGTCTTTGCGACTTTGACTCCTTCCGCAGTACCTGCCTCGAGTCGCACTTCCAGACTGTCCTGACCCTCGGCCTGATTGAACTCCTTGGCTGTCGTTTGAAACAGTGTCCGGTGATTCGGTAACCCCGCGCCAATCAGGCCGCTTTGTGCAGCGTAATGGTGCTCAGGCCCAAGCAACACAAAGTTCTTCTTCTCATCAAGAGTGTCCTTGTGCTTCAGCAATTCCAAGTACACCAAATCACCGCCTTGCGTATCGATCTCCGCAAACATCGTGTCCGTCCGGACTCGCAACCGCTCGCGCGTTACGCTCTCTGCCGGCACGGTGCTCGGCGGCAGCACACCGGCCTGCTTCCCTTTAGAGATCGCTACTGGGGCACCCGGCGTTGGAACCGCACCCTGAGTCGCGGAAGCAGCGGGCGCGGGGGGGCGACGCTCCTTCTGCCACGCCTCCCACAGGAGCAGCAGCGAAAACGAAAACACGAAGAACAGAATCAGGCGTTGTGTATCCATTAACAAGACAGGAAATCAGGGGACTGGGTCGTGGCCACCCGGGTGCCAGGGATGGCAGCGCACAAGTCGTTTGAAGGTGAGCCAGGCGCCCCACGCTGCGCCGTGGCGACCGAGCGCCTCGAGCGCATAGGCCGAACACGAGGGATGAAAGCGGCAGTGCATGCCAAGCATGGGGCTGAAGCCATAGCGATAGGCCCGAATGAGGAGCGACAGCACTTTGGTCACGACGTAGTTGTCAAGCAACGCTCGAGTTCCGTCAAAAGGACGTTTTCTGCCGTCAAGCTTCTTGCCGTTAAGCGAATGAGGATGTCGCGGCTTCCCAGCCGCCCCTGATGACCGCGAAACCACTCCCGCAACACACGCTTCGCGCGATTGCGGTCGACTGCGCGCGGAAAGACACGCTTAGGAACGATAAGACCCAATCTGCAGATGCCGATGGCGTTGGCCTTCAGCGCCACGCTAAGGCCGGGACGCTTGATGGCTCGCGCTCCCGATAGCAGCGCAGCGATATCTGTGGTGCCGAGCCGTTGCTTCCGGCTAAGACGGCGGCGCTCGCTCAAACGCTTAGGCGAGCCCGCCCCTTGGCGCGTCGCGCCCGAAGCACCGCTCGGCCTCCGCGCGTGCGCATGCGAACGAGAAATCCGTGCGTGCGCTTCCTTCGGACGACAGAGGGTTGAAAAGTGCGCTTCATGTAGAAAATCCCCGACGATGGAACAACCTTCTATTAGACGATAGCTCAGTTAGCGTTGTCAAAGCGCGGGGCGCTCGGATACTGGGTCTGATCCATTACCGAAGCTCGGCACTAGCTCGATCCGGGCTGTGGATAACTCCATTGGAAGCGAGTAAAATGGACCCGCAAGTTTGCACCCATCTGAGCCGGATAAGAGTCCATGCAGGGTTTCTGGGCCTCGTGCCTGAGTCGCTTCGAAAAAGAGCTTCCCGCTCAGCAGTTTAATACCTGGATCCGGCCCCTTAAACTGGACGCCGCAGCGGCGCCATCAGGGGAGTTGCGGCTCATGGCGCCTAACCGCTTTGTGCTGCAGTGGGTCAAGGATCGATTCCTGCCGCGCATTGAGGGGATGGGTGCAGAATTTTTTTCTTCGCCCATACGCGTGTCCATCACGCTCGACTCCCCGAGTGCGCCCGAACCTGTAAAGACCCCCTCGCCCGCGCCGCGCCCCGCCCGCGCGGCCGCCGCGAGAGCGCCGCACGCAGATCGCTCCGGTCTCATCCCCGAGTTCAGTTTCGATGGCTTCGTTGCCGGCAAGGCGAATCAGCTTGCCCGAGCCGCCGCGCTCCAGGTCGCCGAACATCCTGGCACATCGTACAACCCACTATTCATCTACGGCGGCGTGGGTTTGGGTAAGACGCACCTCATCCACGCCGTGGGCAGCCTTGTTCTTGCGCAGCATCCCAGCGCACGTGTCCGCTACTTGCACGCCGCCCAATATGTTTCCGATGTGATTCGGGCTTATCAACAGAAATCCTTTGACGAGTTCAAGCGCTACTACCATTCGCTCGATCTTCTCTTGATCGACGACATCCAGTTTTTTACCGGCAAGGACCGAACTCAGGAAGAATTTTTCTACGCCTTCAATGCTCTAATTGAATCGCACAAACAGCTCATCATTACCTGCGACACCTATCCCAAGGATCTTGCCGGAATAGACGAGCGCCTCAAGTCACGCTTCTCTTGGGGTCTGACCGTCGCCATCGAGCCGCCGGAGCAAGAAATGCGGGTCGCGATCATCCTCAAAAAAGCAGAAGCTGTATCGCTTCGGCTCTCCGAGGAGGTCGCGTTCTTCATCGCAAAACACATCCGATCAAATGTCCGCGAGCTCGAGGGTGCGTTGAAGAGCGTAATCGCCTATTCGCGCTTCAACGGCCGCGACATCACCCTCGATACGGTCAAGGAGGCTCTGAAAGACCTCCTTACCGCGCAAAATCGCCAGATTACTGTCGATAACATCCAGAAGACCGTAGCCGAGTACTACAAGATCAAGGTCTCCGACATGCATTCCAAGAAGCGCAGCCGTAACGTTGCCCGCCCCCGCCAGCTCGCAATGGCGCTTGCCAAGGACCTCACGCAACTTAGCCTGCCGGACATCGGCGATGCCTTTGGCAATCGCGACCACACCACAGTCCTGCATGCCTGTCGGACAATCGCGACACTGCGCGACAAGAACCACGACATAAACCGCGATTACCACGTGCTGGAGCAAGTGCTAAAGGGATGAACAAGTGGACTGAAACCCGGGGACAAATTGTTACTAAGTGGAGCTGCTGGACGGTTTCGCTTTTTTGTTCAGATTTACACCACACACTATTCCGCTGTTTGTCCACAACTTGTTTGCCTCGGAGCACCACGCATCCATTGGCTCAAGCCTAGTTATCAACCCAAAAGGCGGCAGTCATCATCATAATCAAGGAAATAAAATGAATCTTCTTAAGGGCAAACGAGAAACCCTGCTCGAGCCTCTGCAAGCGGTGACCGGAATAATCGAACGGCGCCATACGCTGCCGATTTTATCCAACGTATTGCTTTCTAGGACCGACGGCGTCATTGAGTTCGTCGCCACTGATATAGAGATCGAGATTACGGCAAGCATGCCAGTGGAAGGAGCGGGCGACGCCCAAAAAATTACCGTAGGGGCCCGAAAGCTGTTCGATATCTTGCGAGCACTTCCGGAGGGAGCGGACGTTGGACTGGTGTTGCAGGACAAGCGGCTTCAGGTCAAGTCAGGCAAGAGCCGCTTTAACCTGCAGACGCTCTCCGCAGAGGACTTTCCGCGTCTGGTTCTAGGCGAAGGGGTTGGAACGCGGTTTTCGGTGCCTCAAAAATTGCTGAAGTCTTTGCTAGGCCTCGTTCAGTACGCGATGGCGCAGCAGGATATCCGCTATTACCTCAACGGCTTGCTTATGGTGGTCGAGGACAGACACCTAAGATTGGTAGCCACCGATGGCCACCGCCTGGCCTATGCCAGCGGGGACGTTAGCGGCAAAGACTTGGCGAAGCAGGAAGTGATTCTTCCCCGCAAGACGATTATCGAATTGTCCAAGCTCCTTGAGGACAGCGAGGACCCGGTGGCGATCGACCTGTCCACAGCGCAGGCGAAGTTTACCTTTGGAAACGTAGTACTCGTATCGAAGCTCGTCGATGGGAAGTTCCCCGATTACGGCCGGGTGATTCCGCAAAATCAGCCGAAGAAGCTCAAGTTTGACCGAGTTGTTCTATTGCAGGCCTTGCAGCGAGCTGCGATTCTTACGAGCGACAAATTTCGCGGGGTGCGCTGGGTGTTAGGAGAGGGCAGTCTGAAGATCAGTTGCAGCAATACTGAACAGGAGGAAGCTCAAGAGGAACTGGACGTGGCCTACACAGGAGAAACGCTCGACATCGGATTCAACGTGGGCTACCTCGTTGACGTGCTCAACAATCTCGATGTCGCCGAGGTGGAATGTGGGCTGGGAGACGGAAATTCCAGTGCGCTGTTCACGGTACCGGGGCGCGACAATTTCAAGTATGTCGTCATGCCGATGCGCATCTGAGCGAAGAGACAATGGCTGAAGCAGAAAAGAACGACGCGGCTCGCGATCAGTATGACTCCGACAGCATCAAGGTACTAAAGGGTCTCGACGCGGTCCGCAAGCGTCCGGGCATGTACATCGGCGACACCTCCGATGGAACCGGCTTGCATCACATGGTGTTCGAGGTAGTGGACAACGCCATCGACGAGGCGCTCGCCGGATTCTGCAACGAAATCACCGTCACTATCCATACAGACAATTCGATCAGCGTCATCGATAACGGACGAGGCATTCCCACGGAGATCCACAAGGAAGACGAACAGAAGCGCTCTGCCGCGGAAATCGTCATGACGGAACTCCACGCCGGCGGGAAATTCGACAACAACTCCTACAAGATTGCAGGCGGTCTGCATGGGGTCGGCGTATCGGTGGTCAATGCGCTTTCCGATTGGCTGCGACTTACCGTTCGACGCGAGGGCAAGAGCCACTTCATGGAATTCCGTCGCGGCGTGCCGGTGGCGGCGCTGAAGGTGACCGGCAAGACCGAAAGACGCGGTACCGAGGTGCACTTTCTGGCAAGCGCCGAGACGTTTGGAGTGGTCGAGTACCACTTGGACATTCTGGCGCGGCGTTTGCGGGAACTTTCCTTTCTCAATCACGGCGTCAAGATCCAACTGGCCGACCAGCGCTCGGGCAAAGAGGAGAGCTTCGCCCACACGGGAGGGGTGAAGGGGTTCGTCGAATACATCAACCGCAGTAAAAACGTCTTGCACGGAACGCCTTTTCACGCAATTGCACAGAAAGAAGGGATCACCGTCGAAGTTGCGATGCAGTGGAACGATTCCTACCAGGAGCAGGTGCTTTGCTTTACCAACAATATCCCGCAAAGGGATGGGGGCTCGCACCTCACTGGACTTCGGGCAGCCATGACGCGCAGCCTGAACCAATACATAGAGGCGAACGAAGTTGCCAAGAAGGCCAAGGTCGAGACCACTGGCGATGACATGCGCGAAGGCCTGTCGTGCGTGCTTTCTGTGAAGGTACCCGAGCCGAAGTTTTCCTCGCAAACCAAGGACAAGCTCGTCTCATCCGAGGTCGGACCGGTGGTTCAGGAGCTGGTGGGGGAGAAGCTGAAGAATTTTCTGCTCGAGCGGCCGAACGACGCCCGCATCATCTGCGGCAAGATCGTCGATGCGGCGCGAGCACGCGAAGCGGCGCGCAAGGCGCGGGAAATGACGCGCCGCAAAGGTGTTCTCGATTCGTTTGGATTGTCCGCAAAGCTTGCCGATTGCCAGGAAAAGGATCCCGCCAAGTGCGAGCTCTACATCGTGGAGGGCGACTCGGCCGGCGGCTCAGCCAAGCAGGGCCGCGACCGGAAATTTCAGGCGATCCTGCCGCTAAAGGGCAAGATTCTGAACGTCGAAAAGGCGCGCTTTGACAAGCTCATCTCGTCACAGGAAATCGTGACGCTGATCCAGACCCTAGGCACCGGCATCGGCAAGGACGAGTACGATGTTTCGAAGCTCCGCTATCACCGCATCATCATCATGACCGACGCCGACGTCGACGGTGCACACATTCGCACGCTGCTGCTTACTTTTTTTTACCGACAGATGCCGGAGCTCGTGGAGCACGGACATGTGTACATCGCTCAGCCGCCACTTTTCAAGGTCAAGCTAGGTAAGCAGGAACGCTACTTCAAGGACGATCACGAGCGCGCGCAGTTCATGCTCGCTCAGGCCCTGGTAGGCGCTTCGCTCGCTCCTCGCAAGGGCGGGCAGCCGATCGAGGGTAAACCGCTTGCGCAGCTCGCGAAGGACTACCTTTTTGGCGAGGCGGTGATCGGGCGGGCTTCGAAGATCATCGACGCCGAAGCGCTTGCTGCGCTGATGCGCGGGGTCAAAGTGGACCTCTCCAGTCCGCAGTCAGCCGGTGCGAGCGCGCTCAGGCTCAAGCAGGCCATGACCACGGCGGGAAACGGCGTCGATGTGAGCGCGCGCTACGACGAGAAGAACGAGCGCCACCAGCTTGTCATCGAGCGCACTCACCATGGAAACATGCGAACCAGCGTGCTCGACGATGATTTTCTCTCGTCGGGGGACTGCCAACAGCTCAATCGTATCGCGCAGCTGCTGCACGACTTGATCGGGCCTGGGGCGGTGATCACTCGCGAGGACAAGGAAGAGGCGATCGCCGATTTCCCTCAGGCGATGAAATGGCTGCTCGGCGAAGTCGAACGCAGCGCGACGATCCAGCGCTACAAAGGCCTTGGGGAGATGAATCCCGAGCAGCTCTGGGACACCACGATGGATCCGCAGTCCAGGCGTCTGCTCAAAGTGCAGATTGAGGACGGTATCGCCGCGGATGAGATCTTTACCAAGCT